>Ga0208373_1001082_pt1 | contig 39183 bp, 36 predicted proteins | sample RifOxyC2_FD_184036 | JGI IMG/M metagenome (GOLD analysis project Ga0208373, IMG submission 184036) | Soil microbial communities from Rifle, Colorado - Rifle Oxygen_injection C2 (SPAdes) | ecosystem: Environmental > Terrestrial > Deep subsurface > Rock core/Sediment | place: Rifle, Colorado...
GGGGGCCTGCCTTGATCACAATGGTGGTGGCTCCCCAGAGGACCGCCGCCGCCGTGAGCATGGCATCGCCCATGAGCATCTGCCGCGTGGGCAGGTTCAGGGATTCATGAAAGGCCAGAAGGATGCCGATAAAGGCCAGGCAAAGACCGGCCACTTGGGTTCTGCCCAGGGTTTCCCCGGGGATGAAAAGCCTTGCCCCCAGGGCCACGACAAAGGGGGCCGTATTGATGAAAATAACGGCCCGGGAGGCGTGGGTGAATTCAAGGCCCCAGTAGATCAGGATAAATTCCGCGGAAAACAGAATTCCCACCAGGACCCCCCACCAGAGGGTCCGGTCCTTTGAAAAAACCGGCATCCGTCTGAAATTCATCCAGATCAGGACCAGAAGCGTCGAGCCTATGGAGCGGAGCCCGGCCTGGAGAATGGGGGAGATGCCGTCAATGGCGACCTTTATGGCCACCTGGTTCAGGCCCCAGCTTGCGCAGATCAGGATCAGGACCAGGATGCCCTTCATGTCCAGGGCTGTATTGTTGGGTTTCATGCTCTATTCATGCCTCTGAAATCAAAAAAAAGCAATAGGATTCATTCACCGGGATTCCGTCGTCGGAATTGTGCTTGCCTTCGGATTCCGGTGCTGGTAATCTAAAGACAAGGCCAAAAGCCTTTGTAAAATCAGGCAGCCATAAGGAGGAAAAGGTGAGAGAAGTCATTATATTCCGTGGCGAAGATGGCTATTGGGTTGCTGAATGCCCAAGCCTTCCCGGTTGTATCAGTCAGGGAGAGACAAAAGAAAAAGCGGTTGAAAATATCAAAGAAGCCATCAGTCTTTATATTGAGGCTCTAAAAGAAGATAACCTTCCGATTCCGGAAGAAACCTTTGAGGCCATGGTTGTGGCGGTATGACAAAACTGCCGAAAATTTCCGGCAAGGATTGTATCAAGGCTTTATCAAGGGTTGGATTTTATATCAAGCGTCAGACCGGCAGCCACATTGTCCTTAGGAATGACGACCCCTTCTGCCAATTGGTTGTCCCCAATCATAAGGAACTGGACAGGGGAACACTGAGGGCTATTCTGCGTCAGGCGGATTTAAGCGTTCATGAATTTGAAAAATTGCTCTAATCGCACTATCCTTTAATCATGTGATTTAATGCATGGCCTCGGCAATGGACACGGTCCGGTCGCCCAGCATGTTGACGTAGCCGGCCATTTGCCCAACAACCTGACGGTGGAAAAATCCGGGCAGGCAATTCCAATATCCGGAATCCGATTCTGGTTTCTTTCGTGTCTAAAGGTCTATTGCCATACCATCTTGGCTCAGGCATCAAACGCGCCCTGGACAAATGGTCTGAGATCGATTTTTTGGACGATCACGACGGCTGTCTGTTCACGGCAACCGTTCATCGAAAACCGTTAGAAGATTTGAAGTTGGTCGGCGACTTGTACAAAACGCCGGTAAAAACGCCGGGGCTGGTTTTGATGACCTTAAAGGCCAACCCTTATCTGACGCTGGCCGAGGTGGCAGAGACCGTTGGTAAATCCCTCAGTGTTGTTGAAAGGGCTGCTGCCAATCTGGTCAGGACCGGAAAACTGAAATATGTAGTGCCGAAGAAAGGGGGGCACTGGGAAGTGCTTGACAAATGATTCAGGGAATTCCAAAAACAGTCGGAATTACCCAGGCCACCTTGTCACAAATGGAAAAAGCGGACAATGAACTGAGGGCTGCAATTCTTGAAAAGCTGGCAGGCGCAATGGGGTTGAATGTTGAGCAGTTGCAGGATTAACGGGAAGAAACCCTTGAGGCCATGGTTGTGACAGTATGACAAAGCTGCCGAAAATCTCCGGCAAGGATTGTCAATCGTTTTGGCTGTTTTTGACATACGTGACCAATTTCAACTTCACCTTAGGGCCACGTCATTTTACCTCCAATTAAGAAAATTTTGGTAATCCTTTCAGGATAAACTATCTTTTTACAAAAGCTGATTTGTTGAAATATATTTACAGCCCTCAAAGATGTTGATATGGATTCCCAGAATGTATTTATGATTTATTTGATCGGATATCATTCAAAATTGCAAGATACACAGAACCACACATGAACTTGTTATGGCGCAAGGAGCGTGAAATGAAAGAAATTTTCCCAGTCATGTTCGGGGTTCTTTTTTGTTCAGTGTTTGTCTGGTTTTTCCTCTGTTACCGTTTATTTAAGATTTTGGAAACCCGACATCCGGAAAAGTACGAATCCATGGGCAAGCCCAGTCTTATCATGAATAACTCGTTATCTACCAATATCACGTTCATGAAGTTCCTCTTTAAAAGGGAGTGGCGTGAGCTGGGTGATCCGGGGTTGGCATCACTTAGCAAGTCTATGCTGGTGTTCTTTGCTATCTATACAGTAGGCTTTTTTACCTTGTTCTTCTCGGTGCCATTAGGCTATGCACCATAATAAATCAATCAACTACGCGCCTTCGGCGCCGGACGGCTTGCACTGCGCTTCGCTTCGTTTCAGCCGCCGGTTATTGAGGCGTTAAATGCTTGAATGCGATGATCGAAAGAACTAAACAACATATTGGAAAAGCAGGAGAGCTTCTGGTTCAATATAAACTTGTGAAGTATGGTATCGACTCGTCATCAATGACCACAGACTCGGGCATTGACTTGGTAGCTTATTCTCCGAGAAACCTGAAAGCATACACAATTCAGGTAAAGACCCAAGAAAAGCCAACTCCAGGAGGAGGAAAAGGAAAACTGGCTATAAGCTGGTATTTGAAAGAGCATTGTCCTGCTGATTTAATAGCGGTAATCGACCTATCATCCGATTCTGTGTGGTTGTTCACGTATATCGAATTCGTTGAATTGGCTCAACAATACTCCGCCAACGGGGTATATCATCTGTACATGTATGTCGATGAATCTGTTAAGACCAAGAAGGCGGTCGCATTGAAGCGTCAGTTTTCCAAGTACCTGCTTGAAGAGAGGGTGAAGACATTTTTCTAAAATCGTATTTAACCAAGGCTTTCACGGGATCGCAGCAAAGAGCGCCGCTCCCAGTGAAGACTGCCGTTATGACTCTTATACAAAATCTTGAGAAAAGGATTGATCAGTTAGCATTTAAAAAATACTGATAGCTTTATCATGGATGGAAGTTTTGATCTAGTTTACGGGGTTTGGTTTTTAATGATAGGGATTGGATTTTTCTTTAGACACAGGAAAAAAGGGAGTACGCCCAATGAAAAGGAAATGCATAAAAAAGCTGAATTACTTAGAAGCGATCCCTTGTCGAAAACCCTTATGGTTATAACAATCTTATGCGGTTTATTGGTAGCGATACTGTCAATAATCTAATGAACAATAATATTTCGAAATCGAGCCATAGCAAGACGTTGCAGCGGACTGCAAGGGGCGCAGGCCCTTGTTCCATCAGCTTCGCTCGGCAGCCCCTGAACTCCAACGTTTACCAATATTGTCTGCCAATTGGTTGTCCCCAATCATAAAAAATTGGACCGGGGAACACTGAGGGCTATTTTGCGCCAAACGGATTCACGCATTCATGAATTTGAAAAATTGCTCTAACGGCACTACCCTTTAATCCTGTGATCAATTGATCAGTGCATGGCCTCGGCAATGGACACGGTCCGGTCGCCCAGCATATTGACGTAGCTGGCCATTTCATTGTCATACCAGCCGTAGATCACGGCCTGGGTGACCTGGATGCTGGCTACCTGATCCTTGATCTGGTCCAGGATGGCCTTGTCGATTCCCCGGACATGCTCCAGATGGATATTGATGGCACCGGTCCGGGCATGGGTTTCATGGCCTTCGATCACGGCGGCGGCCCTGGGGGTGCCGATGATGTCCGAGGACACGTTCTGCTTGTCCGTATAGATGAGATACCCTTTTGTATCGGCCTTGGCTGCCGAATCATAGATGGAATTGATAAGATCCCGGCGAATGGGCTTTTTATTGAGTTCTTCCTGGAAATTCATGACCAGGATGATGAGGGAGCCCGTGGCCGTCGGGATACGGACGGATTCGGCGATGAAGCCGATGGTGGCCATCTCCGGGATGACCAGTTGCAGGGCCTTGGCAGCCCCGGTTGTGGTGAGGATGATATTGTTCATGATGGACCGGCTTTTTCTAAGGTCCTTGGCATCGGTCTTGGGCAGGCGGTCTAGGACGGCCTGGGAGCCGGTGGCGGCATGAATGGTGGCCATGGAAGCGGAAAGGACCCGTTCAACGCCAAAATAATCCAGCAGGGGTTTGATCATATGGGAGAGACAGGTGGTGGTGCAGGAGGCATTGGAAATGATCGTGTGTTTCAGGGGATCATAGACCTTGTCATTGATCCCCATGACCGTGGTGACGGCATCTTCGGGCATGGCCGAGCCTTCTTTGAGCTTAAAGGGCGCCGAGGCGATGACCTTTTGGGCTCCGGCTTCCAGATGCCCCCGGAGGGAGCCCTTGGGGGCATTGGCGGGAAGAGTGGGGTCCAGGAACTGCCCGGTGGTGTCCACGACAAGTTTTGCACCATGGGCCGCCCATTCAATATCTTTCGGGTTTCTGTCTTTTTGAAGAAATTTGACGGTTACGCCGTTGATATTTAAAGAGGATTCTTTTTCATTCACTTCGCTGATGACGGGTTTTGCCTGGTATCCGAAAAGAAAGGAATCCAGTTTTCCATAGGTTGAGTCCCGCTCAATATAATGGATCAGGTCCTCAAGGGATTTTCCCACTTCCCGGCCCGTATTGATGATGATCCTGTCAAAGTATTTTCTGCCGGCATGGTGCCACAAAGAAAGTTTTCCAATTCTGCCCAGTCCGTTGATTCCCAAAGTTTTTAGATTATTTGAGTTCATCCCTGACCTCCTTTTTACGGTTAGCCTTAGGTTGGTTGATTGATTTTTATTGCGCCTTTATATACAGAGCCTTTCTGGCCGTTGATGCTGATATAATCTCCGGTTGTCATCCGGATATTGTTCAACATACACTCTTTTGCCGGTTCATTGCAAACAAGATTTTCACATCCCACGATACAGGTTTTTCCGAGGTTATAGGTCACCACGGCCGCATGGGAGGTGAGGCCGCCTCTGGCGGTCAGGATGCCGTCGGCGGCGTCAATTTCAAGAATATCATCGGGTACGGTGTCATTTCTGAGTAAAATCAGTTTGGCATGCGGGTCGATTTTTCTAAAATTATCGATTTCTTCCAGGGTAAAAACGATCCTGCCGGTCATGGCTCCCCCGCTGACGCCGATTCCCTGGCCCAGGTAAGCCTCTGCAAGGATTTCAGGGCCGGCATCAAAATCCACAATCTTTTTTCTGTCCCTTAAAGACATTTCCCTGGCCTGGAGGATAAAAAGATCTTCCCTTGATTCCCCTTCAAAGGTGAACTCGATTTCCTGGGGATTCCAATCTTCTTGAAACAGGAGCTTATAGATGATTCTTTTAAGCTCTGCATAGATGGCAGGGAAGCTTTCTTCCAGGCTGATTTTTGACTCCCGTTCTTCCAGGTCCCTCTGGATTTCTGAGATGGGAAGGGTTTTCACCAGTCCTGCCACCACGTCTTCTCCCTGGTTGCCGATGGTAAAATCCCCCCAGAGCCTGGCCGCATCGCCGGGGAGTTTCGGGCTGTGGCTGAACACCACGCCTGAGCCGGATTGTCTGGACAGGTTTCCGAACACCATGGATTGAACCGTCACGGCCGTACCCCAATCATCGGAAATCCCCATGATCCGCCGGTAATCCTTTGCCCTTTTGGATTCCCAGGAAGAAAAGACCTGGTCAATGGCCAGATAAAGCTGATCAAAGGGGGATTCGTTCAGCCGGATATGCGAGACCTTTAATAATTGTTTATAGGCCAGGGCCACTTCCTTCATCTGATCCCCGCTGAAATACCGCTTCAACTGAACCTTGTATTTCTTTTTCTTTTGATCAATGATCTCATCAAAGGTATCCCTTTTGATACCGGAAGCCATGCCGTAGACCTGGATAAACCTGCGGTAGCTGTCCCAGGCAAACCAGGGGTTTTGGCTGGTTTTGGCAAGGCTGGAGGCAATCTCCTCGTTCATGCCCACATTGAGAAAAGAATCCATCATTCCGGGTTGAGAAATGGAGGACCCGCTTCGAACAGACAATAACAGCGGGTTTTCCGGATTACCAAAGCTTTTGCCGGTTCTCTTTTCCAGAAGGGTGACCATTTTGTTGACAAATTTTTTAAAATTGATATTGGCCGGTCTGTACTGGTTGATGATCTCCCGGCATTTGAAGACTTCCGTTGTGATGATGAATCCTTCGGGGACGGGGATTCCCAGGTTTTTGAGCTTGATGAGGTTCAGTCCCTTGTTGCCCAGGAAGATGATATTATTGCTGATGGGGTCTTCGCTGCCGATTTCAATGACCGAGCATTTGGGATCATAATTGAGCAACCGGCTCAGGTGGACAGGCGAAAGCTTTTCCGACTGCTGAATCAGGGTGTGGAGGATCCGGTTCAAAAACACATCGATCTGCTGGAGCCCGATGGAGGTGGCAATGCGGTCCATGAAAAACACCTCGGCCACCCTCTGGTCCAGTTTTGATTCCTGCTTTCCCGGTTCATTGGGCAGATATTTTTTCAGGATCTGGTTTTTCCCTATCCTGGCTTCAATATGAAACAGATTGGCGGAATGAATCGTGTTGAAATGGTCGTTAATGATGTCCGCCACCGACCGGAGAAGGCCCTTGAAAATGTCCAGGTACTGGCTGATGGTGCAGGTTCTGATATCAACGGAGGATTTCAGGAAATCCATCTGGACGTTTAACTGGTTGGAGTTGATGCCGTCCAGGGCCAGGGCCGTCAGAAAAAGGCTCAGAATGTTGTAAATCCGCTTAAAGGTGGATTTGGTGATGACCTGGAGGTCAATGCTGTTGATCAATTCTTCAAACAGGACATTGAGAATGCTTTCAACCCTCAGGGTCAGCCCCATGGCATCAAATTTTGCCTCATTGTAACTGCCGTACATGGAAGGGATATCCACGGCAAAATGGCGTTTATGATAGATGGCTTCGTTGACCTCATAGACCTTGTCCGACAGAATGATATCCTTTAAATCCTGCATATAGGAGAGAAGGGCCGTGATTTTATCTTCCAGGTTTTTTTCTTCCAGGGCCGCGACAAGTTTGCCCGTATCCGGCAGGTTTTCCGTATTAAAGGAAGACAGGTATTTTTTTATTTCCAGATGATCCATCCGGTATTTCTGGTTTAAAAGCCTGTAAAATCCAAAGATCATTTTGACCCTGGACCGGTCAAGATCCGACACCCCTTCAACGGCATCTATGAGATGGTGGATGGCCTCCTCCGTATGAATGAGGTTGTCCTCGGGGAAATGGATTTCTTTAAATTCAGGCGAGTTCAGGATCATCCTGGGTCCGTCCACAAAGGGCCCTGAGGCGGTGATCTCTTCATAAATCGATGGCGGAAGATAGGTCTCGAGGGCGGTTTTATCCCCTGTTTTCCAGAAAAGGATGACTTCCCGGATAAAATCCACGATCCGGCTGGAGGATTCCACATGGCATTGCTTTCTTAAAAAATGAATGAGCCGGTCTTTTCTCTGGCAGGACTCGTCCAATTGTGTGGAAATATCCCTTAACCTTCCTTCGGCCCCGATTTCATTGAAAAAGGCGGGCAGGAGCCTTGAAAGCTGTTTGACCAGGTTGAAGACGGGGCCGATATCGGAATTCAGAAATTTGGTGATATCCCTGGGGAAAAGATCCGTATCCTTTATGAATACCCCTCCAATGGAAAGGGAGATGATGAGGGCGGATAAAAGACGCCTGGATTTTTTCGGGTCCTGGCTGATGAGATCCAGGAATACCCGGATATTGTTGACATGGGCCGAATTGCTCTTGATCTGCCAGTCCTCGCCGGTTCCCTCGATCATGGGAAACTGGAACCCGTGGTCCACGGCCCGGTCTATAAAATGATGGATGAGATCGATTTTGGATGTCCGGTAAACCGCCTCTCCTATCTTATGGATGCAGTCCAGAACCGTTTCCGGGTATTTTCCCTTATGCTCTTTGAGCAGAGAAAAGGTCTGGTTGATGATATTGACGTCTTTTTTAAAATCTTTATCCCCGATGAGCCGGGTCAGGGTGGTGTTGATGTCGCGCAAGGCCTGGACATGGATGGCGGAAAGCCCTGGAATATGGATGATATAAAACAGAAAAACGAGTTTCAGGTACCGGCCAGCCGTCTCGTTGCCGTTTTTGTCCATGATTTTCTGGGGGATGGCCCAGATCCGGCTGACAAAGTCCTGAAAACTCACCAGGCCGGTCAGTTCTTTCGTTGCCCGGACCGGGTCCTGATCCAGGATCTGGATAATGGACTCAAGATCTTTTTGCCAGGAAAGGATGCGGCTGTGGGACACCTCGTTTAAGATATCCTTTAATTCTTGATCCAGTTGCCCGATATCCATGCTCTGGCCGACCCAGGCCAGGGGGTCTTCCTGGCTGAGCCAGTAATGGAATGAACCATCGTGGAATTTGACCAGGAAAGGGTTGATGGATTTAAAAAAGGCGGCGTCTTCATTTTTCAGGCTTTTTAAAAGGGCTTCTGCGATTTTGTCCGGCTGGTAATAGGATTTGATAAAATAATAAAAGGAAGCCTCATCATAGGTTTCGATTTTCTCGATGGTTTCTTTAATGACATGGAGGAACCGATGGAGATCAGGGCCGGATTCCTTGACAACATGCTGTAAAAACAGCATGAGGTTATCGGCGGCCTCAGTTTTCAGTTTCGGGTTGGAATTGGATTCAAAGGCGGTGATATAAATGCCTGCAAAAAGAGAGAGGGCCTTATCCCCGTCCGGGTCCTGCCTGAAAAGGTAAAAATTCTGAATGGAGAAATACCGGGTTTCGCTGACAATAAATCCCCAGTTTTTATAGGGGTGGGACAATTCCTGTAAAAATATATTCATCCGGTTGAGGATGCCCACATAGGAGGACACGATATTTAAAAGGACGGCATATTTTTCATCAATTCCGACGTCGACCTTTGTATCCGACAGGTTGATCTCAAGGGCTTTGGACTTCACAGGGGATCCTTTCTTGGTATATAGGGCGAGTCGCCCTGCTTCGGCAAATTAGGGTTATTTTATCACGTTGACGGGGTTTTTCAATGTTCTTTATGCCGGTTTCCGGTAAAGCGTGATTTTCCGGTAATCGGGCAGAACGTCAAATACGGTTTCAAAATCCGATACATAGGGGCTTTTTCCTGCCGGAGCCGTATTGATGGTCTCAACAAGGATCTTTTTCAAGGGCTTGACGGGCCGGGTCAAGAGATGGTTCAGGCAGGCCAGGTATTCTACCAGGCTGTCATCTCCGGGTTCTGCATGAATTAAAAGGTCTTTGCCGCTTCCCAGGGAAACCAGTTTAAGTTCCCGGCCCTTAAAAACCAGAAGGGTTGTGGGCAGGCGTTTGGGAAAGCGCTGTTTTACGGCAGGCAAAGGAATGCCGCAGACGGAAGCAGGGTCAACGGCATTCATGAAATAGACCGCATTTTCGGGCAGGGCGGCCTGAAGTTTCTGAAAGGCCCTGGGCAGCATGAACTGGAGGCCGGGGATGTCGTTAAAAAAATGGCCTGACAGGATTTCACCGGATAATTCCATGAGCCTGAGGGATCGGAAAAGAACGGCCCATTGAAATTGCGGCAATTCCTTGTGCAGGATTTCCCGGAAGAGTATCCCGTACCGGTCCAGCAAAAGCCTGACCCTGTCCTTATGGAGGTCTTCGGTTTCCATCTCATCCAGGGGGTCCGGCGGCAGGGCCGGTTTATATCAGTGCCCGGCAAAGGGGAGGGAGCCCCGCCATTGGGAAAAGGAGGGGCCGGCTTTGGACTGCCGCCTTCCGAACCGTCGGCCGGTTGGCGGTTTTATGGTTTCAGGGGCCTTGTATCCGGTTTCAATTCCCTTTCTTAATGCAGAAAAGCCGTCATTGGACAGTTTTCCCTGCCAGACAAGATTCCATATCCGCTCCGACAAGGTTCTCGAATCGCAGGAAAGCAGGTTCAGAAGGCCGGAAAAATCATGGCGGACACCTCCCGGATCAAAGAGGGATTCAAGCTCCGGGTCTTGTTTATGGGCGGTTTTTCCTGTTTCAGGGCCGGACCCTTTGGCCGAATGCAATAACAAATCCATATCCGGTTTGAAACAAAAGGCCGACTGCTTTCTTGCAAAGCCCATCCATTGGAGGCCTCCCTCCTGCATGAGAGTATCCAGAAAGGAAGGGTGGTAGGGGGATATCCGGGCCGGCAGGATATCCGATTCCCAGGATTCAGCCGGAAGCGGGAGGCAGGAGAGCTGTTCCAGGCGGTCAAACAGGCCGTCGATATGGTCCGGCCGCTTTGTGAGCCCCTGATAATGGGCCAGAAATAAAGGCAAAACATCAATTTCCAGGGCATCAAACCTTGGTCTGGCCATGGACCGGGAAAGCCTTAAAAGAATTTCGTAATTATCACTGTCGCAGATGTCTGTATCAGAACCCTTATCAACCAGAAGCCCCACAATGACCCGGCGGTCTTCAACAAGGGCGTTGATCAAATCTTCAAGCCTTGATTTTTCAATGCCCAGGGAGTTTCGGATAAAATCAAGGGAAACCGGCCCGTAAAAGGAAAGCCACTGGCCCAAAAAAGAGGCCCCGGCTTCCTCATCTTCTTTTGGTCCATAAAATGCACCCATGAGTTTGGAATCCCATTCACGGGAAACCATAAGCGGACAATCAATTCCTTCAGGAGAAAGAAGGGTCAGTTTATCCCGTGTCGGATCGAGGATCGTTTCCATTGAATCCAAGGTTTCCGTTTTGATTTGCTGAAGCAATGCTTCCCATTCCGTATGGGGAATGGCAATGCGTTCCTTTACCCAGTCTAAAAGATCCTGCGGTGTCTGGGGAGCATATCCGGGTGCCAGACGTTGCCGCTTTTTTTCAAATTCCTTTACAAGGGTTGGGGATACGGCAGGCCTCAGATTCGGGGAAAAGACAAGGTCCCGCAGGAAATTGCCGCCAGGGGCCGAAGCGGATGAAGCTGCCTCATCCTGCCTGTACATATACTGGTTGATCTGGTTCCAGGCCATGCCGGCGGCAAAGGGGCTTGGCCGGGAGGTAAAGGCGGCGGACCAGGAAATTTCTCCGGTTTGGATCTCATCCAGCATGAGTTTCAGATGGATGAGGTCAAATTCATCCTGAAGACAGGTACGATAGGTTTCCAGGAGAATCGGAAAATCCTTGTAGGGGGTTATGTTTTCCAGGAATTTTTTGGATTTCAGCCGGGTCATCCAGAGGGGCATCCTCTGGTTGATTTTATTTTTGGTCAAGAGCAGGGCCCGGGCCGCACATTCCCTGAAACGGGCGGCAAAAAAGCCCGTGCTTTCCATTTTCCGTTTTAAGAGGGCTTCCACATTGGATGCGGTGACAAGGGAAAGAATATCCTCCGGTTCAATTTTATGGGGAAGCTGGATGACAACGGCATCATTGCCGGGAAAGATTTCCGGTTTTTCACCAAACCGGTCTTCCCAGGCCGCTTCCAGGGCAATGGCATAGGGCCGGTTCACCCGGCCTCCGAAAAGGGTGTGAATCACCAGCATGGAGCCGGGGCTGCCGTCGGGCCCTGATCTGACATATTCCAGGACAAGGTGGCGCCGGTGGGGCAGGGCCGTGCCGGTGGATTCTTGCTGCTGCTTTAAAAACCGGATCAGTTCCGTTGCAGCCGTTTCGTCCATATGGTATTCCGTTTTCAGGAGGAGTTCGAATTCCGGCCGGGTCAAATTGTCTTCCGCAGTTTCAAGAAAAGTCCGGATGAGCCCTGAAAAATGAAAATCCCGGTTCATGGCCTCGGCAATCCAGAAGGGGGCGTCTATATGGCTGTTTCCCACGGGAAGGGCAAAGACATCATTGTGGGTGATTCTCATGATTTTCCAGTTCCGGGTGCCCATGGTGGCAACCTGCCCGATTTTTGCCTCCCAGACATATTCTTCATCCAGTTCGCCGACTTTGGCCTGGGTGTCATGGTGGCGGAGCTGGTAATAGCCCCGGTCGGGAATGGTCCCGCCGGAGGTATAAAGGGAGAGGAGGGCCCCTTTTTTCCCCTGAACCGTATGATCCAGACGGTCAATGGAAATTCTCGGCCGGAGTTCCCGGATTCTTGCATCGGAATATCGCCCGGCCAGCATATTCAATACGAGATCATAGCTTTCCCGGCCGAGGTTGTGGTAGGGCCGGCTTGTTTTCAGGAAAGCGTAGAGTTCATCCATGTCCCAGGTTTCAAGCCCGGTCATGGAAACGATGATTTGGGCCAGGACATCCAGGGGGCAGTCAATGGGATGGACAGGTTCGATATCCTTTGTATCCATGGCCTTTGCCAGCACTGCGGCAGCGATGAGATCATGGGAATGGGCCGCAAAAAGGGTGCCCTGGCTGACTCCTTCAATATGGTGCCCGGCCCTTCCGATTCTCTGTACGGCCGAAGACACGGAGAAAGGAGACTGGATCAGGATGACCTGGGAAAGCTCGCCGATATCGATGCCCATTTCAAGGGAGCTTGTGGCCACAATGGCCCGGAGCCTGCCGTTTTTCAGATTCTGTTCCACATTGAGCCGAAGCTGTCTTGAAAGGGAGCCGTGATGGGCATAGGCAACGGGTTCCGCAGACCGTTGATTGATTTTATAGGTGATTTTTTCACAGAGCCTGCGGCCGTTGGTAAAGATCAGGGTGGATCTGTTCTTTTCAATGATGTCAAGGCATTCTTTGGCCAGAAGATCCCAGACCGGGGCATCGGCCGGTTCTTCCTCCCTTTGTGGATATTGCACCGAGATCCGGTAATGCTTTTGAATCTTGGATTCGATTTTTTCAACGGGCCGTTTGGCATACCGGGGATGGGGGCCATGGCCGTCCATCCGGTATCCGCCCACAAAGTCTGAAACTATATCCAGGTTTTTCAAAGTGGCGGAGAGGGCAATGCGCTGAAATTCTCCGGACAGCCGGACCAGCCTTTCCACCGCAGTGATGAGGTGGACCCCGCGTTTATTCCCCAGAAGGGCATGGATCTCATCCAGGATCACGGCTTTGAGCCTGCACAGCATTCCCCGGCCGGAGCGGGAGCTGAGCATGAGATTCAGGCTTTCCGGGGTTGTGATCAGGATCTGAGGCGGATGGCGGAGCATTTTCCTGCGATCCTCCGGGGAGGTGTCACCGCTCCGGGTCATGACCCGGATATCGGGAAACGGTTCCCCCTGTTTTTCAAAAAGGTCCTGGATTTCTTTTAAGGGCTGATCCAGGTTTTTTTTGATGTCATTGTTCAAGGCCTTCAGGGGGGACACATACAGGACAAGGGGGTGGCCATGGGCTGTCCGGTTTTGCGTCACCAGTTCATTGATAAACCATAAAAAGGCCGTAAGGGTTTTCCCGCTTCCCGTGGGCGCCGTGATGAGAACATGCTTATGGGCGGCAATGAGCGGCCAGGCCCTGTCCTGGATATCCGTGGTGCGGGCAAATTTTCCGAAAAACCATTTTTCAATCAAAGGATGAAAATATTCAAAGGTGTTTGTCACGATTTCTCTTCCCTGAAAACCATAAGATGACCTATCCCTAATGATGCTTTTTGCATTGATGGGGGAGATTTTACAAGTTTTTTTTCCGGCCACACCCTGATTTAAGACAGCAGGGCGGGAAGCAGGAAATACAAATTGACAATATCCATGTACATTGGTATTTAAATATGAAGATAATTTTTTAAAAGAATAAATACCAGGAGAACAAATACAATGATCAATCGGAATTTTTCGCTGCTCTTAACGGGCCAGTTGGTTTCCCAGATCGGGGATAAATTTCATATGATTGCCCTGTCCTTCTATGTATTGAAGACAACAGGATCATCCACCAGAATGGGGGCTGTGCTGGCCGCTTCTCTGATCCCTTCCCTGGTGTTGGGATTTTTTTCCGGTGCCTTTATCGACCGGTATAACCGGAAAGCCATCATCGTGGGGACGGACCTGATCCGCGGGGTGATCATCGGGATTTTCGCCCTTTTGTTTTATTTTGAAGCCATGAATTTTTACGTCATTTTGCTCATGCAGGTGCTTCTTTCCGTCAATGCTGCATTTTTTGATCCGGCCGTTCCTGCGATCATCCCTCGGATTGTGGAGGAAAAGGACCTGGCTGCCGCCAATTCCGGGCACCAGTTTGTCAGCGGTTTTTCCACCATAGCCGGTGCGTTTTTAGGGGGGATCATGGTTTCGGCCTTTGGGTATTTCTGGGTGTTTGTCATGAATGCGGCCTCCTTTATTTTCTCTGCCGGTTTTGAATGTTTTATCCAAATCCCGCCGGTCCCCGGGAAAGAAAAGATAGAAAAGCAGCAGAGACTTTGGGAAGATATGAGGCAAGGATACCGGTATATCCTTTCCCGGCAAGAGCTTGTCGTTCTTTTATTCATGGTCCTGGTCATTCATTTTTTTGTCGGTTCCATTGAAGTCATCCTGCCGGTGATGGCGGATACTGTTTCTTTGGAAGGGGCCAGAACCCTTGGCTTTTTTCAGACCGCCTTCGGGCTTGGCACCCTCATCATGGCCGTTTTCCTCAGCATTCGGACCATTTCAGGAAGGGAAAAAGCAAGCCTTTTCAGCAGTGTTTTTATTATCGGGCTGCTTTTTTTGGGAACAGGGATGGTCAACCCCGGGGAAATGATCAGTTTTTATCTGTTCATGATTTTTTTGTTCGGATGCTGTATTATCTGTGCCGGGATTTCCTTTCGAACCCTTTTACAGAAGGGGGTGGATAATGCCTTTGCCGGAAGAGTGTTTGCCGTGGCAGGTTCCATCGGAAATGCCGCCATCCCCAGCGCCATGATCATTTACGGGGTCTTGCTGGAACGCTATTCTTTTCAAGGATTGCTGATGGTTTCAGGCCTGGTACTGATGCTGCTCAGCATGGTTTCATTTGTTTTGTATAAGGAGAAAAAATTTGGCCGCACAGAAAAAATCCTCTCTAAACCCGGCACTTAATGTTGAAAGGGTGCAGACCGGAGTCAGGATTGAAAAAAGGATATTAAAAGTATTGAAGGGGCTTGCCGAATATCATGATCTGACCCTTGGCGACCTGATTGAGGGAATCGTCCTCCATGCCTTTGAAGGCAAGGCCCCTTTTGATGAGAAAAACCTGAAAAAAATTGAAGAATTAAAGCGGATCTATGATTTGGATCTGACCAGCCAGGACAGCCATAAGCTTGTGGAGTCCTGACCGGTATCCGGATGAAAAGAGATCAGCTTGCCGGAGCCTGGCCGGGCGAATGCTTCATGCCTGAAATTCCATTCCAGGCCATCAGAAGGGTAAGGATCAGGGCTCCCGCCAATTGGACGGGATAGGGAATGATTTCGGCCGCCCGGCCTATGGTTGCACCGGCCTGAGTGCCGGACAGAACATATATCCGGTCCAGCAGAAACCCCATGGTCAGGGAACAGACGGCTATCATGGACAGATAAATGACGAGGGCCCTGGTATTGAATATGGTTTTAACAATATTCATGGTGGCGGCATTGGTGGCCGGGCCTGCCAGCAGGAAGACCAGGGCGGCTCCGGGATTCAATCCCTTGAGGATGAGGGCCGCAGCAATGGGGGTGGAGGATGTGGCGCAGACATACATGGGCATCCCTGCCGCCAGCATCACCAGCATGGATAGGAATTGATGCTCGTTGGCCCAGACGGTCAGGTCTTCCGGGAAAAAAAAAGTGATGAGACCGGCGATGAAGATCCCGATGATAAAGGGTTTGGTAATATCCGATAACAGTTCGCCAAAGGCATAGTAAACACCGGTTTTTAATTTTTCGGAAAGGGTTTTCGGTTTCGTGTGTGCAACTGCACAGCAATTTGAAGCGCTGCCTCAGCCGCCTTTAAGGCTTACCGATGGTGTGTTTTCCGGCAAGTCGTTGATCCCGGCATAATTCTGGACGATTCCGGTGGCAATGGCCGTGATAAATCCTGCAACAGGCCTTATGACCGTCATGATGGGGTCCAGCATGGCCCAGGAAACCGCAATGGAATCCACGCCCGATTCAGGGGTGGCAATCATAAAGGAGAGGGCGGCCCCATTATTGGCCCCCTGTTTTTTCAGCCCTGCGGCCACCGGTACAACACCACAGGAACACAGGGGTATGGGAATTCCGAAAAGGGCGGACAGGATAACCGGCCTTATTTTGCCGGTTCCAAGATATTTTTTGATTTTATCCGGTTTGAAAAAAACATAGAGGACACCGGCCATAAAAAAGCCGAAGAGCATATAAACCGCAACATCAAGATAAATCTGCCAGGTTTCTTTTAGTATTTCATATAGCATGGTCATGGGTGTCATGATGGGGAATCCTTGTTTCAGTGTCTGACATGGTGAAGGCTCATACGGATCAGGGAGGCGACATGGTCGTCATCAATGGAATAATAGATGATTTTACCGTCTCTCCTGTTTTTTACGATTTTCAAGGTCCTTAATATCCGGAGCTGGTGGGAAACGGCAGAATCCGTCTGACCGCAGATGGCTGCAATATCGCACACGCAATGTTCCTGGTTGAGCAGGGCCAGAACAATCTTAAGCCGTGACGGATCACTCAAGGCCTTGAAGATTTCCGCCATATGGGTGATATCTTCGGTTGGGGGCAGACTTCCTACCGTTGCTTTGACCTTGGTTCCGTTAATACATTTTAGATCGCAGGTATCCATTAACACCTCTTCATTTGATCAGTTGTTCATATGTTAATCCTGCAAGGCTTTTCCGTCAACCCTGAAAATGCATGCATTGAAAAATTATTTTTTTTGATCAGTCCTGAAGGATTTTATCCACTGCTTTTTTCGCATCCCATACGGCCGTGAAAATCAGGTTTGAATGCTTTTTTTCCTTGATGATGCCATCGGAGCCGATTTCCATATAGGATGGGCTGATGGCGCCGCCAATGGCGTAGATTCCTTTTCGGCCGGTTTCAAAATGCTCGGAAAGCATGAGCAGTCGCTCCCCTTCCCTGGCAATTTTGCAGATGACCCCGGTGCAGGTGATCTGTTGAAGATTGAGGGTATCGAAAATGGCCGAAGGTCCATGGGTACCGATACAGGCAATCACATTTTTCATGGGGAAGCTCATCCCCTGGTAAGTGTAAAGGTCATTACCGAGGCTCGGAGAAGTGGTCTGATGAATATAAAGCCGGTCAATCCCTTCAGCATCCACCTCTCCAATTTTGGGGACCGCTTTTTGAAGAATTTTAATATGTCCGCCCAAAAGGATTTCCTCGCCCAGATCCCGGGCCGTATCTGTGTTGATTTCAAAGGTTTCCTTGATATGGGCCCAATACACACTGGTATTGTCGTCTTTTGCCTGGCGCTTGATTTTGGAAAGAGAACACACCACATCGGCTGCAGCATTCCCGCCGCCGATGACCAGAACATTGATGCCGATATAATCCTCGCCGTTTTCAATATTCCTTCGCACGGTTTTGGCTTCTCCATAGATACCCAGATCATTGGGAATATTGCTGCCAAAGGCAAGAATAATGTTTTGTGCGAGATATGAGCCCTTATTGGTTTTGACAAGATAATCCGGATACGTGCCCATGATCTCTTGAAATTCTTCATTGAAATGGATATTGAGACGGCTCTCTGAGGCAAGGGCCTGAACCTGTTCAATATACAGTTCAACCGGAATTTTTTCCTCCGGCGGTTTGATCTCGGGAACCGGGAAAAGGCCTTCATAGCCTTTGGGTATGGTCGGGTATACTTTTTTTCCTTTTGGATAGGTGTCGATAATGCCTTGCATGATCTTCCGGCCTTTTTCCAGGATCAAATGGGATTTGGATCCTTTTTTTGCTGATAATGCAGCACAAATTCCTCCCGGGCCTGATCCGACAATGATCAGGTCAAATTTTTCAGTCATCGGGACCATCTCCTTGAATTGGATTCATTAACTGATTTTGAGTCAGGGTATCATGGCGGATTAAGTATTGTCCAATCTAAAAAACTGTTTTAAAACAGGGGTGAAAAATTTATATCATTTGATTGCATAGGAAAGGAAAAGCCCATGGGATATGATATCCTGATAGAAAACGGCCTGCTTGTCACCATGGCGGAAGGCTTGCCGGTGGTGGAAGACGGCGCCGTCCTGATCCTGAAGGGAGAGATTGTCGGGTGCGGAAAAACAAAGGAATTTTCAGAGCATAAAGCAAAAACCCGCATCAATGCCCATGGGAAAATCATCATGCCGGGGTTGATTAATTGCCATACCCATCTTCCCATGTCCATGTTCAGGGGGTTGGCTGATGATCTGCCCTTGGATATCTGGCTCAATGACCACGTTTTCCCGGCCGAGGCAAAGCATGTGAATCCGGATTCCGTGGAAAAATGGAGCCGCCATTCCTGTACCGAGATGCTGCTCGCCGGAACCACCACCTGCTGTGACGGATATTTTCATGAAGATCGGGTTGCAGCGGCTGTCCTGGCTTCCGGCATGAGGGCCGTGGCCGGTCAGGGGGTCATCGATTTTCCTGCACCCGGCGTGCCTGATCCAAAGATGAATATAAATGCGGCGGTTGAGTTTGTGAACCAATTTAAGGATATTTCGCCTTTGCTGACTCCGTCCATCTTCTGCCATTCGCCCTATACCTGTTCACGGCAAACCCTCACGGCGGCCAAAAAAGCAGCCAATCATCTGGGGGTCCTTTTCCAGATCCATGTGGCGGAGACCAAAAACGAAAAGAATCTGATACAGGGGCTCGGATCCATGACCATTGTTGAATATCTGGAATCCGCAGGTACTCTTGATTCAAATACATTGTTGGTCCATTCAATCTGGATCAATGACAATGACATGGACATCATCGAGAAAACCCATGCCAAGATTGCCCATTGCCCTGAATCCAATATGAAGCTTGCCTCGGGCATCGCTCCCATTCCAAAGCTCATCAAATTGGGGGTGCCTGTCGGGCTGGGAACCGACGGGTGTGCATCCAACAATGACCAGGATCTTTTTTCGGAAATGGATACTGCGGCCAAACTGCACAAGGTGGCCTTGCTGGACCCCTGTGTCATGGATGCCCGGACAACCCTGAGGATGGCCACCATTGAGGGGGCAAAGGCCATTGGGCTGGATAGCGTCACAGGGTCCATTGAAAAGGGAAAAAGGGCGGACATTATCCTGGTGGATACGGACCGGCCCCATATGACCCCCATGTATGATCCCTATTCCGGCCTGGTTTATTCTGCCAAAGCCGCTGATGTAAATTTTGTGATGGTGGATGGAAGGGTCCTGGTCAGGGATGGGAAACTGGTTTAAGGTTGCCTCCATGGAGATTAAAGTATATAGAATGAAGCTTGAAGAACAGGAGAAATAATACAAGGAGCAATCTATGCTGCAACCGCTGTTTATAAAAGCCACAAGCCTTTCGGATGCATGGTTTCAGACGCTTTACCGGTGTGTGGAACAGGGCCGGTCATTTGCCATTGACCGGGGGTCCTTTGAAGGGCAGAAGCGGCTTGAATTTGATTATATCACGATTCATATCACCCACCCCGCCACTATCCCGTTGCTGCCCAAGGTAAATCCCCTCCTGGGGTTTCCGGACCCGGTGGATGAGCATTATCTGGATGACTATCTGCCTTACCTGATGACGGGAGAGGAAAAAGAAGGGGAGTCCTATACCTATGGACAGCGGATTTGTAAATGCGATCTGGCCTATCTGCCGGATGAGTTTAAACGGCTGACCAATATCCTGGTCCAGGAAAAAGAAATCTGGGCAGACCGGAATATTTTAATCAAAGAAGGGGGCCGGTATTTTGTCAACCAGATGGAACTGATGATATGGACCTATAAAAATAAGGGACACCGGAACAATCAGATGATTCTCCAGGTGGGCCAGCCTTCCGACATGGTTCTTTTGGATCCCCCCTGCCTCCGCCATATTGATACACGGATCCAGGATGGTAAATTGCATTTTTTCCCCTATTTCCGTTCCTGGGATTTATTCGGCGGGTTCCCGGCCAACCTGGCGGCCATTGAAATGATGAAACAATATTGCGCCGCCCAGATAGGGGTTGAAAACGGAGAAATCATTGCCTCCTCCAAAGGGCTTCATATTTATGATTATGTCTTTGAGATCGCAGAAGCCATAAGGGGCCGGTCCATGGATGAATTCAGGGAAATGTCTTAGCGGGGTATCGATCTTCTGTGGGATTTTGAGCCCTGATTTTGGCGGGGCTTCCAACGATAAGGCCCCGGAATCATCGACATGAATTGCCGATGATCCCAGGGCCGGATGGTCGAGTCTATCAGATCATTCTTTTTTCAGGAAAGATCAATCTCGCACTGGTCATTGAGATGGAGACTATAAATATAAAAAGAAAGTGCAATCACCGGCACTGCCAGTATAAATCCGAATACCGGAAGCAGGGTGACGCCGATAATGACCAAGGCTATGGCGGCTACCAGCATTAAAGAACCTAAAAGAAGCTTGGATATTTTCTGAGGTATACATTTTATGGGTTTCATAAAACCCTCCTTTTTTAATTATGATCCGGAAATCACTTCGTTATCATTCAGCAGTATTCAACAGGGCGTTTATTCCTGTTCGTATGAATAAAAAATAAGAACCCCTTGGAAAAAAGCAATGCAAATGATTGAATGGGAAACAAAAACATTTGACAGGCTTGGCACCGATGAATTGTATGAGCTGTTAAAGTTGAGGGTGGACGTATTTATAGTGGAGCAGAGTTGTGCTTATAGGGAATTGGATGAAAAGGACCGGCATCCTGATACTCTCCATCTTACAGGAAGAAATGAAAATGGAGAACTGGTTGCATATTTGAGAATTTTGCCGCCGGGCCTGAGTTTTGAACGGCCGAGTATTGGAAGGGTGGTGGTTGCAAAGAGGAGCCGGGGGCAGGGGCTTTGTCATCTCATGATCAAACAGGCAGTGGATCAGGCCTGCCGGACCTGGCCGGGTATGGGTATACGCATAAGCGCCCAGGCTTATTTAGAAGGGTTTTATGCCGCTTACGGCTTTAAAAAAGCCTCAGACGTTTATCTGGAGGACGGCATCCCTCACGTGGAGATGGTTCGGGAGGGGTAAATCCTTGCCTGTACAGGGGTCTGCAACAGACGGATAATCGTCTGAGGGATGGGTTGATTTACGCCTTGGGAACCCGGATGAGGAGGACCGGTACCTCACTGTTTTTGACGACGGTTCTCGCGCTCCCCCCGATCAGTGCTTCCTGGAGGATATTATGGCCGTAATTTCCCATGACAATCATATCCGCATGGATTTCTTTGGAGGCATTCAGAATTTCTTCCGCCGGGTTTCCCTTTGGGATTCGTATTTCCTCCACCAGAAGACGGCAGGAATCGATTTTAGATTCCATTTCCGTACAAAAGTCTTCAATTTTGGATTTAATTTTTTGTTTCAGATAATTCATTTTTTCCGATTTCAACGCTTCCCATTTCTCTTTTCCGACCATATCCTTGACCTGGTTTTCGATCATGGTGTTCATACTCTCCATGACATAGACAATGGTAATCATGGCGTCATAATGCTTTGCCATATCGGCGGCATATCCAAAAGCGTATTTCGCAGTATCGGAAAGGTCTGTTGCATAAAGAATTTTTTTAATTTGGGGTACCATTTTATCCTCCTCCCAGGGTTAACGAGCTTTAAGGGACTTCATTTAATGTATAGCTGCATGTAGTATATTCCGAATTGGGATATCGGGTCAATGGGTAGCAGAAAGGTTTAAGAATTTGGATCTGATTCTCTTGAGATGTTTCAGCAAATGATCTTTTCTTGCCTCTCCGACCATTTTCGGCGCATCGGCCCTGAGCAGTTCGGACAAAGAAAGCAGGTCCTCCCTGACACTGATGACTTCGGCGTTCCATTCATCAGCGTTCATTTTTAACAGGTTAAAATACCAGAGCCGAAAGGTCAGGCAATAGAGCCGTTCCGATATCTCCGTAAGAAAAGGATTGGCTGCGGCGTCATAGAAAAGCCGTTTGACGTTCATGTCCAGAGAGGCCAAGGTTTTTGGATTTCTAGAATCAAACTGGCGCTCACATTCCAACATCAACTCATCCAAGCGGTTGAAATGGTCCTTTGTAAATCGCTCGGCCGCCATGATGCCGATGACGGATTCGAGTTCAAGCCTTGCCTGGAAGACATGGGTAATGGTGTTCAATTCCAGCTCCATGACAAGGATACCGGTCCGGGGCAGGGTTTTTACCAGGTGTTCCCATTCAAGGCGAAACAGAACCGTGCGGAGCGGTGTCCGGCTGATACCGAATTCCCCGGCCAGTTCCTGTTCTTTGAGCATATGGCCGGGGGCATAGTCAAGATAGATGATTCTGTCACGAAGCGTATTGTAAATATCGATATTCATTTAATGAAATAATACCTGTTAAAATTTGAGGATGGTCAATATTTTCTGGTATACTTTAACAATACAAGTCTATATAGGCTTACGAATATCTTGTCAAACCATTTCAAAATATAGGGTATTTTTAATTGCAAAAAAATATTGACTTAAATATTTTTTTTGGTATACCATAAAAACATCAAAAAAATTTTAAATAAATTATTAAGGAGATATACAATGAAAAAAAATATTACTCACGGGCTCTGGGAGGCTACTGCTCCGGCCAGGCCTAAATTGGATTCCCTGCAGGGAGACCAGAAAACAGATATTGCCATTATCGGCGGAGGCTATACCGGTCTTTCCGCTGCCCTGCATCTGACTAAAATGGGCAAGGAAAGTATTCTTCTTGAAGCCGAAGACGTCGGATATGGGGGGGCAGGCCGTAATGTGGGCCTTGTAAATGCAGGGCTCTGGCTCATGCCTGAAGATCTCATTCAACTTGTGGGGCCGGTGTACGGAGAGAAATTGATCCGGATTCTGGGGGCGTCAGCAGACCTTGTTTTCGGGTTGATCCAGGAATACGGCATTGAATGTGAAGCGCTCCGGAACGGAACCCTTCACTGTGCAGATTCCAGAAGCGGCTATAAAGCGCTTCAGCAAAGAGAGGAACAATGGCTGAAACGGGGGGCGCCCGTCAGGCTTCTTGAGCGGGAGGAAGCTGCGGTTGCAACCGGAAGTTCTTCTTTTTATGGGGCATTGCTGGATAAGCGGGCCGGAACGGTTCAGCCCCTGGCCTATGCCGTCGGACTTGCAAAAGCCGCCTTGAAAGAAGGCGCAAAATTATATAACCATTCCCCTGTCACGGGGTTTGATAAGGTGAGCGGCGGATGGAAATTAAGCACCCCTAAGGGGTCGTTGACGGCAAAATCCGTTATCATTGCCGTCCAGGGATATGCGGAACATGCATTTAAAGAATATCAGAAAAATCTGGTGCCGTTTAATTATTTTCAATTTGCCACCTCTCCCCTCCCGGAAAAAGTGCTGAAAACTGTTTTGCCGGAACGTCAGGGCGCCTGGGACACCAATTTGATTCTGTCTTCTTATCGCCTGGATGCAGCAGGGCGGCTGGTCGTCGGAAGCGTGGGCATGGTGGAAGGATTTGCCTGGGATATCCATGAAAACTGGGTAAAAAGAACCATTGCAAAAACATTTCCCCAGGTGGGCGAAACCTCCCTTGATTATGGCTGGTACGGCCGGATTGCCATGACCACCAACCATATCCCGAGGTTCCACATTCTGGACCCCTCGGTTGCCATGGTCACCAGCTATAACGGCAGGGGAATCGGTCCTGGGACCGTGTTCGGAAAACTCCTGGCCGAATATATGGCGGGCGGCTCGCCGGAAAATATTCCATTGCCCGTCACAAACATAGATCCTGTGGGTTTCAGGAATCTCAGGGGACTTTTTTATGAGGCAGGGGCAAGGCTGTATCATTTTGTCCAGAGGAGGATTTAGTCTCTGAAGACCCTGCAAGAGTTTCATTGCAATCTGTTTTTTATCCCGGGTGTTGACCCTGGAATGTGAAAAGCATATATGGTTCAAAGGCCATTGAATTCTATATTCAGGATACCGATTATGGTGTTGTACATTCCAGGGAAACCGGGGGCGCCGTTTTTAATGACCCATTTGCCCTTGCTGTTGAAAAGATTTTCACTTTTCTATGAACAGGATGGATCATGTCTTGAGTATTTTTTATACAGCAAAGAGAAAAAAAGCCGGATTTCAAAAACCTTGGTGGTTTCCCATGATTTATTTTCAGGCAGCTTATATATTGCCAAATTCTACCCTGAAATTTTCAGGGAAATAAATTGCAAATATTTATCGGCAGCCTGTTTTTATCTGATGGCCCACCATGCCGTCTGCTTATTTCATCTTGCAGACAATTGCTGTGTTAACCTGGAAACGGATCTGGCGGTTTTTAAGAATTTCTATGCCCGATTGGATGATTTCGATTTTAAAATCCATTATCATCGGCCCTCTGATAGGGTTTGCCTCAGGGGACACTACCATGAAATAGCCTTTGGCACCGATGAAATTCTCCGTCATATCCCTGCTTGTGATGGAGAATAACCGGGTTATCGCGCCGGAACAATTTCCAGCCAGTAGCCATCCGGGTCTTTAATAAAATAAATTCCCATGGTCGGATTCTCAAAACAGATGCAGCCCATTTCTGTGTGGTGTTGATGGGCCGCATCAAATTCATGGGTTTTAAAGGCAATATGGAATTCTTCATCCCCCAGATTATAGGGCCGGTCCATGGCTTTCAGCCAGGTCAGCTCCAATCTGGTCGAGCTTGAGCCATCACCCAGGAATACGATGATATAGCTGCCGTCTTCAGCCGTTTTTCGTCTGATTTCTTTTAACCCCAAGGCCTTGTCATAAAAAAGAAGGCTTTTCTCAAGATCAAAGACATTGATGTTGAAATGATCGATGCTAAAATTCATAATTATTCCTTTTATATGTAATGGTATTGCATGCTTCTATTAATTACGGATTCTCATCTTGAGGTCAAGGGAAAAAAAGTCGGGCATACAAAGGCATTTAAATTCCATGCTGAAAAAGCATTTAACATCTGATATGGTAATAGCGTTTTGAATTTTAAGGAATGGGTGATGACGGAATTGAATTGGTCATGGATATATGGTTTTTTTTCTTTTGCGGCAGGATTTGTCTCCCTATCCCTGTCCATCTATCTTTCTCCCCACTGGAAAAATACAAGCGCTCGAATTCTTATGCTGCTCATGGCGGTGACCGCTATATGGTCCCTTGCCTATGGCATGGAGTTGATCAGCCCGAATATGGCGCTCAAACTCTGGTGGGTAAAAATTGAGTATTTGGGTGGGGTATGGGTAGGCATGCTGATTTTTTGTTTCATTACAACCATTGCAGCAAAAAAGCCTCAGGTGACGAAAACCGGTTATCTCCTGCTAAGCCTGGTGCCGCTCCTGGCCATTCTTCTGGTTTTGACAAATGATCATCATCATTTGATGTGGCGGCATGTTTGGCTGGATCTGAGTGGCAGGGCTCCCACCCTTGCCTATGTAAGGGGTGAGGCATTCTGGGGGTATATTGGGTTTTCCCATCTGTTGATCTTTACGGCAACCTTTATTTTGATAAAGGCTTTGATATCTGCCAAGGGAATCGCCGGAAAACAATTGTTCATGCTGCTGGTGGGCATGATATGCCCATGGCTGGCCAATATCTTTTACCTGTCCGGATTTGATGAATTAAAACATCTGGATCTGACCCCGGCCGCATTTACCGTCAGCGGGATTGCTTTTTCCTGGGGGCTTTTGAAATATCAGATGCTGGGGCTGATTCCCCTGGCCCGTGAAATGCTGATAGAGAGCATGGGGGATCCTGTTATTGCCCTGGATATGAATGATCGGATACTGGATATGAACCGGGCTGCCCAGGATCTGTTCCGGATTGATAGAGCTGCCCGGACCTATGCGGGAATAAGAGAAACGATTCCTTTTCTGTATGATCTGGTTGAACAATTTCGTGGGCCGGAGCCGGTCGAAATTGAAACGCGGTTTTGTGTGGAAGATTTATCAAAGCAATGGAATTTGAGGGTTTTCCCTTTGCTGAATAAAAGGGAAAAACAGATCGGCCGCCTGATTATTTTAAGAGATATCACCAAGATCAAAAAAACAGAGCATGAACTGCGCCATACCCAGAATTATATCCGCAGTATCATCAATTCCATGCCTTCGGTGCTGATCGGGCTGACGGCCGAAGGCATCGTCACGCAATGGAATACGGAGGCCGAGCGGCTGACGGATATTTCAGCCCATGAGGCAAAAGGAAAGCGGCTTGAAAAAGTGTTTCCCGGGCTTTTTAATCCTATTTTGGGTGTAAGACAGACCCTGGAGAGGCAAACCGTAAGAAAGGAAAGCAAGATAAAGATTTCAACAGGCGGGAAAACAATTTTGACCGATATCACCATTTATCCCATTCTGTCGGACAAGGCCGAAGGCGTCGTTATCCGGGTTGATGATATCAGTGACAGGGTCAGGATGGAAGAAATGATGATGCAGTCTGAAAAAATGCTATCCGTGGGCGGGCTTGCAGCAGGCATGGCCCATGAAATAAACAATCCCCTTGCCGGTATTCTTCAGAATATCCAGGTGATACGGAACCGCCTGGAAAAAGATCTGCCGGCCAATATCAAGGCTGCATCGGAATGCGGGGTCAGCCTTGACGCCCTAAGGGCCTATATGGGAAAAAGAAACATTTTCCCCATGATGGACCTGGTAAGGGCTTCGGGCTACCGGGCAGCTCAGATTGTGGAAAATATGCTGACCTTCAGCAGGAAAAGCGACCACCGCAAATTCACCTATTATCTTCATGACATCATGGAAGCGGCCCTGGAATTGATTGAAAATGGTTACGACACGAAAAAAAACTATGATTTTCGCTCCATTGAGATTATCCGGCAGTACCAGGAAGCGGCACCCCCGGTTTCCTGTGAGAAAACCCAGATCCAGCAGGTGTTTTTAAATATCTTGAAAAACGGGGCCGAAGCCATGTCGGCGGCCGGCGTTGTTTCCCCAAGATTTATCATCCGGTATCTCAGGGAAGATAACCATGCGGTCCTGGAAATAGAAGACAATGGCCCCGGGATAGCCCATGATATCCAAAAGCGTATCTTTGAACCTTTCTTTACCACCAAAGAAGTGGGGGTTGGGACAGGTTTGGGCTTATCTGTTTCCTATTTTATCATCACGGAAAATCACACCGGCATTCTGGCGGTAGATTCAACTCCCGGCAAGGGAACTGTTTTTATCATCAAACTCCCCCTTTGAAAAAATCCTGAGGCATTGGTTTCTGGTTCATTTGAACCGGTAACCGGTGGTTCATTTGAACCAAAAACGGTTCATTCTTATTGCAAATCATTTTAATTTAAGTCTAACATTCTAAAATTATTATATTTTTTAGTTATCCAAAATTGGCCTCATTTTTGCTTCAGGCTATACTTACAAGCAGGCGTAAGCATATTTTACAAAATAAGAAACCGAGGCAGTGTTATAAAGCCATCAATTCAGGTGTTTATGGAACCAATAACAGAACAACGGGTATGGCCCCGTCATCAGGTCAGGATTCCCATTTCTTTGAAATGCGCTCATGCCCGGACACCCAACCGGGCATGGCATGTGGGAGAGACCCGGAATATCAGTGTAGACGGGATGATGTTGGTCTCTTCCGTTTTAAAGGAAACCCAACTGTCTTCGATGGTGGAGATTTTGTGCTTTCCGCAGAACCAGGATTTGTATTCTCAAATCCGTGATCCCGAACCCGTCAGCATGACCGGGGTTGTCAAATGGCAAGATAGGGTGAGCGGGACCGCAGGAATTCAAGTGAACAATTGATCGCTTATGAGCAGCCCTCTTCTTTCAGGCCGAATTTTTTCATTCTGTACCGGAGGGTGTTCCTTGTGATGCCGAGTTGCCGGGATGCTTTGGAAATATTCCACCCCGAGGCGGTTAACGCTTCCACAATCATTTCTTTTTCTCTCGAAAAAAGATTTTTTTCCGAGGCAGGTTGAAGCCCTGGGTTAATGCGGGGCCCTTTTTCAAGGAGCCGGGCAACCATTTCCCCTGTGATGTCGCTTCCCTTTGAAACCAGCACCAGGCGCTCCAACCTGTTTTTCAGTTCCCTGACATTACCGGGCCAGGAATATCGGGAAAAGTCATCCATTGCCGAATCCATGATTCGTGAAGGGGAGAGGTTAAATTCCTGACTAAAAATGCTCAGAAAATGTTGGACTAACTCGGGGATGTCTTCGGGTCTTTCTTTTAGGGACGGCATTTTGATGGTATAGGCATTCAAACGAAAATAAAGATCTGACCTGAATTTTTTTTGTTCCACCATCTCTTCTACGTTCTGATTGGTTGCAGAAATAATTTTAATATCGATTTTCACAGGTTCAGCCGATCCCACCGGTATGATCAGTTTATCTTCAACGGCATGAAGGACTTTTGCCTGGAGGTCCAGAGGCATATCCCCTATTTCATCCAGGAACAGGGTGCCGGAGTCTGCCTGGATGAATGAGCCTTTCCGGTCCTGAAGAGCCCCGGTAAAGGAGCCTTTGATATGCCCGAACAATTCGGATTCCATGAGTTCCCTGGGAATGGCTGCGCAATTGACCCGGATAAAGGGTTTGTGCCTTCGGGGGGACAGGTCATGGATGGTTCTTGCAGCCAATTCCTTTCCGGTTCCGGATTCGCCGGTGATGAATACGGAGGTCGAAGTGGATGCCACCAGTTCCAGTTCTTTTCGAATATTTCTCATGACTCCGGAGGAGCCGATCAGAAGCGGACCGGCAGATTCATGGCCCTTGGGGGCAAAGGATTTTCCGGCCAGGGCCGCTTTTACTTTTTCGATAATGATATCGTTGTCCACAGGTTTGGTAATATAGTCAAAGGCTCCTCTTTTCATGGCATCGACAGCCGTCGAAACGGTCCCAAAAGCCGTGAGAATGATCAGCGGGGTCTCCGGGTATTTCAGGTTCCGGTGTTTTAATACCTCCATCCCGTCCGTCTTTGGCATTTTCAGATCGGTAAATACAACATCCGGCTGAAAGCTTTTCCATTTGACAATGCCGTCTTCTCCGTCTGTGGCGGTTTCAACAAGGTATCCCCTGGTTTCGAGAACAAGCTGAAGGATTCTGCGCATGCGGGCTTCATCTTCGATAATGAGTATTTTTTCAGGCAAGGGAAGTCTCCTTTTCATTGGGTTTGACCGTATCAAAAACGGCAGGGATCGATAAGGGGTTGTGCGGCAGCTGGATGGCTATTTTCAGTCCTCCCTGGGGCATGTTTTCTATAGAAATCCGTCCATTGTGGGCTAAAATAATCTGTTTGCAGACACAAAGTCCGATTCCCATTCCCTTTTCCTTTGTTGTAAAAAATTTTTTAAAGGCGTTTTCAAGGTCTTCTTTAGGGATGCCTGGGCCTGAATCCATGATATGTATCTCAATGGTGTCATCCTGACCCGGTTCGATGGAAATTGTTATTTTCCCGCCCTTTGGCATGGCATCTTCGGCATTGGAGATGCAGTTTAAAAAAACCTGCTGTAACTGCCGGATGTCGGCTCGTATTTTAGGGGGTGCATCCGGAGATAGCAGCTCAATGGTGATGAGCTTATTGTGGTTGCCGGATTGTATGAAATGGTCTATCAGGGAGGCGGTTTCCCGGTATAAATCAACGGCGGTGAATTCCGGGGCCTTATACCGGGCAAGCCCCATCATATTGTTGATGACTGAAGAAAGGCCGTCCACTTCTCCCATGATATATTCCAGCAATTCCTTTCGGGTCCCTGCATCCCCGGAATTTCCGGTCAGATATTGGGCTGAACTGCGGATGATGCCCAGAGGATTTTTCAATTCATGGGCAAGGACCGTGGCCATTTCACCCAGGGCCGCCATTTTTTCGGATTGAACAATTTTATTGAACATTTTTTCCAGTTGTTTCTTATTTTCAACCAGGGATTCATAGTGAAAGGCGTTTTCCAGGGCGAGCCCAGCCTGGTTGCAGATAGTCGTGAAAAATTGGATATCCCTTTTCGCATAAGGCTTGCCATCCTTACGCCGTCCCAGAAGCATCAGTCCTGATAAGCCGGTTGTGCCTCTCAAGGCCAGAACCAATTCGATCTTCTCGGATTTTAGGGAGATCAGGGTCTTTGCAAGACCCTGATCCTTTGTCGGCGTGGTGCAGAACAGGTAATCGGTCTTGCCGGACAACCTGGATTTCAGAAGATTTGAGTCGATGAGAGGGCTTGGAAAAGATCCGGGTCCGGGGCCGGGATACCATTGCACCCTATCCTGATCAAAAATGATGAGGTTCAGCTTTTGGATATGAAACTCTTCAGGAATGGTATGGGTCAGGAGATGGATCAGGTCTTTTAAATATACGGACGACCCGATATTTCTGCTCAGGGCGGCCAGGCTGCCGTCTTTGTAGAGGGCTTTGGGAAGGAAAAGGAGATCCAGGAAAAAGGAAATCACTGTTTTCAAAGGCTCAAACAAAACGGCAATGGCAATGAGATAAATCAGAAACAGCTCTTCAGAGAGGATCTCCCGCCCGACAAAGGTCCGTTTGATAAAAATCATCAGATATGAATAGGAGATCAATAAGATTCCGATCAAAAGGAAATAGGAAATAGTTCTGGATATCATTTTATCGACGTCTAAAAGCCTGTACCGGATCAAGGCAATAAAATACGCTCCCGGAAGGATGACCCCGGACAGGACCACCAGCTCAAAGGAAATAAAAGGGGTATTAAACAGGATATTCGGAACGGCATAAAAAATGATATAGGGCCCGAAAGACATCCAATAGGCGCTGATAATCAGTTTGATCTGGTTTTTTTCAAGGGAGGAGGTGAGCTTTGGATAGTCTGTGCAATGTTTGATAAACGCGGCTGCTGCCATGAACGGCAAGGCAAGGTTTCGAAGCCGCTGGAGCCAGCCCGGAAACTCGCCGGCGCTCTCACACAGGATTATGGCCGTTGAAATACTTATCAGAGGTGCGGATAGATAGAATATGGCAAGTATCCATGCCTTGTTTTTTACCATATCCCGGTCCTGGGGAAAGCTGAAAACAAAATGCAGGCAGGCGCCAAAGGCCAGCCAGTTAAAAATGGCCAGGACAAAGAAGCTTAAGGAGATGACAGCAGGGTTGAGAATTCCAAAATATGAGGGAAATGTGGCTGATAAGGTTGTGGCAAAAAATGAAACGGCCAGAAGAAAGACAAGTACCGGTTGCTCGCTGGTGACTCGGAAATAAGATAAGATACCGAGAAAAATCAGGGAGAACATGAGCAGTAGATGGGGCCAGGCAATGGATAGAAACCGGAAGGGTGAAACAGGATTAAGCTTTGGCTCGAATTCAAAATAGGTTTCTCCCCGCTTGACCGTAATGATGTCTGGTGTTGCAGGCCCAGGTTTGGAAGAAACGAGATCGGCCAGAACCTGCCCATAGGTGAGGCCATTGATGCGGATGATGATATCCCCGCTTTGGACGGGATTGAGAGCCTGATGAATTTTTCCGATTTTTAAGCCGTATTGCGTCTTATCCACTCTGAATTCAGGAGTTCCATAATAAAGAATAGAAAATGAAAAAATACAGATAAAGGATAAGGGCAGAAAAATGACGACAAAAGGCAGGATTCTTCCGATCACATTTTTATCAGACCTCAAGGGGCTGTTCTGTCTTGTCAACTCATCCAAATCAGTGGGCTCCTATTGCCGGGGCTGTCTATAGACCCATCTGCTTATATCAAAAAACAAGGACCAATAGAAAGATAAAAACGTCATTGGCTGAAATCGGTTCAAATGCACCACCTGTTACGGTGCATTTGAACCGGAAAAGGCTTATTTTTGATTTCCGTTCAGCGTCATGAATGCTTAATGATTTGAAATTATTGTGTATTTTTATTCCTCGGAACCGGCCTTCTTTTTGCTGTGACAATGAAGGAATATTAGAACCGGCTAAACAGCAACTATTTTATTAAAGAAGGAGCTAAGGTGAGGAAAAACATATTGGAAATGAAACCGTTGGGTTTCAATTCGTTGGGAAAGATGTGGGCAATTCTTCTGGCGTTCCTGTTGTCGGCGTCAACCCTTTATGCGGATGACCTGCATATATCAAACGAATTTTCGTTGACCCATAATCATATTTCGGGTCCGGGCCAGGCAAGTTCTTCTTTAACGGAGGGCCTCCGGTATCTGAATGTCCTGGGCATCACCGGAGCCGGCCAGATTAAAGGCTTTGATTATAATTTTAATTTCGGCGGAAAAGCCACGGATGACAATAGAAATGATGTTAAAAGCCTTTCTCTCACCAATCTCCAAGGCAGAATAACCGATAAGATCAATACGGTGAATGTGGGGGACACCTTTGAATCGTTTTCCCAGTATTCACTGGGGACATCATTGAAAGGGGCTTCCTACAGGTTTTATGATGAGGTTTCCAATACTCCTGATGTTACGGTGGTATCGGGTCTGGCCTATCCCAGATGGGATAATGTCTGGCGTGAGCGTGAGACAAGGACCGTCGAACGGTCGGCCTTTGGCAGCCGCATAAAATATAATTTTACCCCTGATTTCTTTGCCGGGGCCAATCTGGTGGTTTCAGATGATGATAAGCGGATCAGGACAACGGACCCGCTTTACAATAATATGGTGTATTCTCTGGATATGGAATACAGGCCCATCCCCGGGCTGACGCTTCGGACGGAATCCGCCTTTAATGACACCAAACTGTCGGAGCGGGAAGGTGCTGACTATGAAATCAATCACGGGTATGCCCATAAGATTGAAGCCATCGGAGACGGCGGCCCCAGCCGGGCAAGCCTGGAATATGAAAGAATTGCGCCTGATTTTCAGACCCTGCTCGGATCGGCCACCCCTGACCGGGAAAAAGCAAAGGCCAAATGGAGATACCGGTATAGCAAAACCCTCAGCATTAATACCGGATTCCTATGGTTCAGAAACAATCTGGAACACCAAAGGGCATTTACCACAAACAATTATAAACCCGAGGCCGGGATAACCGTTAAGCGGCTGTTTGACAGGCAATACTCCACAACAAGTATATCCTATAAATTCGACAGGAAATACGGGGGCACGACGAGCGCCTCCAATCATATCACCAATTTCGGTTACCGGGACAAATTCGGAATTTTTGATAGTGAAACCAATCTCGGTTATACCCTATACAACACAAAAAATAGTGTCATCGACAGCAAGGAATACATCTATAACACCACGCTCAGTTCCCGGCATACCCTTGAAAAATGCATTCTGAAACCCTCTTTATACCTTGGCGGGTGGACGGCCAGCGACGAACTGGCAGACACAAAGGATGTGATCTACGAATATTCCCTCGGGCTTGGGGTGGATATTCCCGACCGCAAAATTACCTCTGATGTCAGGGTGGGCATGAACAAGTTTGAAAAGGAGGCGGCCGGAACGGATGATTCACTCAAGACTTTTGTGGTTATGAGCCTTTATTACAGGCCGGATTTCCTGGCAAAGCTAAACCAGGGCCTGCTCTTTTTAAGGGCGAGCATCAATGATTTCAATTATACCACCGAGACCCGGGATTTCAGGGAAACCAGCATCACATCAGGAATAAATATTCAGTTCTAAGGAGAAAAACATGAAAAACATAAGACTCAGTCTGGCCCTATCTGTTCTCATATTGATGCTGGGCGCAGCCCATGCCGACGCCAAATGGTGGATATTTGGCCAGTCCAACGATGAGATCAATATCAATTACCTCTACCTCAATAAGATCGCCTATGATGAAAGCGGCCCCCAGATCACCGTTTATAAAGAGACCCTGCAGGACGGGCTGGTTTATATCACCGGCAAAGCCTCAACCCGAAAAGGGAAATTAGGCGGGGTCAGGGTTACAACCAACAACAAAGAAACCTGGGAAGAGGCTAAAATCTCCGAGAACGGGGCCTTTGAATACAGTTTCAGGCCTGAGTTGAACAAAGACTATATCCTTTTTATAGAAATCATGGATACGGCCGGCAAAACCAACGACATCGAATTGACGAGAAAGGAAGTGAAACTGTCGGAGCAGAATATCATGGCCTTGATCAGGGAAACCCTGGATAAGATGATCGAGGCATACAAAAACGAAGATCCTGCCCGGTTCATGTCCCATGTCAGTGAGGATTTTACCGGGGATGAGGCCAACCTTGACCGGGCCATCCGAAGGGATTTCAATGCCTTTGACAATATTGATTTACGGTATACCCTGAACAATGTCACATCAGGAGCCAAGGGAATGGTCTATGTGTCCATCAATTTCAACCGGTCGGTGATTTCGACAAAGGATGGGAAGCCGTATACAGACAAGGGGATGACGGAATTCATATTTCAATTGGGCCCCGCAAGGGTTTATAATATGAAGAACCCTCTTATTTTCGGGTTGAGTGATGCCGAGAATGTGGCTGTCGGAACGGTTAAATCAAGCTCCGGAGAACTGAATATCAGCTTAAACGAAACAAATGCTGTCAGTCTTACCGAAGACGGTACGACAGGTGACAGCTCTGTCTTGAGCGGAACGGCGGCCTTGATCACCGTAAACCCGTTTACCAATTTTCAAGGGTTTATCTTTGCCGACGAAGAAATAACCAGTGAAACCGACGGGGGCAATGTCATGGGCGATTTCAGCATGGCCATTGAAACCCCGACCATGGTTTTTATATATGTGCGCGGAGGCGTGCAGGTTAAAAAATTAGCCGGCACCAGCATAAACCAGATCACCACGGCCGACGAATCCGGATATGGAAACTGGGCGGATTCAGGCCAGGCCGGGGACAGTTATGTGTTCAAACTATCCAACAATACTTATGGAGTCATAGAAATTACAAGCATCACCGGTTCCGGCCCGCATTTTGGAAATATCAAATATAAATACCAGCCCAACGGAACCAGAAATTTTTAAATATCACTGCTGTGATTCATTAATCGATGTGAGGTTGAACCTATGATCCGGCATGCAATAAAAAGGGAATTGAGGATGATACCATGAGAAAACTGATACTGATACCAATTCTATTCCTCGTGATAAGCGTTCCCGTAACTGTCTACAGCGGGCCACTCCTCACGAAGTCCGAAGATTTTACAAAGGCGGCAACCTACGGCATGAACCTGGCAACCTATACGGCGGAGAAAAAGGATGGAAAAGAGGCGGCGGCTAAACTTCTTTCCTTTGATATTATCTGGGACATTATGGGGAAGGGAGAGGAGTTTTTTCTCAATGGAGACCCCAATGCCTTTCCAAAGTTCAAAGATGATGTGCTCAAGGTCAAGCTTGTTCTTGATAAAGTGGCTGAGGTATCTGCAAAGATAGGCGCCGGAGAATACGATGATGCATTGATTGCATCCGTTGACGCTGTGGCCGGCACGGTGAATCACCCCGTCGTCAATGCTTTGTGGGAGGTTGTAAAACTCAGCTACGAGTCCCATAAACTGGTCAAAAGTACGAAAGCCGCGCTTCAAATCGAAACGCTGTATGGCGTGGTCAATAATGATCGAAGATTGATCGGCTCAAGCAGCGGGGATGCCCCTGCACTGATTCCCGTGGATAGTGATACCGTCACTTATTTTTTCAATAAATACCTCATCATTGATGCAGGCACCAGAGAACTTGTTAAAGCCTATGTCAAAACAAAACTGGGAGAAGATTTTCCCGAAATTTCGACCGCTATCTGGGATTATCTTACCGGTTCTTCCGAGGCCATTCAGGAGGAACATGAACTTAAAAATCTCCAAGACTTTGAAAATGTTTCAAGACGCTGGATTAAATCTCTGCTTGAGGACTTGAACACCCAGGTTACAAAACAGTGGACTGAAACACGCTTCCGTCAGGAGGCAGAGAAGTTCCAACGCTTTTCCGCCCAGTTTGGCTCAGCATTTGCGAATATAGACGAGGTTATTGCATATTACACCAAACTCAAAACCCTCGAAAAACAAAAAGAGCAATTTCCTGTCAAATTGGAAGAATTCAGAAAGGCCAAGGCGGAGGCCCAGGCAAAGTATGGAGCAGCAGACACCTTGGGGAAAATAGCGATAAGAGGCAAGCTCTTTGAATTATCAGAAACTTGCAATCTGTATGCCGTGAATTCCATGATCCTCAATGCGGTTGATCTTGAAAAGCAATTTGAGGCATTGCAAATCGAGGTTCTGTCTCTTGTTGTCGCTCTAGATCGGGAAATAATAGGGGCAGATAAAGAAGAACTGGTTGAAGAGGTTTATCAATCCGACCCTCCGCAAAGCTACGAAGCCTCTGTTAATGCCGTTTACAAACCCCTGCTCGATCATTACAGTGAAAGCTTTTCGGAATACAAAGAGCCTCCCTCAGAGGAGGTCAAGGGATATTTGTCCAATAATGATCTGGAAAATGCGTTGAGGGTGACTAAAGAATGGACAACAAACCAGGATAAGCTTTTTGCCGAAGCCGAATCAAAATTTAATCAAGCTCTCCCTAAATTATACAGTTCAATTCCCTATATCGTATCCAGCAATTATGACCAACGGTTTGAACTATGGGAAAAATTTGAAAAAGAAAACCTGCCAAGTTTATACCAACCCCGTGAAGTTCTTCCACATAATGCGCATCTTCTATATTATGAAGGTCAAGGCAGACCGGACATTTGGAAAAGCTCAGAACAGAAACTATATCGTGCAAAGGAAACCATCCTCTCCGTCAATGCATTACGATATGGCAACGATCAAAAAACGCTCACGGCAATGATTGAATATTTTATGCTGGAGATTAAAAGAGTGGGCGGTGCCGTTTATCAGAACCGCATTGACTTTGGTGTTTTCCAGCAAAAGCTTTCAGGGAATTATGGGAAAGGCTATAGCGAAGTGTCGGATTTTAATCCCGGCGATGTACCGGAAACTTGGCCCTCAGAGCCTAAAGATGCGCTGGACTACTTGAGCAAAAACAGTTATACCGCCATCGGAAAAATCGATGACGAGGGCGTTGCTTTGAATACCATTGGAAATCATATCCTGTCCAAGACAGGTCAAATCATGGCGCCCATGGGCACCCTGAATGCTTTGATTGAATCCTTAAGCGCCATACCGGGTGAAATATACAGGCTTGATGCTCTAAAGGACGACTGGGAAAAATTTCCTGTCCTTGACCAGGAAGCAATAGCCCAATACAATGATTTCGCCGCACCCACGAAAGAACAGGCAGAAGAGAGAGCGGTCTTTGTTGTGTTTCATGATATCAAAGAAAGTAATGCCGTCCGCCATCTTTTCGGCAAGCTGGACGAATATCAGGCATGCATTGATAAAACGACAAGACTGGTCCATTCCATCAATACAGGCGCCATGAAATCCCAGGCCCAACAATATCTCGATGCTGTGGATACGGATCTGAGCAACAGACAAAGAGACCTGGACTACCTTTCAAAGCTTTCAAAACAGTGGGAGCGCTGGTATGCAGATCAGACAAAAAACGATATCTTCATTTTGGATCGGCAATCGGGGAAAATGATGATTGGGGCAGGACTGAGGCGCTCTAAAGAGGGAAATTACGCCATCATCAATGAACCATACGAGCACTACGCCCTTGAAGAAGAATTGGGAAAGAATGACAAAATTGAAAAATCTAAAAATGATTTGACCCGGCTTGAGGTGTATTCCTTCATCCAAAACCATATGCCAAAGACAAAGCTTCTTTTAGATTCTCTGTTCAAGGCTCAGGACTTCGAGCCGGCAAAGGAAGAGAATTTTCTTTTGGGTGAATCCGTCCTTTGGAAAAGTGATTTAATCAAAGCGGAAAAGCTCATCGGCGAGATTGATATTAAGCAAGACGGCTCATATAGAGATAAATTGATCGAGATATCCCAGTTGCTGCCATACACCGTGATTTTTCCTGAAATAAAAGAGGGAAAAGAAAAAGACTATGCGGCCACATGGCAGAGCCGATATGGATTGTTTAACGATCAATTGGCAGTTGATCATCTCCAAGCCTTTGAACTGGGGAAACAGTTTGTTCAATTAAGGGGTTTGGTGCAGGACCTTATCGCAGCCAAAGGCAGGCTGACCGAACAGGAACGGTTAAGGCTGAGCGCCGAAGAAGAACAGGCAAGGCTAAAGGCTGAAGAACAGCAGAAGCAACAGCAGGAACAGGAAAGATCCGGGGCATCCCTTTCATCTGTATCAGCTCTGTACGACCAATTCAAGCAGGCCTATGAATCAAGAAATGACTCGCAGATTATGAGTTTTATGGGAGATGACTGGGAAGCCGGTGACGGGACCACTCTTTCGGATTTAGAGGAGAATATCAGCAGAAATTTCAGAACCTTTGATGAGATCAAATACAATATCCAGAATTTGAAAATAGAACTGAAATCCGAAGGGCGGTACCTGGCCAGTTATGATGTGACCATTACCAGCAGGATTTACAAAAGAAATCTAAAACACGAGGAGAAATCCTCTGTCAATGAAGAAATTGTGATAGACGGTTCCGGAAAACCAAGGATAGCCCGGACCATGAATGGTAGATTCTGGTACGTGGAATAAACCCCGGCTCCACCAAGGACTGAAACGCCCGAAACCGAGGGATCCCGGCCTGATTGAAAACAGGCTGCCATGGAAACGTCTTATTCAGGTGCGGTGCAATCATTTCCCGTCCAGCGCCAGGACACGACTTTTTCGTTCTCAAGTTCGAATGTGGTTTTGCAGTTCAGTTCCATATATTGATCCGGGATCCCGCCCACACGATTTTTATAAATCGTGTTTCCCACCACGGTTTGGGTGTAGGTGGGGGGTGACCCGGGAAGGATCATATTCCGGGATGAAGAATAGACCAGAAATTTCCGGCCGCCGGTTTCGTAAAACTGTTGAGGCACTCCCCATTTTCTGACGAGGTCTATTTCCGTGGCGCCCACCCAGGAATTTAAAACGTTTTCGTAGTTGGCCCTGACGGCGCAACCGGCTAAAAGGATCAGGATGGCAGTCAGTGCAATAGCATTTTTCATGGGCGCTCCTTATCTGAGGATACGAATATACCATAACTTTTTATCAAAATTCGTCATCTTTGTAAAGATGTGTTCATTTGGTTTCCAGGGCAATCGCATGTAACTTTTTGACGGGAAGTCTTTGTTCCGGGCAGATAGCAGGATGCATATCTATCTGGAAAATTTAGATAAATTCGTAACTAAAAATAACCTATTGAAATAATTAAATAAAT
>Ga0208373_1001083_pt1 | contig 39123 bp, 30 predicted proteins | sample RifOxyC2_FD_184036 | JGI IMG/M metagenome (GOLD analysis project Ga0208373, IMG submission 184036) | Soil microbial communities from Rifle, Colorado - Rifle Oxygen_injection C2 (SPAdes) | ecosystem: Environmental > Terrestrial > Deep subsurface > Rock core/Sediment | place: Rifle, Colorado...
GGGTTCGTCTCACCGCATCCTCGCCCCGGAAGATCAGAGCGGTCCGTTCATTTCGAAATTGCAGCAGGTTTTCCGCAAAATTGAGCTTGGAGCCCACAAAGAATTTTGCCCCCGGCATCTGGGTTGGGTTTTCAATCACCTTGTCATATTTTCGGGAGGCTTTTATCTTGATGAAATCCCAGGTCAGGCCCCAGAAATCTTCGAGATTGTTCACGGACCAGTCCCAGAGGGCGGGGTAGTCCTTGAAGTTTTTGCTGAACTTCTCGTTCACCAGGGTCATGAACCGGTACATATTGGTATTCTTGATCCGCGCATCCGACGGTTGCCACAATAGTTTTGCCATGGGTGTTTATTCTCCCTATTCGTAAAGAACCGCGAGGATGGTTGCTTTTCCGGTTTTCGCCGTAATAAAATGGGAGGTGGTGGACAGGTAGTAGGCGCTGTCTCCGGGTTCAAGATCGTAGCTGTCTTTGCCGATGGTCAGGTGAACCACCCCTTCCAGGACAAAGATGAATTCTTCCCCGTTATGGACGGAAATTTCCTTATCCGGGGTGCTTTCCAACTGCACGATAAGGGCTTCCATATGCCGGCCCTGGACTTCCGGGGCAAGGCTCATATAGGAATAGACATTCTGCTTGCCCGTGGTGGAGCTGGAACGGGAAACCGGTTTTCTTTCATTTTTCCGCGTAATGGAATAGAGTTTGCTCCCCATGCCGGAAACCAGACGGCCCACGGCTGCATCCAGTGCCTTGGAGAGTTTCATGACCGTGCCGAGCTGGGGTTTTTCAACGCCGTTTTCGATATCGTTCAGGCGTTCAACGGCAAACCCGGTCAGATCGGAAAGGTCTTCAATGGAGATTCCCCTTTCCTCCCTGAGCAGCCGGATGCGTTTTCCCACATCGTCCAGGTCGCCTTTTTCACCCTTTTTGATATTGCCGGTCAAATCTTCGAAATAATCCACATTGATATGAGGAATTTTATCCTTTTTTTCCATAGCATCTCCTTTAGCGTCATTAAGCGGGAAAACTCTGCCCTGGTTTTTCACCCATTTTTTCCTTCAGTTTTGCAAGGCCGGGTCTGGCATAGTGCATATGGCCTTCCTTCAGGGTCCTGCCATTGATCACGGCCTCGCTCCTGAGCCTTGCACCCACGGTTTTTTCAAGCTGTTTGCCCAGCCACAGGATTCTGTCCACATCATATCCGTGTTCTATACCCATTTCGTCGATTTGTACAAGGGTATCTTCAAGACAGACCAGCCCCACATACCGGGGGTCGTCATAATAATAATCGCCCGTGCCCTTGATGGGCCGGTCATCCAGGAAATTGGCCGGCTGACCGCCGAGACCGCCCAGGGTGGCTTCAAAATGACATATGCCTGCCTGGAGGGACGCAAGGATGGAGGCGGAGGCCACCCGTTTGGTTTCATGAAAATGGGCGATGTGAAGGCTTGTGTCCGGGATAGCATCCAGGATCATGGAAAAATACCGGTATACATTGGCTGCCGAGGCTGATCCGTCATGATCGGCGTGTTCAATGTCGCTTGCGCCGATGGACAGCCAGTACTGGGTGAATTTAACCGCGTCCGCCAAGTCTGTGGCGCCACCGATGGGGCTACCCCAGATGGTGCTCACCGTCCCGCACATCTTGATACCGGCATCCGAGCATTTTTGGATGCATCGTTCGGCTTCCTTCCAGTAATTGGGAAGTGTGGTGCCGGAATTGGCAAAATGGTGCTGCTCTTCCGTGGATACCATCATAAGCACCCGGTCCGGGCCGACACCCCGCTTTTTGAGTTCAATGGCCCGGTCCACGGCCGGCTCCCGGATGGTAATGGCGGTGAGGACCACATCTTCCATGCGGATACCTTTTTTGGCGGCCCGGCTCACAAAATCATTACTTCTCAGATGGGCGAGAAGGGCTTCGGCATCGCTGAACTGGGGCATGCTCTTGGGATTGCCCAGGTTGGTCACCTCAATATTCCGGCATCCGGCAAAGATCAGCTCTTCCAGATAGGTGATTTTGGCTTGTGTTGAAATAAATTTTTCCAGGTGCTGGAATCCGTCCCGCACCGTGATATCGCCGATGGTGACCTTTTTCGGCATTCTGGGGAAGATTTTCCAATAATCATATTCCGTCATGGGGTTTCTCCTTTATCATTTTGTCATGTCCTAAAATCTGAAATTGCCAAAGGTGGGTTCTCCCACGGGTCTGATATGGCTGACTTCAAAGGCCATGGCCAGCCAGTCCCGGATTTCGGAAAATTTCAACAATCCGTCGTTTAAGAGCCGGGATGAGCAGAAGAAGGGATGCAGTTCTCCCTCATATTTATCAATCAGCTTTTGCTGGAATTCATTGATTTCCTCCGGACTCATGGGGCTGCCCAGGGCTTTGCGCTTGGCTTCCTCAATGCTGAGAAGGACCCCGCCCGCGCTCTTTCCGCTCATGACGCCGGTTCTGGCCCTCATGGTCGACCAGTTGAATCCGGGGAACCTGGGCGCAGGACACAGCTCTCACCATGTCGGCCCCGTATTTGCCGATGCCCGCATGTTCGGATTCAGACCCGATCATGTATCCGGGGGAACTCTGGATAAAGAGCAGGGGGATTTTTTCATAGGAGCAGCGGACCACCCATTCAGCTACCTTTTTGGCGCATTCATGGAAGATGATGCCCGAGGCATTGGAGGCGACCACGCCGATGGGAAGGCCTTTGATGCGGATTTTTCCCACCAGGATATTGGAGCCCCGGCCCGGTGAAAAGTCTTTTTTATGCTCGATGAATTCCGATTCATCGGCCAGGGCCTTCAGGACTTTTCTGCCGTCAATGCCGATATAGGGGGAAACGGGCAGGACGTCATAGAGAGCGTCGGAGGAGGGGTCCGGCTCTTTGGGTTCATACCGGTGAAGATGGATGGTCTGGGGTTTTGTGAGAGACAGCAGTTGCCTGGCCCGTTTGACGGCATCGGTCTGATCTTTGCACAGATGATCGGCCCCGCCGGAAACCTGGGTATGGACTTTGGCGCCGCCCAGATCTTCTGCTGAAATTTCTTCGCCCGTGGCCATTCTCACCAGGGGAGGGCCGCCCAGAAAGGAAAAGGACTGCTGGTCGATCATGATGGATTCGCAGGCCATAAAGACGATATAGGCGCCGCCGGCCGTATTGCCGCCGGTGCTGATGGTGACCTGGCGGAGCCCCTTGGCCGACATCCTTGCCATATTGTAGAAGATGGACCCGAAATGCTGGTCATCGGGGAAAACGTCCGCCTGCATGGGCAGGAAGACCCCGCCGGAGTCTGCAATATAGACGCAGTTGAGCCCGTTCTGCTCGGCAATAGCCTGGGCCCTCATATGCTTTTTCAGGGTGATGGGGAAATAGGAGCCTGCCTTGACCCGGCTGTCGCTGGCCATGATCATGGTCCAGTTGCCGTGGATTTTTCCGATGCCGGTGACGATGCCGGCGCAGTGAACATCTTCCACGTCCGGGTAATTCATGCCGAACCCGGCGATGGTGGAGAGTTCAAAAAATTCTGTGCCGGGGTCCGTCAGATCTTTGATCAACTCCCGGACCGGGCGTTTGCCTCGTTTGGCAAGGGTGTCCACGGCCTTTTGGCCGCCGGGCCAGATGGCCTCCTGCCGTCTTTGTTCCAGTTTTATCTCTTCTGCTTCCCAGAAGGTGCGTTTATCGGTCATAAGGATTATTTCCCTTTATATTGCGGTTTTCGTTTTTCCCTGAAGGCGGTCAGGCCTTCAACCCGGTCTTCCGTGGGGATGGTGACCCGATAGGCGTTGGATTCAATGGCAAGACCCGTGGCCAGATCCGTTTCAATACCCCGGTCAATGGCGTATTTGGCCATTTCAACGGCAATGGGGCCGGTCTCGGCGATCATGTCCGCCATTTTCAGGCATTCGGCGAGAAGCATTTCCGGAGAGGTGACCTTGTTCACAAGGCCTATTTCCAAGGCTTCCTCAGCATTCACCCGCCGGCCGGTAAAGATCAGTTCCTTGGCCTTGGCCACGCCGATTATTCGCGGCAGGCGCTGGGTGCCCCCGCCGCCGGGAATAATGGCGAGACGGGTTTCCGTAAGGCCCATGGAAGCGGTTTCCGAGGCAATGCGGATGTCCGAGGCCAGGGCTACCTCTGTCCCGCCGCCCAGGGCCACCCCGTTCACGGCTGAAATCACCGGCATGGGAAGGTTCTGGAGGGAAGTCAGCAGATTTCTGATGGTCAGGATGAATTTTTTCACCTCGTCCGGAGTCAGACTCGCCCTTTCTTTTAAGTCGGCCCCGGCGCAGAAGGATTTTTCTCCCTTGCCCGTAATGATGACGGTCCGGATATCGGTCCGGTACTGGAGGGAATCAATGGTATCCCTCATGGCGTATAAAAGTTCGAAATTGAGGCAGTTCATTACCTCGGGCCGGTTCAGGGTCAGAATAACAGCCTGGTTTTTTTCTTCAATCAGAAGAAGGTCGTGGGTCATGGTCATCTCCCAAAAATTAAGCTTAGCATCCGATATAGCGAGAAATAACAATGCGCTGGACTTCCGAGGTTCCCTCGCCGATTTCAAGGAGTTTTTGATCCCTGTAGAACCGCTCCACATTGTATTCCTTCATGAGACCGTATCCGCCGTGGATCTGGACGGCATGGTCAACAACTCTTGACATGACTTCGGAGCAATAGAGTTTGCCCATGGCAGCCTCTTTTTCAAAGGGCCGTTTTTTGCTTCTCAGCCAGCAGGCCTTGTAGAGCAGGTTTCTGGCACATTCGATTTCCATGGCGCAGTCGGCCAGTTTAAAGGCAATGGCCTGGAATTTGGAGATGGGTTGGCCGAACTGCTGTCTTTCCCTGGCGTATTTCAGGGCCAGGTCATAGGCCCCCTGGGCCCCGCCAAGGCCCATAGCCCCGATGGAAAGCCTTCCCCCGTCCAGGGTGGCCAGCATCTGGTGGAACCCGTCGCCTTTTTTGCCCAGGATATTGTCTTTGGGCACCCGGACATCGTCAAAATAAAGTTCAGCCGTGTTGGAGGCCCGCCACATGAATTTCTTTTTCATGGGCACTGCTTTGAAACCCTTGGTTCCGGCTTCCACCAGGATGCAGGAGTATTCGGGTTTGCCGTTGCTTCTTGTACCGGTAATGGCCTGGACCGTGACCCCCATGGTCATGTCACAGGCGGCATTGGTGATGAAAATTTTAGAGCCGTTGATAACCCATTCATTGCCGTCCAGAACCGCTGTTGTTTTGCTGCCCCCGGCATCGGACCCGGCCGTGGGCTCGGTGAGGCCGAACCCCCAGAGGCCTTCCCCGGCGCAGAGCTTGGGCAGGTATTTCTGTTTCTGTTCCTCAGTTCCAAAATAATAAATCGGGCCGATGCCCAGGCTGTTGCCGGCTGCAACGGTGGCGGCCTGGGAGCCGTCGATGCGTGCAACCTCTTCAACACCGATGATATAGGATATATAGTCCATGGCCTGGCCGTTATATTTTTCAGACACAAACATGCCGAAAAGACCGATTTCTCCCATCTTCCGGGTAAGCTCGGGAGAAAATTCCTCTTTCTCGTCAAGCTCGCCGGCAATGGGGGCGATCTCTTTCAGGGCAAAGTTTCTGACTTCCTTACGGATCATTTCCTGCTCTTTTGTAAGGTCAAAATCCACCCTTCGCCTCCTTTATCTTATGGGTTAACTGGTTGTTTTTGTATATCTTTTTATCAGCAGATCCCGCCCGACAACTCTGAAAAACTGATCGAGCGCTCAGTCTATATCCGGATACTACAGTCAAAGAAATATTTTTGTCAAATGTTTTTTAAAGGGTTTTTCCCTGTTTTTGAGGGGAAAAGGTAAAAATTCAAATGAGTTCCTTTGATAAATTCTTGACAAGAGATGGAATAAATGCAAAAAAAAACCATGACTGAGCGCTCGTTCAAGCCCGGTCCTGATGCCGGCCATAAATGAGAAAGGAGTGATGGTTTGGGAAGAATCAAAAAAATACAAGCTCCTGTTGCCGAGAGAGAGGTCCCGACCCAGATCAAAAATCCTGACCTTGTGAGGGAAAGACGGCGAAAAATCATTGATTCCACCGTCAAACTCTTTGTTGAACACGGATACCACAAGACCACGACCCGGATGATTGCCAGGGCCGCCAATTTTTCCATCGGCTCTTTGTACGAATATGTCAGTTCCAAAGAAGACCTGCTGTACCTGGTCTGCAAGACCATTCATGAAGAAGTCCAGGATGCCGTTGAAAAGGCCCTGGCCGGCACGGACAAGGGAAAGGAAAGGCTTGCCCGGGTCATCCGCCAGTATTTTTATGTCTGTGACGGCATGGCCGGCCATATCGTTCTCATGTACCAGGTGACCCAGTTCCTGCCGGGAAAATGGAAAATCCAGGTGCTTGAAAACGAATTGAATATCACCCAGATTTTTATCCACGCCCTGACCTCGCTTTCCGGCAAAAACGGATTCCCGGTCCTGGACGGCAAGGTAATGAACCTGGTGGGCCATGATATTTCCGTCCTGGGGCAGATGTGGGCCTTCCGGCGCTGGCATATGCAGAAAAATTTCACCATTGAGGAATACATCGCTATCCAGACGGATTTTATCCTTGGGCGGATATTTTAAAAAAGGAGAACGAATAAGTATGGACCCCCTGATCTATAAACCAACGCATTCCATTAAGATCGTTACCGCCACCTCTCTTTTTGACGGTCATGACGCCTCCATCAATATCATGAGAAGAATTTTGCAGGATACGGGAGCCGAAGTCATCCATATCGGCCACAACCGGTCAGCCAAAGAGGTGGTGGATGCGGCCATTGAGGAAGACGCCCAGGGAATCGCCGTGTCCAGCTACCAGGGCGGCCATATGGAATATTTTAAGTATATGAAGGACCTGTTAAAGGAAAGGGGCGCCTCCCATATCAAGATTTTCGGCGGCGGCGGCGGGGTAATCATCCCTTCGGAAATGGACGAACTCCATGCCTATGGGATCACCCGGATCTATTCGCCTGAAGACGGATCAAAAATGGGGCTTCAGGGCATGATCAACGATATGATGCAGTCCATGGACGCGTCCTCTGTGGATTATGAGCGCCTGGACCTGGTAAAGCTTGATATTGATCATAAATTTGTGACGGCCAATTTCATTTCAGCGGTCCAGGAAGCCAAGGCAAACGACAGGCAGGCCTTTGACCGGATCATGGCCGGAATTCTGAAAAAAGCAGAAAAGCGGGATGTTCCCATCATCGGGCTTACCGGAACGGGCGGGGCAGGCAAGTCCTCCTTGACCGACGAGCTGGTCTTGAGAATCCTCAACGATCTGAAGGATGTCCATATTGCCGTCATTTCCTGTGATCCTTCCCGGCGGAAAACCGGCGGGGCACTGTTGGGCGACCGGATCAGGATGAATTCCATTGAGAGCGGCCGGGTCTATATGCGGTCCCTGGCCACCCGGCGGTCCCAGACCGAGCTGCCCGATGTCCTGCCCGATGCCATAGCCGTGGTAAAGGCGGCCGGTTATGACCTGATCCTGGTGGAAACCGCAGGCATCGGCCAGGGGGATTCCCGGGTGGTGGATATGACGGACATGTCCGTCTATGTTATGACCGCTGAATTCGGAGCCCCTTCCCAACTGGAAAAGATTGACATGCTGGATTACGCCGATATCGTGGTGGTGAACAAATACGAGAAAAAAGGCAGCGAGGATGCCCTGCGGGATGTGAGAAAGCAGGTCCAGCGAAACCGCAAGGCCTTTGACCGGGACCCCAAAGACCTGCCGGTATTCGGCACCATTGCCTCCAAATTCAATGACGACGGCATCACCGCCTTTTATCACGGGCTCCTGGATCTGATTGCGGAGAAGAAGGGTATCCGCTATGAATCCAGGCTCCCGCGGTCCGGCAGAAAGGAATCCTCATCCAAGACCATTATCATTCCCGGAGAAAGAACCCGGTACCTGGCCGAGATTGCCGATACGGTCCGGGAATACCATAAAACCACGGGCACCCAGGCCAAAGCGGTGAGGGATTACTGGCATATCCTTGAAACCTTCAAGATCATGGAGGAGAAAGAGCCTCAGCCCATGCCGGATGTCATTTTAGAGCTTAAAATGGCTGTGGAAGAAGCGCGGACCTTTATTTTTGAAGAAACCGAGAAAAATATCCAGGACTTTATTCAAGCCAGGGACCGGTATGAGAAAGACGAACTGGTCTACCAGGTCCGGGATAAAGAATTAAGGGTTCCCCTCTACACCACCTCCCTGTCCCATTCCAAAATCCCCAAAATTTCCCTGCCCCGGTTCCAGGACCCCGGCGAGCAGTATACCTGGACCCGGAAAGAAAATTTTGCCGGGGCTTTTCCCTATACCGCCGGGGTATTTCCCTTAAAACGGGCCGACGAAGACCCCACCCGGATGTTTGCCGGCGAGGGCGGGCCCGAAGACACCAACCGGCGGTTCAAGCTGTTGTCCGGCTCCTATCCGGCCAAGCGGCTGTCCACGGCCTTTGACTCGGTGACCCTCTACGGGTTTGACCCGGACACCCGGCCGGATATTTACGGGAAAATCGGCACCTCCGGGGTTTCCATCTGCACCCTGGACGATGTCAAAGTCCTCTACGGCGGATTTGATCTGTGTGCCCCCAATACCTCGGTGTCCATGACCATTAACGGGCCTGCGCCCATGATGCTGGCCATGTTCATGAACACGGCCATTGCTCAGCAACTGGGCAAATTCAAAGCGGAAAAAGGCCGGGAACCCTCGGAAGAAGAGGCGGTGGCCGTCCGGCAGTTTGCCCTGTCCAATGTCCGGGGGACCGTCCAGGCCGATATCCTGAAAGAAGACCAGGGCCAGAATACCTGTATTTTTTCCATTGAATTTGCCCTGAAAATGATGGGGGATATCCAGCAGTATTTTATCGACCACAAGGTCATGAATTTTTATTCGGTCTCCATCTCGGGCTATCACATCGCCGAAGCCGGGGCCAACCCCATCACCCAACTGGCCCTGACCCTGGCCAACGGGTTCACCTATGTGGAATATTACCTGTCCCGGGGCATGGATATCAACAGCTTTGCGCCTTCCCTGTCCTTTTTCTTTTCCAACGGCATGGACCCGGAATACACGGTCATCGGAAGGGTGGCCAGGCGCATCTGGGCCGTGGCCATGAAATACAAATACAAGGCCGACGAGAAATCCCAGAAGCTGAAATACCATATCCAGACCTCGGGCCGGTCCCTCCACAGCCAGGACATCCAGTTCAACGATATCCGGACCACCCTCCAGGGGCTCTGCGCCATTTATGACAATTGCAACAGTCTTCACACCAACGCCTTTGACGAGGCCATCACCACGCCGTCCGCGGAATCGGTGCGAAGGGCCCTGGCCATCCAGCTCATTGTCAACCGGGAATGGGGCCTGGCCAAAAATGAAAATCCCCTCCAGGGCAGTTTTATCGTGGATGAACTGACGGATCTGGTGGAAGAGGCGGTCCTCATGGAATTTGAACGCATCACGGAACGGGGCGGGGTCCTGGGGGCCATGGAAACCGGCTACCAGCGCGGCAAGATCCAGGAAGAATCCATGCATTATGAACATCTGAAACATTCCGGGGGCCATCCCATCATCGGGGTCAATACCTTCCAGGACCCGGATGCGGATTATGCGGAAATGGCCAACCACCTGGAGCTTTCCAGGTCCACGGATGAACAGAAAAACGCCCAGTTGGCAAGGCTGAAGGCCTTTAAGGAAAGGCATGGGGACAAGGCGGACAAGGCCGTTGAAGAGCTGAAGCAGACGGCCCTGTCCAACGGGAATATGTTTGAACGGCTCATGGAGACGGTTCAGGTGTGCAGTCTCGGCACCATTACCCAGGCCCTTTATCAGGTGGGCGGAAAATATCGAAGAAATATGTAAACACCCAAACACAACGGCATACAAAGGAGTATGGTCATATGAATCAGGCAGTCATTGTCAGTGCGGTACGGACCCCCCTGGGGAGTTTCGGCGGGACCCTTTCCACCATGGGCGCAACGGATCTGGGCGCCCTCGTCATCCGGGAAGCGGTTCGCCGGGCCGGGATTGAGGATAAAGAGATCAACGAATGCATCATGGGCATGGTTTTGCCCTGCGGATACGGCCAGAATCCGGGCAAGCTCGCGGCCGTCAAGGCCGGTCTTCCCTGGGAAGTGGAATCCATCACCGTGAACAAGGTCTGCGGCTCCTCCCTCAAGGCCGTCATGCTGGCGGCCCAGGCCGTCCAGTGCGGGGATGCCGAGGTCGTCGTCGCAGGCGGCATGGAAAATATGAGCATGGCCCCCTATTATATGGACAAGGCCCGGTTCGGTTTTCGCATGGGGCCGGGCAAAATCGAAGACCACATGGTCCATGACGGCCTCTGGGATGTGATCAATGATTTTCATATGGGCATGTCCAATGAGCTGTGCTGTGAAAAATGGAAGGTGTCCCGCCGGGATCAGGATGAATTTGCGGCGGAATCCTATAAACGGGCCCTGGCCGCCATGGCCTCGGGCCGGTTCAAAGAGGAGATCCTGCCGGTGAAGGTGCCCCAGAGAAAAGGGGAGCCCAAACTGTTTGACACGGACGAATGCCCCCAGGCGACCAGCCTGGAATCCCTTTCCAAAATGAAGCCCGCCTTTAAAAAAGACGGGGTGGGAACCGCTGGGAATGCTTCCATCATCAGCGACGGGGCCTCGGCCCTGGTCATCATGAGCGAAAAAAAGGCAAAGGAACTGGGATGCCCTATCCTAGCCTCCATCGGCGCCCAGGCCTCCTACGGCATTGATATGAAATATGTGCTCATGGCCCCCATCTACGCCATCCCCAAGGTCCTGAAGAAACAGGGGCTTTCCATATCCGACATGGGCCTTTTTGAAATCAACGAGGCCTTTTCCGGCAGTTCCGCCGGTATTAATAAGGTGCTTGAACTGGACCCCGCCAAGGTCAACGTCAACGGCGGCAGCGTGGCCCTGGGCCATCCCATTGGCGCCAGCGGGGCCAGGGTCCTGACCACCCTGATCCATGAGATGATTAAAAGAAATGTGAAAAACGGTCTGGCCTCTCTTTGCCTTGGCGGTGGAGAAGCTGTTGCACTTGTCGTCAACAGGTGATATGACGGATAACTGCCATAAGAGGCGAATTGAAATGAACGATTTCTGTAGACCGTCAATAAGGAGGAAGACATGGAAGTGAAACGATTCGGAGTCATCGGGTCCGGCCAGATGGGCAACGGTATTGCCCAGGTTGCAGCAGCAGCCGGCCTTGAAATATTAATGAGTGATATCAAACAGGAATTCTGCGACAAAGGCGTTGCCACCATATCCAAAAACCTGGACCGCATGGTGAAAAAGGACAAAATGTCCGAAGCCGATATGAAGGCCATCCTGGACCGGATCAAAACCACCACTGATTTAAAGGACATGGGCTCTGTGGACTTTGTGGTGGAGGCCGCCGTGGAAAGGGAAGACCTGAAATTCAAAATTTTTGAAGACCTGGATAAAATCTGCCCGCCCCAGGTCATCCTGTCCACCAATACCTCTTCCATTCCCATCGGCAGGATTGCAGCCCGGACTTCCCGGCCGGACAAGGTCATCGGCATGCATTTCATGAACCCGGTGCCGGTCATGAAACTGGTGGAAGTCATCAAGGGCCTGGCCACATCCAAGGAAACCTTTGATCTCACCTGGCAGCTCTGTGAAAAATTCGGAAAAACCCCGGCAGAGGCCAATGATTTCCCCGGCTTTATCGCCAACCGGATCCTTTTGCCCATGATCAATGAGGCCATTTTCTGCCTATACCAAAGCGTTGGGAAACCTGAAGACATTGATACGGTCATGCGGCTGGGCGCCAACCATCCCATGGGACCCCTGGCCCTGGCCGACCTCATTGGCCTGGACACCTGCCTGGCCATCATGGAAACCCTCTATAACGGGTTCAAGGATTCCAAATACAGACCCTGCCCGCTTCTTCGAAAATATGTGGAAGCCGGCTGGCTGGGAAGAAAAACCGGAAAAGGGTTTTACGATTATAAATAATCGCTGAATCCATCATTCATCCAGGATTCAGGCCGGGGCAGGGTGACAGAGAGGCCCGGCCCCGGCTTATTTTAATATCTGCAACGGGGGTGACCGATGACCCAATATCACCGGAGTATGCCTGAATCTGAACAGCAGGCAAGGATATCGGCCTTTCAGCAACGGCTTGAAAAGAGCCGTGTGGACGGAGCCCTGATCCTGCAGAAGGCCGATATGTTCTATTATTCCGGCACGGCCCAGCAGGGCTGGCTTTATATCCCGGCTGAGGGAAAGCCCCTGCTCATGGTCTTCAAGGATTTTGACCGGGCCGGGGCAGAGTCCGGGCTGGAACAGGTGATCTCCCTTGTCAGCCCCAAAGACATTCCCGCCACCCTATCTGGATTCGGCTGTAAAGCGCCCAAAATTCTGGGTCTTGAGCTGGATGTGATTTCCGCCAACCAGTATCTTTTATTTCAGAAAATTTTTCCCGGTTCAACACTCATGGACATTTCCATGGAGATCCGTCTTCAGCGGGCCGTCAAATCCAACTATGAGATCGGCCTCATGCGGGAAAGCTCCCGGATGGCCGACAAGGTGGCGGCAAAGGTACCGGAGCTGATCCGGGAAGGGCAGACGGAGATCGAATTCGCAGGCCTGCTGGAAGCCTATGCCCGGAGCCTAGGGCACCAGGGCCTCATCCGGATGCGCATGTGGGACAATGATCTTTTTTACGGCCATATCATGGCCGGGCCGGGGGCTGCCGTGCCCTCTTCCTTTGCCTCCCCCACGGGCGGCATGGGCGTCAATCCCAGCATTGCCCAGGGGCCGGGGTTTAATATCATCCGACGCAATGAATCTGTTCTTGTGGATTATGTGTTTGTGCTGAACGGCTATACCAGTGACCACACCCGGATTTTTTGTATGGGCACGCTTCCGGACGATCTTTTAAGAGCCCATGAAGCCATGCTGGAGATCCAGGAGCGGGTCAAACGGGAAGCCCTTCCCGGAACGATTACCGGGGAGATTTACCAAATGATGATGTCCGAGGCAGAGGCCAAAGGCTATAAAGACACCTTCATGGGGGCCGGGGACAGAAGAATCCGGTTCACCGGTCACGGCATCGGCCTTGAGCTGGATGAATTTCCCTTCATTGCCCAGGGCCAGACCCTGGCCCTTGAAAAGGGTATGGTCATTGCCTTGGAACCCAAGGTGGTCATGCCGGGCAAAGGGGTAGTCGGCATTGAAAATACCCTGCTGGTCACGGACCAGGGTCTGGAATCCCTGACCCGCTATGATGATAAGATTACCCTGATATAGCCGCCGCCGGTCCGGGGAATCTCGAGAAAGGGCCTTGAAAACAGTCGAGGGTATTTTAAAAAGGCTTCAGGAATGACTACCCTCGTATTCTCTTTTCATTACATCCCGGATGGTCTGTCTGACCTCTTCAAGCAAATCACCATATGAAATTTGTAATGTGTTCAGTTTGTCCTCAATTTCTTTATCATTTGCAGCTCCGGAAATTGCGGCGATGTAAATAGCGCTTGCATCATTAACCAGTTTCTGACTCTGTTTGTTTAATTTTTCATTCAAGGTCTGCAAATAAAACACGGTCACCCTGATTTTTTTCAGCGATGTTCTGAGTTTATCCTGATCGGCCTCGTCTTTTAATTGTCCCGAAGAAAGGACATCCTTGTCAAAAATCAAACCAATGAAATCGTCCACGGCTTGAGCGAGTTCTTTTTGACGGGTGGCAATCAATTCTGTCTGTATTTTTGTTTTTTCAAATGCAATTTCTTTAAATTTTTTATTTTCCATATATTCGTTCTGGACGCAGAAGACAACAATTGCGGCCAGCACACCCAGGACCAGTTTATCTATCAAATTGATCAGGAGTTTCCCTTTAATGGACTGGGGGTCCGTGGTATTTAATCCGTTCATCCATTCCCTTAGGGGGCGGTGCCAAATTCCCATGTTCTGCCTCCTGATTCTAAAATCCATGTCACCCTGTGGATGGGCAGAAACGCATCTGCTCTTTCATGGTGAATCCATCGGCGTTCTTCTTGCAACCGGCCTTCCCACGTCATCTCCGGAAAAGGGAGCCGGCCGGTAGTATTCATTATCTTCCTGGTTAATCGAACATCTGTGGTCCGGGCAGATTTCCAATCAAAAATGACAACAATGGATTTACGGTCATCGGCCGTGTTTATGGGCGCGGTCCGATAGGCATCCAGAAGCCCGAACAGACGATTTCCCAGGGATAGATTAGAATCCGGAGAAGGGATTTCTGTTTTAATGAACACATATGCCCTTTTCCACTTCTCGACCTGATTTATGGTCAGCGGGACGCAACCCGATGCTTCGCCTTTTATATAGTCTGCATACCCGTCCGGGTTGCAGGCGTATTTTTCCGGCATGAAAATCAGAGTAAGGCTTATATCCGGTGATTCCTGGGCCAGGGACAATGAATAAATGCCCATAAGAAAAAGAAATAAAGAGATTTTTTTCATTTTTAACCTCCTGATACGGGTTGAATCTCCGGCAGGGGCGATCAGCATGGAAGATTTTCAGCAGGAAAACAAATCGAATGTTGATAAATATCATATGGATAAAAAGAGAGTAAAGAAAAATATTTCGATTTCCGGTTGGCCCGGCACTATTCTTGTCAGTCTATCTTACAGGTCGACCAAAATTCCGGGCATCTCTCAACAGGGACGTCTTTTTTCTTGCCATGGAACTGAATCCTCTTCTATAATCAAAAATCACCATTTTCATATTTCCCTAAAATATAAGGAGACGATATGAACCAGGATCTTATCCGTTTGCATGCCCAATATCGCGAGGAGGGGATGGATCGCCGGGAATTTTTAAAGAAACTGGCGCTTCTGACGGGCGGATCTGCTTCTGCCCTGACCCTCCTGCCCCTGTTGGGGTATGACCAGGCCCAGGCAGAAACCATACCCCGCGATGACCCGCGCCTGGATGCGGATTATTTGGAGTATCCCGGTAAAACAGGCAAGATCAGGGCCTATTGGGCCGGGGAAAAAGCTGGGGGCAAAAGGCCCGGCGTCATTGTCATCCATGAAAACCGGGGGCTGAATCCCCATATCGAAGACATCACCCGGAGGATGGCCCTTGAAGGATTTCACGCCCTGGCCCCGGATGCCTTATCGCCCCTGGGAGGCACCCCTGCCGACCCGGATGAGGCACGGGATCTCATCGGAAAGCTGGACAGCGGCCGGACCGTGGACAATTTCATCGCTGCGGTTCAGTATTTAACCACCCACCCAAAGACAACGGGCCGGGTAGGGGTTGTCGGCTTCTGCTGGGGCGGGGCCATGGCCAACCAACTGGCGGTACGGACCCAAGACATCCAGGCTGCGGTTCCTTTTTACGGAATGCCGCCTGCCCTCACCGAGGTGCCAAAGATCAAGGCGGCCCTGCTGCTTCATTATGCCGGTCTTGACGAGCGGATCAACAAGGCTGTTCCCGACTATGAGGCGGCCCTGAAATCATCCCGCATTGACTACACTCTGCATATGTACGAGGGGGCGGAGCATGCCTTTCTCAATGATACCAATGCCTCCCGGTACCATCCGCAGGCGGCGGACCTGGCCTGGAAGCGGACCATTGAATTTCTCAGGGAGAAATTAAAGACCTGACAGGGCCGGGTTCATTTTTTCGGCAGCAGTGTTTGAATTTTTTCCCGCTTCCGCAGGGGCAGGGCGCATTGCGTCCCGGTGGGGCCGGTTTTTCACCCTGCCGGCGGCTTTGCCAAAGTTTTTGAACCTGTTCTGCAAAGGGCAGGCAATGGGTGAAAAATTTTTTGTAGGCCGGGCACAGATGATTGAGTTTCAGTTTTGATCCGGGTATGGGCCGGATTCTGTCCTTGGGACACCCCCCGTTACAGAAGGCCAGGACTTCACAGGTCCTGCACAGGTGGGGCAGACCGGTATGCTTTTGTTTTCCGAAGGTTCGCAGGGGATTTCGGCCCATGAGGGTTTCAAGGGAAATGGCGCTCAGATTTCCCAGTTTAAACTCCGGTCTTACGAAATGATCGCAGGGATACATATCCCCATTGGCCTCCACCACCGGGATCTCGCCGCATTCCTTTCGAAAGACGCAAAGGCTGTGATCCCGTCCCATTGCCGCTGCCAATGCTTCTTCGATGATCTGGATTCTGATCCGGCCGATATCATTGGCTTTCCATTCATCAAAGACGGCGCAGAGAAAGTCCCCGAATTTTTCAGGATCAACGCTATTCGATGCATTCACCACCGGAAGAAAACCGATATAAGCCGCTCCGCCAGCTTTGAAAAAACGGTAGACCTCAAGGGGATGGTCCACATTATGGTGGTGGACCACACACAGGATATCATGGGGGATCCGGTATGTTTTCAGGAGGGCCAGGCCCTGCATCACCCGGGAATGGGTTCCTTGTCCCGACCGGGTTAGGCGGCACTGATCATGGAGGTGCTGAGGGCCGTCCAGACTCAGCCCCACGGAAAATCCCGCCTCTTTAAAAAACACGCACCAGGCTTCATCCAGCAGGGTTCCGTTGGTCTGGATGCCATTTTGGATGAGGATATGAGCCGGTTGATTTTTTTTTTGAAACTCCACGGCTTTTTTAAAAAATTCCAGGCCTGCCAGGGTCGGTTCCCCGCCATGCCAGGAAAAGCGGACAAGGGGACCGGGATGGGCCTGGATGTGCTGGCGGATATAGGTTTCCAGGATCTCATCCGTCATCCTTGGGCCGGATCCGGCGCCAGGGCCGCTGGCCGAATAGTAGCAGTATTGGCAGGTTAGGTTGCAAGCATTCCCGGCCGGTTTTGCAAAGACCTGGAAATCGTTTTTGATGGGAGGGTGTGATTCCATCTTGAATCTTTGTGCCCGGCTCAAAAGGGCCAGATGACCGGAATAAAGAAAGAGGCGGCCAGGATGACCAGGATATTTAAGGGCACCCCCAGTTTGAGATAATCTGAAAACCGGTATCCGCCGGGACCATATACCAGAAGCTGGGTCTGATATCCGATGGGGGAAGCAAAACAGGCGCTGGCCCCTATGCAGATGCCGACGATAAAGGGTTTGGGGTTTACGCCAAGGGAAAGCGCCGTTGACAGGGCAATGGGAAGCAAGAGGACGGCGGTGGCATTATTGCTCAATATATGGGAGCAGAAGCTGGTCAGAAAAATGATGCCGAAAAGAACCATGCCCGGTCCCATGCCTTTGAACAGCCCCAGGAAAAAATCGGCATAGAGTTGGGTGGTGCCGGTTTTCTGCATGGCCTGACCCAGGGCAATGGTTCCGATGATCAGCAGCAGGACGTTCGGCTGCATTGACCTGTAAGCATCCTTGAGCCGCACGCACCCGGTGAGGGTCATGGCCAGGATCCCGGTCAACGAACAGATCATGATATCAGCCAGTCCAAAGGTGGCCCCGAGAACCACGGCAATGAAAATAGCGATGGCGTGCCCGGCCTTTTCCCTGTCCACAATGGCGTGATGAATATCTTCAATCACAATAAAATCCGTATTGTTCCGGATTTTAGAAAGTTTGTCCTGTGGACAGCGGATCAGGATGATATCCCCGGTTTGAAGCCTTACCTCCTGTATCTTTCGGTAGGAATAGTGGCTGAGGCGGCTTCGGACGGCAATGATCCGGATCTCCGGGTCATCCTGCAGATCAGTTGACAAAAGCCGATCTCCCAGGAGGGTGGATAAAGGCGGAACGATCAATTCTACGATGACATCATCTTTTATCCCGCTGCCAAAGGTCAGGTCTTCCTCTCCATGGGCCAGTTCAAGCACCTGTTTTTTCAGACAGGACAAAAGGTCCTCGGCAGATCCTTTGACCAGGAGAATATCTTCCGGTTTAAGTCTTGTCCGGGTCCGGGCCGGATCCAATATTTTAGAATTGCGAAAGATCTCGATCACATCCAGTCCCAGGGTGGTTCCGGCATGATCCACAATATTGTCGATGCCGATCAACGGACTTTTGGCAGGAACAATTAATTCTGCAATATATCGTTTTTCCTTTCCTTCTGCCAGTTGACACACAGGGGCGGCCCGTCCGGGCAGGAGTTTGGGGGAGACAAAAAAAAGAAAGAGAATTCCTGCTATAGCCAAGGGAATTCCGATTCTGCCCAATTCAAACATGGAAAGGGCTTCATGGCCGGATGAGGCGGCAAGATCACTGACAATGATATTGGTGGAGGTCCCGATGAGGCTGCAGGTTCCGCCCAGTAAGGCGGCATAGGATACGGGGATGAGCAGTTTTGACGGTGAAACATCATATTCACATCCCAGATCCATGACAATGGGAATAAACAGAACCACCACCGGGGTATCGTTGATGAATGCAGAGGAAAAGGTAACGGTGACAAGGATTAGAAAAAAAGCAAGACTTTTGTTTCCCTTTGAAAATTTGAGGACCAGATCCGTCACAAAGCCCACAGCGCCTGTCCGGATCAGTCCGTGGCTGAGAAGGAACATGGCCCCCACAGTAATGACGGCCGGGTTGGCAAAGCCTGCCGCTGTTTCCGCCGGAGTCAGTATCCCGGTCAGGGACAAGGTTGCGATAATTCCTAGAGAGGTCTTATCCACGGAAATTTTTTCGGTTATCAAAAGGACCAGGGTCCCCATGAGAATGATCGACACCAAAATGATCTGCAAATCGAATCCAGGCATGGCAATAATCCCAAAAATTGATGGATGCACAGTTTAATGACCAATGTATCATATTTGAAGACGCCGTCAAGATTCAATAGCGCAACAGATTGATTTCAGATTATTTATCAGTTATGGTGATGTTCTACAGGAGAAAGATAAAAAGAACAGGAGAAGAAATCCGGATGACCTATAATTTGTTTACCCTGTCCTTTACCGGGGAATGGGAGCACCTGGAGCCTGAATTTATCAAATCGCATTTCAGGGAATCCCTTACCCGGATACGCGTCGCCGTTCTCATTGCCATGTTTTTTTATTCCATCTTCGGCTTTCTGGATGCGATGATCGTCCCGGATCAAAAATTGATGTTCTGGGCCATCCGGTATGCGGTGATCTGTCCAATTGCCCTGTGGGTTCTCTGGTTTTCCTTCCGGCCGGGGTTTGAAACCTATGCCCAGCCCTGTCTATTTTTCATGTGCCTTTCGGGCGGGCTCGGAATCGAACTCATGGTCATCCTTGCAGATCCGCCGGCAAGCTATTCTTATTACGCCGGAATCATCCTGATTTTCATTACCAGTTACACCTTTATCCGGATGCGGTTTCTCTGGGCCGTGGCCTGCTCCTGGCTCATTGTGGCAGGCTATGAAATCGGGGCCATATGGATTGCCGATACGCCCCGCATCATGTTGATCAATAATAATTTTTTCTTTGTTTCAGCCAATATCCTCTGCATGCTGGCAGGCTATTCCATGGAATTAAATACACGAAAACGGTTTTTCTCCGGCTTTAAGCTGGAACAGGAAAAAAACAAGGTGAATCGGATCAACCGGGAGCTGGACCAGCGGGTAAAGGAGCGGACCCTTGCCCTTTCCACGGCCAATGAACAGCTCACAAAAGAAATCCGGGATAGAATAAGCTCTGAAAAATCAAGAATTAAACTGGAAAAAGAGCTGAACCGGAAACATCGGTTGGAAGCCATCGGAACCCTTGCCGGAGGCATTGCCCACGATTTTAACAATATTCTGGCCGCTGTCATCGGGTACTCGGAATTATCGCTCGCAAGCCTGGATAAGAGTTCCGACGAATACGCCAATACCAAAGAAATCCTCCAGGCCGGAATGCGGGCCAAGGACCTGATCCGGCAGATCCTCACCTTCAGCCGCCAGGGCGAACGGAAGACGGAGCCGGTCCAATTGGGCAAGGTCGTCACCGAAGCCCTGAAACTGATCCGGGCCTCCATCCCTGCCGGCATTGATATTCTACAGGACATCAAAAGCACGGCTCTTATTATCGGCGACGAGGGAGAGCTGCATAGAATCGTCATGAATCTTTGCACCAATGCTTACCATGCCATGGAAAATGAAAAGGGGACCATTGAGGTGAGGGTTGAAGATACAATGCTGGACCAGGAGATTCTCCAGGCCGGTGAGCCCATGGCTCCGGGGAACTATGTGATCCTGACCGTGGGGGACACCGGTCAGGGCATGACGCCGGACATCGTTGAAAAAATTTTTGATCCTTTTTTCACCACTAAGTCTGTGGATCACGGCACCGGCATGGGGCTTTCCGTTGTCCACGGGATTGTAAAACAATACAATGGAACCATCCGGGTATACAGCGAACCCGGACAGGGGACAACCTTTGTGATCTACCTGCCCATGGCCCATACCGATACCGGGCCGGACCCGGAAGAAGTCTTTACGCCCCCTCCCGGAACCGAACGCATCATGGTGGTTGACGATGAAGAAACTCTGGTCCATATGGTACAAAAATACCTGAGTTCCCTGGGATATACGGTCAAGGAGTTTAATAACAGCCTGGAGGCGGTCGCGTATTTTTCAGATCATCCGGACGAGTTTGACCTGATCCTGACGGATTTCAATATGCCGGGCCTGACAGGCCTTGAACTATCGGAAAAAATACAGGGGATACGAAAGGATATCCCCATTGTCCTGTGTACCGGGTACAGCAAAAATATTACCTGGGAAAAGCTCAGATCCGTCGGCATCAGGACTTTTCTGATGAAACCGGTGACTCAATATGCCCTTTCAACCACCTTACGGGATATTCTGGATCATGGATAAAAAAATTCCGGTTCCCCTGGAATCCGATATCAAACGCGTATTAAGGGGTGATGCTGGAGAGATTCCCAGCTTTCCCCCGGTCATGGCCAAACTGCTGGAACTCTCCAGTGACAGGGACGCTTCCATGGAAGACCTTGCCCGGATCGTGAAAACAGATCCGGGGATTTCCGCCAAGGTGCTGGGCCTTGTCAATTCGGCGCTCTACGGCCTGAGGCAAAACATCGCAAACATTTCTGAAGCTGTGGTGTATCTCGGGTTTGATGCGGTGAAACGGCTGGCCCTCGGGGTGACGGTATTTGAAACCATCATCAAACCGGGAAAACAAAAACGGTTTGACCGGATTTTTTTCTGGCGGCACTGCCTCTGTGTGGCCGCGCTGAGCATGGCCATTGCCGAAGAGACGCAGGCTGCAGATCCTGGAAAGGCTTATATCAGCGGACTGTTGCATGACCTGGGAAAGATTATGTTTGATCTCCAGGCCTGTGTGGATTACGGCGACTTCATTTCCACCCTGGCAACTTCCACCGGCCCCATGATCACGGAAGAAAGGGAACTCATGGGCATGGGCCATGACGATGTGGGCGCCTATTACGGGTCCCTGTGGAGTCTGCCGGAGTCCTTTGTCCTGACTCTTAAATATCACCACCAGCGATATGACCACCTTGACCTTTCCAGCGAAGACTCACGCCTGATCTCTGTTGTTTCCCTTGCCGATTTTCTATCCTGGACCCAAGGCATGGGATCTTTTGCCGTTGACCGGCTTCCGATTCTTCAGCCTGAAATTGAAAAAAATCTAGATTTGGGGAAAATTGATTTTAATCCCATCATCAGCCGGATGGACAGGGAAATGCAGAGCACATCCCAATTTTACAATTTTATTTTTCCTTCCGCCGGTCAGTTCCGGGAAAACCTGCTCAAGGCCAACCTCAGCCTTTGCAGTATCAATACCCGCTATTATTATTTTGAAAATCAAGGGCCGGGCAATAACCCCGGAGTCCCGACGATAAAGGAAAGCCTTACCGCACCCCACCGCAGCCTTGACCCCAGGCAGATCATCGCGGCAACCTTAAAGGCGATCCATAAGGATTTCAAATTTGACCGGATTTATGTGATGCGGATGATGAAAGCGGCCAGAAGCCTTAAGGTGATTGAATGTTTTGACGGGACTAAATCCCGGATGAATCCGGGATCTTTTGAAATTCCACTGGATAATACGGCCGACGGTTTTGTGCATTGCCTGAGAAATCATAAACCCATGATCATTACCGGCAGAACCGCAGGCGGGAAAAAGATCCTGGAGCAATTCAACACCAAAGAAATGGTCATCGCTCCTTTTTACAGCCATAACAAGGTCATCGGTATCCTGGGCATGGACAACACGGCTTCGGAAAACCCCATTCTTCAGGAAATGCTGTCTCCCATTGCCGTTGTGGCCCATGAACTCGGTATGGCCCTGGAAAATGCAGGGATCTACAAAGAGGCCAAGGCCGTATCTCTTAAGGACGGGCTCACGGGCCTGCTGAATCGGATCGCCATTGACGATCTGCTGGCAAAGTCCTTTAGAAAGGCTGTGGACGGTGAAAATGATCTGGCCGTGGTCATGATTGATGTGGACTTTTTTAAAAAATTCAATGATCAATTCGGACACCAGTCCGGTGACAATATCCTGAAACTGATTGCCGATACCTTAAAAAAACTGTCCCGGCCCTTTGACCATGTGGGACGGTATGGGGGAGAGGAATTTATTGTGGTTCTGAACCATACGGATTTATCCCAGGCCCTGGTCTACGCCGAAAGAATCAGAAAAGAAATTGAGCAGTTGGGAAGAATCCTGTCCAACCGGTTTCCCGGCCTTTCTCTGACCGTGAGTGCAGGCGTCAGCGGGTATCAAAAAAACATGAAAAACCGGGACGCCCTCATTTCCCAGGCAGACAAGGCCCTGTATAAGGCCAAGGAAACCGGGAGGAACAAGGTGGTGATGGGCTGATTTTACCGGCCGCCACGGTTTCTCCTGTTATTTTATCACCAGGTCTTTCAGCTCGTTCCGGTCATCAGGCCCCATGGGGAAATGGGTCCGGAGAATGCGGCCCGCCTCTTTGACGGCCAGGCAGACGGCTTCTGCCTGATTTTTTTGTTTAATCCCGTCCGTAATGATATGGACGATTCGATCCCATTGGTCCTTTGACACTTTCTCGTTGATGCCCTGGTCTCCAAGGACCCGGACCCTGCGTTCAAAAACCGAGATAAAGATCAGAATGCCTGTTCTTTCCCGGGTCTGGTGAAGGCCTTCCCTAAAAAAATGAATGGTTGCGGCCTCATCCACCTCTTCTTCGATTTCTCTCTGGGAGATAAACAGGCGCTTCAGCCAAAGGATGTGTTTACAAGTCTGATGAAAACTCACGAAACAGAGGGTTAAAATTCCCAGGAAAAGCCAGTGATCCGGGTCGCTGATCCAAAACCGGGCGCTGATGAAACGGCTGAGGGCCAGGGCGGCCGGAAGCGCCGTCACCCCTCCGCCGATAATACCGGCCATGGGATAGGAATAGCTTTGCGACACCAGCATGGGGACGATTTCACCGGCTGTCCCCTGTTCCGCTTCCCTGACCGCTTGTATGATTTTTTCCCGGTCCCCATGGGACAAAAATTCTTGGGCTAAAGATTTCATGGTCACCACCCCCCGGAGGCGCCGCCGCCTCCAAAACCGCCGCCGCCCCCGGAGAAGCCTCCGAAACCGCCGAAACTGCCGCCGCCAAAACCTCTGCCGCCACCCATCCGGAATCCGTCCCCATGCCTGCCATGGAAAGAAGAGGAGCTGAAACTGAGGGGGGACCCGAAAAAGCTCATGGCAAGTCCGCCCAGAGCGCCCATGGGGATCATCACCAGGGTCCAGAGGGGGCCGGGGTTAAAAAACAAGGCTCCCAGTATGGGAAAAAGACCGGCCCCGGCCAGGGCTCCCATTGGCTTCCTGATCCTGCCCATGAGATTGATGAGAAAAAGAACCACAATGACACTGAACAGATTTCCGTGCCACGGGATAGAGGACGGCGCCGGGCGGTTTTCTGCCTTGAATTCTCCGCGCACCACCTGGATCATGGCCTGAACCCCTTCTGTGATGCCTTGATCAAAATCTCCGGCCTTGAACCGGGGAACGATGATATTGCCGATGATGCGTCCGGCCATAAGATCGGTCAGGGTTCCCTCCAGGCCGTATCCGACCTCGATGCGAAGCTTGCGGTCGTTTTTGGAAATGATGAGGATGGCCCCGTTATCCAGGCCTTTTTGGCCTATTTTCCAGGCATCGGCAACCCGGATCCCGTATTCTTCAATGGTCTCTCCGCCAAGGGAGGGAAGGGTCAGCACCACAATTTGTGTGGCGTCGGTTCTTTCCAGATCGCCGAGCACGGTTTCAAGCCGGCTTTCAGCGGCAGGCGACAGGATACCGGCATAGTCGTTGACCCGCCCCTTCAGGGTCGGCACCTCCGAGCCATGGACCGGGGCAAGGCAAAAAAACAGCACCAGGCCGGCGATTCCCAGACAGCGTATCCGTCGCATCCACAAAGGCTTATTCATCATCATTCTCCTAGGGAAGAAGGTCTGTTTACGGATTAAAACTTAACCTTGGGTGCGCTCTTCGCCGTTTCCTCAGCCTTGAAATATTCCTTCCGTTCCAGGTGAAGCAGAAGGCTGTTGGTAAGGCTGTCCGGAAATTTCCGGATGGAAAAATTGAATTGTTCAACCGCTTCGTTATAGCGTTGACGCGCTACATTAATGCGGTTCTCCGTCCCTTCCAACTGGTTTTGAAGATCCAGGAAATTTTGATTGGCCTTAAGATCCGGATATTGTTCAACCACCACCATGAGCCTGGACAATGCGGAAGACAGCCCTCCCTGCGTCTGGCTGAGACGTCCCATGGCCTCGGCACTGCCCAAATCCTTGTGGGAGATTTGGATGGAGGTGGCTTTGGACCGGGCCTCAATCACGGCCTCAAGCGTCTCTTTTTCATGGGAGGCATAGCCTTTGACGGTTTCCACAAGATTGGGAATGAGATCGGCACGCCTCTGGAGACTGGATTCCACATCCCCCCAGGCCTTGAACACAGCTTCTTCTTTCTGCTGCAGGGTATTGTATCCGCAACCGGAGATGAAGCCGAGTGCAAGGAATACCATGATATAACGAACTAGATATGTCATCATTGAGCCCTCCAATTTCTGTTTTATGGAGCTTAAGCATTTCCCTGCCGAAAATCAAGGGCTATAGGCAAGAATCAAGGCCAGTCAAGAATCAAGAATAGACGGCTGCCGTTAAAAAGCGGCGGTTTGTTCAGATGCGGTCCGGCCAGATCTCCCGGGACATTTCTGTCAGCTTGTATTTCTGAATTTTGCCCGAGGCGGTCATGGGGTATCCGGTGAGAAAATGCACATATTTGGGAATCTTGTACCGGCTGATCTTGCCCCGGCAAAAATCCGCAACATCGCTGGGTTCCAATTTTGATTCTTCCTTTAAAATGATAAAGGCCCCTACTTCCTCCCCGTATTTGGGGCTGGGAACGGCGGCCACCTGGACATCCCGGATGTCCTCCATGCGGTAGAGAAATTCTTCGATCTCCCTGGGATAGATATTTTCCCCTCCCCGGATGATCATGTCCTTTTGACGGCCCGTGATGGAAAGGTTGCCTGCCGCATCCATGATCCCGAGGTCGCCGGAGTGGAGCCAGCCATCAGCGTCAATGGCCTCTTTTGTGGCCCCCGGGTTGTTGTAATAGCCTTTCATGACATTGTACCCCCGGCAGCAGACCTCGCCCTGGAGGCCCGGTGCAAGTGGTTCGCCCGTTTCCGGGTCCACCACCTTGACCTCGATATGGGGCAGGGCCCGGCCCACGGTTTCCACCCGAAGGCGCATATCGTCGCCGATACGGGTATAGGTCATGACGGGCGATGTTTCCGTGAGTCCGTAACAGATGGTGATGTCCTTCATGTGCATCTTTTCAATCACCTGTTCCATGACATGGACCGGGCAGTTGGACCCGGCCATGATGCCGGTGCGCAGGCTGGAAAAATCAAATTTCGAGAACAGGGGATGTTCCAGGAGAGCGATGAACATGGTGGGCACCCCATAGAGGGCCGTGCATTTTTCCTGCTCCACCGAGGCCATGACCATGAGCGGGTCAAAGCCTTCCTGGATCACCATGCAGGCGCCGTGGTTCACGGCGGCCAATACCCCCAGAACACAGCCGAAACAATGGAAGAGCGGGACCGGCAGGCAGACCCGGTCCTTTTCGGTGAATTTTTGGTTCGCGCCGATCCAGTACCCGTTGTTGCCGATATTGTAATGGGTCAGCATGACCCCCTTGGGAAAACCCGTGGTGCCCGAGGTGTATTGCATATTGACCACATCATGGGGGTTCAGGCTATCCCGGCGGGCCCGGTAGTCGGCGTCGGAGACGATAACCCCCAGGGACCGGATCTCCGGCAGGGTATACATGCCCCTGTGTTTTTCCGGTCCCAGAAATCCCACCCGTTTTAACCGGGGGAATTTGGGGCTGGACAGATGGCCCCGCTGGCAGGTTTTCAGTTCCGGCACCAGTTCATAGACCGTGTTCACATAGTCGGTGTCCTGGAACCGGTCAATGATAAAGAGGTTTTCCGTTTCCGACTGGGAGAGCAGGTATTCCAGCTCGGCTGTCTTGTAATTGGTGTTCACGGTCAAAAGAACGGCTCCGATCTTGGCCGTGGCAAACTGGAAGATGACCCAGAACGGGATATTGGTGGCCCAGACCCCCACTTTTTCTCCTTTCTGAATTCCCAGGGCCATGAGGCCTTTGGCGGTTTCATCCACCATGCGGTTGAATTCCCTGTAGGTCAGGCGGAAATTTCGGTCCACATACACCAAGGCCGGCTGATTCGGGAATTTGGCCGCGGTCCGGTCCAGGATCTGTCCCAGGGTCAGGTCTCTTAATCCGTGTTCTGTATTCATTTTGGCTTCGCTTTTTTATTCGGGTATATAGATGACGGCATGGATTTCCGCTTTTTCCGGTCCCATGCAGGAGACATAATGGGGAACAATGGAATTATAATAGACCGAATCCCCGGCGTGGAGGACATGGGCCTCATTTCCGTAGATGACTTCAATACTGCCCTTGAGCACGGCAATGAATTCTTCCCCTTCATGGGAGGACAGGGTCTTTTCCTTTGCCGATTCAGGCAGGATTTCCACAAAAAAGGGTTCCATATGGCGGTCGGCTTTGCCTTTGCCCAGGGCATAGAAATTCAGGGCCGTGGCCTTGTTTTTCCCCCCCAAAACGGAAAATTCGGCAGCCCGTTCCGCCTGGCGGACAATATAGGGATCAGCGCTTTCCTGGTCGTCCAGGAAGGTCCCCAGCCGGACGCCCAGGGCCCTGGCGATTTTCATCAGCGGTCCCAGGGGCGGATAGACGCCCTCCATCAGCATGGTTTCAATAAATCCCGGGGTCAGGCCCGAGGCCTTGGCAAGATCCTGGATATCCATCTGCCGTTTTACCATGAATGCCCTGATCCTTAAACTTACCTTTACATTCTGCATCTTTTCTCCCTGCTTCCATAAAAAAATAAATTTTATATTACACCGGCCATGGGTTTGTCAAAATGAATGATACAAAAAACCAAATTTTTGTACAAAATCTTTGACAAATATCATGGGACTCTTTTATACATTCTGTTTTGTGATGGATAAAAAACCCCCTTTTTGTCTTTGAGGCAAAGATAAGAAGGGGCGGGTCTGAATTTTGAGGAGTGAAGCAGCCATGGAAAATTTATACAGGGACGCCATAAAAATTAATATGATGGCGGATGACACACATAAAGAATCTGCTGCCCGGGCATTTTTCAGCAAGCTCAATGCCATGGAGCCGCCGGAATATTTCAACTGGGCGGCGGAGGTTTTTGAAGGGCTCCATGTCAGGGAAAGGGGAGATCATAAGGCCCTCATCTGGACGGACATCGTCAGCCGGGAGGTGAAAACCTATACCTACAGGGAATTGTCGGTCCAGGGAAATAAATGCCTCAATGCCCTTCGCCGGGCCGGGATTGAAAAAGGGGACAATATGGTCATGATGGTTCCCATTGTTCCTGAAACCTGGTTTGCCGGCTTTGCCTGCATCAAAGGCGGGCTTGTGGCCGTGCCCACAGCCACCACCATGACCCTGCGGGAACTTCAGTTCCGGTTTGAATCCTATCCTCCGGACGCCATCCTGTGCGATGCGAAATTTACGGATTTAATGGATGAGGCCATCCGTGCAACAGGGGTGAAACCGAAAATCAAAATCGTCCTGGGCGTCCAAACCCAAGCCCAAAAAGGATGGACAGGCTATGCCGACTTGGACCGGGAACCGGAAAAGGCCGAAGCGGCCCGGACAAAATCCCAAGATCTTCTGTTCTGTTTCTTTACCTCCGGCACCACGGGCCTGCCCAAAAAAGTGGGGCATACGGCGGTCTCCTATCCCGTTGGCCATCTCTCCACCACCATCCTGACCGGTATCCGGCCCGATGACGTGCATCATAATTTAAGTGCGCCGGGCTGGGCCAAATGGTCCTGGAGTTGTTTTTTTGCCCCGTTCAATGTGGGCGCCACGGCCACGGGGTTTAATTTCACGGTCCTGGACGGCAAAAAATACCTGGAGGCGGTGGCGGCCCATAAGGTCAGCGTGTTCTGTGCCCCGCCCACGGCCTGGCGGATGTTTATCAACCTGGACATCTCCAAATACGACCTGTCCTCCCTCCGGCAGTCCGTAGGAGCCGGGGAACCCTTGAATCCTGAGGTGATAACCCAATGGAAAAAACATACGGGCACGGAAATCCGTGATTTTTACGGCCAGACCGAATCAACGGCCATGATCGGGAACCCGCCCTGGATGACCGGAAAGATGAAAAGCGGTTCCTTTGGCCGGCCTTCCTTTATGTATGATGTGGTTCTGGTGGATGACGACGGCCGAGAAATATCGGTTCCGAACGAACCCGGAAATATTGTCATCCGTCTGGACCGATGGCGGCCCATGGGTCTTTTTACGGGATATATCGGAAATCCGGAAAAAATGGCCGAGGTCTTCAGGGATAAGTATTATTACACCGGTGACCGGGCGTCCATTGATGAAGACGGATACTGGTGGTTTGTGGGCAGGTCAGACGACGTCATCAAGTCTTCGGATTACCGCATCGGCCCCTTTGAGGTGGAAAGCGCCCTGGTGGAGCATCCCTCCGTGGCCGAAGCCGCCGTCATCGGCGCCCCGGACCCCAAAAGACATCAACTGGTCAAGGCCTATGTGATTCTAAACCCGGAGTTTAAACCCTCAAGGGAACTGGCCCTGGAACTGTTCCAGCATACCATCCGGATCCTGGCCAAGTTTAAAATTCCCAGGATCATTGAATTTGTGGACCAGGTGCCCAAAACCATCTCCGGCAAGATCCGGAGAATCGAATTGAGGGAAAATGAGGTCAAAAAGCAGGACCAGGGAACCGGTCCCGGAGCCAATGAATTTTTCTACCCGGATTTTCCGGAATTGAGTTCAAAGAAATCGTAAAATTAAAAGAGCCAGGACCGGATAACCGGCCCTGGCTCTTTTAAGATTGTTTATCGGATGGGGTTATTTTTTAGGTTTTTTTCTGCCGATACCGGCTATTCCGATGAGCCCGAAGCCCAGTAAAACCATTGTCCCCGGTTCCGGAGCGTGGCTGTTGCTGATAATCAGTTGATCTTGAATACCCTTCCAGTTTCCTCGGGTGTCGAAATAACCCATATTGACGACCTGAACCTGACCTTGATTTGTCCAGCCGGAAGCGAGGTAATCGGTATGCCAGGCATCGTAAAATGTCTTGGTTTTATTATTTAAAGAATTAATTTCACCTTCCAAATACCAGATGATATTTTGAAGATATCCCTCTTGCGCCGTAGTAGATGTATAGGCATATGAATCTGATCCTAACATGCCCTTGGAAAAATTCCAGAACAGCCAGGCGGTTTCATTGCTCAATGAGTCAGCCCAGATGCCGCCAATATTCTTATCTTGACCACCTATACCGCCTGCCATGGCATAACCGGATATCCCCCTCACTTCATAGGAGTGATTAAGGGAAATATATTCATTTTTCTCCACGCAAAAGCTTTGCCAGGTATAGCCATCATCGGCGGCCACCCATGTAAATTCTCCTCCTCCGTTCGGTCCCGTGCTTTTGGTAAATTTAATCATGTCCCCTGCCTCTATTCCATAAAGATAAGCAGCAACAGCACTAGATGTTTGAAAAACAAGCCATCCCGTTAGAATTAAACATAACAATAATTTTTTCATTATCCGATTATCCTGTTTTTATTAATAATAAAATTCATTTCTCTCACCATCATTAAAAAATAGAGCAAATTGCATGCCAACCGGATTTTATCCAAAATGAGAGGGAGGGCTCTTTGCCCTGAAATAGCTTGCCATGATAGCTCAGCGCATCTTGTATCAAGGGAAATCCCATGGGTCGGAAAGGGATGATCCATAAAAAATAGAAAATGCCAAAGGATTGGCCCTTGGCATCAAGACAAAGAAAAAAGCCATAATTTGTCCGGTTGATATAACAATTATCGGCAATAACGATTATATGCCTTCAAATCATGGCTTTTCAGAAAGTTTAGGTGAGCTTACATTTGCCCCAGCACTTTTTTGGCGTCTTCAGATCCTTCAAAATCTTTTTGAAGCTCTAAGGCTTTTTTCAGGGCTTTTTCCGCCTTGATATAGTCTCCCTTTTTATTGTAAGCAAGCCCCAGATGATAATTGAAAATCGGGTTGGCCGGTTCTTTTTCCACACAGGCTTCAAATTCCGTTAGCGCAGAATCATAGATTTCCTTTTTATAATAGACCCAGCCCAGGGTATCCATAATGGCCGGAAGCTTTCCAAACCTTTCCTTGGCCTGGCGGGCAAGATCCAGGGCTTTGTCCAGCTCTTTGCCCTGTTCGGCGTAGAAAAAGGCAAGATTGTTCACGGCCGGGATAAAATCCGGATCAATCTCCAGGGCTTTTTTATAATGGGTTTCAGCAAGATCATATTTTTTTTGTTTTTCATACAGGGTTCCGACAAAGCTGTGGGGGGAGGCTTGGTCCGGCCGTTTCTCGATCAGGGCCTTGTATAGGTCGATGGCCTCATCCATTTTTCCTTCACCCGTGTAAAGATTGGCAAGGGTCATATAGGGTGTTATAAAAGCCGGATTCTTTTCAATGGATTGTTTGAACAAGGCTTTGCCTTGCTCCACTTCTTTTGAGGCAAGCAAAAGATTTCCCTTGAGATTCAGTATAATTGAAATCACAACAGGATTATCCCCCACTTTTTTCAATTGGTCATCACAGAGATCCACGGCCTTTGTAAATTCTTTCTGAGAGGCATGAACCGATATCAGATTGGTAAAGACATCCATGAGATTGGGATTCAGTTCCAATGCCCTATGGTAGTTTTTCAGGGCTTCAGGAAGGTTTTTTTCCGACTGATGGACCATTCCGAGACGATACCAGGCAGAAGGGTTGTCCGGCTCAAGCTCGGTCATGTCTTCAAATATGGCTTTGGCCAGGTCATTTTTTTGGTTGGCCATGGCGATATTGCCCATGAGGATATTGGCATTGTAATGTTTAGGTATTTGTTTGAGCACCTGTTTGACATTGTCTTCGGCCAGATACAGGTCTCCTCCCCGAAAATGCATATCCGCCAGCATGAGCCTTGCCTGGAAAAGGTCCGGGTTTTTTTCCAGGGCCTTGGCAAGAACCGGCTTGGCCTGGTCAAAATCATTTTTTTCAAAATAAGCCGAGCCTAAAAGGAAATTAAACAGGGGAGATCCCGGTTCGCCTTTGACAAGATCCTGGAAAATTTCAATGGCTCGGTCATAGTCTTTCCGGGCAGCCAGAATTTTTCCCTTTAAAAGTTTTGTGGGCTGATAATCCGGCCGTTTGTCCAGGATTTCATCGGCCAGGGCCTCTGCTTTGACGGGTTCATTGTTGGCCCAGTGAAAATCGGCATAGGCGTTTTTAACTTCAAAATTATCCGGCTCAATTTCCAGGGCTTTTTGGATATAGGTTTCCGCTTCCTTTGTCTTTTTCTGGCTGTTCAATAGTTTTGCCAGCAGCATATAGGAATTCAAATTTTTGGGGTCAATTTCAACGGCCTTTACGAGACTTTTCTCCGCCTCATCGGTTTTTCCCTGGGACGCATAGAAATTGGCTGAAATCAGAAGGGGCTCGACCTCGTCGGGTTTCTTTTGAGTCAGATTTTCCAGGACCTTTTCAGCAGAAACGAGATCTTTTCGGGACAGGTAGAACTCAAATAAGGCCCTGTAAATGCCGGTATCATCCGGATCAATGGATAGTGCCTGTTTCAAATGAGTTTCAGCCTCATCCGGCTGATTCCGGGCCATGGCAATTTTCGCCATTACCAGGTGGGCCTTGGTCTGGTTTTTATCAATCCCCAGGATTTTTTCATACACCGCCTGGATGGCATTCAGGTCTTCATTTTTTGCCCCCAGAATACCGGCGTGCAGATAAAGGGCCTTGATGTTCTCCGGCTCTTTTTCAAGCACTTCGTTCACCCTTCGTTCAGATTCCTGGCGTTCTTTTGAAAGCAGGTAAAAGGAAGCCACCTGGAGCTTGTATTCGGTGTTTTCCGGCGCCAGTTGTTCCAGCCTCAGAAAGGTTTTGAAGGTTTCCTGGGCATCGCCCAGTTTCAGATATACCTTGGACAGAAGATCATAGGCTTCCACAGAATTGGGCACCAGCTTGACGGCATTCTGGATCTGGATTTTGGCTTTTGCGTAATCTTCTTTTTCAAAATACCCCTGGGCTTCCTTGAGAAAGTTCTGGGCTTTTTTTTCATCAGAGGCGCATCCGGGGAATAGGAACCCGATGATGATAAGAGCAAGAAAAAATTTTACAGATAAACGAGTCATGGTTTACTCCGGAAAAAGGGTTAACAAAAATACGGTTCTTCTTTTTAGCACTGAACAGCAGGCTTTTTCAATGATCTTTTTGAATTTCTGGAGATAGGGGGAATCCGAAAATAAAAAGGCAGGGGAGATTTCCCCTGCCTTAAACCTAAAACCGCTTTTCTAAAGTCTTATTTTTTTCTGCTCACACCTGCCAGACCCAGGAGGCCAAGACCGAAAAGAACCATGGTGGCCGGTTCGGGAACTTCACCACCCTGAATGGGAGGCGCGGCTCCAAAGCCATCAAGATAAGCATACCCGCCGTGCCCGCCAGCAGCGCAATCAGATGCAAGAAGGGTAAGCATCAGATCATGTCCTTTTACAGCAGAGGTATCAAGATCTACTACCTGCCAATCGGAATACTTCCATCCTGATATACCATCTTTCCATGTTCCCGTAGGAAGTGTCGTACCAGCTGAATAATAATCAAAGTAGATATCATAAAGAGCTGTATTGGTGTTAATATCCATCAGAGTTAGACTGAAATGCCCTGCATATGAATGGCCTGGATTTTCGAGTACTGCAGCCCAGGCGAAATAAATTTTTTCATCCTGCCAGTTGGTTACGGTCTGGCTGATGGTGGAAAAATGAAAATTCCAGTCATAATTATTCACGCGGGCGGCATAGGTACCGCCATATACCATATCCAGGTTGTTTCCGGAATAATAATCTTTTCCCTGTGTGACAATGGCAGACTTTCCGGGATCTCCAGTATATGAATATGTACCGCTCCCAGAATAACTTCCTCCATCTTTCGTCCAGTTGCCGAAATTGCCGTCTTCAAACCCTCCGTTGATAAATCCGGCAAACGCCGGCGCTGCACTCAGCACTGCAGCAATGATCATTGCCAATAACAATTTTTTCATTTAATCTCCTCCTGATAATAAGGTTTTTGTTAGGTTTGTCATTCATATGACATCAGTATTTGATCAAACCGTTGTCCAACTCCTGGCAAGGATAGAATAGCAATAGTTATGCCATATCTAAACGTTTACCTCGGAATCGGGAAATATTTTTTAACTAGCTGAAATATTGATTAATTTTATCTTTTCTTGAGCCTAAAATTATTGTGGCGCCATGGCGTTATGATCTGAAATCAAAGAAATAAAATGAATTGTGAAAAAAAATACATAGTTTTAAGAAATTTTTTACATGAACTGACCAAAAAATGAAATAAAGCCCCTGTATTGATGTACGATACCGGTGGATCTGAAACCTTAGGGTATCCTGGATCAGTTGTACAGGCCTACAGGATCAACCAGAAAACCCGTTGGGTCTATGGCGAAGGACTGTGAAAGCCTGTATTATCTCCCGTATTTATCGTCAAAGGAGTTCCAGAAATTCCGGTCCCGGTCCCGCCAGTCTTTGCCGAAGGCCTTGTCAAAGAAGGGCTTCAGGTTTCTGAACCAGGCGCCGTAGCCCTGGCGGCCTTCAATGCGGGCCTTGATGACATCGGCCACATGGCGGACCAGGTTGGCCAGCTCATCCTTGGGAATATAGGAGTCTGCGCCCTTTACAATGGATTCCTTGAGATTTTCCGGGGTCAGGGCGTGGGCCGTCAGCATCAGGGCCGGGATGTCCTTTTGCCGGGCTAGTTCCAGCACATCATATCCGGAGACGCCCATGATATCCAGGATGGCCACATCATACCGGTTCTTCTCCAGGAGTTTTTTGGCCTCTTCAAAACTGGCGGCCTTGTCAATGGAACACATGTCCAGGAGTTCTTCAACGGTTTCAAGGATATCGGGCTCATCGTCCACCACCAGAATTCGTCGATCCCTAAGGAGGGTTTCCATTTTGATGGTGTCCAGTTCGAATTTGATGGTGGTGACCGGGCAGGGAGCCTTTAAAATCACATACCGGGAAGTGGAACCCAGGATGGCTTTCTGGGCCTTGGATTTTTTCTTGATGCCCAGAAAGATCTGGTCAATTTCGTTTTCTTCGGCAAACCGGATCAGGTCTTCTCCTGCGGAAAAGCCCCGGACACTCTGCTGGGCATCATGCGGCACTCCTGAATCTTTCATGAGCTTTCGTGCGGCATCCAGTTCTTCTTCAGCTTTGATGATGTCCGACTGTTTTTCAGAAGCCCCTCCTTCCATGGAGGTGATGATATATACAAACGCATTGGCCATCCTTGCATAATCCCTTGCAAGGGACAAGGTCAGCCTTCCGACTTCACCGCCATTATACCCAACCAGTATCTTCATATCGAGCTCCTTGAGATTACAGTCTACATCCAGCGTTTGCGGCGTTTATAAGATTTCACATTTTTAAAGGATTTCCTGCCGCCGCCCTTGGTGATCCCCATATAAAATTCCTTGACATCCGGGTTGTTCTGCAATTCAGTGGAAGGGCCTTCCAGGACGATTTTGCCCGATTCCATGATATAGGCATAATCGGACACGGCAAGGGCGACCTTTGCATTCTGTTCCACAACCAGGATGGTGGTTTTCAATTCTTTGTTGATTCTCTGAATATTATCAAATATTTCCTTGACCAGAAGCGGCGCAAGCCCCAGGGAAGGCTCATCCAGCATCAGCATCTGGGGGGACGCCATCAAGGCCCTGGCAATGGCGATCATCTGCTGTTCACCGCCCGAGCTGTACCCGGCCATCCGGTTGGTCACCTTGGAGAGCCTGGGGAAATGTTTATACATGAGTTCGTTGTCTTCCCGGATTTTGGCGGATCCGTCCTTCCGGGTGATGGACCCCACCAGGATATTTTCGTTCACGGTCAGGTGTTTGAATACCCGTCTGCCTTCGGGCACCATGACGGCGCCGAGTTTCACAATATCCGTGCCTGAAAATTGTGTGGTTTCCTTGCCGTTAAATTTGATATACCCTTCCTTGATGGCGCCGTTTTCCGGTTTTAACAGGCCGCTGACGGCCCGCAACGTAGTGGTTTTGCCGGCTCCGTTGGTTCCGAGAAGGGCAACAATGCTGCCCTCGGGGACATTGAGGCTGACACCGCGCAGTACCTGGATGATATCATTGTAAACCACTTCAATATTGTTGACTTCAAGCAGATTCTTTCCCATATGCACTTTCTCTGGTTAGGGGTTATTCTTACCGGGAATTGAATGATTCCCGGTAAGATGATTTCACCTTCCGTAGGGACGCTTATGTTGTGTACACAGCATGAAAATTTACCGGCCGGCTCTGACTTTTTTGATAAATTCAGATTCAACGGATTTGATTTTTTTAAATTTTCCGCCTTCAGCCACATAAATATTCTGGACATCAACCCCGATGCGTTCAGTTTTGGAGAAGGTTACCGGGCCGGCCGCCACAAAGGAATCAAACTTCATGTCGTTGAGCATCTTATACAGGTTTTCCCGGTTGACTTCAAGTTTGGCGGCTTTTGCCATCTTGATGGCTTCCGTGGCAATCTGGGCGGCCAGGATGCCGGCGCCGTAATTATGGGAATTGGCAGCCTTATCGTCACGGCCGTATTTTTTGGCCAGCTCCAATTGCTTTTTGGCCCCTTCATTGTTTTCCGAAGTCAGGTTATAGGAACAAGCCCAGAAAAAGCCTTCGGTGGCTGTCCCGGCAAGGGCGATGAGGTCGTTGCCGCCGGTATAATGGGCGCCGAGAAAGGTCAGTTTGCCTTTTTCACCAAAGGATTTGGCAGCCAGGCCCAGGCGCTGGGCATCGGTCAGCATGGTGGCGACGGGGGATTGAACAGTGTGGCAGAGGACATATTGAACGCCCTTGCTGATGAGGCGCTGAAGCATGGCGCTATTGTCAAGGTCCTTTCCGTGTTCGACCACTTCGACAATTTCCATTTTCAGGCCTGCGGCAACGGCTTTCTGGGTGTCTTCCAGGGGGCCCCGGCCAAAGGCCGAAGGATGAATAAAAAAGGCGACTTTGGGAACACCGCCGTCTTTATGATTCTCTACCACATATTCGGCCAGTCCGACGGTATTTTCAGAATAGGTGGCCACGGGCATGAAGGTATAATGTGCATCAACGATGAGGCCCTCATGATAGGACGCCGGAACAACAGGTATCTTAATTTCTTCAAAATCCCTTTTCAGGGCCAGGTTGCCGCCGGTGGCATAACTTAAGAAAAGAACGATGCCGTCATCAACAAATTCTTCAAAAAATCTTTTCGTGGTATCATTTTCATACTGATCGTCTTTGATGGTGCAATCAATAGTGTCCTCTCCCAGCATCTTGGTGTCATTCACATATTTGAACCAGTCCTCAGCCCCTTTGGCATAAGGATTCCCTGCATCGGATGTGGGGCCTGTGATGGCCAGGGACAGACCCAGCTTGTATGCCTTTCCGCCGGCCTGGGCCGACAGGGTGAATGCAAACACTACTGCAAGAACGAGTAATGTGTTGAATAACAATGCTTTTTTACTTTTCATGATACTTTCCCTCCTAAGTTTGGGTTTTTGACCTCAATATTTTCAAAGCCGGGACGCTTGCTGCATGCTTCAGTAGCGGAAGGGCCACAGCTTGGTATAGGATTTGGCAATTCGCCACCAGTTGGCGATTCCCCTGGGTTCAAACATCAGGAACAAAACAATGACAAGGCCGAAGCTGAGGGGTTTTAAAGCCGTTGACAGATTGGAGGCCTGGACCATGTATTGGCCGACAAATTCGGCAAGATGCTCCATCTGTATATCCAGGTATTTGATGGCCACCGGTCCCCAGAAGGATCCGTTTAGGGTTCCGAGGCCGCCGACAATGGCCATGGCCAGATAGCCGATAGACTGATGCAGGGTAAAGGATTCAAACCCGATGCCCCGGTACAGATAGGCATGCAGGGCGCCGGCTACCCCGGCAAAAAAACCGGCCAGGGCAAAGGCATAGACCTTGGTAAGTCCGGGGTTCATGCCCATGGCATCGGCGGCTCGGTCATTGTCCCTGACGGCAACAAGGGAACGGCCATATCGGGTTTTTAAAAGGTTTCGAACCCCGAATCCCATGAGCACCACCAGGGTCAAGATGATATAATACCAGAACATATAATGCTGGTTTCTGCCTATTTCTCCGGTAAACCAGAAAACCCTTCCCACATAGATGGTCTGGCCCTGGTTGAAAAAACTCATGAAATTGATCACCCACTGAAAAATCATTTGAAAGGACAGGGTGGCAATGGCAAGATACAGATGCTTTAACCGGAGGGCCGGCAGCCCGACCAGGGCTCCGAAGACGGCGCCGATAAACCCGGCCAGGAGGATGAGAACCGGCCAGAAATGGGTGACAATGACATGGGAATCCCCCAGGGTCTTGGAGAAGGAGGCCACGGTATAGGCCCCGATGCCGATGAAGGCGGCATGGCCGATGGAAATCAGCCCGGCAAAGCCGAGCAAAAGATTCAGCCCCATAACCGCCACAACGGCAACAAGGATATTATCCACCACCAGCATGTATTTCTGGCTGATGGGAAAAAATATCGGCCATACAAAAAGGATGAGAAGAAATAAGGTAAAGATCGACCGGTCCAGGCTGGTGACGAATGTTTTTTGCTCCTGGCGGTAGGTCGTGTTGAAATTGCCTGTTGCTAACCACGTATTGACTGACATAGATTACACCCGCTCAATTTCATGAATTCCAAATAAACCGTGGGGTTTAAATAGAAGAATGATTAATAGGATAATATACGGCATGACATTTCCGGTGCCGTGAAGCCCGAAATTGCCGTCCAAGTATCCGCCGGCAAACTGCTGGATCAGCCCCATGATGATGCCTGCCACAACCGCTCCCAGGATGGAATCAAGACCCCCCAGGATGACCACGGGAAAGACCACAATGCCGAAGGCATGAAGGGTTTCAAAATTCAATCCCGTGATATTGCCTATGATACAGCCTGCAGCAGCCGCGGATAATCCGGCCGTGGCCCAGGCAAGACCGAAAACCCGGGGCACGGAAATCCCGACGGACATGGCGCCGAATTGATCATCGGAAACCGCACGCATGGAAATGCCGATGGTGGATTTTTTGAAAAACCAGGAAAAGGCCCCGATGAGAAGGGTTGTGATGATCAGCCCCACCAGTTGGGTCCAGGAAATGGAAACCCCGCCAAGGCTCAGAGAATCCTGGGGGAGAAAGGCGGGAAAGGAGAAATTTTCCGATCCAAAGGGAGTCAGATAGATCAGGCCGTCAATGATGGAGGCAAGCCCGATGGTCACCATGATCACCGAGATGATGGGCTCACCGATAAGGCGGCGTAAAAAGATTCTTTCCACACTCATGGCCAGAAAGAAGGTGATGATCATGCTGGCAAGGAATGCGATTAAAATCGGCACCCCCACCCTCACCGTCAGAAAAAAGGTGATAAAGGCCCCGGCTGCAATGATCTGGCCATGGGCAAAATTGGCCACCCGGCTGGATTTATACACCAGGACCAGGCCCAGGGCGGCCAGGGCATAGATGGAG
>Ga0208373_1001089_pt1 | contig 38883 bp, 37 predicted proteins | sample RifOxyC2_FD_184036 | JGI IMG/M metagenome (GOLD analysis project Ga0208373, IMG submission 184036) | Soil microbial communities from Rifle, Colorado - Rifle Oxygen_injection C2 (SPAdes) | ecosystem: Environmental > Terrestrial > Deep subsurface > Rock core/Sediment | place: Rifle, Colorado...
ACGATCAACCACATTCACCACAAACACAAAACGAAATTCCAACCCTTTTGATCCATGAACGGTCATGATACGAACTACATCCGGTCCTGCTTCAACATCCATCGCAAGAGACCCTTCTTCTCCTGCATCACGTTCATGTTGAAATTCAGTCAAAAAATGATGGAGGTCATGCTGATCACTTCGTGCATCAAAACGTTTTACACGCTCATAAAATTGATGAAGAAAACGAAAATCATCACGTTTTTTTCCTTCTGGGAGCGTATTCACATACGTAACAAGACCGGATTCTTTTGCCACATAAACCATTATTTCGGATGCGGTTGCTGTTTTTGCTTTTTGTGCAAGGCGATCAAATAAACTCAAAAGAGATTCAATGGTCTGTGCAACGGATTCTTCCACTCCAGGTACAAGACGAACCGTTCGACAAATCTCATACAATGTCTTCCCTTTTTTGTTTGCTTCATGTACAAGAGTCACAAACGCGTGCGATGAAATTCCAAGCATGGGATGAGAAAGGACTCGATAAAAACTCGGGCTATGATAGGGATTGTCTACAACCTGCAAGAAAGCCTGGAGATCCAAGATAATACCTTTCGCATAAAGCCCGCGCAGAGCCATGAATTGATACGGGATTCCTACACGATCAAAAACTTGGATAAAATCAGAGGCCGCACTGTTTGCACGCACAAGAACACCAAAATCGTTCCAGTTCGCATCTGGATATTCTTCTCGCAATGCACAAATTTTATCCGCAACCCCACGCGCTTCTTGTTCAAATGTGTCAAAATGGATATGTTCAACATGTCCGGCATCCGAACGTTCAGAAACGAGCTGTTTGGTGAGTTGCAAACCGTCAGGTCTTATTTTTCCTTCAAGACGATTTGGGTTATTTTTTTGAATGAATCGATAGGCATGGTCAAGAATCAATTGACCTGAACGATAATTTTTTGAAAGTACCACGCGTTTGCAATCAGGAAAATCCTCTTCAAATCGCAAAATATTCGCAAGTGATGCCCCACGAAATTTATAAATCGATTGATCATCATCGCCCACAATCGTTAATTGATTCACAGGAAAAGCGAGGCGTTTTACAAGTTCATATTGCGCTCCATTTGTATCTTGAAATTCATCCACAAGAATATGTGAAAAACGTTTACGTACCACAGAAAGAACACTGGGGCGTGCAGAAAGAAGACGAAGAGCATAGGCAACAAGATCGCCAAAATCAAGCGCATCATGTTCGAGTAAAATTTGCTGATAGGTGTGATACGCACGAGCGAGTTCTTCTGTGCGTGCTATTTCCACTGTTGCCTCTTCTCCTGCTTGAAGGGTATCTAAATCAGCTCGACATGATTCTACATGAGCAAGATACGCTTCCGGAGTAATCATTTCATCTTTTGCTCTGGAAAAATGTTGAAGCAGTGTTTTTAAATATTTTGTCGGATTGCCAAGTGGTCGATAATAATTCAATTCAAATCGATCAAATTCTTGACGTGCAAGCAACCAAGCATCCAATTCATCCAAAACTGTAAAATCGCGAGACAACCCAATATCTGTCCCGTAATCACGCAACAATCGTTCGCAAAATGCATGAAATGTTGATACACAAAGATCTACGTATCCATACGGAAGAAGGAGATCCACACGTTCTTCCATTTCTGCTGCAGCCTTTTCTGTAAACGTTAAGGCCAGAATATTTTCCGGTTTTGCATACCCTTGCTCAATAAGCCAAGCAATACGTCTAGTAATCACCGTTGTTTTTCCTGTTCCAGCTCCAGCAATAATCATAAGAGGCCCGGAGACGTGGGTAACAGCCTCTGTTTGTTCCGTATTTAATCCTTCAAGCAGTTGAGACATAATAGTCTGATTTTAGCATGCTTGGAATTCTATCCCAAGGTGTTGGAAATCAAATATTTTAATATCTATAGAATTTTCTCAGTTTAACAAAAAACACTCCGTTAAGACGGAGTATTTTTTCTTTTTTGAAGTTAAGCTACTTCTTCAATATGAACATTTCCATTTTCTTCAATATAAGCAAGCCAGAGTTCGACTTCCAATTCTGGGTGCGATGATTGAATTTGTTCTTTTGCTGTGTGTAAATCAGAGACATGTTTTACTTGCTCTTCCTCTGAAGAAGCAAATGCTGCGTGGCCGCCATATGCACCACAATCCGTATGATTCACAAGAATCACTTTTTTTATTTCATGCAAACGTTTGGACAGATCAATTTGGCTTTCCAAAAAACTTCCCTTCCCATCAGCTAATCCTTTTGCTGCACCTGCAAGAGAAATAACATCCGCATCTTCGGAAAGCTCGTGTGTGCGAAAAAAATCTTCTACAGCTGGAGTCAGACGAAAATCCATGCAGCGAACAAAAGCAGCTGAACATGTGTGTGACATACATTTTATGGTTCAAAATTAAGATTCGTTTTCTTGTGCTGTTCCTCCTGGAATATGGTGCGGGGTCGCGCGATATTTCTTTTTGAGTACCACACGGTGACGTGCGAGTTCACGTTCAAGCGCAGCAGATGCATCTGCAAATGCGACATCGTCGGCAAATCGCTGTTGTTTGAGGAGTTGTTTTGCACGTTCTTTTGCTTCTTCGATTTTTTCTAATTCCAATTCCTCCATGTATTCTGCCGTATCTGCGAGAATGATGATTTGATTTCCAGGACGTACCTCTAAAAATCCAGTTGAAACAGCTAGAATTTCTTCCCTATCCTTTTTTTTCAAACGCATTTCTCCTGGTCGAAGTGTAGCAACAAGCGGGATGTGCCCTGGAAGAACCGTGATTTCTCCGAGTTCTGTCATAAGAGTAAGAGCATCAGCTTCATCCTCAAACACCACACGTTCAGGAGTAACGACTTTCAAAGAAAGTTTCATAGAGTTTAACCAACGACTTCGTCAATGGATCCCTTCATGTAAAATGCCTGTTCAGGCTTATCATCATGCTTTCCTTCCAAAATTTCCTTAAATCCACGAACTGTATCTGCCAATTTCACATATTTTCCAGGTGTTCCTGTGAAAATTTCTGCGACGTGACATGGTTGAGATAGGAATTTTTGGATTTTACGCGCACGAGAAACGGTTTGTTTATCTTCTTCAGACAGTTCATCCATACCAAGAATCGCAATAATATCTTGAAGATCTTTGTATCGCTGCAACACTTTTTGAATACCGCGAGCCACTTGATAATGCTCTTCTCCGACAATTTGCGGATCAAGAACCGTTGAAGTTGAGTCAAGTGGATCCACAGCTGGATAAATACCAAGTTCTGTAAGTGATCGAGCAAGCACAACCGTTGAATCCAAGTGACCGAAAGTCGTGGCTGGAGCCGGATCTGTCAAATCATCAGCTGGAACGTACACAGCTTGAATGGAAGTAATGGAACCTTTTTTTGTAGACGTAATACGTTCCTGAAGTGTACCCATTTCTGTTGCCAAATTTGGCTGATATCCTACCGCAGATGGAATACGCCCTAAAAGGGAAGATACTTCAGAACCAGCCTGGGTAAAACGAAAAATATTATCAATAAAAAGCAACACATCGCGCCCTTCATCTTCACGAAAATATTCCGCAAGGGTCAAACCAGTCAATGCAACACGCGATCGAGCGCCTGGTGGTTCGTTCATTTGACCGAACACAAGAGCGGTTTTTGAAAGCACACCAGATTCTTTCATTTCCATGTACAAATCGTTTCCTTCACGGGTACGTTCTCCAACCCCAGCAAACACGGAATATCCTCCATGTTCTGTAGCAATGTTGTGAATAAGTTCCTGAATAAGCACGGTTTTTCCCACACCTGCTCCACCGAACAATCCTGTTTTTCCTCCTTTCAAAAATGGACAAATAAGGTCAATGACTTTGATGCCTGTTTCAAAAATTTCGTATTTTGTCGATTGTTCAGTAAACGCTGGTGCAGGAGCATGAATAGGATCTCGACGTTTCACTTTGATTGGTTTTAATCCGTCGATTTCTTCTCCAATAACGTTAAACATACGACCAAGTGTTTCTGGACCAACAGGAACAGAAATAGGAGATCCAAGCGCTTCCACATCCATCCCACGACGCAACCCATCTGTAGAACTCATCGCAATCGCACGTACAAGATGATTTCCCAAATGTTGAGCAACCTCAAGAATAAGAGGAGATCCTTCTGTTCGTTCAATACGAAGCGCTTCGAGCATGGCAGGAAGCATGTTTTCAAAACGTACGTCCACAACCGGACCGATAATTTGAGCAATAGTTCCTTTCATAAGGGTAAAAACTTCCGTCTTTGGTCTATGCAGGAGTTTTAAATAAATAGTTTATAAAGATTCAAGAGCGGCTTTTCCACTGCTAATTTCCGCAATTTCATTCGTAATACCAGCCTGTCGAATTTGATTGGAAACAAATGTCAGGTTATCAATCATTTCCGTTGCTGCATCAGAAGCACTTCGCATAGTCATCATACGGGCAGAATGTTCAGAAGCAGCAGATTCAAGAATGGCCTGGTACACAGCTGTTTGTACCAGATGCGGCAACAATCGACCAAGAACATCAGCTGGGGATGGTTCAAATACATATTCTGTCGCAAACTCTCTCTGATTTCCTTGTGTTGGTTCCGATTTCAAAAAAGTAAACGGAAGGAGATCAACAAGTACTGGTTGTTGAGAAACAGCGGAAACAAAATCCGTATATCCCAATACAACTTTGTCATATTCCCCTTTTGAAAAAGCTTCCATGGCAAGCCGTGAAATAGGAAGTGTATCTTCGAATCGGGGATGGTTTGCCATGTTTACAAAAGTCGCCACCATATTTTTATGAAGACGGCGCACAGCATCTGCTCCACGTTTTCCCACAGCCACAATATCAATAGATGAATCTGTTGGCATTTCTTTAAGTGCTACCAAAAATTTTCGAAAAATATTTGCATTAAATCCGCCTGCGAGTCCGCGATCTGATGTCAGAAGGATAAATAATGTCCGTTTTGTTTCTCCATTTTGGCGAAGCAAAGGATGCAAATGTACGTCCGTCAAACGACTGACAGAACGCACTGTTTCCATTGCCAAGCGTGCATATGGACGCGTAAGCAACACAGCTTGAACCGCACGACGCATTTTACTTGCCGCGACCAATTCCATGGCTTTGGTGATTTTGCGAGTGTTTCGAACAGACTTAATGCGTCGTCGAATAACACGAGTACTAACGGCCATAAAAAATTATGTTGCAGAACGAGCAAATTGCTCTTGAAACTTTTCAATTGATTGACGTAAAGACCCGACCATTTCATCATCCAAATCTCGTTTTGAACGAATCTGTTCTAGAATCGTTGGAAATGAACTTTCTAAAAATGCCTGAAAATTTGTTTCCCATGAAGAAATACGCTCAACAGGAATGGTATCAAGATATCCATGAACAATCGCAAATAAGACCACAACCTGTTTTTCAAAAGGAAGCGGTTGATACTGCAATTGTTTGGTCATTTCCACAGCACGGCGACCGCGTTCAATCTGACGACGTGTTGTTTCATCTAAGTCTGTCGCAAACTGAGCAAATGCTTCCAATTCACGAAACTGAGCAAGATCAAGACGAAGTTTGGATGCCACTTTTTTCATGGCTTTTGTCTGAGCGGCAGATCCGACACGAGACACAGAAAGACCAACATTTAATGCCGGACGAATACCGCGATAAAACAAATCAGTTTCCAAATAAATCTGTCCATCGGTAATGGAAATCACGTTTGTTGGAATATAGGCGGAAACATCTCCTGATTGGGTTTCAATAATGGGAAGCGCGGTTAAAGAACCTCCTCCATTTTCTTCATTTAAACGAGCGGCTCGTTCAAGCAGGCGAGAGTGAAGATAAAAAACGTCTCCAGGATATGCTTCACGTCCAGGTGGACGGCGAAGCAAAAGAGAAATTTCACGATACGCCCATGCATGCTTGGACAAATCGTCATAAATCACGAGAGCATCCTCTCCTTTTGCCATAAAATATTCTCCAATGGCACATCCGGCATACGGAGCAACAAAGGAGAGTGAGGCAGGATCTGACGCTCCAGCAATCACAATCGTTGTATATTCCATGGCTCCCGCTTCTTCCAATCGAGCAACTATTTTTGCAATTTTTGATTCTTTCTGACCAATGGCAACATAAATACATTTCACTCCTTCTCCTTTTTGGTTCAAAATCGTATCAATAGCCACGGCTGTTTTTCCCACCTGACGATCACCAATAATCAATTCACGCTGTCCACGTCCAATCGGAATCATGGCGTCAATAGCTTTGATCCCTGTATGAAGCGGAACACCAACAGATTTTCTTGTCATGACTCCCGGCGCCACTTTTTCAATCGGTTGATATGTATCTGCGCGAATAGCGCCTTTTCCATCCAATGGATTTCCCAATGGATCGATCACACGACCAACAACCTCATCTGAAACAGGAATAGAAAGAATACGTCCGGTTGATGCGACAGTGTCGCCTTCTTTGATTTTCGTGGCATCACCTAAAATAATAGCCCCAACGGTTTCTTCCTCAAGGTTCAAAGCAACACCATAGACATCACCGGGAAATTGCAACATTTCTGCTGCTTGACAATCAGAAAGTCCGCTCATGCGTGCCACACCGTCTCCAACCGAGATAACGGTCCCGACACTTTCTTGTTTTGCTGTTGTTTGAAACGCGGCAACTTGCCGACGAAGGGATTCGATAATGTCTTGTTTTTTTGCCATATATATTTTAACTCAATACCCCAAGATGTTTTTTCATTTGTTGAAGACGACCGAGAACAGAACCATCAAATATTCGATCATCAACTCGCAACACTGCTCCTCCAATCATTTCTGAATCAACCTTTTCTTGAATATCCGCTCCAGGCCATGTTTGTTCGAGTGTCGTTCGAAGTTTTGCAGAAAGTGGATGTGCGGATGTGACCGTCACATGTGCAGCTCCATATTGATGACTCCATACATGATCCATCGCACGCAAAATTTCACGCCAATAACGCAATCCTCCTTTTTCTGCAAGGAAAGAAACAAATACACTCACAGCCTCATCAAGCCGTTCATCTGGCACTGTTTCAGCCATGTCAACAAGCACACGAGCCCATTGTTGAATTTCATACTGCCTCATACATCCAACATGGTTTCAATGGTTTCTTTTGCCAAAACCTGCGAACGGGTTTTATCGATATTTTCCTGCACCACTTTTTTTGCAACTTCGATGGCAAGGGCAGCAATTTCATCGCGTGTTTCTTTGATCATGAATTCTTTTTCTTTGATGAGCTGTGCCTTTCCTTCTGTAATCAAACGGCGAACTTCTTCTTTTGCTTTTGCCATGGTTGCCTGGTGTTGAGATTCCGCTTCCGCATGTGTGCGACTTAACAGTTCAACGGCTTCCTGTTGTGCTTGTGCAAGAACCGTTGTGCGTTCTGTATCCAATTTCAATAGACGTTCGTCAATTTCTTTTGCCTGCTTCAAACTTTTTTCAATGGTTTCTGTTCGACGATCAAGCATTGTTACAATAGGGCGATAGACCCATTTCCAAAAAATAAGAAGGACAACAATAAAATTGAGAAGCTGAGCGAAAAACATGCCCCCATTAATCCCAAGGGCAGCAATTCCTCCGGTCTCTTTGGCTTCTATTGAGGCTTCTTGAGTGGTTCCTGCTTCAACGGACATAAAAAATAATGATACGGTTAATCCAAGGACCACAGGCGAACACCACGTTCACCTGGACGTCCGCAGACTAAAGAACAAACTGAATAACAAGTGCTACAACGAGTGCATAAATAGCAATCGCTTCTGCAAAAGCCATACCAAGAAGCATAGGAACAAGAAGTTTTCCAGCCGCTTCTGGATTGCGTCCGATTCCTTCCATTGCTTTTGCACCAATAAATCCAATCGTTAAAGCCGGAGCCATGCCGCCGATAGCAATGGCAAGAGCACTCGCAAGAATTTTTACCACTTCTGGTGTCATAAATTAAAAATTAACTATTAAGGAGTGGAATCATGGAAAAAATATTCTTTCCATCATTTCACTTCTCAATGAGTCGTGTGCTCGCTTTCCTCTTCTCCATGGAGATTGTCTGTCATGGATTTAAGAAAGACAAGAACCAGCATAGAAAAAACAGTTGCTTGAATCAGACCAACAAGAAGTTCGAGAAAAAGAAATGGAAGAGGAATAAAAAAGGAAACAAGACTGTACATGACAGTCAGGAGGACTTCTCCAGCAAAAACATTTCCAAAAAGACGCAGGGCAAGAGAAACAGCTTTTGCTCCTTCACTCACAATTTCCAAAAGACCAACAAAAAATTCAACAATAGCCACGACAACATCCATGGGTCCGCGTCGAATGGCTCGAATAATTCCGCGCACATTAAAAAATTTACTCGCATGTGTCAGAAATCCGAATGTAAAAATACCAAAAATATGTGTGGCAAGAATCGAAAATATCGCAATAGCAAGCGTAAAATTCAAATCACTTGTCGCTGGACGGAATAACGGAATCAACACACTTTCTCCTGCATGTGTTTCATGAATACCAATAGAACCAACACCAGGCAACAACCCCATCCAGTTTGAAATTAAGATAAAGAAAAAAAGCGTCGCACAAAGAGGAAAAAATTTTCGTGTACGTTCACGATCGCCTGTCACTTTTTCTGCTTCCGTTAATAAAAATTCAATCACCCAATCAACAAAATTCATCATTCCTTTTGGGGCAAGCGAGGCTTGTTTACGTATGAACCATCCACAAATAAAAAATAACGCGACAACAATCCAGGCTGTTAACATGGAATTTGTAACCGGAAATGTACCGAGAAAAAATATAGGCTCGGCTCCAACAGAGATCATCATACAACACGTTCTTTTCCAATACGTTCAAAATCTTTTGCGTATAAACGAGCTTTTCTCAAGATCATCATCCAAGTTAATGTAAATCCGATAAACAGACACACAATCAATATCCATGGTTTTGTTCCAAGATGACGGTCAAGCCATATCCCAAGAAATGCGGATACAAGAGCAGGGATCGCAAGTGTTGCCCCAAAATCAACCAAAATTCTGAAAGCAAGACGATAATATTTTGCATCATTATTTTGATGTGCGGGAGTATGTGAAGGGTCTTGGTTTTCCACAAGAAAAAAAGAAAAGCAGCCAATAGTATAGAGGAATGGAAAAATAAGGTCAATTTTTAGAAAATATGCCGGTAAATTTCAATATATTTTCTTTGACTTCACAGAAAAAAAAAGCTAAAATAATAAGGTAATGTAATATATTAACTTCTTCTCTATGATTGAAGATCGCGCTCCTCAAATGGCCCAAGTCGGACGTCCAGCTCCGCTTTTTGAAATAGAAGGAGTGAACGAAAAAGGAGACTTTATCCAATACCGTCTTTCTGAATATAAAGGCAAATGGGTTGTTCTTTTTTTCTATCCTCTTGATTTTACCTTTATCTGTCCGACGGAAATCACTGGATTTTCAAAACGATACGATGAATTTGAAAAACTCAATGCCGTTGTGTTTGGGTGTTCAACAGACTCTGTCCATTCGCACAAAGCATGGTTAAAGGATTTGGGAGAACTTCGTTTTCCTCTTCTCTCAGACATGAATCATTCTACATCGCGTGACTATGGAGTTCTTCTTGCAGAACAGGGCGTTACTCTGCGAGGAACCTTTATCATTGATCCAGATGGAATTCTGCGCCTTGCGATTTACCATGACATGGGAGTCGGACGTTCTGTTAGTGAATTACTCCGTGTCCTAAGCGCTCTTCAAACCGGAGAACTCTGCCCTGTTGAATGGAAGCCTGGAGAAAAAACATTGGGAAAGTCATAAAATGAATTGTAAAATTTATTGATAAAAATCACCTCTTTGATACGAGGTGATTTTTATTTTCAAGTAAAAAGGAAAGATGACCAGAATTTACATCGATCGAATATATTCAAGAATCGTGCGCGTGCCAAATCCGCTTGCACCATATTTTGTATAGGAATTCAATGGTTTTTCTGCAAACGCCGGACCGGCAATATCCAGATGTGCCCATGGAACTTCCTCTACGAATTCTTGAAGAAAAAGTCCTGCAGTCACAGCCCCTCCGTAACGTCCGGCAATATTTTTCAAATCTGCAACTTCCGAATGCAATAATTTTTTGTATCCCGGTTCAAGTGGAAGTTCCCAAACACGTTCGCCTGCACGATCTGCAGCTTTCTTCAATTCATCGCACAATGTTCGATCATTCGACATCATTCCAGCCACTTCTTCCCCAAGAGCCACCACACATGCACCCGTTAGTGTTGCCAAATCAATCATGACATCCGGTTTTTGTTGTAATGCATAGGTCAGTGCATCTGCAAGCGTCACACGACCTTCAGCATCTGTATTCAAAACCTCAACGGTTTTTCCATTCATGATGCGGACGATATCTCCTGGAACAATCGCTTTTCCCGAAGGCATATTTTCACATGCAGCAAAAATACCGTGGATCTCGACATTTAATTCTAAATCTGGAAGAACAGAAAATACCCCAAGAACAGCTGCAGCTCCGGCCATATCAATTTTCATGGTCGTCATGGCATCAGATGGTTTAAGAGAAATACCGCCTGAATCAAAGGTGACTGCCTTTCCTACCAACACCATTCGTTTTTTTGCATGAAGAGGCTTATAAACAAGATGAACGAGAAATGGTTCATGGTCCGAACCGCGCGCAACACCCAAAATACCACCCGCTCCTTTTTTCTCTAATTGAGCTCGATTAAAAACACGCATGCTGATTGTTTTACTACTTGCGGCAACGATCGCTTTTGTCACAGCAACCAAATCTGCCGGACGCATATGCTGTGCAGGTTCATTGACCAGATTGCGTGCAAATATGGTTGCATCCGCATACATTTCCCCAAGAGATAATCCTTTGGATGCCAATTTTATGTCTGTCTTATGTTCAGTCATGAATGTCCAGGTTTCAGGAAAGAATTTTTTTTCTTTTAAAGACGATTTGTACTTAGCAAAATCATATGTTCCGAGCCACAGACCTTCTGCCATTGCTTTTGCACAAGCATCAAGAGTAAATTTTTTACTTCTCATGCCAAAAAAATCTGAAACAACATGTTTCCCTTGCCAGCTTCGCACCATTTGAACAGCGGTCGCTGCAACTTGGCGCACAGATTCTTCCTGCACTTCTTCTTGTTTTCCAAGACCAACCAAGAGAATGCGAACGTGTTGTTTGAGAGACTTTTGAAAAAAAAGACTCACGGTTTGATCTGCTTTCCCTGTAAAATTTTCTTTCTTTACAAGTTTTGCTAACAAACCACCCGTCATCTCATTCAAATATGTTGTCTCATGAGAAAACATTTCGTCTTCAAAACAAGAAGCAATAAATACGTCTGCGTTTGTGATTTGTCTATTTCTTTTTTGGATTTGGAGTTTCATAAAGTTTAAGCCCTAAAGACCTACATTATTTTAACAATTCATTTACGGAAATACCAGAACAAACAAAAATTGACATTTTTTTCTTTTTTTGATCAAATTCCTTGTCTTATCTTAAGACAAGGAATTATTAAACCTAGATCAGGAGAAAAAATGGATCTCGAACACATCGTGCGTGACGTTATTCATTTAGCCAATGGACGATTGTCTCAACCGTTTGAAATCACACAAAAAAGAGGTTATGGCGGTCAGATGGATGATGTGGTCACGGAAATCGACAAAGCCGCTCAGGAAACTTATATCCGAATGCTTTTCAAATATTTTCCTGAATTCGGTGTCGTGGCCGAAGAACAAGAATTGATGGTTCCGTGCCAAATGGGAGGAACTGATGTTTATGTAACCGTTGATCCAATTGATGGCACCAAAGCCCTGGTTCGTCGGCAATCTCATGGCATTGGAACCATGATTGCCCTCGTGCACGACGGAAAAATCATTGCCGCGTATGTGGGCGATGTAAAAACAGGCGAAATTTATGGATACGAATCGGCAATGAATTCGGATGTTGTTCGCATCTATTCATTAACCAATCGTGAGATTCTCTCCATCGACACCTTGCGACCTCTCAGCGAACAGGCTGTGATTCTGAACGATGATCCGAGAAATTATCCGCCATTTGTACAGGCCTTCGCGCACAAAACAGATTGTGGAGGTTTGTTCAAAAAGGTGCGGACCACGGAAGGAAGCCTTGGAATCGGAATAGCCAGACTTTGGAAAGGAGAGATAGGAGCAGCTCTCATCTCCATACACCCGGCACCTCCGTGGGACATCACACCTGTGATTGGCATCTCGCAAAAGATGGGGTTTGTTTTCCTCCGGGTAAACATGGAAACGAAGCAATTCGAACCATACGAACCACCCATTTCCAAAAAAATCGAATGGGGACCGAAATATGTTCTTATGATTCATCAAAGTCGCTTGCCGGAACTGCGCACATGGGAAGCACGATTCCACAATTCCCGTCTCTAACCACCTTTTCCCGAACGATGAAAATTCGTTCGGGATTTTGTTTTAAGAAAAACAGCTGCATAAAACAGCTGTTTTCTTGTACGAACCATCAAAATTAGTTTTCTTTTGGAGGAAACAAAAGTTTATACAACCCATTCTCATGATCAAACACGTCTCCACGTGTTTTTTCAATTGTATCTACTACATGGCGCATTTGTTTCAAGAGAAATTTCGCTTCCGGAGAATCTTCCAATCCGCGCGATTCTAAATTTTGAAACACGCGTTCCCCGATAAACAAATTACGCGCATTATCTGAAAGAACGTCTTGAGACATACTTACATCCACTCCTTCCTTTAAAGACAGCCTCCAATCTCCTTTTAGCATAAACTGTCTCGCATCTGTTGCCTCTTGACCGGTCAGTCTCATATCTGAAACAAGCCTCACAACGTCTCCGGAATCATTATACTCAAATCTGGCTGTCCCCAAATTTGAAATTTCTACAAAAGACGCTTCGATATGACTTGTATCTTGATCGATCAATTCACGAAGATAGGTCTGTTCTGCAGAATTAGGAATCGCATTTTCTAAGACACGATGGTGTGCATACAAATCCAGTTCAGACGCAGATGGCTCATATCCTTCTGGTATGACAGATGCTTCCGGATGGGCAAGGAAAAAAATCTTTTGTAAGACTTCCTGTTTCGCTTCTGCATTTTCCGGAAGTCCATACGTATAACGCAAATCCGTAATTTTTCCTTCTGCATCATACACAAACTCTGGTTTCAGAATTTCTGGACGTCCCATATCTGTAGATGCAAGTTCTCCAGATTCTGAATGCACTGGTTCTGGCGCGTGTGGTGTAGCAGAACTTGAGAGTTCTTTTGTCATTCCACCTCGGCGAACTAAAAGCTCTTCAGCAGTCATATCCATAGTCAACCCTTGTGTTTTCAGAGCTTCTTCTGAAAGACGTACGCCATGTTCATCCACAAAGGCAATATGCCATTCTCCAGCTTCCTGAACCGGCACCACAGAAAGATGTTCGCGTGCAGCTGATGTAAGCCAGGTTTCTCCTCCGTCTGTGTCTAGGAATCCCGCCTTCGCGGCCATTTCCTGAGCTAAACGATTAGCTTGATCTGCAGGAACCCCAAGACTTGCATCTCCATGAAACTGTCGAGCAAGTAATCCGGTAATAGAGTTCGTACCTTCTCCTGCATGAACAAGACCACGATCATAAAGTTCTTGCATTTTTTCACCTGAATATCCGTGCAAAGAAGAATCCCATGAATGAGCAGGTGCGATATCTGAACCTCCAAGTTCTGTATGTCCTGATCCAGAATCTTTACCTATTTCTGTTGAACTATCCCCTTCAAGCCCCTCATCTCCTTCCGATATCGGAGTAGGAAGTTCTCCTTCTTCTCCTTCTAGTTCTCCTATTCCGCGCCCTATATCAGCCGGTACTTTTGTTTCATTACCAAAGACTCTTTTCACCGCATGTTTCGCTTTTCCAAGTAATCCAGAAGCGGTATCCATTGGATGACTCACAGCTTCCGTAGCTGTATGAAAGGCACCTATCAAATGTGTATACCGTTCAGCCATGTCATCGCTCAAAATTTCTGGAATAGATTTTTCATCCCAAGCATTCAACGCAGAATCAATAAATTGACTCAAATGTTCTTTTGCTTTATTTGCAGCTTCTCCCACACTATCTGAATCAAGTAATTCAAGACCTTCTGGAATTGCCAAAGACCCCAACATAACAAAACGAGAAACTGTTAATGCTGCTTGACCAGCATTCATAGCCTTGCGACCAAATTTTCCCTCTCCTTTGAATCGAAGCTTATTCCATGTCTCAACAAACCCATTGACAACAAATTCTTTTGCTTTGCTTTCGGTCCGTTCACCCCTTTCAATCTCCTTTGACACTTTCTGCCATCTTTCCAAAAGACTGACTCCGCCGTAAGCAGCAAGTCTTAGAGGAGCAACTGTCCAAAACAAGGTGTTTAATGTCTCTTTCAAAGCAACAGTACCTTTTACTCGTGCCTCAATAGTTTCATCAATGAGTTTAAAAACAGCTTCGTTCAATTGTGTATCATCTGTTTTTTCTTTTTCTTGGGTAAAATTCTCAAAAATACGATCCAATTGTTTACGGAATCCAGCGCGTTTTTCTTCATTGAAATACGGGGATTTTTCTACTGCATCAAGCAGGGTTTGTTTACGAAGCTCTACAGGAGAAGGAGGCATTTCAACATGAGGAGATGGTTCTACATTCTTCTCAAATATTCCTTTTAACTTTTCAATTTCTTGTCCTGTATATCGCTTTTGAAGCCACCAACGAGGAACATCAGCAAATGATTTTACTCCGCCAAATGTTGCAGCCAAGCCGAGAAGTCCGCTTCCGATGCCTTTTGCTACTCTTGCAGCTGTCAATTTATCTGTCTGCTCTTCTTCCAAATATTCCCCCTTCACATGTTTGCGGATAAAACGATCCAAAAAACGACCCCAGCCTGTCTTTTCCGATGGTGTCTCGACTCCAGATGTTTCTTTTTCTTTTGGAAGAGATTCTAATTTTTCTGTTTCTGAAGCAGGTGCAAATGTCTCTGTTTTGGTTTCTCCTGGTTCCTGTCGCATACGAGCTAACAGTTCTTCTGTCTGTTTTCGAACTTCTTCCCAATTTTCTCGGCTTCCATCTTTTTGTGCATCCAACCAATTCAGAAAAGCGTTGTAAGCGGCTGTTATCTCAGCTAAAACAACATTTTTTCGATCCAATGCTTTTCGTAATACTTCATAGACTTCTTTAAATCCTGGACGTTCCCGAAAATGACCGTCTTTTAACTGCTGCCAAGCATTCATGGCCTCATTTAATTGCAAAACAAATTCTGCTGTCTCAGTTTCATTATTTTCCTCTTCCGTTCCTGTCCATTTATCTCCCATTCCATTCTTAAAAATCCAATCAATAAAATTTCGATATGCTTCACCAACTTCCCCACGCAAAGGACGTTTTGCATCTAGTGCACGACGCAAACGTCTATACAACTGAGCATATTCAGGAATATCCCGAATGGAACCATCTTTTGAATCCCAATCATTCAATTTCTTTCTTACATCAACCACAAAATCCTTTTCCACGGATGATTGGTCTATGATATCCGATGCAAATTTTTCCTGACGATTCAGTTCCTCTTCCATCACAACAGGAACTGAAATACGCGCCACTTCCTGTTCAAGAGCAGTAAGACGCACCTTCTCCTCATCTGAAAGACCAGATCGTGCAGATTTTGTACGCAAATCATCCAGTTCCCGAAAAGGAGCTGGCCAAGACTCTTTATCTACTTGTTTTTTCTCTACAGGAAGACCCTTATCTAAAGCCTTTTCAACCGGAAGTTGGTCATCTTTTTCAACAGGAAGAAGATCCTCTGTTTTTTCTCCTGGTAAAAATTTATCTGATCTGTCTAAATGTTTCAAAATATCTTTTTGCGCAGAAATCCATTCTTGAAACGCAGCAAAAGCTTCCTTTGCTTTATCGACTTCGCCCGCATCTACGGCTGCAGCCAATTTTTGATAAACATCCTGATATCCTCCAACTCCTCGAAACATCTGATCCTTCAAACTCCATTCATACATTGCTTTTTTAAGACGACCGATAAGATCATCCTTTTCCACCGGCAACAAATCCTCTTCCCCTTCCGTCAATTCAAGAAAACGTTTTGAAGCAAGTTCTCCTAATTCTTCCGCTTCTTTCTCTACTCTTTCTTTTTCTACTTTTTCTTGTTTGGAATCTTGTTCTTTCAAAGCTGCAAACTTCTCTTTTACTTCTTTTATATTTTGTCGCCATTCTTTCTCGCCCCCATGCGTCGAAACCCAATTCGAAAAATCTGCATAAACTCGAGCGACTTCTGTCCGTTCAGGCTGTTTTTTATCTAACACCTTTCGCAATTGTTCATAGACATTTATATAAGCTGTCTGATCCCGAAACGCTCCATCTTTCAAACGCCAAGCATCTAACTGCATTCTTAAAGAAGAAACTTTTTCCTCTTTTTCATTTGCAAATTCTTTCACTTTTTCCAAACGATTCGCTGTTTTATCTTGACCCGTACGACGAGCAATGGAAGCCAGTTCCTCGAAACTTGGCAACTTTTTTGAACCTTCTTGCCGACTCATACATTTATAATTTGATTACGAATCTTTTCGATTTCCTCCTCTCGTTTCATTTCTTGTTCAAGATGCTGTTCTTCTTTCACTGCCTGTTGCTGTACTTGATTTTGACGCTCACGAAATCGTTTTTCAAGAGCCATAACTTGTTCCAAAAAAAGGGCATCTTCTTTTTTTTCTTCCGCAGCCCAACCAGTAAGTAATTCGACCAAATCCTCAACAAGCGTTTGATCATTGATTCTCGAAAGAAGATCAATGGCAACCAATTTTGTTTCCGGATCAAGACGACTTGTTTGAAGAGCGTTCGCGAGAGTATTCCATGGCATATCAACCCTGAATTTGTTTTTCAACCGCATCCATCTCATCAAGAGCTGTTTGTGCTGCTGCTGCCAAAGAAGTACGTTGCTTTTCCTTTAACTTTTCAATCTCTTCCCGAAAAGAACGCACATCGGTTGCTACAGCCCCTTTCACATATCGTTCCAAAATTCCGCTTAACCGATCGATTTGTTCAAGCGTCATTTTTGGAACAAGAGTAACCCAGGCATCTTTCACATCTGATGGGATATCGGCTGCCGCAAGCAAAAAAGCAAGACGTTCGCCAAATTGGCGCAAATCACGTTCTACCTCTTCAACGGAAGGAGTTGTGGACGACATAAATAAGGAGGACAAAAATGAAACTACAGAAATAATACCAGAATAGACAAAGAATAAAAAGAGACAAGAACTTGTTTTTCCACAGCTTTCTGTTACACTGCGCGGAATCTATGATCACTGTTTCCTTGTTAAAAAGGATCGCAAATCCGGACTCATACCGTCGCGGTTGGGAGTATTTCCGCCGTGAAACTGTTGAAGACGTGTCTATTCATCGTTTATCTGATGACCGATCCCGTATTCATGGATTTGTCTATGGTGGTAAACCATACGAGGCAGAACTCATCCTTTCTCCGGAAGGAGATACGATTTTGACGTACGAATGCAGTTGTCCATACAACTGGCAAGGAGCATGCAAACATGTCGTGGCTCTTGGACTTTCTTGCATTCAGAATCTCGAAGAAGAAGATAATGATTTCAATGAAATTTTTGAACAAAAAAAATCCATTCCTCGTTTACAAAAAGGAATGGCTGGTCTGCAATCCAAACAACCACAACCTAAACGTCACCCACTCACACGTATTCTCCTTCGGCTTTCCTATGAACAAAAAACAGATGTTCTTTTTATTGATGCTAATGCGGAATATGGTCCTATCAGTATTCCCTTGAATCAAATACAAGAAAAAATTCACACAGATCGCAAAACAGGTCTTCAACATGTTGCTGTTCGAGACTGGGAAGAAGAAATCGAAACACATCATCATCTCATACGCGCCGGAGCTAAACAAGTAAAAGAAGGACGATATGAAGTTTCTGGTGGAAATCTGTATTCCTTCTTAACAGAAGAACTTCCTCTTCTTTCTGATGCCTATCATGTAGAAGAGGATGAAAGTTTTGCCCCGCTGAATGTCGTTGAGGAAGCAGACCTCACCTCACAATGGAATCTTTCTTCTGCATCCGGACTTGATTGGTTTTCATTTTCCGTAGAATGGCATTGTGCAGGTGCACATCTCACTCCTGAACAGGTTGAATCACTTGCCCTTGGAGAAACCGAATTTGTTCGCGGAACAGATGGATCGTTTATCCGCGTTCGAAATGCAAAAGATTCCCGTCCTGTTGTTGAAATTCTTGAAACAGCGGAAAAACATCCGGATGGAAAATATGCCGCACGTCTCTTTGATGCACCGGCCATGATGGCGATTCTTGAGGCGACCAGGTCTGCACGTGTCCGGGAAACTGATCAAGCACTTTCCACTTTTTTACAGGATGCAAAAACAGGATCCATGCCAAAAAAACCCTTTTTAGCTCCTGAACTTGAACATCGTCTCCGTCCGTATCAAAAAGATGGAGTGGCGTGGCTTTCTTTTTTACGCCATTACGGATTTGGGGGCATTCTCGCCGATGATATGGGACTTGGAAAAACAGCTCAGACACTCGCATTCATTGCCTCGCTCAAAAATCGCACATCCCCTGCCCTTGTGGTCTGTCCAAAAACTCTAGTTCATACCTGGGCGCAGGAAGCAAAAAAATTTACCCCGGATTTACGAATTTGTCTTATTGATGGACCGGCAAAAGATCGAGAAAAAAACTTTGCTTGTTTTGAAAAATCTGATCTTGTGATCACTCCTTATTCTTTGATTGCGAGAGATCTTCCCACCTATCTCTCACAACAAGAACCATTTTCTGTTTGTATTCTTGATGAAGCTCAATACATCAAAAACGCAAACACAGCGACCGCAAAAGCCGTGAAACTTCTTCCATCCAAACAACGCATGGCTCTCACGGGAACCCCACTTGAAAATGGTGTACACGAACTTTGGAGTATGTTTGATTTTCTCATGCCTGGTTTTCTTGGAAGTTTCCGATCATTTCGACAAAAATATTTGCTCCCCATCCAACATCATGAAGATCATTCCACCCTGGAATTATTGCGAAAACGTGTACGCCCGTTTGTTTTGCGCCGCACAAAAGAAAATGTTGTCAAAGAACTTCCTCCGAAAATCGAAGAAACTCGCTGGTGCGATCTTGCTCCAGAACAGCTCGTACTTTATACACGAACCCTCACCCAAGTTCGTGAAGATATTTTTGAAAAAGTAAAAACCAGAGGATGGAATCGGTCTCGTGTGGACATTCTTTCCGCTCTTATGCGTTTACGGCGCATTTGTGACCACCCGGCATTAGTAGACCATTCCATCGGACGTGTCGAAGAAACCTCGGAAAAGATGGCACATGCACTTGAACTCGTACGCGAAGCTGTTTCTGGCGGACACAAAGTGCTTTTGTTCAGCCAATTTACTTCCATGTTGGACATTTTACGGGAAGCACTGGATCGCGAAGAAATCGGACATGTCACGATTGAAGGAAAGACACGCGATCGCGCCGGAGCGGTTCGTCGATTTCATGAAGATCCGACGATTCCTGTCTTTCTTTTAAGTTTACGTGCCGGAGGAACAGGACTCACCCTTACAGCTGCAGACACCGTGATTCTTTTTGATCCATGGTGGAATCCGATGACCGAACGTCAAGCCATGGATCGTGCTCATCGTATTGGTCAAACAAAAACCGTAAATGTATACAAACTCGCAACAAAAGGAACAGTGGAAGAAAAAATTCTTGCGCTTCAAGAACGTAAAAAACGCTTATTTGATGCACTTATTTCCGAAGAAGCGGAAACATTACCGGAACTTTCTTGGCAGGAAGTACAAGAGTTGTTTGAATAATTTGTTAAAAACATTTGACAACTATTTGTTTTTCTGGTACTCTTTCCCCCTAATGAGACCTTACAAAAAGAGGTCTTGAGACTCGAACCTCGTGTGCGTCGTAGGATAATGCGACCCGTGGAAATCGGGTCGTATTATTTTTTTATGACACCACAACCAAAACCATCAACCGAAAGCTTTTTCGGGCTTGGCATTGCGCCAAAACTCTTGGAAATCCTTGAAAAAAATCATTTCGAGACTCCAACCCCTATTCAAACAAAAGCCATTCCGATTGGTGTAGAAGGCAATGATCTTGTTGGAATTGCTCAAACAGGAACAGGAAAAACGCTTGCGTTTGCGATTCCTATGATTCAACGACTCGCTGCCACAAAAGGTCGCGGACTTGTTTTACTTCCAACTCGCGAATTAGCCATTCAAGTAAGCGAAACCTTTGAAAAAATCGGACGCGGTATTCATTTGCAATCTGCTGTTTTGATTGGAGGTGCTTCTATGGGACCTCAAATTCGAGCAGTCAAAAATGATCCGCATGTGATTGTGGCAACTCCTGGACGTTTGATTGACCACTTAAACCAAGGAACCGTCAAATTGAACCGGGTAAATATCCTTGTACTTGATGAAGCCGATCGCATGCTTGATATGGGATTTGCTCCACAGATTAAACGTATTTTGGAAACGATTCCAAAAGAACGGCAAACTATGTTATTCTCCGCAACTATGCCTGGCGAAATTGCAAGATTGGCTGCTGGATACATGAAACTCCCTGTTCGTATTGAAGTTGCTCCTTCAGGAACCGCTTCGGAACGAGTCGAACAAGAACTGTTCGTTGTACAAAAAAATGACAAAGTTCGTTTGCTTGAAAAATTGCTTGGAGAATATCATGGAACCGTTCTTGTGTTTAGTCGTACAAAACATGGAGCACGAAAAATTTGTCGCTCTCTCAAACACATGGAACATTCGGCTGCGGAAATTCATTCGGATCGTTCCTTATCCCAACGGCGTGATGCTTTGGAAGGATTTAAAAATGGAAAATATCGCGTCTTGGTTGCCACAGATATTGCTGCACGCGGCATTGACGTCAAAGGAATTGAACTTGTTGTAAATTTTGACCTTCCGGACCAAGCGGAAGACTACGTACACCGTATTGGTCGAACAGGACGTGCCGGACAAGCAGGAAAAGCGATTTCCTTTGCTATGCCTGATCAAGGACGTGATGTGCGTGACATTGAAAAACTCATTCGTTTACCTTTGCGCATTACCCCACTCCCAGAACTTCCTCCTGCTCGCACTATGAGTGAAACAGCAGATGTTGATCGTGAAGCATATCCACGCCACCGACGACAAGGTCAAAGTAAAGGACGTGCAGGATATGGACAACGACCAGCACATTCCTCATCTGAAAGACGCCGCCGCACTCCAAATTTCTAAAAATAAAAAAATCCACTCGGAATGATCCGGGTGGATTTTTGTATTCAAATTTTATTTCTCTCTTTTTTTGGCACGCAGATATTCCAGAATAGCTGGAATCAATGAGAGACAAATAATAGCAAAAATGATCAAAGAAAAATGTTCTTTGACAAATGCCCATTGACCAAAAAAGAATCCGGTAAACAAAAAAAGTCCAACCCACACAATTCCACCAATAACATTGTAGACAAAAAACCGACGATAAGACATGCGTCCAATCCCAGCAAGAAAAGGAGCAAATGTACGAATTACAGGAATAAAACGAGCAAAAAAAATCGTTTTACCTCCATGGGTCTCGTAAAATTGTTGACTACGTTCCAAATGTCTTCGGTTGAATAACCGTCCTTGATCTTTAAAAAAAACTTTTGGCCCGATCCGGCGTCCAATCCAATAATTCACAGAATCTCCAGCTACAGCCGCGATCATCAAAAGAAAAAAAAGAAACCGAATATCCAACGATCCGGCTGCTGCCAATGTTCCAGCAGCAAACAGCAAAGAATCTCCTGGTAAAAATGGAGTAAAAACAAATCCTGTTTCGGCAAAAAGAACGATGAACAAAATGCCATACGTCCAAACCTGATATGTTTGAAACAAAAACGAAAGTATCTCTTCCAAAGACATACAGCACGAAAAATATCGAGGTTATTTTATTCTTTTTCTTCTTTTTGTTCTTGAACAGTGGCAGCCAACTGTTTTTCAATTTGAACCCATTTTTTTAAAAGAACTTTACGAATTTCTGGAAGTTCTTTTTTTGCAATTTCTTTCGTTTTCACATAATGATCAACGAGTTTGTCTACTAATGTCTCGTATGCTTCTTTTGTGAGTTCCTGACGACTTTGCAGTTCTTTCACAAGTTTTGTCTGAAGCTTTTGACCTTTTTTTTGTAGCTCTTTTGTCATTTGCGCACCTTTTTTACTCTGAAGGAACAAACCAGCAGTCATTCCAATAACAGATCCAATTAAAAGACCCACTTTCAAATGGGAAACGGATTTCTCTTCGGACATAAAAAAGAAAAGATAAGAATAAAAGATAGAAATATATTACCATTTTCATTTTAATATGAAAAACCCGACTCTTTTGAAAGAGCCGGGATATTTAATGATTTCGAAACCCACGTCTCATATACGGAGCTGATCTGTACTGAAAAGCTCTGTGATACGGAATTGTTATAGGTGGTCGAAAATGTAAGGAAGTGATCGGATATGGAAAATCTCGTCCGTTCTTTTCGTAAAAAACCTCTGGTACGCGATTACACACCTCTCTCGAGGAATTCGCAGCCTGTACTTTCTTACGCATTGCATTCAAAAAAATCAGAGTCTTTTCGACCACAAGAGCAAAGAGCAACACCAAAATCTTTCCGAACAGGTAAAACAGGTAAAAAAGAACACAAAGAGAAAGATAAACAAAAATGGTGAAAAAATAAAAAAAGTACAAGCTTTCTCCTTTCTTAAAAAGAACATTTAAATCCTATAAAAACTAACCATGTAATACCACAACTGTCAATCTGTTTGACCTGAACTTTCAATGGCAAACCACTTTTTTTCTGTTTGTTCAAGAAGCGCTTCGATTTCAGAAAGACGTCTGGATTTTTCTGGAGCATAATCCGTTGGATTCTCAAAAAAATAGGCAAGAATACTGCTCTTTTCTTTTTCTAAACGTTTTATTTCTTCTTCGAGACGCTGTTGTGCACGACGATGTTCACGATCACGCATCATCTGTTCTTTCCGATTGGTATCCGTTCTTGTTTGTTGAACACATTCGGGAACAGACGCAAGTTCTTCTATTCGCGTCGTCAAATCTGAAACATATTCTTCATACGTTCCCAAATAATGTCGAACCGTGCCGTTACGAACCTCATATATTCGTTCTGCAAATGCATTCATGAATGTTCGAGCATGAGAAACTACAAAAACAGTTCCCGCATATTCATTCAATGCTTTTGCAAGAATTTCCACGGTTTCTGCATCCAAATGGTTTGTTGGTTCATCAAGAAGTAAAACAGTATGTTCGTGCAAAATCAAACGCGCCAAACGCACACGTGCTCGTTCTCCACCAGAAAGCACAGAACATGATTTTTCTAAATCATCTCCGTGAAATAAAAAAGCTCCGGCTGCAGCTAAAATACGTTCAGCCGAGACATTTGCGGGAGCGGCTTTGGTAAGGGCTTCGAGAACGGTTTGATTTTCCGCAAGAGTTTCTCCATCCTGCTGTGAAAAATATCCAACATCAGCCCGATGCCACCATTTCATAGACCCATCAATAGCCGGAAGACTTCCAGCAAGCGTCCGAAGAAGGGTTGATTTTCCTCGTCCGTTTTCTCCGACAATCGCCACCTTGGCTCCGCGCGGCACTTCCAAAAAAATATGATCTGCGATCACCTTTTTCTCATACCCAATCGAAAGATTTTCACATCGCAATGCTGTTCCAGGCACTACAGGTGAACACGGAATCCGAAAAGCAATCGTTGAAAAATTATCATCCAGGTCACGCAAACGAGCTCGTAATTTTGTAATATGTTTTAATTTGCTTTGCGCTCGCGTAGCAAGACTCGCTTTTGCACGAAACCGATCTGCAAACGCTTGAGCATCAGCCATTTCCCGACGCAACCGTTTATTTGTACGACGAACATACTCTGCTTGTTCTTCTTTCCAATCTAAATATGTTTCCACATCACCCGGGAATGTGACTAATTTTCCTTTGGATAATTCCCATGTGGTTGTACAAACATTTTGTAAGATTTCTCGATCGTGTGACGTCATGATAAACGCACCAGGATAATCTCGAAGAAACACCTCAAGCAAAAGAAGAGTTGGTAAATCAAGATAATTCACTGGTTCATCCAAAAGCAAAAGGGTTGGATCTTCAAGCAAGACGCGAATCAGTTTCACACGCATCTGATATCCTCCAGATAAAGTTGCTGGGGTGAGCGCAAGATCTTTCGGATGCAATCCAAATCGCGCAGCAAGCTTCGCACAAGTCCATTCTGGTTTTCCACTATCTTCTGAAAGATATTCCATGGTTGTTTTATTTTCAAAAAATGCTTCGTGTTGTCTTAACACTCCAAGTCTTGTCCAGGGCATACATTGAACTTTTCCTTTATCCGTTTCTTCATCCTGAGCCAGCAAACGCAACAAAGTTGTTTTCCCTGAACCATTTCTTCCAAGAAGCGCAATATGCGCTCCTTCAGGAACGATAAAAGAAAGCCCAGCAAGAACCGTTTGACGACCGTATATTTTTTCCAAATTAATTGCTTCTAAAACAGGTCTCATACGGACGAAATTCTAACTCATTCTTTCCAAAACAAAAATAAATAACTTGTTTCTTGTCTCAAAAATAGATATAACTATATCTGTTTCAACTCATGACTCTTTTTTCAATATGTCCGAATTTTCAGAACAAAATCCTTTAGAACAACTCAAAAAAATGAATGCTCAAGAAAGAATTGAATTTTTTCGAGGAAGAACATCTGACTTTAGTACGCAAGTCAGTCACATTCTTGATCAATACCTTACATGTTCAGAAGAACAAAAAGAAAGCATTCTCCACGCATTTCAACAAAGAGTGGAAGATTATTTTGCTTATCCAAACGGTTCACATGGAGGAGGACCTTTTGATCATCTTCCACAAATAGGAAGACGACTTATTACACAAGAACAATACGAGACACTCAGCATGGCCGCCGCAGCTCTTGCGGCAACGATGATAGACAAAGCTGGTTTCAAAACATATGCACAAGGAGCATATGCTGCATTAGGTCAAATGTCAGCTAAACAATACACGAAAAGTTAACTACAAATCTTTTGAAATACTTGTCACCGCATTTTTTTCCGTTGTTGGATTATAATCAAGAGTACTGTCAATCAGCTCTCCCATTTCATAATTTCCAAAAAAGACATCAGAAACACTCTCAATATCAGACACCCAATCACTGCCATAAATTCCAGCAGCAATCGCTCCATTGGCAATGGGACGCAAAACTCCCCCACGAGTAATTGCATACACTGCATTTGAACTGTCGAATTTTATCAATCGTACACCTGGACGATAAGTGACATTTTTTCCAAGAGGAATGGAGGCCATAACCTTAGCTGTCACAATCACCATATTGTCATAATTTTTATACCAGGTCTTGAAAACACGTTCATTAGGAAAAGCATGGCGTTTTCCATCTGGTCCGTAAAAATACACTGCTGTACACGGATCATTCACATAGACCGTATCTGAACAAGCTGTTTTCACAAGATCTCCAGACTCAACATCTGTGATCGCTTTTGAAACAGTTATCGTAACCGAAGACCCGGTAGTGCTATTCCCCTCATCATCACTGCATTGTGCTGCCACACTGTAAGAATCTGTATCGGTAAATGTATAGGAAACACTTGCTTGTTCTCCTTTCACAGACATGGTTTTTTTCTTCACTCCATTTACATACAAAAGACATTCATCTACTCCATGGTCATCAGAAACTGTGGCAGATAAAGTAACTGTTACATCTTCAACAGCAGAAGTGGGAGAAATTTTTCCGACCTCTGGCACATCTGTTTCTGTAATCATAAAAGATAGACTCACAACACTTCCCGTGTTTCCTGCATCATCAACCGCACGCAAATAGGCTGTATGGTCACCAGACGTCAACACATGCAAAACCGTATAACTTGTAAATGATCCAATATCTGTATAAGAACCTGCATCCATACGAAACTCATAATGATCTACAGATGATTCCCCATCTGTTGCCGCAGACCAATCAAATGTCGGTGTACTGTCATGGGTAGGACTTCCACTTCGAATGGTAAAATTTGTTGGTTTTCCTGGATTTCCAACATCATATCCAAATAATGCACCATCTGAACCGCTTGCCCATATTTTTTCCTCGTCTTCATAGGTAATAGACAAAACATCTGAAGATCCAGGAAAAGAAATATGGCTCCAATTTGCCCCGCCATCTGTTGTTTTATAAACACGATCTCCCTCAGCAGAAATAAATCCATCACCTGTCGAGCTCAAAAAAGCAACATCTTTTACATCGTACCCATCAATTTGTGAAACAGAAACCAAAGACCAATGACTGCCCCCGTCTGTTGTTTTAAGAACCATACCGTTTTCTCCTCCAATCCATCCAGCCGAACTACTCACCATATCAATCGCGGTAAGATCAACAGAGGTCGCAGATGTTTCTTGTTTCCATGTTGAACCACTATCAGTTGTTTTGAGGATCACTCCATTTTCTCCAACCGCCCAAAGCGTTGAACTGCTATTTGAAACAAAACTGAGTCCGTACAAAGCAACACTGATCCCTGATGTTTGTTCTTTCCATGTTTTTCCACTATCCGTTGTTTTCAAAATCACTCCACTTGCACCAACTGTATATCCAGTTGAAGTTGAAGTCATCACAATTTCATACAGAGAAACACTTGTGCTTGAATCCAAAAATTTCCATGTTTTTCCCCCATCTTCTGTTTTTGCAATCACTCCACTTTCTCCTGATGCATAGGCAACCGTACTACTCACAGCTGCGACATCAAAAAAATCTTTTGAAGTAGACAACGACCCTTCTTTCCATGTTTTTCCCCTATCAGATGTATAAACCAAAGAACCATCTGCTCCAACCGCATAGCCAGTTGTCCCAGAAAAATCAATGGCATAAAGAGAAGAAGAAACTGGCGATAAAAGAGATGCCCAACCTGCTGCGTATGCACCTGATGCAATAAAAAAAGAAAAAATAAGAGATAGACCTATTTTTTGTATGCGAGAAAAAAAGAGATGTTGGTGCATATTTAATAATTCGAAAAAATATCTTGTAATTCTTGTTGAGAATATAATCCGTCAATCACTTCGACTACCTGTCCATTCTTATCAACTAAAACAGAAAATGGTGTTCCAAGAGCTCCTCGTTCTTGAGCTTCTGTCGCATCTTTTTTTACTTTGTCATGATAAGTTGCATCAGCAATGCATGTATTGAATGTAGTTTGATCTAATTTGAGTTCGTTCGCTATATCAAATAAAACTTGTTCTTCTAATCCGTTATTCGAAGGGGTTCGTTCATAAATCTGATTCAGATACTCCCAAAATTTTCCTTGTGCTCCCGCGCACTCTGCCGCTTCCGCTTCCAATGTGGCTTTTTTCATGTGTTGGTTCAAAGGAAAATGTTTGTATTCCCAGCGAATTTTTTCCTCATATTTTGGCATAATCTGTTCCAATGTTTCGTGAAATTCTTTGGAATACGGACATTCCATATCTCCATACTCAACAAGCGTCACATCCCCGTTTCCACGCACAAAAGAAACAGTCTGAGGTGTACTTTTTGAAGAAGGTGTTATTGTTGCATTCGTTTTTTTTGACAGAGATGGACATCCTGCCCCAAGAAGAGGCAATAAAACCACGAAAATAACGACCATGAAAATACGATGAAAAAATCCCATACAAATAAACATTCTTGTGGTAAGATAAAATTGCTTTTTTATTTTAGCGTTTTTTTCGCTTTATGGACAGCGTGAATAAAAAAATTCTTGGCTTATGCGCCCTGTTTTTCCTTCTTCCGGGATGCTCTGCTTGCAATCGTTCGAATACACAAAATGTGTCATTACCAGATACGAAAATCGTCATGGAATCTTACAATCCGCAATTCAGTCGCACCATGCAGTATCTTGATATGTTGGTCATGAAAGGAAGTTCTTCCATTGAAGAAGTTAAACCATACCTTTCAAATAAAGACCCAAAACAACGTTGGGTCGCTGTCTATATTATTGGTCGTGTCGCAAATCATGATCAAGTAAATATTCTGCTTCCCCTTTTACAAGATTCTGAAGAAGCTGTACGAATTTCTGCAGCTGGAACATTGGCAAACAAAGGATATAGAGAAGCACTTCCTGTTTTAATTTCTGGAACACGTTCAACAGGAACCATTTCTTATCTGCATCCAGAACAAGAAATTGCTGGATTTTGCTTCGATGTACTTTCTGTTTATACAAAACAAACTTTTTTTACACCAGAAGAATGGGAACAATGGTGGAAAATAGTAGAGGGAAAACTTTCGTGGGATGAAGCAACAAAAACGTATCGCTGATTTTTATGCATACCTTTTCAAAAAAATATCTTTTTGGATTCTTCGTCTGTCTTGCCGTGGCAAGCATGATTATACAGCCTGTTTTGGCTGCCTATCCCTATGCTGCAGGTGGAATTGGAACCGTTATTATTACCGGAGGAAATAAAATCTTTATTGTTGTTCGCATGGAATTATGGGGAGATGGAGTTTGGAAAGATCCGACACTTGCTTCGCGTTGGGAGCAGACCATTGAAGCTGTTTGGAATAATGACGCATCCGGTTCTCCTGTCAAATATAAATGTTATGAAGTTGAAGTGGATGTTGTAATGATCGTTTCTCCAGAAGGACGACAAAGTCCGGAAGGCGGAACACCTGACTATCACCAAATCTGGGTTCCAGATGTTTCTGCCGGGGACATGGCAAATACTTACAACCAATACGGGCTCTACTTGCCGGAACAAGATTCCCATGACGTGGCATACGGCGAATATGACTCAACATCGGCTCAACAATATTACGAGTCAAATGCAACCGAGGATCAACGTGCTTCAGGAAAAGGAAAAGTCAGCGGATTTATATGGAATCCATCGGCGATCGGAGCGGACGCGGAAAAGAAAGCTACATGGGGAACTTTTCCAAACACACTGTCTGATTCTGTCGTCACCCACGAGTTCGGACATCTTATGGGAGTAAGTCATGATCAAAAAGGATGCACAGATAATGTGATGAGTCCGAGTAATGGAAAAGACAAAGTCCGAACTCAGGTTTATCCGCGTTACTATAAAGAAATGTTGGAACCATTGAATCTCATGTGTGAATGGGATGTTCAAACAGATATTCATATGGATGCAACTGCAGTTGGAACCTATTTTCCTCCAAAAATAGATGCCCATAATCGATTTACTCTTAAAGAAGAGAAAGCTGCGCGCGGGTTTATTGCTTCGACAACCGGCATCTCTGATTTTATTTACGACTATATTGAACCGAATTTTACGTGCAATGTCTTTACTTGGGAACCACATAACGGAAAAATCGATTATCGTGCCGAAATCCTTTATAACTTCAAGGAAGATTTAAAAACAGGCGGTCGAATCTTTTTAACGCCTGCCATCATGCAAGAACCATACGAAGAAATAAAAGGAATTACCGGATGCGGTTCAGGTCCTCTTCAAAGTTTGAGTATGGTTAATCCGGTCAATCACCACAATCTTCTTTATTCACTCACAGGAAAAAATCTGGAAGTGACTCCTTACGATTACCACACAGATGATCCAGCCTCCTGTCCGGCAAAAGAAGAAGAGCCTCTTATAGAGAAATACTACATAGATGGAGTTGTGATTGATGGAGCAAAAAATGAAAGCAAAGCAGAACATTTTCCAAACGCTGATTTATTCGGAGCATTATTCAATTACAATATTCGTATTCTCAAAGCAGAACCGCTTGCTTCCTCTGTGAATTCCGCGAGTGGTGAAACAGCTTCTTCCAACCAAACGTCAAAAGAAAACAACACATTCGGCTCTTCAACCGTAGAAGAAATTCTTCAACAACGTTCGAATACACTCGGAGAATCCACTCCAAGCCAATCTTCTGCATCTTCAAAATCCGTTGAAGAAAAAGAAGTGGTGGATATGGTTGATTCCATGACAGATAACAACCTCTCAAAATATACGGGAGACGATGGGATGATCGAACAAAATGCAAAATATCTCCAACAACTTTTATGGGCATCTTTTTTTGGAGATGCATCCTATCCAGATTCTCTTGATACACTTGATTTGACTGGTGTTGATCTCAAAGGAATTACCTATACTCCAAAAGGTTCAGAACCATTTACAGATTACGAAATGCGTGTGGAATTTTCGACCATTATCGAAATTTATCATCCGCTTCAGACACAATAAAAAAAGGGGGTTGGTTTTTTCCAACACCCGACCGTTTGTATCAGACGATACTAAACGGAAATAGTTGATTCCTCCGAAATTGTTTCGTCTTTTTTCTCCACAAAATTTCCACAAAAAGTGCGTTGATTCCACACTTTTCGATCTTCGCAACCATCCCAGCAGGCGCACCGAAAACAAACGGGTTCTTTTTTGGGTGGATTTGATACCACTCTTAACTCTGGTCTGAAGGATTTTTTCCCTTCTTCTTGGGGGAAAACTTTGTCCCATCCGTTCCGCGCCGCTTTTTCCCTTGGCATACTGACCATCTCCCCGGTTGGTGTTTATCGTCGAGATTTGATTCTCGACCCCTAAGAAGTCCTGCCGGAAAAAGGCAGTCTTCCTAAGAACAAATGCTACACGAGACAAAAAGAAAAAGCCAATCCTTGAATACTTTAAAAAAGAAAACTTGAAAATAACGCAAAAAAAGCAAGAAAAAACCAAATCGTATTCAATACAGCAGGTTGCCAATTTCTCTGTGCAAACGCATCAATCACAATTCCAATTGACCCTAGAACATTCAGAGCATGATAACGCCAATCTGTACTGTCAAATATATGAAAAACAAGAAGGGCATACCCAAGAAGAACAAAACCAATTCCGATCCAGCCAAAAAACTCTGTCACTGATGATTGGGAAAAATTTATTCTTTTCATACATAATCAATTTCCATATTATTATGATTCTTCTAAAATAATTCTTTTTTTAAATTGTCCTCTTTCTTTCGCTTTTTTCTGTTGAATAATTTCTAATTTCTTTTTGTTGAATTTTTTATAAACACATATAGCATCAATCACTTCCTGAATGTCTGCTATTTCTTCCATAGATTCACTTTCAAAAAATTCCTCCATTTCTTCTTGAATTTTTTCTTTCAACTTTTCCCAATATTCTTTGTCATTGGCAATATGAAAAATGGGTACTTCACCTTTCATTTTTATATACTCTGGTATGTTATCTCTCACCAATTTATCGTATCTCATACGATTTATTTTTATAGTGTTTATATATTTTCAACCAAAGTATAAGGATCAGGATTTCAACCCAATAAACGCAACCATTCCTTGAATAGGACTCATTTTATCGCGACGTGCAGAAAAGAAACGACTTGGAATGTCAAATGTACACATTGAATCAATCGATATATTTTGAACACCAACTTTATTCAATCTTTGTTTTGCTTCAGTTCCAAGATTCACAAAAAGATTATGATCACGTCTCTCCACACATCGAACATTAAACTCCGCAGCAACATCTTGTTGAACCTCAAAATGACAAGATTGGATATATGGACCAATCACCACTTGAATATCTGATGGATGTGAATCAAATGCTTCTTGAAATGTACACACAACAGATTCAAGAACCCCTTTTATCATTCCTTTCCAACCAGCATGAGCAATCCCCACACTCAAAGTAACAGAATCATAAAAAAATACAGGCAAACAATCAGCAACAGTAATCGTAAGAAATACATTTGGTGTTTGTGTCACCAAAGCATCTGTATCCAAAAGATATTCGCCTGCTTCTTGTTCTCCTACCACAACGGTATGGTTTCCATGTATCAACCCACCACTTACCACTCGCGTTGGTTCAATTCCTTGTTTTTCAAAAAAATGATCTCGACGTTCTTTTACAAGAGGGTCGATTGGTTTTGTATTCCACCAGGTCATGGATCCATCTACTCGTTCTGACAATCCTGCACAAACATTTGAATAAGAGTCGAACAAAATTTTCATACATTCTTACAACTGAATCTTTGAAAAAAGCCGGCTGCCAAGTACAATCATACAAGCAGTCATAATCGAGAGAACCAAAAAATCTATTCCAAGACCAAAATATGAACCATTCACAAGAGTTGCTCGTAATGCATCCACCCCATACGAAAGCGGGTTTATAGCCGCAATATCTGTCATAACAGCAGGTAAACCCTGGAGAGGAAACAATGATCCAGAAAGAAAAAAGAGTGGCATCATGACAAAGTTCATAATAAGAGGAAATGCCTGCATATCTTCCATTCGAGAAGCGATCGCTGTTCCGAATGCCGTGAAAAGAAGAGCTGTTAAAAACATGGCTGCAAAAGCGACGGGAAGAAGAGCAAGAGATTGAGGTCGAAATCCAAATAAAACAGCAAGAACTAAAACAGCAAGTCCTTGAATAAATGCAACGGTCGCGCCCCCAAGCGTTCGACCAAACATGATTTGCGTACGAGACACAGCTGCCACTAACGTTTCTTTCAAAAAACCAAACTGACGATCCCAAATCATTTCAATCCCAGAAAAAACAGCGGTAAACAAAATTCCCATGGAAATAATTCCTGGGGCAATAAATTGAAAATAATCTCCTCCACCGGCCTGCTCATAAATAGGACCGAATCCAAATCCAAGCGCAAGGAGAAACAACAATGGTTGGCCAAGTGATCCAATCATGCGTGCTTTTGATCGTGTATATCGTTTCAATTGTCGAAGCCAAAGAATATAAATAACATTCATACGAGGATAAAATTTATGAACGTCCACCCCAAGCTCGACGATGCATACGCATAGCATCTTGTGCATTCACTTCTTCTGCACGAATCGTATTTCCCGTGAGAGCAATAAACGCATCTTCCAATGTAGATGTTTTTGTTTTTTCCTTGAACTCCGCAGATGTCCCAATCGCAATTAATTTTCCATGATCAATTACAGCCACACGATCAGCCATACGATCTGCTTCCTCCATATAATGGGTTGTCAAAAATACTGTGATCCCTTCTTTTTTGTTCAGTGCTTGCACATAGCTCCAAATATGATTACGCGTCTGCGGATCAAGACCAATCGTTGGTTCATCTAAAAAAAGAATTTTTGGGTGATGTAAAAGTCCGCGTGCAATTTCCAGTCGACGTTTCATCCCACCAGAAAAATGTTTAACAAGATCATTTTTACGATCCCAAAGCTCAACAACTTTGAGAAACTCTTCTATGCGCGCACGACGGACCGTTTTTTCAACTCCATACAAAACTCCATGAAATTCCATATTTTCATAAGCTGTCAATTCATCATCAAGGCTTGGATCTTGAAAAATAATCCCAAAACTTTTGCGTACCTCATTTTGTTCATGAATTGGATCGTGCCCATCAAGGCGTATTTCTCCTGATGTGGGTTTAAGAAGAGTGGTGAGCATTTTAATAGTTGTTGTCTTCCCTGCACCATTCGGACCAAGAAAAGCAAAAATTTCTCCTTTTTCAACAGAAAAAGAAAGATTATCAACGGCTGTAAACTCACCAAATCTACGTGTTAAATTTTTTACATCTATAATAGATGACATATGTTCCTACGTGGAAATTTTTATGACTTTGCATCTTTTACCTTTCTTAATTCATGCTCAAGGAAATATCAGAATCTCCAAAAATAAATCTTCCAAATCCTCGCTTTTTCATGTTTTTCGTTCCTTTTCTCCAAAAATATATGTATTAAAAAAAGACTCGGTCGCAGGCCAAAGACGCAAAGATTTCAAATCTTGCTTCGTAAACCAACCTGCTCCGGAGAGTTCTATTTGATCCACATTCATCTCTTCGGACAGAGCGTCACAAATCCACCAATGCGTGTTTTGATTCTCAACATCTCCCGGTGTTTCCGCCACTTTTCTCAACGGTCTCACATGAAGATGAAGTTCCTCTTTTATCTCACGAACGAGAGCATCTTCTTCGTTTTCTCCCTTTTCTAAATGACCTCCTGGTGGATACCAACAACCTGAAAATTCTCCAAAATCTTTTTTGGACTGTATAAGCAAATATTCCATTTCTCCATCAGTTTTTTTCCGTGTAATAAGACCAATGACTACTTGATTCATAATATATTTCCTCTTCCGCCTCGATCTCGCAATACCGTTTTACGCTCCATGACACTTCTTATACTTCTTCCCGCTTCCGCACGGACAATCATCATTACGTCCAACTTTTTCATCCCCTCCTATTTTTGGAGTAGATGGAACAGGTGTTGATCCGGCTGTTTTTACTGCTCCGGTCAAAACAACTCCCGCACGTTCAAGCAAAGATTTGCCTAGAGTAATGGCTTGTTGAGCCTGAGCGGCATGTGTGGCGACTTTAAAAAAATTATTCGCAATTTCTTCATTGATCGCTGCAAGCAATCGATTGAACATACCGAATGCTTCTTTTTTATATTCAACAAGCGGATCAAGCTGACCATATCCGCGGAGTCCAATGCCTGTTCGAAGCTGAGTCATGGCAGCCAAGTGGTCAATCCAAAGACGATCCATGGCACGCAAAATGACATTTCGTTCCAAATCTTTTAATCGAGCACGATTTCCCATTTTTTCTACAATCTCCCCATATATTTTTCGCGCAACATTCATGGAAGTTTCAATAATTCTTGTTCGTTGTTCTGCCACATGCAGTTTATCGACTCCTGTTTTCAAAGCGGCTTCTTCCAACTGTCTTTTAGCTTCCTCACTCAAAGGCAGTATGGTTTGAATGACTTCCATGATTTCCTTTGTATCCCAGTCTCCGTTTTCCCGCTTCTCAGAACCAAATTCTGTCCCTGTATTTGTGTGAAATAACACAATCTGTTCAAGTTCATCTTCTGTAATTTCTAAAATTTTTTCCTGTAATGCATCTAAGTGCGGTTCTTCATAGGCAGCTAATACTTCTTCGCGACGGGTATACAATAATTCACGATGCTTGTTCAACACATCATCATATTCAAGCAAATGTTTACGTGTATCAAAATGATGTCCTTCGACACGCTGTTGTGCTTTTTCAATGGAAGAAGTCACCATCCGATTTTCAATGGATTCATCATCAGGAATACCAAGTGCATCCATCATTCGACGGACACGATCAGAACCAAAGATGCGCATAAGATCATCTTCCATAGACACATAGAATTGTGTTTTTCCAGGGTCACCCTGACGTCCACAACGACCACGCAATTGATTATCAATACGTCTGGATTCATGACGTTCCGTTCCAATCACAAATAATCCGCCGAGTTTGCGAACCTTTTCTGCTTCAACAGCATCTGGAGGGTTTCCTCCAAGAATAATATCGACTCCACGACCGGCCATGTTTGTGGCAAGCGTAACCGCTCCGCGACGTCCGGCTTGGGCAATGAATTCTGCTTCTTTTTCGTGATTTTTTGCATTCAAAATATTGTGCGGCACTCCCTCGCGTTTCAATAACTCACTCAATTGTTCATTTTTTTCAATGGAAATTGTTCCGATAAGAACCGGCTGTCCTATCTCATGCAACCGTTTTACTTCTCGCGCCACAGACAAAAATTTTCCTGATTCATTTTTATATACACGATCTGCAAGGTCCACACGACAATTTGGACGACTCGTCGGAATAGACGTCACTTCCAAATGATAAATCTTTCCAAATTCTTCAGCTTCCGTTGCAGCTGTTCCGGTCATACCCGCAAGCTTTTCGTACATGCGGAAATAATTTTGAAACGTAATCGTTGCGAGCGTTTCACTTTCTCGCTGAATTGGAACTCCTTCTTTTGCTTCAATGGCTTGATGCAATCCTTCTGAATAACGGCGTCCATGCATGAGGCGACCGGTAAACTCATCCACAATAATCACTTCTCCTTCTTTTACCACATAATCTCGATCGCATTTATACAAAGCATGCGCACGCAATGCCTGTTCCGCATGATGAACCATGGTAATTCCCCCTTGGACATATAAATTTTCAATTCCAAGGGCTTTTTCGATTTTTGCAATACCGCTTTCCGTTAACGTCGTCGCACGCATTTTTTCGTCTACATTATAATCTTCCTGGAGAACTAACGTCTGAACAATAGATACAAATCGGTAATACAACTGGTTGGATTCTTCCGCAGGAGCGGAAATAATAAGCGGAGTACGCGCTTCATCAATCAAAATGGAGTCGACTTCGTCCACAATAGCGAAATACAATTTACGCTGAACTTTTTGTTCAAGACGCGAAACCATGTTATCGCGCAAATAATCAAACCCAAATTCGTTGTTTGTTCCGTAGGTAATATCTGCGGCATACGCTTCCTTACGACTCACCGGACGCATATAATCCATGTGTACACGGAATGATCCGGTTGTATCGCGTTCTTCGTCATGTTTACCTTCTGTTTCAGATTCAGGAACATGTTTATAGGCAGGGTCATACAAAAAAGCGGCATCGTGTTGAATACTACTCACCGAAAGACCAAGCGCATAAAAAATCTGTCCCATCCAAACCGCATCACGACGTGCAAGATAATCATTGACCGTAACCAAATGACATCCTTTTCCGGCAAGTGCATTCAAATACAAAGGCGCAGTCGCCGTAAGCGTTTTTCCTTCTCCGGTACGCATTTCTGCGATGGCTCCGCGATGCAAAACCATGCCACCCATAAGCTGCACATCAAAATGACGCTGTTTAAGTTGGCGTTTAGATGCTTCGCGCACGGCCGCAAACGCCTCAGGTAAAAGATCGTCCAATGTTTCGCCTTTTGTCAGACGCTCTTTGAACTCAGTTGTTTTTGCACGCAACATTTCATCGGAAAGTGTTTGAAACGAAGACTCAAACGCATTGATTTTCTCCACACGTTTTTGCAGGTCTGCAACGATTTTTTTATTTGGATCTCCAAAAATCATTTTAAGAAAGTCAGGCATAGTGATAGGGAGTAGATTTGATAGGGAAACTAGATGAATAGGTCGAATAAAAACAAAATACCCAACAAGTATGGGTGTTTTTGTCTAAAAAAGCAAATAAATAAATATGGAATAATTTTGCCTTTTTATTCAACGATTCCTTCATTTTCTAATTTTTGAATCAATCTTTCAAAATCTTGTTTCGTCCAACCAGGATACCATTGCTCTCTCGTTTCTTTTTCTCCTTCCCCTTTTGCAAATTCTCTCAGCTCTTCCATATTCATCTCAAAATCTCCTTCTTCCACTCCTTCACCTCCTTCTTTTAATTTTCGAAAATAATATAACTTATCTTCCACATTGGGTCTGTAACCATGTTCACCTTCCATAAAAAAAATACTTATTTTATTAATTTCCTACATGATACCCTTTTCTCTTTGCATCAGCGATAAGGTCTGTTTGATATTTATGTATATAAATATCTCCCCCTATTTCTATTCCTGCAGGAATTTCTGTTGCGGGAATAAGTTGAAGAGATAAAGAATTATCTATTTTTGTTCCAACTAAATCATTCAATGAACCAAGAGGATTATCTGAAACAAATAAACTTCCATCAATCTTTTTTGAAATACCTTTTAGGTTTACTAGTTGATTACCAATCAAATTAAGTTCTCCATTTACTTTTTTCGGTAACCCAACAAGAAAATTGAGGTTGCTATATTCAAAACTAATATCTCCTCCAACCTCCTCCGGCATTCCTTGAGGAGATGAGAGATCATTATAACTACAATCAAAATATCCACCAACCCTCTTTGGATATCCATTGAGTTTAAAAGAGGAATTTTTAGAAATATCAAGTTTTCCTTTTACCTCCATCAAACCAATAGGAAGTTGTTTGATTTCTTTAGCTTCTAAAATCAAATCTGTATTTACAACCGTTGTTCCGTCGGGTTGAAATTTGAAGGTTTCATCTACCCATGCTTCATCCCTTCCAAAACTTTCTGCCCATTTGATATAGTCTTCTTTTATCCAGAGAGGTTCTTTTTCTACCTCCTTTCGTTCTTCTCCGCTCATGGAAATATCTGCAGGAGGAAGGTCTTGTTGTGGTTCTAATTTGGAAGGTTCATCTTCTCCTAAAGCTTCTGTGAGTGCTTGAGCTTCGGCTGAAGGTAGAAGATGGCGTGTTAATTCAAAAGGAGTTCCTGTTCTTTGATCAGGAGGATGAAAGGGATTACGGAGAGAGTCGAGGGACATAATTTTTATTAATTTCCTACTGATACCCTTTTGCCTTTGTATCAGCGATAAGGTCTGTTTGAGAAGCACTAATATACACATATCCTCCAATTTCAATTCCTGCAGGAATTTCTGTTGCGGGAATATCAGTAAGCACTAAATAGCTATCTATCTTCGTTCCTTTCAAAGCTTCAAGTGAAGTAAGTTGGTTATTCTCTCTAAGACTTAGAAACCCAAAAACTTTTCTTGAAATTCCATGAAGATCTTTTAATTCATTAAAAGCTAAATTCAAATCACCCATCACTTTCTCCGGCAATTCATAAAGAGAACGAATCTTGTTATATTCCAAACTTATACCTCTCCCAACCTCCTTCGGCATTCCTTGAAGAGAGGTAAGATTACTCTCATTACACCAAAAACTTCCTCCAACTTTTTTTGGATATCCGTTGAGTTTAAAAGAGGGATTTTCAGAAACATTAAGATCTCCTTTTACCTCCATCAAACCAATAGGAAGCTGTTCGATTTTTGTATTTCGTAAATTCAATTCTCCGTTTACAACTGTTGTTCCGTCTGGTTGAAATTTGAAGATTTCATCTACCCATGCTTCATCTTTTCCAAAATCTTCTGCCCATTCAATATATCTTTGACGTGACCAAAACGTTTCATTTTCCACTTCCTTTTGTTCTTTTCCACTCATGGAGATATCTGCAGGAGGAAGGTCTTGT
>Ga0208373_1001090_pt1 | contig 38878 bp, 38 predicted proteins | sample RifOxyC2_FD_184036 | JGI IMG/M metagenome (GOLD analysis project Ga0208373, IMG submission 184036) | Soil microbial communities from Rifle, Colorado - Rifle Oxygen_injection C2 (SPAdes) | ecosystem: Environmental > Terrestrial > Deep subsurface > Rock core/Sediment | place: Rifle, Colorado...
AATTACTCCTAATACTTAATTATAGCAATACAACCTTTTATATTAAAGCTATTCTCAAAGAATTTAATTTCTTTATTTGAAATCGAAACAGCCCCCGTTCCAGACTGAAACCACAAAGAAAAGCCGTTATTTTGCATGGCTGATGAAACAAATTTGAGGCCATTTCCTCTCTGTTCCGGGCTTCTGCCTGATATCACCTTAGTAAACGCAATCTCCAATGCCTCTTTATCACTTTTAATTTCAGGAATAATTCTACTTAAAGACGCCCTAATCCCCTGCCCTCTATCTGCAAGAATTACAAGTTTCTCGGCACTCAATACTTCTAATAAAAGTCCCACAACATCAGTCCATGAACCTAAATTGTGATCAAAAGAGTTATTTCCTATTTCACCGATAACAGCTGTAAGTAAAGGATCTTTTGTTTCAGCATAAAAATTATCCAGTTTAGCTTTAAAAACATCTCTTGTTTCACATTGATAAGACTTATCATAAACCAATACCTTCTCTTGCTGTATCCATTTTAAAATACTATCAACTTCTTCATTTTTCAATTCATGGATATCCATTGTAGATTTCATTATACAACAACTCCTTTCAAAATTGCATGAAATTTCAAAAAAAAAAAAACGATAACAGTATATATAAAAATAGCATTGGTAAAACACTTAAATCATTGAGCAATAAGTTTAATTCAACATATTTAAAGGTGGAATAAAAAATGAATGTATCGATAAAAAATGTTGCAAGAATTGCGGTTCCTTTTATTGCATGCGGAGCACTATTGAGGGAAGGTATGTGCCCCCCAAAACCACACATATATGAAACACCATATTCTAGTTCAGCAACAAACTCATCGACAACAATAACTATTAACCTTAAGCCCTTTGACTACTCCTATAATGTTCAAGATGATCGTGTTAAAAAAAAATACCGTGGAGAATATAGGGTGTCTTTAGATGCGCAAGATATTTTAAAAACAACAATTCCAAATGGAACAACCCATGCGTTTGATTTAAAAACCAAAGAGCTTTATATTAATGGGAAAACCATTACTAAGGATTCAAGAGAATATTTAGAAGAAACAGTAAAAATGTTAGGCGGTTATGTAAGATTCCCTTATTGTTTTGATCCTAATTTTAATATCACAAAACCAAAATACAGCTGGGGACCAGAACTCGATAACTTTATATCACCAATACAAGAGGAAGCTCGCCAAAAACTTATTGATTTAAACTTCACTAAAGGCTAGAAATCTTTTAACACATTTCTCACAATACAATCTTCCCAAACTCCGCCGCTTTGAGAAAGAGGTTATTTTTCTATTAATGTCTCTGTCAAAAGCCTGCTCTGCAATTCAAAGGCTTGTCTGGAATTTTTAGGATTATTCAAAAGAGATATTTCTTGAGTTAATAAACGAGCCACATTTACAAGTTGACGATCCCTATGTTTTGATTCCCTCTTATATAAAGGATGGTCAATGTTAATATATATTATAGAACCTTCCGTATAACTCTCGGGAACATCTTCGCCAAAATGGTCAAATTGGCAGGTAAACCCATCATTCCCCATTTTAAATTTGGTGACAACCGCCGATGGACCTAAAACTTTTGAAAGTATTTTCTTCTGCGCGAGGGTCTTCTTTTTATTGGCCATGGGTCTCTTAGGTAAGTTTCTTTCCCTCTCTTTTAACTTTGGTTTTTCATTTTCATCGGGAATGGACATACCCAAAAGTTCCGCAAGATTTGGATTTTTTCGCAAAGCTTCTTTAACCCTTTCCACGGCGGCATTTGCTATATTTCTAACTCTTTTCTTTTCTTTTTGATTTTGTAAATATTTAATATCATGAGCAATCCGTTGCAAAACCTGCCTCATCGTATTATAAAAACCTTTATATTCCGAGCTGTCCAAAACAAAATTTGTACGGTCGGAAGTTACTGTAAGAAAATCAGCATGAACTTCGCCCGTCAAAGAAGAAAAGTTGGGGACCATTTCCATACCAAAAAGCTCTTTTTTAACGGTAACACCTTTTACTTTAACTTCTATTCCAGCTCCGCCAAAAATCAATTTGGGATTGGAGACAATGATAATTTCACCGCTTACAGAGCCAAAATCTGTTCCCTCAAAAATGGGGATGCGATGCCCAGGTAAAAATCTCGCGACAATTCTTTTGCCGTTTAAATAGACCGCGAAATTTTCCGCTTTAATCGGGACCCCTTCCAAAATCCTCCTTTCAACATCTGAAATGTCAAATTTTTTAGAGAGCTTTGTTAAAACAACTTTTGTCCCGTTATGTTTCCAAGCATTTGGATCATCTATGCGCAAAGGAATATGCCATTGGTCACGGCTTGCCTCCCAAGATTCTTTATCAAATATAACAGTAGCGGCAAAATCATCCCTTCTCGTTGAAATCTCAAAATGCGCGGCGGCCGCAAGGGAAGCAAATTTACCTATGCCAAACTCTCCTATCCTGATCCTGTTGAATTTTGGAGATTTGCTGTGTTTTTTCTTTTCCGTGGAGCCGATATTAAAGTATTGGCTTAATCCTTCTCTATTCATTCCCGACCCATCATCTTCGATCACTATCTTATCATCTGCCATACTGACTTTGACAACTGACGCATCGGCATCATAAGCATTATTTACAAGCTCGCGAATAAGTTCGATGCTCTCGGCATAAAGTCTTTCGCCAATAGTAATAAGATGGCTTTTGTCAAAAGTAATTGTTATTGAAGGTTCTAATTCAACATCCATGCGTTATCTTCTTTATTATATCACGGATATTCCAGGGAAAAGAGGTTGTCTCTTATCCTCTCTCCTTGAAATCACCTGAAATTTCAAAAAAAAAACGATAATAATATATGAGAAGTTTGGAAAAGTGTGCTCATCAATACATAATGAGGGAGTGAAAAAATGATTTCAGCAATAAGATTACCTGTAATTGGCAAAATAATAAGAAGAGGAATTGCTTATGTCAATTTAAAAGCAATAGAAGCAGATTTTTTCAAAAAGACAGAAGGGACAAAGAATGATGGTCGATTTACTTTCACCAGAACATTAGCAATTCCAGAAAAGGTTGGTATTTATACTTTACCAAAAGGATCAAAAATGGTTTTTAGAGATGTTAAAGATCTTTATTGGCCAAAAGTTGGAGGATTGCGTACTAGAGATTTTCATCTTGAAAAAGTTGTTCTGGGTGGATCTTCGACAATTTATACCGAAGATACTACATATTATAAGGAATATGAGCAACAAGAAAGGATTAAGGATGGTAGTCTAGGAGCCTTAACTTTAGAAGAAGGGACAACAATGCTCTTTGCGCCATATGAAGAAAGAGGAAGCCTTTTTCCACCCCTTACTCAATTAAAAGGAATTAAGACTAACAACCCACTAACTATTGATCTATGTACTTATGATGCCGGACTTATTGAGCTTATTATATATCCTGGATTTAATTTTAATGTTGCAGATGGAGTTTTATCAAGCGAAAAAACTCATAATATTTTTTGGAAAGAACTTTTTGGAGATTATGGAGAGAAAGATCATTTTATACCATGTAAAGGTGGGACTAGAATAAAGAGAGTAAGTACCTACGATATGTTTCCAGGTCAACTTAAAGAACTTACTTTGGCTGAAGATTGGTATACTTTTAGCGCAGGGCAAACAATAATTTTAAATGGATTTAATATTGATAAAATTACATTAAAGCCTTAAACCTAATATCTCTCGAAAAGACCAAAAGAAAAGCATAGTATTTTCACACAACAACCTTCCCAAACTCCGCCGCTTTGAGAAAGAGGTTATTGATAGATTTTAATAGTGCCAAGCGATTGGCTTTTATTCTTTCATCCTGGTGCATCACCAGAACTTTTTCAAAAAACTTTTCAACGGGATTTGTAAGTTTTGAAAGTTCAAAAATAGCTATTTCATATTTTTTAGCCTCAAGAGCCTCCCCTACCGCCACATTTGTTTTTAAATAAATATCGTAAAGTTGCTTCTCTTCCTCGTCCACCAAATCGTGTTCCATTATTTCATCCCTCACAGCTATAGAAGATATCTTCGCCACCCTGTCGTGAGTTTGTACAAGCCCTGTAAAATAAGGCTCTTTTTTGAGTTTTTGCAAAACATGCGCCATATCATAAACAAAAACGATATTCTCCAAATTAACAAAAGAAGCGGATACAACATCGTGACTTATCCCCTCCTCCTGCAAAATCCCCCGTAAACGAACCGCAATAAATTCGAGCATATTCTTATAGGTTTTTTCAAAGTTCCCATGCTGCAAAATAGAACCGTATAATTTAAAAGCATGTTCAAAAACTTGGTCAAGTAAAAGGTCTTTTTTATATGAGACAAGTATCTTGATAATCCCGTTTACCGCACGGCGCAATCCATACGGATCGGCAGACCCCGACGGGATTTTATCGATCCCAAAACAACCAACAAGCGTATCAATTTTGTCCGCCAGAGAAACAACAATCCCTGCCTCCGTCTTGGGTAAATCATCCCCAAAAAATCGTGGGAGATAATGTTCAAAAATCGCAACAGCATCCCCGCCAAGCTCTTTTTTGGCATATTGCCACCCCATATACCCCTGCAAATCAGGAAACTCAAAAACCATTTGTGTCACAAGATCAGCCTTGCAAAGGAGCGCGATTTTACTTGTCAGAGATAAAACTTTTTCGCTTAATTTAAACTCTTTTCCTATGAAGTGAGAAAGCTTATGAATCCGCTCCGTCTTTTGCCCCAAATTCCCCAACCCTTTAAAAAATTGGACATTGTTTAATTTTGGAACTCTTGAGCTAAGTTGTGTTTTGCTGTCTTCATCAAAGAAAAATTTGGCGTCAGAAAGTCGAGCCGAAATAACTCTCTGATTGCCATCCCTTATATTTTTTTGCTTACATCCGTTGGTAATGGCAACAAACTTCGCTGTCATCTTCCCATTGCCATCTAAAATAGGGAAATATTTCTGGTTCTTCTTCATGCTTGTTATCAAAACCTGATCAGGTAAAGATAAAAACTTCTCATCAAAAGAGCAAACTATCGGATACGGATCTTCAACAAGATATGTAACTTCTTCTAAAAGATCTTTTTGGATAAGAGCTGTCGGAGCTATCTTTTTTATTTGATCTTCTATTTTTTTCCATCTCTCATCCTGATCAACAATAACACCCGCTTTTTGGAGTTTTGATTTGTATGTTTTAACATCTGCATTGTCAATTGTTATTTGTTTTTTTACAAATCGATGCCCTTTTGTTTTGTTCGATGATTTAATCCCTGCAAGTTCGAATTTGATAATTTTGGATTCGAAAAGAGCCACAATCCAATGTATCGGCCTTATAAATTTAAAGTCCTGCCTCCCCCACTTCATGCTTATCGGCATGTAAAGGGAAGAGATAATATCGGGCAATAAAGAGGCTAAAACTTTTTCAGCAGGCAATCCTTTTTGCTCAACCTTTGCAAAAAAATAATTATCCTTTACAAAAAGAGAATCCACGGAAACACCAAACTTTTTAGCAAACCCCTCCGCCGCCTTTGTTAACTTTCCGCCAGCATCATAAGCGATGTTTTGTGGAGGGCCTTTTATTTCCTCGCTTTTATCAGGTTGCTTATTGGGCAATCCCTCAACAAAAAGAGTCAAACGCCTTGGTGTTCCGTAAGTAGAAATGGATTCGAATTGAAGATTATTGGAAAGAAGTTTTTCTTCGGCCTTCTTTTTTAAATCGATAATCAAAGCCGGCATAAACCGGGCAGGAATTTCTTCACAACCGACTTCTAACAGTAAATTTGGTTTTGACGCCATGTTTTTAGTTTTTTTCTTCATTTAAGATCGATATCCCCGAGATAAATCTGCGCGCAAAGCCTCGCCATTTTTCTTATCTTCAATATATATTGCATCCTCTCGGTTACAGAAACAGCCCCTCTCGCATCCAGAATATTAAACGAGTGTGAACATTTTAAAACATAATCATACGCAGGTAGGACTAATTTTTTTTGTAGCATATCGAGAGCCTCTTTTTCATAAAGCTCAAACATTTTAAAGAGCGAATCGATATTCGCTTCTTCAAAATTATAACGGGAATGTTCTTTTTCCTGCCTTAAATAGACATCGCCATATTTTACAGTATCATTCCATGCGATATCGTAAACACTATCGACTTTTTGAATAAACATCGCAAGCCGTTCTAGCCCATAAGTTATTTCAACAGGAATCGGGTTGCAAGGATAGCCCCCACATTCCTGAAAATATGTAAATTGCGTAATCTCCATCCCCTCCGCCCAAACTTCCCACCCTGTCCCCCATGCGCCAAGAGTCGGTGATTCCCAGTTATCTTCAACAAAACGGACATCGTGGTTTGCAGGCTCTATCCCGATTGCACGCAGGCTGTCAAGATATATCTCCTGTATTTCAAGTGAAGAAGGTTTCATTATGACCTGATATTGAAAATAATGGAAAAGCCGGTTGGGGTTTTCGCCATAGCGCCCATCGGTAGGACGGCGGACAGGATCGATGTAAGCGACATTCCAAGATTTATCTCCCAACACTCCCAAAAAAGTCGCGGGAGACATTGTCCCCGCCCCTTTCTCGGTATCATAAGGCTGGCGGATAACACAACCTTGGCTTGCCCAAAAACTGTTAAGTTTTTCTACTATTTGCTGGAAATTTAAAACGACTTTTTTCATTAATTAGAAAGAATTATAACATGTCGCAGGATGTTTAGAAACGTAAAAAAGCCAAAACTATTATCCTGCTTCCGCATCAAGAAGGTCTATTCCTTCGTCAGAAATATCTCCCAGTGCATCTATCTCCGTAGCAGTCAATGAGGGGAGTAATTTTAGTTTAAAAGGTTTTGGTTGCGTTCTTCCGGCTACAACGTCAGAGAATTTTATTTTAATTTCTGATTCTATTTTTGCTGCATCAAGAGGTCTTCCCTGACTTATATAAAGTTCTCCCAATTTGGCCAGAATTGTAACGGTCTCTTCTCTTCTGTCGCTTTGTTTATAGACCAAAGACAAACCGGTCAAAGCATCAACAGACTCAGGATTAAGTTGTAATGCCATATTAAAACAAGAAATAGCCGGTTCAAAATCATTTGATGCAAAATAAATGTTAGCCGCTTTAATAAAATGAATCGATGCAAATAAATTGCTCTCAGGATTAAGATAGAAGCTTGTTAAAGCTAAAAGCTTATAGGCTCCGGCATGAGTTGGGGCTAAAGTGATTACTGCTTCAAAATCTTTAGAAGCTTTTGTAAAAAGCTCTTGTGCCTTAACTTTTGATTCTAACTCTCTAGCAGCACCAAAAAACGCAAGCCCTCTGCAATAAAACAAATCAACAGATCTTGGATAATAATGAAGAGCTTTTGTATATGCTGGTATTGCCGCGTAAAATTGTTTCTTTCTTAAAAAGGCTTCCGCTTCAGTTCTAAACTGATTGGGGTTCAGATTAGCTAAAGGTTGCGCGACAGATTTTGGCGTAACAAATCTTTGCAAAAAACTAGGCACCCGCATATAGTTGCCTCCCTGATCTTATGAGGCTAGCAATGCCTTCTCTGTATAATTGATTATATCACTTAACGCGATTAAAAGAATGATATAATTCTCAAAAGGATTGACAAACTTAAGATGACAAAACAATTTCTTAAAAAACCGGAGCTGTTGATTCCTGGTGGTGATTTGGAAAAGCTGAAAACCGCTGTAAGGTTTGGCGCGGATGCCGTATATGTCGGGGCCGGCGCTTATTCCCTACGAGCCAAGCAAACAGCATTTACTATAAAAGAACTGAAACAAGGAGTTTTGTTTGCACATAAAAACAATGTCAAAGTTTATCTTGCGATGAATATTTTTGCTTTTGATGAAGATCTCTCAAAAATGAAGAACTACCTCAAAAAAGCTATAAAAACAGGGATTGACGCTATTATTATTTCCGATCCGTCACTTATCAAGATAATCCGCGCATTAAGTAAAAAAATAAATATCCACCTAAGCACTCAGGCAAACACCTTAAACAGTTACGCTGTTGATTTCTGGCGGCATCAAGGGATCAAACGAATAGTACTGGGACGAGAATTAAGCCTGAAACAAATATCAAAAATAAGAAAAAATGTTCGAAATATCGAATTGGAAGTATTTATCCACGGCGCTATGTGTATGGCTTATTCAGGAAGATGCCTCCTGTCAAAATATATGACAAATAGAAGCGCGAATCGCGGAGAATGTTCGCATCCATGCAGATGGGAATATATATTAAAAGAACCAAACAGACCTAAAGAAGATTATACAATTGAACAGGATAAAAGAACTACATACATAATGAATTCAAAAGACCTTTGCATGATAGAACAGCTTCCGCGATTGATACAATCAGGTGTAAATTCATTTAAAATTGAAGGACGAATGAAATCTTCATATTATGTCGCAATAGTAACAAAAATATATCGCAAAGCTATAGATACATATATGGCAAATCCCAAAAAATATAAATATAACCCCATATGGAAAGAAGAGCTTGAAAAAATATCACACAGAAAATACTCAACCGGATTCTTTTTTGGCATAAAAGAAAAAGAAAACAAAGAGACAAGCGCCTATACGGCAAACTATACATTTGTCGGAATAGTAAAAACCCATCATACCAACAAAAACGAGTTGGAGATAAAAGGACGCAATTACTTCGCGCAAAATGATACGCTTGAAATAATTGACCCGGAAAAAGACGAAATAATAAAATTTAAAGTTCTTAAAATAAGGACAAACAAAAACAAAACTATCGATAAAGCACATAATGGCTACCATGTTTTTGTCGGAGCAGAGTTAAAAGACAGAGTATCAAAACACTCTTTGCTTAGAAGGGCGCGCCCGAATACTTGCTCATTTTTTTCAACTAAACTATAATATAAAATATGCTTTTTATTTTTCTTGTCTTTATTGCCTATGTTATTGGATCCATTCCTTTTGGATATATAATAGGAAAATTATTTAATATAGATGTAACCAAAACAGGGAGCGGCAATATAGGGGCTACTAATGTCGCAAGATCACTAGGTTTTAACTTTGGATTAATAGTCTTTGTCTTAGATCTTCTCAAGGGAACTTTTGCTATTTTAATAGCTTTGCAAATAACCCAAGAACCATCAACTGTTATCCTTGTAGGGTTAAGTGCTATTCTGGGGCATATGTTTTCAATTTTCTTAAAATTTAAAGGCGGAAAAGGTTCCGCGGTAGGTCTTGGTATTCTTTTAGGAATAGCTCCCGATGTTTTCTTTTTTACATTCCTTTTTGTAGTTTTTGTAATGTTAACAACAAGATATGTGTCGGTTTCTTCTATTCTCGGCGTATTATGTACAGTAATATTGATGATACTATTCCAAAAACCAACACCGTATGTCTGGGTCTCGATTTTAATGCTGATTCTGAGCATTATTAAACATCGAAGCAATATCCAGCGCCTGATGCAGGGAACAGAACGAAAAATTGGAGAAAAACTATGAAAAAAATATCCGTAATTGGAGCTGGGGCATGGGGAACTACGCTTGCTCTTTTACTTTCCCAAAACCAATACGAGATCACGCTATGGACTCACGAAGAAGAAGTCATATCAAGCATAAAAACATTTCGGGAAAACAAAAAATATCTTAATGGGTGCCCCCTCTCTCCCAATATTATCCCTGATTCAAATATAAAAACAGCAATAAAAGAAGCAGAAATTGTTGTTTACGCGACACCGACACAATTCATGCGCGGCATTGTAAAAGAATCAATGGAATATTTTAAAGGTAAATATATTGTTTCAGCGTCAAAAGGGATAGAAATTTCGACATTAAAATTTCCATCTCAGATAATATCAGAATTCACAAAAGAGCCGGTAACAATTCTTTCGGGTCCAAACCTAGCAAAAGAAATAGCAAACGGTTTTCCAGCGGCATCAATCGCGGCTTCGCAGAACACTTCTTACGCCAAGCTTGTCCAATCTCTTTTTGAGAAATGCAAAAATTTCAGGGTGTATACAGGCTGTGATCCGCTGGGCGCTGAAATCGGAGGCGCATTGAAAAATGTTATAGCCATCGCGGCAGGCGCTCTAGAAGAGAAACAATTGGGGGACAATGCCAAAGCAGCTCTTATCATTAGAGGAATTTCTGAAATCACAAAGCTTGGAATGGCAATGGGCGCCGCAAAAGAAACTTTTTCAGGATTGTCCGGATTAGGAGATCTTATCGCAACTTGCCAAAGTGCTCTTTCCAGGAATCACACAGTGGGAGCAAAACTCGCAAAAGGAGAAACGCTTGATTCTATTGTAAACTCCATGAAGCAGGTTGCAGAAGGAGTTGCAACAACAAAGGCCGCTGTTAAGTTGGCAGATAAATATAAGGTAGAAATGCCAATAATATTTGAAGTGTATGAAGTTCTTTTTAACAACAAAAGCGTTGACAAAGCTTTGATCAATTTAATGTCAAGACCACAAAAGAACGAAGATTAAACTTCTGTCACGGCAAAATCAAATTAGAATTCTTACTGGTTTGTTGTTTCTTTATGACATTCATCTGTTCCTGCATTTCATCCAAATATTCAGGTGTCATAATTTTAGGAGTGATTGTTACCAATAATTCCCTTTTTTCATTGTCTATAGAGGTTTTCTTAAATAAACTTCCAATAATAGGAATATTCATTAATAATGGTATCCCTATTTCAGTTTTTGCTTCTTTATTTTTAGTCAATCCCCCGATTATAATTGTTTGGCCGCTCTTCACCATAACCTCATTTTGGGTTTCAGTTGTATTTTCAGCGGGAAGATCATCGATAACATATCCTTCACTGATCTTTGGCGCTATTGTCATCCTAATATAACCGTCATCACTGACATGAGGGGTTATCACAAGCTTGGTGCCGGTTTCCAGAAAATGGACTTCCTGTACCGTGCCCGTTTGTGTAATTGTCACTGTTTTATATCCAAGTTTAGAGCCTATAAGAATAGAAGCCGCTTTATGGTTAACAGTCGCGATACGAGGAGCGGCAATAAGGTCGTAACCTGTTTTGGTAAGAACAGTAGATAAATAAGATTCGATATTGCTTGACACAACCTGAGCATATAGACCAACAGGAGTAGCATCACTGGGTTTTCCCGCCAAATTTTTCGTTTGGGCATTATTATTGGGATTATTTTTTGAAGAGTACTTAACATCCATTCCAAGGTTTCCCACATCTCCTGACTTAAACTCAATAATGTTAACCTCAACCATAACTTGAGTAGGAGGCACATCCATATCTTGTATAGCTCTTTCAATGCGGCTCATGTTATCGGATGATGTTTTAACAATTAAAGCATTGTATGAATCATTTGCTGAAACCTGGTCACCCTCTATCATTAAAAGATCGAGGGCAACTTTAACTTCCAAAGCATTGGCATACTGCAAAAGAAATGTTTTTACTGTTTTTTTGTTTGAAACAACAATGGTGTCGCCTTCCTGGAACCAATCAAAACTTTTTGCACGCAAAACCGCTTCCAACCCTTCCTGCGGCTTCACATTTGAAAAAGAAAGAGTAACAGTCCCTTTAACTCCATCCCCGGCAACAATATTTTTATGAAGCTGTTTTGCGAAAATCTGCAAAACAGATTTTATGTCGGCATCTTTTAATTTAAAACTTAGAAGCCCATTGTTAACACTAACGCCTTGATATTGTTCCTCCGGCGCAGAAAATGCCGTAATAGAAAAAATAAAAATTAAAATACATATAAAAACAAAATTTCTTTTATAATTTGTCATCTGTTTATTCCACCCCCAATTTTAACCTTAAAGTCTTTCGCAGTCTACCTTTTTTCATTGCTACGCGATCAGAATATATTTTAACAACTGTCCAGCCAGAAACCCTTTGCCCAACGGCAACAATCTTATCATCAATAATTGCAGCTTTATCTCCATTAGGCATATCAAAAATGCCCTGTAAAGACAAAACCTTGGCTTCTTGGGTTTGGGACGATGATTCGGGAGATACAGGCTCTTTTTTATAAGCAAAATCCACTCTAAAAGGATCTCTAAAAATCGCTTCCTGATATCTTTTATCATTAATTTTAACAACTTTTTCTTTTGTAGTTTTAGAAGAACCGCCTGCGGCTCCTTCCTCTGATAAAACACCTAAAGAGACATTTTCTGAAATTGAGTTTTGTCCTTTTACATCAAAAAACATATTCCCAACCGGAGAATAGAAAATGATATAAGTTAAACCAATTAGAAACAATCCGCCAGTTAAAATATATTTAAAATCCTTTGTCATTGTTGCTCCATTAATTTAATAATAAACCGAAAGAACAAGGAGAACCTCAACTTGCAAAGGCTCCCCCTGAACCATATTCATAGAATCAACAAGTATGAGAATCGGTAAATCCCCTAATTCCTTCATAAATCCATAAATATCTTTATATTGACCCGTAAAATTAATATCAAAAAAAATTGCTTTTGCAAAATCTACGGGAATTTCCTGTGTTCTTGGTTTAATAGAAACCAAATCAAGTTTTAATTTTGACAAAGAATAAGAAATATATCTCAATGCCTCTATTGTCTGCTCCTCTTTTGTTTTTGTGGCGCGCAACAAATTAAGAGGCGCCATTTCCAGTTTTTCTAGGACTTTGGCTTTTTCTTCATAAGCAGTCAGCTGCTGCTGATCCAATACAAGCTTTTGCTTTGATGAAAATATTTCTCCCATTTTAGGAAGATACAAAAATTGAAAAAAAACATAAAGAAGCCCTGCTAAAACCATTAAAAAAAACAACCATTTTTCCCTATCTGATAATTTCATTGCCTTTTCCTTACTACTCCGTCAATTTCAAAGTCCAAAGCTCCATAAATAAATTCAGAGTTTTTAGTCGCACTGACAAGCTCAACAATTGCAAAAGATGGCGATTTTGAAAGATCCAATACAAGTTTTGAAAGGACGTTTTCAGAAGAATTCCCTCGCTCAAAAGCAATTCCGCTGAGTTTAATTTTTTTACTTGATTCAACAAATGAGATTGATTTCAGCTTAACAGAAGGAGGTATGGAATAACTGATCTCTTCTAAGATTTTTTGTATTTCTATGCGTGAAAGTTCTATCGATTTAAAAATTCCCTTACGCCCCTGCTCTTCTCTCATAATTCTTTCCAGCTCTAAAAGCCGTTCAACTTTTGGCTTTAGCTCTGTTACTTGTTTTTCGACTTCGGCAACTGTTTTTTTTAAGCCGGAATCAATATAAAACATAACTCCATAAACAATAAGAAGAATTAAGGCAAGAGCTGCTATTATGGGCACGGGTTTAAAATATTTCCGTATAAGCAGTTTGTTTTTATCTTTTATCTCTAAAGGAAGCAGGTTGATTCCTTTTTTGGAAAAAGTCATGGCAGCCCCCATCGCAGCAGAAAGCTGAGGAAAAAAGGTTTTAAATTGTTCCTCATCTGCTATTTTGCTTTCTGCCATGATTTCCGGCATAATATCAAATCTCTCAAAAGGGATCCCAAGCCCTTCCGCCAAAAACTCGAGAACATGAGGCGTTTTACTTGCCCCTCCCGTTATCATCATCTTCTGGATGGAAACTTCTCCTTCCTGGCTTTTAAAATATTCTATTGTCCTTAAAAATTCATCTTCAATTTTTTCCAAAGCGGGACGAACCACGGCTTGCAATTGTAAAACAGGAATTTTTTCAAGTTTAGGATACGCCTCCAAATCCGTGGGAACTCCGTGTTCTTTTTTTATCTTTTCGGCCTCTTCATAATTTAGCTCTATTCTCCCGCCTTCAGAGGTCAACGCAGATGTCATGGCACGGGTTATATCTTCTCCTCCTATCGATATTTCACGGTTAAAAACAAGCTTTCCGTTTTTGAAAAAACTGATATTGGTAGTACGCCTTCCCATGTAAACAACCGAAACAACCCCATTTTCAGGCAAACAAGATATGCATAACTCCCTTAACGCAAAAGGGAGGGTAACAATAGAATTAATTTGAAGGCCTGCTTCCCTGATAACAGCCAGGGCGCTGCTTATGGTATCTTTATGCGCGCAGGAAACAAGATAATCTGTATCGCCGGAGGCGGCAATTTTACCGACAGGAACAAAATCCACAAGAGCTTCTTCTGTCGGGTAAGATATATCATCTTTCATTTTCCATTTAATGGCTTCAGATAATTCTTCAGAAGAAAGATGAGGAATGGAAACTGTCTTTGACACAACATCAGTCCCACCTACAACAACAATTGCTTCTTTTGCTGCGATGGACTTTTCGGATAAAATTTGTTTCAGTACTTTGCCCTGCGCTATTTCTTTGTTAGGATGTTTTGCTAAAAGGTCATAAGGGACTTCCTCCATTCCCCACTTTAAAAGCTCCCAGCCTTTGATGCCCTTTTTGAGTTCTACAACCTTTACAGAACAAACCCGAAGGTCAATCCCTAAAATATTTTTTTCAGCCATTCGCACATAATATATATGAGAGGGAAGAGCTTGTCAACTTATAATAAAATAATTCAAAAAACCTCATACCAATTGGATTTTTGTCCAGCTTCAGATGTTCCAGTCCCTTCAATAGACGCTCCAAGCCCCACGGGTATATTTACCGGAAGCTTTAAGGGATCATATGTTATGATAACATTATTACTTAGAGATCCTACATCATTTACAACAACAGAGCCGCTAACATGCGCGTTATTTAAAGCATCAAAAGTATCAGCATAAATTAATCCGTCGATTATTGTATTGTTTGTGCACGTAACTGTTCCGTCAGGAGCTAAAACAGATCCTGAAAAATGCCCGTTATTATCAAAAGTTACATCTCCCTGATCCGTATAAAACAAAGCCTCGGAAGGTATAATTGAATTATTTTTGACAATAATATCCCCATGGGCATAAATTTTAAAGTTACCTTTAAAATTTGTATTATTTTCAAGAATAACATCCCCTTCCGCGATAAGAGTAATATTATCATCATAAAACAAGGCATTATTTTGTATTGTAATATTCCCTTCCGTAGCCACAATGGTTCCTGACCCATAAATTTTGGCATTATTTTTAAAAGTGACACTCTTATAAGCCATACTGTTCACCGTCCATGAATCATTATTTTGTACAACTAAATTGCTGGAAGCGGAAGCATTTGTAGCCGCCAAAATATTATCATATTGAGAAGAATCAAAGGTAGGCACCTCTGGAGCTGGTGCCACTTCCCAAGTTTCCACAGTAGCATTATTATATGTCTTCAGTTTTGCAGAATATAATGTCCCATCTAAAATCAAAGCATTATTTTTCATAACTACATCCCCATTATAATAAAGATCCCCATATACATGTGCATCATTTATCACTTCTAAAGTAGTCCTAGGCGCGCTGGCATAAATAGCATGAGTAAAAGCTGCCGAATAACCAATACTTCCTGTGTTTCGATCAACATCGACCTCAATAACTCTTATCACCCCACTTGCAAGCCCTAAAGACCGCAATTTGATAGTGTCAACACTTTGAGAATGATAAGTAACAGTAAAGGAACCGCCTCCCAGGCTTTTTGTAAATCCCGTATTATCCGACCAATCAGAATCGCCTGCCAGATCAGACGTAATAGCATATTGAGCTCCGGCTTCTGCTAAGTTTAAAGCCTGCAACCCTTTTAAGTCTTTAACAGTTACTATACTTTCTCCTGAAATAAGTGATACGGCAACAACACCTATAACTGCAAAAGTAACAACAACAAAAATCGCAACGATCAAAGCAAATCCATTTTTTTTCATAAATTTCTCAACCTCGCTGCTGACTCCAAAGTAATCAGCTGATTATTTTTTTCAATCGAAACTTTAACCCTTACGCTTCTAACGCCAACAGCTTCAGAAGTGCTTACCCCATTTTCATTCAGGTATAAAAAACTCAAGCCTCCCGGATTTAAAAGATTTTCCGCAAGTATATCATTATTGCGATAAAGGTTCGCCCCTGATTGCTTAAAATCAATATAAACCACCCCCCCCGTCGAGTCAAACGCCTCAAAACTGCACTCAGTTGAGGTCATAACGGTTATCCCATAAGGACTGGTCATTCTACGCATATCTACAAGCATCCTGTTCATAGAGTAACGGGCACTTCCAAAAGCGCTGTCTCTTGTCTTGACAAAAATCCATGAATCCACCGCCTTTATAATAAAAGTTGCAAAAGTCATGGACAACACAGCCATCACTATAATAACAATAACCAACTCTATAAGCGTATACCCTTTATAAGCTTTCATATGTTGTTACCAAAGTCACAACTTCAACAGTAGGAGATAAATTACTCCAAACATGGACTTTGACTCTTTTAAAGTTTGTCGGATTTACAGATACAACATCAGGTTCAGCTGTAGTAACAAAATCAATTACTATTTCATATTTGAACTTGTCAAAAGGGATCGCGAAATTTGTTTGGCCAACAGAAGAAATGCTGGAAAATTTTTTAGCAGCCGTTTCTTCAGTTATGCGATTTGCAAGATAAGTTGCCTTTGAAATCGATTCAACCCCCATACTTTTAGGCATAACGGCCGTAAAGACAGCTATTAAAGCTAGGAAAGAAACAGATATTACAACAATAGCAACCACCAGTTCAACAAGAGTAAAAGCTTTGTTATTCATTGGATAGAAACCTTCCCTGTATTTGGAGTTATTGTTATAGTTTTAGTATCCGACCCGACACTTAAAATTATAGCGCTTTCTGTTGAAAGAATTGATCCGGTTTTGTCCGAATATGGCTGGCCCAATGGGCTAAACTCCACCTTATTGCCGCCACCAATTAAAACAGATGCAATGGATATGCCAAAATCATGAAAAAGGTCTACCTGTAAACTTCTGCCAAAATCAGCAGGGTTATTAACCAAGGTGTCCTCTGTTCCTGTCGTAGTATAAATAAAATATGTATTGCCCTCAAAGCTTACACCGCTAAACTGAGCGGTCGACATGGATAAATTTTGCGCATAGCGCAGATCCGCAGCAACTTTAGACGTTCCCGCATCCAGATTAAAGGTTTTGGAGTAATTTATGTACACAAAAATGCTGACCGACAAAATGGAAATAACAGCAATAACGAGAACAATTTCTATTAGAGTATATCCTTTAAGGTTTAACTCCATCGCGTAGATTCTAACATTCTTATATAAAGGTTTCAAGATAAAGATAACTTTTAAATATCAACATATTTTAAGTTATTTATCCAAGCTTTACCTTCCAGCGAACTATAAGCTCTATCAGTGTAAATCCTTTATTAGATATATTGATTTTGGTTGAAATCATTTAAATCGTCTTTGGTGTTTTCTATATCCTTTTAAATATATATTTAACACAAACCCATAAAGTTTGAAAACCATAAACAACACTGCGAAAAAAATTTACAGAAGATGCTTCAGGAAAATATCTGCATGGAACAGGGATCTCTCCCACCCTAACCCCATATTTCGCTGCTTCCGCCAAAAACTCGGTATCAAAAACAAAGTCATTCGAATTTTTTTCAAAAGGGATTGTTTCAAGCGCTTTTTTTGAATAAGCGCGAAACCCTGTATGGTATTCCGATAATCCCAGCTTAAAAGTAAGATTCTCACATAATGTCAGAAAAACATTGGAAATATATTTCCAAACAGGCATCCCTCCGGCAAGAGTATCACGGCCTCCGAATAAAACCCTAGATCCAAGCATAATATCCTTATCGCCTGCCACAATAGGAGCTATCATTTCGGGTATTTTTTTTGCATCGTACTGCCAATCAGGATGCAACATAACAACAACATCCGCCCCTCGGGACAAAGCTTCTCTGTAAAGCATTTTTTGGTTTCCGCCATATCCGATATTTTTTTTGGTTTTAAAAACAGAAATACCAAGCCTCTGCGCCAATTCAATTGTTCCATCAGATGAGCAATCGTCGCCCAGTAAGACTTCATTAACTTTATCCAATGGAATATCATCGTAAGTCTTTTTCAATGTTTTCTCGGCATTGTATGCCGGCATTACGACTATAGTTTTATGTGCCATAAAAGTATTTTATCACAAAAAAAGAGCAGAGATAACATTAATCTCTGCCCTTTCCATAGCTTAAAGATATCTTTAAATCTTATGCTTAATAGCTGGTGTACGAAGTATTATTTATCCAGACTTTCCCTTCACTCGAACTATAAGCCCACCCTGCACCTGAACCAATAGCGGCAAGACCACTGACAAGCGTAACCGAATTGGAATTTGTCAAAGGCTCTGTTGGGATATTGCCATCCTGGAACATTGAAGCTTCAATAGTAGGAGGCAAAGGCTCAGCTTCAACAGTTGCCCTGCTGGCATATCGAACTGCCACTGCCGAACGAATAGCACCAAGAGCTGCTTTTGACGCAGAAATTCTGGCTTCGTTTTGCAAATTAACAAATCTAGGCAAAACCATTGCAGCCAAAATGCCTAGAATGACTATCACCATGACCAACTCAATAAGTGTAAACCCTTTTTTCATCTTTCATATCACCTCCTTAATGAAAATTAAAACTAAAAGTATTCCGCGATGCATTATATTTTCAATATCAATTGTTTGTCAAGGGGCATTTGTATAATTTTATGATTTAACAAGTTTAACCATGTCCCACATAGGAAGAAAAACACCCAAGGCCAGAAGAAGAACTAACCCACCCAGCATAAGAATTAAAAGCGGCTCTATAAGCGGAGTCAAATTTCTTATAGTATAATCAGAATCACGATCAAAATAATCTGCCACCTTGGAAAGCATCGCTTCAAGAGATCCCGATTTTTCGCCAATTGCCACCATTTGAATAACCAAAGGAGGAAAAACTTTAGCGTTTTTCATGGGCTCAGTCAATCCGCTCCCCTTTACAACCTCATCCTTTACAGAGGCCACAACATTGGAAAGAATTACGTTTTCAATCGTATCCCTGCTGATATTTAAAGCCTCGACTATAGGAATTCCTGATTTCAGCATAGAAGACAACATTCTGGAAAAACGGGCTAAAATCAATTTTTTAATCAATGGCCCAAATATCGGCACGGCCAAAATAAAACGATCGCCCCAAATACGCCCCTGCTCGGTTTCAAGCACTCTTTTAAGCAGGAATATAATCGCAATTAAAATCATAATAATATAAAGCCAGTAATTCACAAGAATATAATTTATCCCCAAAAGAATTCTGGTTGGAAGAGGAAGTTCTGTTTTAAAAGAAGAATACAATTTTGAAAATTGCGGTATAACAAAAGTAATAACAACAGCAAAAGCAATAATCAAGGCAGAAATTACCATCATAGGATATCGCATTGCAGATTTTATCTTCTGCCTGTTATCAAAATCGGTTTCAAGCAAATTGGCTACCCTATCAAGCACTTCTCCCAAAATGCCCGCTCTTTCACCAGCTTTAACCATCGATATAAAAATAGCTCCAAAAACTTTTTTGTTGATTGATAAAGCGTCAGAAAAACTGGCTCCGCCTTCTATATCATGGCGCATTCCAAGTATTATTTTTTTAAAGTTGGGGCTCTGCACTTGCTCATAAACAGCATCCAATGATTCAAGAAGAGGCACTCCTGCCGCCAATATAGTGGAAAGTTGCCTGACAAAAACTATCAACTCTTCTAGCTTTATTTTTTGAAAACCTGAAAAATATTTTTCAAAAAAATCAGAAAAAAGCTCCTGTTGCTTTGCAATTAAAATAGGTGTATATTTTTTCTCCTTTAACCGTGAGGCCGCGGCCTCAGATGAGGCAGCTTCTATTTCTCCGCTTACATTAACTCCATATTGATCTTTTGCTTTGTAATTAAATTTTGACATGATTTTCAGTCTGTAAAGAAATTCAGAGTCTGCCGGCTAATCCAATTGTGTTACTCTCATTACTTCATCAAGAGTTGTTACTCCCTGGGTTACTTTTAACAGTCCATCTTCGTATAATGTTTTCATGCCGGTTTTCAATGCCGCTTCCTTAATCCTAGAAGTAGACTGCCTTGCAATAACAAGCTGGCGAACTTCTTCATTCATTGTAAACATTTCAAAAATACCGGTACGACCCCTATATCCGGTATCCCTGCACGCGTTACAACCCTTTCCATGATAAAATTTGAACTTTTTATCTTTAAAGAAAGGGATATCTTCAATAATTTTCCCGGGCAATTTTATTTCTTCTTTACAATTATCGCATATTTTTCTTATCAGCCTCTGAGCGACAACTCCCACTGTGGCAGAAGATGTTAAAAAAGGTTCAACGCCCATATCTGTCAATCTTGTCAAAGCTCCGGCCGCGTCATTTGTGTGAAGCGTAGAAAAGACAAGGTGGCCGGTCAAAGCAGCCTCAATCGCAACGCCCGATGTTTCCAAATCCCTGATTTCTCCAACAAGAATAACATCAGGATCTTGTCTCATAAGAGACCTCAACGCAGTACCAAAAATAAGTCCAGCCTTCGGATTAACCTGGGATTGGCGTATCCCCGGAAGCTCATATTCTACAGGATCTTCAATTGTAAGAATATTCCTGTCAGGCGTGTTTATATCCGTAAGAGCCGCGTATAATGTTGTTGTTTTTCCTGATCCGGTCGGACCCGTAACCAAAATAACGCCGTAAGGATGTTTAATCATTGTTTGGAACAGTTTCAAATTTTCCGGAGCAAACCCCATATCTTTTAAAGAAAGCAGCATCCCATGTTTATCAAGAAGCCTCAATACCACGGCTTCGCCATGGATTGTAGGGCATGTAGAAACACGCACGTCTATATCCCTTCCTTCAATATTATAAGAAAAACGTCCGTCTTGAGGAATACGGCTTTCTGCAATATCCAAAGCAGACATAATTTTTATACGTGAAACAAGGGAAGCATGCAGATGCGACGGAGGAGAAGAAGCTTCCTGCAGAATTCCGTCTATTCTATAACGGATCCGAACCCTATGTTCTTCCGGTTCTATATGAATATCTGAAGCCCTTTCCTGAATTGCTTGGGTAACAACCAAGTTAACAAGCTTTGATACGGGAGATTCTTCTTCTATTTGAGGAACATCAGATTTTGAAGATTCAGGAACAGAAACCTCAGCCAAAAGTTCCTCCAAAGTGCCGGATACCCCGTAGTATTGCATTATAGCCTGATTTATTTCTGAAGGAGTTGCCGCCATTGCTTCGACATCAAATTTTGACTCCCGTCGAACATCATCTATAGCCTTTATGTCAAAAGGATCAATCATCCCAATAGAAAGAGAATTACCAACCAAAAAGAGCGGGATAACACCATACTTTTTCGCGGTTTCAGGGGTAATATAAGAAAGAGTTTTTTGATCAATAAGATAACTGGATAAATTAATATGAGGAATATACATTTCTTCTTCAAGGAATTTTATAACTGTCTTTTCGTCCAAAAGCCTTTTTTTTATAATTGATTTAATTAATGTTTCGCCTGTTTTTTGCCCCTCTTTTACAGCTTCTTTTATTTGTTCTTCAGTTAAAAGCCCGCATTCCACAAATGCCTTGCGTAAATCCCTTTTTTTTTCAGTCATTTATGTTTGTCCTGTTTTTGGCAAGAATCTCATCAATTTTTGACATCAATTCTTTAGGCTCAAAAGGTTTCAAAATATAAGCATCAGCTCCGACATCCATTCCCATTTTTTTATTATCATCACCAAACTTTGCCGTAATCATGATAATAGGTATATGCTTAAATTTTTCATCAAACTTTAAAATGCGGCAAACCTTATATCCATCAAGCTTGGGCAGCATTATGTCTAAAAGAATAAGATCCGGATATCCTGATCGCGCTTTTTCAAGCCCTTCGATCCCGTCTGCCGCCGAAATAATTTCATGGCCAGAAGCTTTAAGTCTGATAGAAAGCGCGCCAACTATGTCTTCTTCATCATCAATTATAAGAATTTTGCTCATAACAAAAGTGATTATATGTTATAATGGTTCTATAATCAATATGGAAAAAGCCCTCTTGGTAGAAGTAAAGTTGAAATCAGATAAAACTCCCGTAAAAGAATCAATTGAAGAATTGGAACAACTTGTAACAAGCGCCGGAGCAAAAGTAGCGGGAGTACTAACCCAGCAAAAAGATGCCACTGACATTAAATTCTGTATCGGCAAAGGAAAAGTTGAAGAACTAAAAGAACTGTGCAGAACAACAGAGGCAAATATAGTAATTTTCAATAATGAACTTCATCCTTCACAAACCAGAAATCTGGAAGAGGCATTAGGGATAAAAGTATTAAACCGCACTGAACTTATTTTAGACATATTTGCTCAAAATGCCTTTTCACGCGAGGGAAAACTCCAGGTAGAGCTTGCTCAAAATGAATATCTATTAACACATTTAACAGGACATGGCATTGAACTTTCAAGATTAGGAGGAGGAATCGGAACAAGAGGCCCCGGCGAAACACAATTGGAATTAGACCGAAGAATTATAAATACCCGCATAACAAAATTAAAAAAAGAACTGGAAAAAGTCAAAATAAGCAGGGAAACAGCTAGGCAAAAAAGGAAATCATCCAATATGGTCTTAATCTCGCTTGTTGGTTACACAAATACAGGCAAATCAACTCTACTTAATTCTCTTACAGCCGCATCCGTACTTACAAAGGATAAACTGTTTGCAACACTCGATCCCGTAACAAGACGTTTATATCTCCCTTCGGGGAAAACGGTATTGCTCACCGACACAGTCGGTTTTATACGGAAACTTCCGCATACATTAATTTCCGCGTTCAGGGCAACGCTTGAAGAAACCATACAGGCAAATCTCCTTCTGCATGTTGTAGACGCTTCCTCTCCTTATATGGAAGATCAAATAAGCGCTGTATATAATGTGTTAGAAGAGCTTGGCATTGTATCAAAACCAATCATAACTGTTTTTAACAAAACAGATAAAGTTACAGATAAAAATTATATAGAAGAAATGAAGCAAAAATATTATCCATCTGCCGCCATATCAGCTTTAAATAAAGAAGGATTAAAAGATTTAATCAGTCTTCTTGACGAACAATTTCTTTCCAGTTGACAAGTCTTAAACTTTTCTGCCAACTGCTTTTGCGACAAGTTCTATTTGCCGCATAAGCTCTGCAAATGTCTCGGGCTTTAATGATTGAGATCCGTCGGAGAGAGCTTCTTCGGGATTATTATGTACCTCTATAATCAACCCGTCACATCCGGCGGCAACCGCAGCACGAGACATGGGAATAACATAATCCCATACGCCGGTCGCATGGCTTGGATCAACAATAACAGGAAGGTGGCTGAGTTTTTTTATTACAGGGACAGCGGAAAGGTCTAATGTATTTCTGGTATATTTGCAAATTGTCCTTAATCCTCTTTCGCAAAGGATAACATTTCTATTCCCTTCGGATACAATATATTCTGCTGACATAAGAAGCTCTTCTATTGTCGCAGACATCCCTCTTTTTAAAAGAACGGGCTTATCTATCTTGCCAACCTCTTTTAAAAGCTCAAAGTTCTGCATATTTCTGGCGCCTATTTGTATAACATCCGCATATTGCGCTACAAGCGCAACTGTTCTTGTATCTAGGGCTTCCGTAACAACCGGCAATCCTGTTTTGTCACCAGCTTCCCGCAGCAGCTTAAGCCCCTCTTCTCCCATTCCTTGAAAACTATACGGGGAAGTTCTTGGCTTAAAAGCTCCCCCTCTTAATCCGGAAGCTCCGGATTTTTTTACACTTTCCGCTATTTCAAAGATTTGCTCCCTGCTTTCAACAGAACAAGGGCCGGCAATAACGAGTAGAGGAGCTTTTGATCCGACAAAAATTTTATCTTTTATTTTAATCTGGCTGTCTTCCGATTGAAACTCACGGCTTACAATTTTGAAAGGTTTCCGAATAGGAACAATTTCCGAAACACCCGGCAACAATTGAATAGACTCAAGCTCTATCGCGCTCTTATCTCCTATTGCTCCAACAACTGTTCTTTCTGTCCCCTTGCTCAAGTGAATGCCAAACCCATGTTTTTTTAATTTTTCAACAACATGATTGATTTGTTCGTCTGTAGCATCCGTCTTCATTATAATAATCATTATTTATTCCTTTCTTAAACTTTCTGTTCCGCTTAAATACACATGCTTTATCTCTTTTTGTTTTTTATCCGTATTTATATGCATTAAAATGCGTATGCATTTCGGCATGCTTTTGGGAACGGCAATTTCCTGTACACATAAAAGCGGAACATCTTTTAAACCCATAAGCCTGGCAGCTTTTGCGGGAAATTCTGAATTAATATCTTTTGTCGCGGAAAAAATAATAGAAGCTATATCAGCAGGATCAATGCTGTTTGCTTTCAAAATCTCCCGCAGCAGTTCTTCTGTTGCCTGCAAAATATTAGAGACTTCATTTCTTTTTACAGTAGTCGCCCCTCTAATCCCTCTAATCATATATATAGAATCATACAATATTTATGCGATAATTTAAATAGCAAAAAGAGAGCAAGATAACTTGCTCTCTTTTAATTGTCCGCAAAAACTTTAAAAAAATTTACATCAAAGAACAGCTCACAAAAAACATATTATATTGGCGGGTGAAATTTCCGCTGCTTAAAAACATTGTTTCTCCCTGATAACCTACAAGCATAGGAGTTCCAAACAATTTCATATCAAAGCCGGCCTCATAATTCAAAAGGCTTTTAGACGCGCCTAAGGCTGACGAGGTTGTCGGCGTTGAGGCAAGAAGAGAATAATAAACACGACTCAACATGTTGGTTTGAAAAAACGGGATTACAGTCGCTATTCCCACATTGCCCGCTAAAAAACTCATTGGAGAAATACTGTTGCTGAAATAAGCATATTTAACACCCAAAAGGATTAATCCTTTTGTTCCATGAAAAGCAACAACGGGAGCTACAGTGTTTATGTCCAAATCAGAACGATATTCATTTACAACTCCGCCTGTTATCCCCCCTCCGGATGTCAGAAATACAATTTGGTCGCGCTGGACTTTTGCCGTTATTTCATAGTCTCCCTTTAATATTCCTAAATAATATTTATTGCCATAAGAAGCAGTTGCTCCAAAATTCATCCAATTATTGGTGCCGCTCCCGCCTTCATAAATATTTCCAAAAAACCCGGACAAAGAAGCCCGTGGCTTGCCTATCATGAGTTGCTTCTCCATTTGAGAAGAAACTTCCGCCATTCCTGAATATTTTCGGCGAAGCGCGTTAAGTTTTTCCGTCCCAAGCGCGTCAATACGGGCAACACATGATCCAATTAATTTAGCTCCAACGCTTGCAACAAAATATCGGTTGGCTCCTTTTTTGCCATCATAGTTTTTTGTCTTATCTATTATTTTATACATGGCAAGGATATCAAGATATTTTTTGACCCAATGGGAACTCTTTACGTCAGAAAACTTGCTGTCCGCTGATTTTACAGGCAATTCAACGCGGGTAAGAATCAGCTCAAACGCCCTGCCGGCAACCGCGGCCATTTCATATTTATCAATTGTCTTATTAGGCTTAAAGCTCCCGTCAGGATATCCCTGGAAAATCTTGTACTTTGTGGACAACCCTTCGACATATGGATATGACCAATGGGTTTTAGGCAAATCAGTAAATACAAGGTTTTTGTCGGTAGGTTCATTTGCCATAGGAAGGTCATATTTCTTTTCAATGTATGAAATAGATCCCGCAATAACCTTGGCAAATTCAGCTCGAGTGATGGTTTTATCCCCTTTAAATGTATTGTCAGGATATCCTGAAATCACACCATATTGAGAAACCATCTTTTCAACGTAATAATAAGCGGGATTTGTACTTTTTAAATCTTTAAATTCAATGCTGGAACCAGCTTTTTTTGCTTCCCCGAACGCAGGGAGCGCAAACAGCAAAACCAGAAAAAAAATCAATAGTTTCTTCATTCTCTTACCTCCCCGCAAACCAGAAGAACTTTGCCTCCTACCTCAGTTAACCCAAGATAGGAGGCATATAATCAAATCTTTGTTAGTCGAGTGTTACGCTGGATGCTTCCGTTGAGCTATTTCCCGCCAAATCTTTTACTCCAGTCCCTACACGAACAACTTTACCTGTTATGTCAGCAGTTGAGTTAATCCTTACAAGGCAGCGATCGTTTCCTCCACCTGATAAGCCTAAGGGAGTATTATCTTGAGCTAAAACAGAAACAGTATAAGTACCACCATCCTCTACGGTAATATTTGAGGTTGTAACTGTAGATATGTCAAGTGGTTCATTAAAATAGATATATGCTTTCCCCGTATCACTTGTAGTAATTGGATCTACTATATAGCCATTAGCTAATACTTGTTTCGTTACAGTATCTAAGGCATCATCTGAAAGAGGCGATAGCACTGGAGGAACAAGTTCTTTAGCATTGGCTTCTATAGAAGCAGATTCCCCATCACCATTATATGCAGTAACTTTTATATACAATGGCGCGTTTATCATAGGAACATTCGCAGAAGATAAAGGATCCAATGATGAAAGATTAACCCCATATATCGCGGTTGTTATGGCATTAAGAGTTGTTGAAAGCCCTGGTGTTGTTGTCTGGGCAACACGGAAATAATTTCCGGTTGATCCATACGCCGCATAAACATTGTAGCCTGTAATAGGTCCTGTTGTAGGAGCATCCCAATATAATACAACAGCATTTGCGCCAACTGTGGCCACATCTGTAAAGTTAACTCCTGTCGACTCTCTTGTAAACATCTTAGATGCCACAGAGCTGATTGTTAAGCCGCTTGGAGTTCCAGGCTTTCCTCCGACATCTACCCTATAAACAGGCGTTAAAGTCTCTCCTTCCTCAACTGAGGATGATCCTGCTATCAAAGGATATCCCGCAGTATCTTTTGCAGAAGTAAGAGGATCAATATCTAATGTACATGTTGTATTTGCCGTCAAAGAACCAACTGTGGTAAGCGTTAAAACTGTGTTGGAATTATTCCATGAAGCGGAAAGAGGAACTGTCCCGCTATCAGAAAAAGCGCGAAGACCATTAATTGTTAAGCTTGGAAGAACGGAATTTATTTCCATTGTTTCATTAAATGTAATTACAAACGTAGGATTACGGTCAATCTCTGTCCCAGTAGAAGTAGTAGGTGTAGGAGTAATAGTTTTAGCTATTGGTCTTGAAGATAAAAGAATATCATCAACATCTATACACCCATCAGTAACAGTAGCATTATCCTCTTTAAAGTATACAGGAGTGGTTGAAATCCTTTGATGCCCTTCTGCTGTTACGACAAGTTTATAATCTCCATCTGGTATATTTGAAAACAGATATTCACCTAATGAATTTGTTGTTGTCGCACTGCTCACCGCGTCACCGGAAAGATACACATAAGCGCCAGAAATGCCGGCACCGCGGCCTCCTGCAAGTTCAGTAGTATAAACTGTTCCCTTTATTTTTAAATTTGAGGGTTGAGCATTTGTAGTAGTAATGCTGGGTTGTTCCTGTCCACAACCTACTAATACAAAAGCTCCAATTAAAAGAACAAAACAACTTAACAATAAATGTTTTCTCATTATTTCCTCCTAAAGCAGTCAAACTTTATATAACATCAATTCAAACTATTCGCTTAAGCCATCACCTCCTGATAGTTTTATCTTTTTCATAAACAAAAAAGAAGTAATTTTACGTTAAAGCTACCATCGGAAGAAAATCTTGTCAAGGACTTTTTTAGACTCTCATAAATGAAGGCAATTCGATGTGTTCTTTTCCGCGGGGAGTGGACTGTATGATAGTGTTGGGAATCAATTCTTTTTCTCTGTGGGCGCTTAGTTTAAACCCTGTGGCAATTACAGTAACAACAACTTCCCCTTCCAGTTTTTCGTCTATTACCGCGCCAAAAATTATATTCGCGTCCGGATCAACGGCATTGTAAATAACTTCTGCCGCGTCATTAACCTCATACAGTGTAAGGTCAGACCCGCCTGTAACATTGAATATAACTCCTTTTGCCCCTGTAATTGTCTCTTCAAGCAATGGGCTTGAAATAGCCTGTTCAGCTGCTTCTGTCGCCCTGTTTTCTCCTGAGCCGGATCCGATTCCCATCATTGCAGAGCCCGCTTCATACATTATTGTGCGAACATCGGCAAAATCGAGATTGATTAATCCGGGGACTGTAATTAAGTCTGATATTCCTTTTACTCCCTGCCTCAATACATCGTCGGCTATTTTAAATGCTTCAATTATAGAAGTTTTACGTTCAACAACCTGAAGAAGTTTGTCGTTGGGAATAACAATTAAAGCGTCAACTTTTTCTTTTAGAAGGGCAACTCCGGATTCTGCCTGCGATATGCGGACAGGCCCTTCAAAACGGAAAGGCTTTGTAACAACCGCGATAGTTAAAATGCCAAGTTCTTTGGCAACTTCAGCAATAACAGGAGAAGCGCCAGTCCCAGTCCCTCCCCCCATTCCAGCAGTTAAAAACACCATATCAGCGCCGGTCAAGGCTTCTTTGATCTCTTCGCGCGATTCTTCGGCGGCTTTTTGGCCTACTTCCGGATTTGATCCGGCTCCCAACCCTTTTGTAATTTTGCTCCCTATGTGCAAACGATTATCAGCCAAAGAGACGGATAATGCCTGGCTATCGGTATTGACTCCCCAAAATTCAACCCCTTTTACTCCTGAACCAATCATACGATTAACCGCATTTGTTCCGGCTCCGCCAACACCAAAAACCTTTATGGTCGCAAAATTTTTATTTTTTTCTTCGTTATTCATATCTGTATACAGTTGCATTTTATCCCAAGAGCTTATAAGATGTCAATCTTTAAAAAATCCGTGATCCAATTACTTAAATTTGACGGCAGGAAATAAGGGGGAACTTACATCTATATAAGCTATATCGTATTTACGATCTTTAACTTTGGAATAAATAGCATTGAAAATTTTTACTTTAGATGAAAGCCCTTCAAGCTTGCCAATTCTTATATCAAGAATATCATCTACAAGCAATTTCACGTCATCATTTTTTGCAATATCAATTTGAAGCTTTTGAGGCAAAACCAACGTTTTAAATTCGGCAAGCATGGCAAGAAGTTCCTTCCCTTTGTCAGACTTAATGGCTAAACCGTTTTCAAGCCATGAGGAATCAAGACCGCTTATCACAGGAAGATTTGTTATATCAGGGAATGAAATCCCCACCCCCATAACTCCCTCTGGGTTCATCACAACTCCTTTATCATCCAATATTAAAGATTGGTTTTTTACAACGCAAATAACAGCTTCCTTCCTTTCTTTAATTTTAATTTGCACAGTACTAAACAATTTTCTTTTGAAATCAACTTGTTTGATAACAGGAATATTTATTAATCGCTGCTTCGCCTTGTTAAACCTTACCAAAAACAGGTTTTCCCCTTGCGGAATATCTGCCAATCTTAAAATTTCATCGGGAGACATGAGGCGTGTTCCGACAACAAAAACATTATTTATCCTAAAAAGAGGAAGAGTGATAAAAACAGTCAAAACAGCTGCGGCAAAAAAAGCAAAAATAATAAACCAGATGATATACCAGCTTTTTTTAGGTTTCCGTTTTTTTATAGTTTGTTTTTTCATCTTGCGCTTTGTAAAATCCTAACAACCAATTCATCAAACGATATCCCCGCGTGCGCGGCTTCCGCTGGCAGGTCTGACTTATCGGTCATGCCTGGAATCGTATTAACTTCGGTAATGTAAGGAATATGATCTTTATCGCTTATGATAAAATCAACTCTTGAAACTCCTTTGCACCCCAAAGCCCTATGCGCGGCAAGGGCGAGTTTTTGTGTTTTTTTGTAGAGCGGAGGAGAAAGTCTGGCAGGAATTATAAATTGCGTACCGCCTGCGGAATACTTCGCGTCATAATCGTAAAACTCATTTCGGGGGACAAGCTCAAGTATTGGCAAAGCTTCTTCGCCCAAAATGCCGACTGTGACTTCTTTACCTTTTATATACTCCTCGACAAAACAGTTTTTATGTTCTTGTAGAGTTTTTTGCAATATTTTTTCAAATTCATTTTTATCTTTTATGATAGAAACGCCAAAGCTTGATCCTTCGGAAACAGGCTTTAAAACAACGGGAAACGGAAAAAAGCTTTTTATTCTTTCGGCTGTATCTTTTGGTTTTGCAAAAGGGTCAAGAAGCGCAAACGCGGCTGTCGGGATTTTATTTGCCAAAAAAATATTTTTCGCGGCGACTTTGTTCATTGCCAAGGCAGATGCCAAAACACCCGATCCCGTGTAAGGGATTCCCGCATATTCCAAAAGCCCCTGGATTACGCCATCTTCGCCATATGTCCCGTGGAGGGCAATGTAGACGATATCGATTTTTTTCTTTTTTAATTTGGAGATCAGGTCGTCATCGGTATCAAACTGGAAGACATTAAAGCCTTGATTTTTAAGTGAATCAAAAACCCGTTTTCCTGAACGAAGGGAAACATCCCATTCACGCGAGCGCCCGCCGGACAAGACGGCGATTTTTAGGTTTTTGAAGGATTGCTTGAGCATTAAAATAAATTATAACATAAATCATTCAAACAGTTCTCCGACTATACCAATCCAGAAGCACACTGCTAACTATTTTTTAGTTTTCCTGCTTGTGGCATTAAACCTTCGTTCCCCAATGTACAAACAAAAGTGGAATTCTCTCTGACAAATCCTCACTGGCATAAACAGTAAATGATGAAGTAGTCTTTGTTTTTTTTGTTTCCCTAAGAAAAAATACAATACTCCTTGTCGCAGAAACAGTTGGGCGAGGATGTAACAAAGGTGCAAGTAGTATTCCATCATCTTCAAATAATTGCCCCAACATGCTCCTATGAGCCGACCCCTGTTCAGTAACTAACATCTCTTCACAAACAACTCCCTTTCGTTTTTGATTTTGTATTATTTTAGCCATTATCGACCAGTCACTTGCCCTTACTCTTCTTACTATTTCATCAATTCCTATTGAAATATCATTAAACTCTCTCACAGTATCAAGCCTTGCTTGCATAGCCTCTCCTGGTGAAACAATAGAATGATATTCAGGGTTTCCCTTTCCTTTTACATCCTCCGCTTGACTCCCTCGCTCTACATCTCTCTCCCAAAAAACAAGATGCGAGCTACCATCAAGTCCTCTTTCTTTAACTCCCGCCCCTGACATAATCAATGCTGAACAAGCGTTTCCTCTATCTTCAATTTGCACATGAGAAAAAGATGGATTTTTATCTATCCCTTCTTTTGCAACAACTTCAGCAGATGCAATAAATCTCGCCGCACACTCTTGACATCCTTCTCTCCCCGTTTGTCCCAAAACATGAGCCGCAACTTTTCTTTGTGTATCTATGGAAAGGCCTCCCTTCTTTCTCAATGCTACAAACAATCCATCCATTTCATACATAGCTCTTCTTGCGGCAGTAACTGATGGACTAACACTTGTCATGATATTTTTACTCCTTTTTATTTAAGGCTCATCCAGCTTTTTGTTTATTGAACCTGTTGCAAAATGACATTAAAACACCTTTTTTACAGAAGATTGTTTATTTTGTTTACTGTATCTTCAATTTTAACAATGGTATTTCTCGGCATGCATTTAGTCCTTCTAAAAAAACTCTAAAAACTCCTTCAGTTCCTGAGTTTTTAATCAATCTAAACCTATAAGATAAGCCCTCCATATAAGGATAATATTCTGTTACTATTGGGGTACCTCGTGAGCCCGATAATAAGCGTAGGCCTAACAATAATTGGATTGGAATATTTTTAGTTTGCCTGTCTATTGAGAACAAGTGTTCTAACATGGGTCTGTAAGGCAATCCTTCACCTGTCATTTCCATACTAATCAGCCGTCCCTCGCCAATCATCCCTTGAACAATAGCCCAATCGTTCATTCTGGTGGCCATTGTAAGTCGCTCGACTCCTCTTCTCGTTTTTTCTGAAAAATAAGCGTCATATATCGTACTTAATCTTTTATTTACAGCTTCTTCAAGAGAAACAACAGAAGAACGGCCGTCATTTCCGATTGCCACGGTTCCATTCCCTTTTCCCCAAAAAACAAGATGTGAGCAAAATTCAAGCTGTTGCGCCTTGGGACCTTCTCCTCGCATCTTCCAAGCTGTTACTCCATACTCATTCGTATCAACTTCTATTTGAGTATCTTCCCCATTATTCACCAAAACTTCAGCTGACCTAACAAAATTCCCTGCAGTTTCACTCCAGCCGCCTTTCCCTACATGCCCCAAAACATGTCCAGCAACAAACCGTTTTTCTCTCATCGACAAAGTCTCTCCATAGCGTTTAAGTTTTGATTCTCTTCTCGCAAATAAGCCAACAACCTCAGACATAACTCTTCTTGGAAAACTATTTATAACAACCATTCTCCACCCCTTTTTCAAGATCTAAGATTTACCAATCAACCGTTTCTTGGTATAATTTTATTATCATCTTAATATTGTTTTAAAAATTTCAGATGATTTAGAGGGCACTGTTAGAGGCAATGTCAAATTAAAAATGATAAATGAAATGCTGAAAAATTTAAAGACTTTAAGTAAAAATCAATTATTTTGTTGTCTCTTCGACAATTTCTTTTATTTTTGAAAAAATTTTCTTTGCGGATGGTTCTTTGCATTTTTTATGTTTTAAAGCTTTTCCAAATGGATGGCAATGCCAGCCGCCAAGATTATCCCAACCGATTTTTCGCTCATCATCTTTTATAAGAGCATAGTTTTTTCTGTTGTTTTCAACATTACAGTAAATGTCAATAAAAAACTTTTTTGAGATTTCTATCCTTATGCTTACCCTATTAAACCTAGAATAATTAACAGATAAAAAACTATGAGGGAAAAACTTGCTTGATAAAGTTTTTATTTCCAAAAGATACTTTTCCAATAAATGCTCAAACATATTTCATCTCTTAGGAAAGTATTTAATTCGAATTTCTTTCAAAGCTGATAGCCAGTGTTTTTTTTCCTGTTCAAACCCTTCCCATTCAATGTAGTCTCTTTCCGTTTGATGGCTGTATTTGTCAGAGATTTTTCCTTTATTCCAAATAATCTCAAAATCCTTAAAAATCATTCCATATTTTGATTCAAATTTAACAATTTCATCTTCGCATTCTTTCAATTTTAACGATGCATTTCCATTGACTAGGTTAACTACTTTTTTTTCAGTGGTATCACCATCAAAAAGATTTAACATTTCAATTATTTGTTTTGACAATGCAAAGGTTGGCATTTTTTCTCCCCCATATTTTATTCTTATGGAACTAGGTTAATTATATCACAAAGTGGGGAGTTGCGTTTTAAAAAGGGAGATACCTTACATTGACAAGCTAAACCGACAATTATACAATGCAATTGTCGGTTGCAACCGACAATTTTTAGAAAATTTTTATAACGATAGGAATAAAAAATGACATATAAAATAACTTTAATCCCGGGAGACGGAATAGGACCTGAAGTTTCAAATGCGGCTCGCAGGTGCGTTGACGCTACAGGAGTTAAAATAGATTGGGAAATCGCGGAAGCGGGAGCCGATGTTATAGAGAAATACGGGACGCCGCTTCCACAAGAAACATTAGAATCAATCAGAAAAAACAAAATCGCCTTAAAAGGACCGTTGACTACCCCTATCGGCACAGGATTTAGAAGCGTTAATGTCGCTATCCGCAAAGAACTGGATTTGTATGTATGTTTAAGACCTTGCAAATCCTTCAAAGGGGTTCGCTCAAGATATGAAAATATCAACCTCGTAGTTGTCCGCGAAAATACAGAAGATCTTTATGCGGGGATCGAATTTGAAGAAGGGAAACAAGAAACAAAAAATCTCATTTCTGAAATAGAAAAACTTTCGCAGAAAAAAATCAAGCCCGATTCCGGCATATCCATAAAACCAATCTCAATTTCCGGGACAAAAAGGATCGTCGAGTTTGCTTTTGAATACGCCGTAAAGCATAACAGGAAAAAAGTAACTGCGATAACTAAAGCAAATATTATGAAATTTACCGACGGCCTCTTTTACGCAGCGGCACGCGAAGTTGCAAAACAATATGAAGGAAAAATCGAATACGAAGAACGGCTAATCGATAACATGTGCATGCAACTCGTCCAAAAACCGGAACTTTACGATGTGCTTGTTCTTCCAAATTTATACGGAGATATCCTCTCCGACCTTTGCGCGGGACTTATCGGCGGGCTTGGCATAGCTCCCGGAGCAAACCTTGGAAATGGGATTGCGGTCTTTGAAGCAATCCACGGATCGGCTCCAAAATATACAGGCCAAAACAAGGTAAACCCTGTTGCAATGATATTATCCGCAGTTTTAATGCTGGATTATATAGGAGAAAAAGAAGCGGCAAGAAAACTTGAAAATGCCGTCGCTAAAATAATCGCAGAAGGGAAAAGCGTTACATACGATCTAAAAACCGATCGCAATGACCCAACCGCTGTCGGAACATCACAAATGGCAGATGCGATAATAGAAGAATTGGCGATTGACAAATAAAGACCAATTTTGTATATTCGAGGACAAGAAAACTTCATAGCTTTTAAAAAGCAAGAGAGGTAATTTTTATGAAAACAAAGTTTTTTATGCCTTCCGTTTCTATCTTTATCCTTTTAGTTTTATCTTTTTTGGTCGGTGGATGCGGATCATCAAATAGTTCAAGCGGAGGAGGAAACACCGGGGATGGAACAATCACCGCGTCAGGAAATGTAACCATATCGGGAAAACTTTACACAGGAACAATAACAGCCTCTTCTATTAAAACAAACTCTGTTGGAGTACGGGTTTTTGCTGAAAAAAGTACTCCTATAGAAGGCTACAAGGTTGTAGCAGTCGGGACAGAAACACAACAAACATATTTTGCCGATGCTTCAACAGACGATTCTGGAAGCTTTACAATTTCCAACCTTCCATCGGGTGAATCTTATTATTTAGAAATAGTAAACGATAACAACAAATACGCCGCGCCAATCTCTTTTGGCACAAGCGGAAATGATGTTGTTATGGCAGTTTCAGCAGATGCCACATCGACATCTATAGAAGTAGGAAATATTGTGTATGAAAGTAATAACGGAGGAGCAGTGCCTGAAATCGCAATCCCAAGCGGCAATCTTGATGTTGCCAGTACTGCAAGAGCAAAAACTGATGAAAACATGGTTCCCGTGGGCGCAGGAAATCTGGGAAAAGGAGATGTTGCAGATTTTACAGGAAGCGCTGATACAAAATTAGATGGGGATGATGATGGAATTCCCAATATATTTGACGCAGATGATGATGGAGACGGAAAGGTTGACGGTTTAGATGATATACCTCGTCCATCAGGTGCAATTGAAATACAAATAGACGGAGTAAGCAACACAGGAACTTTTTCCAATCTGCCCGAACAATATGAATTTTTCCCAACTTATACCAATAATGGGACATTAAATGAAACTGCAGTTAATGTAGGAAACGATACAACTTTGGCAATTGAAATTGTAATGTCAGGCAGTACATCTCCCGACAAATTTTCTGATGTAAGAATTATTGAAGGGCCAAGCTGGCTTACAAGTGCAAAGGTTGCAGGATCATCCCTTGCCGACTATCCAACCAGCGGAACATCTTGGAATAGCGTTGATTACAAACTTTACAAATCAACAGACAGATGGACTGTTTGGGTAAATCCGATTGGAACACCCGAAGCAGGAGATGTTTTAAAATTTCAATTAACCGATGCGGCAACAGGAGATAAATCATATGTATTATCAACACTAACTTATGTTTTTAATGATTTTCCACGGCTTGTGAAATATTCTTACACTGGATCAAGTGGATTGGTTACTAAAGAGGCAAATGATCTTACTTTAGATATATACAATGCAAACTCTAGGTGTTTCCCTTATGAAGGCAATACAATAACGTTTATATGGTCTGCCCCAAAAGATGATGACGGCAATTATATAACAAACATGATATATCAATTAGACGGAATAACATATCACACATCAACAGGAGAAGGAGATACAACTTTTATTCACTCAGGTGCATCTTTGGCAAATTTGGATACAACAACAAGCACAGATTCTGATTTTGGGACTCTTTACAATTATACATTTACGCCAACAACCGATGCTTTTGCCTATTTCAAAGTTGATATAAAGGCACAAAGCCCAACGCCCGGAGGTGGGAACGCGTCACAAATGATTAATTTCCTAAAAATTGGCGACTAGCGGTTATTTAATAACAGAAATTTTGCCACCTGTTACAACTGCTCCATTTTGGACTATTTTGTAAAGATAAACGCCTTCAGATAAAACACGCCCCCATGAATCCTTTCCATCAAACTCAACGTTATTGTCTCCCTTTTTGGCTCCATTCTGGGCAGCTGCGTAAGAATTTCGCCAAACGATACTGCCGGCAAGATTTATTACAAAAATACTCGTCTCTCTTTCTTCAAAAAGCCAATAATAGATCCTCGCGCTTCCAATGTTCGGATTATACGGATTTGGACCAAATATTGAAGAATTGTGATCTGTCGCACCTACCGCCGCGAAAGGAGTAAAATGGGTAGTTGTAAAAGTTAAAGAATTGTTGTCATATCCCAAAATCGTAATACCATCTTCACTCCAAGAGCCCCCTTTCCAATAATAAACTTTTACAGGATCATTAAGCAAACGGTCTAAAGGAATAGTGACAACAGCCGGAATCAAAAATTCATTGATAGAAGCTCTGATATCAAAAACCTTACTCAACAATCCAAAATATTGGGGAAAGCTTCCCGGTTCTTTGGCAAGAATTGGAACAGAAACCGTTACATCCATTGTCACAGCTCCAGCAGGAATTGTTATGTGCATACCTGGAATTTTTAAATCGGCCTCTGTAAATTCCTGCGTAGCATGCCCCGTTGCTATTTCAGGCTCTCCTTCTGCTCCCTGAGAAGTAGTCCCCGTAACAGGAATAAATTCAAAAACCAATTTTGCTTTATCCTGTTTTTGCGCGTCACCAGAAGAAACAGCAGTTATAAAAGTTGTTGCCGTCACTTTGCTATTCCCCTTGTAACCAACATTCGCTTTTACTTCGCGGCTTATCCCCGAAGATAGAGGAACGACATAACCACTGCCTAAAACATAAGCAGTAATATCACTTCCTCCACTATTTAGGTCATAAAATGTCATTAAAAAATCATCATTCAACTTTTCTCCCTGTATTACAATATCATCCTTTAATTCAGAAATATTGTTAATTTTAAAATAAAGAGTTGCAATTTTATTCGCCAAAACTTCAACTGTCGCAACCTGTTCAATTGTCTCATTTTCAAAAACTCCGGCACCACGATAAATCCCCTCAACTGTTCCTATCATCATGTCCGGCTGATAAACGGAAGGTGGTGGCGGCGGGGGTGGGGGAACTAAAGGAATAAATGTTGTCCTTACTTTTACTGAGTCTTTCTTTGTTGGATCATTTGATGATATAAGTGTCGCCGTTATCTCTTGCGTCGCAAGCGTATTCCCCTTGTTTACTATCTCAATTCGCCCTTCAGTAGATGTTAATGCTGATAAGTTAACCAGATATCCGCTCCCTCCCACCTGCGATGTTATGTCTCCCACTCCACTTACAGAATCATAATATGTTACGGTATAATTCCCTGCTCCGACTTCTCCTGTAAGTATAAGCGTATCAGCAGCATCTCCCGCATTCAAACTTTTCAACCGGTATACCCCAACTTCATTGCTTGCAAGTGATATTGTCTTTACTTGCAAACTAGGGACGTTTTCATAAATCCCTTCCCCAACATATTCACCTTCTAACGTCGCAATCATCATGTCCGGCTGATAAACGGAAGGTGGTGGCGGCGGGGGTGGGGGAACTAAAGGAATAAATGTTGTCCTTACTTTTACTGAGTCTTTCTTTGTTGGATCATTTGATGATATAAGTGTCGCCGTTATCTCTTGCGTCGCAAGCGTATTCCCCTTGTTTACTATCTCAATTCGCCCTTCAGTAGATGTTAATGCTGATAAGTTAACCAGATATCCGCTCCCTCCCACCTGCGATGTTATGTCTCCCACTCCACTTACAGAATCATAATATGTTACGGTATAATTCCCTGCTCCGACTTCTCCTGTAAGTATAAGCGTATCAGCAGCATCTCCCGCATTCAAACTTTTCAACCGGTATACCCCAACTTCATTGCTTGCAAGTGATATTGTCTTTACTTGCAAACTAGGGACGTTTTCATAAATCCCTTCCCCAACATATTCACCTTCTAACGTCGCAATCATCATGTCCGGCTGATAAACGGAAGGTGGTGGCGGCGGGGGTGGGGGAACTAAAGGAATAAATGTTGTTTCCATTTTAATAACATCTTTTTTATCAAATTGTTTTAATGAGCTGGCTGTCATATTTACCTCTACTGTTAAAAGCTCATTTCCTGTATATGCAATTAAAGCTTTTCCTTCATAAGATTCCTCTACCCCCAATGTCCTGTCATATCCTCCCAAAGTTGATATATCAGGAGTTATATCTATTAAAGCTCCTTCGGCGTCAAAAACAAAATAACTTATATTTAAATTATCAACACCAAAAGCTCCAACAAGTTCAAGATCATCAACAACATCTCCTCCATTTTTTACCTTAAAATAATAAACAGCAACTTCGTTTGACGCTAGTGTTAAAGCCTTAACTTGTCTCTCTGCAAATGTTCCGCTTTCATAAAAGCCCTCTTCAAAATAATCTGCTCCACCTTCCAATGTTCCAATCATTAAATCAGGTTGATAAACAGGTAATAGAGGTAAAGGAATAAATGTTGTTTTTGATTTTACTGTATCTTTTTTGGTAGGATCATTTGATGAAATAAGCGTCATTGTAATTTCCTGCGTTGCAAGAGTATTCCCCGTATAACTAACCTCAAAGCGGCCTTCAGTAGAACTTAATGCTGTTAAATCAACTAAATATCCTGCCCCCACAACTTGAGCCGTAATATCCCTTCCACTCTCCAAAACAGCGTCATAAT
>Ga0208373_1001091_pt1 | contig 38877 bp, 38 predicted proteins | sample RifOxyC2_FD_184036 | JGI IMG/M metagenome (GOLD analysis project Ga0208373, IMG submission 184036) | Soil microbial communities from Rifle, Colorado - Rifle Oxygen_injection C2 (SPAdes) | ecosystem: Environmental > Terrestrial > Deep subsurface > Rock core/Sediment | place: Rifle, Colorado...
CCCCGGCCCAAGCCTGTTTGACGCCATTGCCCGGGCCGTCTGCCGGGCCGGAGTCCTCCCCAGGAAAGAGCTGCACGAGGCCTGGGAAACGGCCCGGCGGGTCCGGCGGCGCTTCCGGGGAGGGCGGGTCCTGGACCTTGCCTGCGGCCACGGCCTTCTGGCCCATATCATGCTCATCCTGGACCAGACCTCAGAGACGGCCCTGGCCGTGGACAAAGCCATTCCTGAAAATGCCCGGAAACTGTCCGGGGCCTTGATGGAATCCTGGCCCCGGCTGGAAAACAGGATCATTTTTCAAGAGGCTTCCATAGAGGATATCACGGTATTGCCCGGGGACCTTGTGGTGTCCGTCCATGCCTGCGGCCCCTTAACCGATCTGGTTCTGGACAAGGCCGCTGAACGGCATGCGCGGGTGGCGGTCCTGCCCTGCTGCCATGACACAAAACGCTGCGCCGCAGACGGCCTGGAAGGCTGGATGACCCCTGATCTGGCCATTGATGCAGTCCGGGCCCTGAGACTGAAATCCATGGGCTATAAGATCCTGACCCAGACCATTCCCGGCGCCATTACCCCCAAGAACCGGCTGCTCATGGGGGAATATCCGGCTCCCTAATTTGTTTCGCTTTCAATGACCGAACGCACGGTGCAATACCGGTTCCCGCTAAGGCGGCCCAGGATATCCAGACCCTGCCAGTCCACTTCTCTGCCGGCCTTTAACAGATCATCCCTCACATGAACCAGCCGGACCCGGCCCAGGGTCAGATTCCCGGCATGGGGTCCTTCGCTCACGGTCACGATGCGCTCCAGGGTGCATTCAAAGGCGATTTTGGCTTCCCGGACCCGGCGGGGCCGGATGGTTTTCGAAGGCTCCCAGTGAATCCCGGTAATGGAAAGGTCATCGGTCCCATAGGGAATGGGCCTTGCGCTGTATTCCATGGGGGCCAGGAGATCCACGGACACCAGGTTCACCACAAACTCCGGCACCTCCCGGATATTTTTTGCCGTATCCTTCAAGGTCCCGTCGGCCCGGTTCACCACGGAAAAGGCCAGAACCGGCGGGGACCAGGACACGCCCGTAAAAAAGCTGAAGGGCGCCAGATTGGTTTGACCCTCTTTATTCATGGTCGATACCCAGGCAATAGGCCGGGGAATGAGGGCGCTGGTCAGAAGGTCATGGGCCTGTCTCGGCTCCAGTTCCATCAGGTTGATTTCCATATTCCACAGATCCTTTCACAATTGCCGAACACCCTCAGTCTGAGTCCGGAAGGGGTGCGGCGAAACTTCAGATTCTCCAAACAATGGATTCCATTCTTTTTCCAATTTTTCCAAGGGTGGCGATCAAGTCTTTTTCATCGGGCAGATCACCCATCACCAAGTCTTTGAATATGGTCCGGTAGGTATTTCGGATACGATTCCAGGTCGTTTCCGGTTCCTCAAAAATCATGGCCGTATAAGGGTGGGTGTTCAACCATTCATTGTCATTCCTGTAGCTGATGAAATCATCTTTCCCTACTTTTTGCAGCATATAGGAAAATTCATCACTGTTAAAAAATGAAGCAACCGCCCCATTGCCCAGCATAAGGTCAAGGTCATAGATATGCCTGATTTTATTGGATAAGGCCGTGTACGGGTCATCCATTCGTGAAAACCTGACCAGGCCCATTATTTTTTCACAAAAGGTCCGTTCAGCACTGAGGGCCTGGACATTAAATGCTTTCATGCCATAAGTTTCGATCAAGGCCTCCTGACCGGCAATCTGCATGATATCCAAAATATAACTGCCGATTTTTTCAATCGTGAACGGCTCATAATTCCCAAGCCAGGTGGCCTCAATGACCAGTTGCTCCCTTACCTGTCCGAAATTGCCTGAAAAAACCCGATTGTAGGGGTGAACCGTTTTCCAGATATTCCCTTTTTTATTGGTCAGCCCCTCTATCCGGGTTTCCGGCAGCACTGTTTCTACAATTTTGCTGATTCGCCGGATCCTGGTTTTCAACTGGTTGTCGGTTTCCCCCTCAGCTCTCAGGACAACCAAATCAATATCCTCGGAAAACCTCCGGATCAATTGCAGGCATTTTGAAAGACAGGTCCCGCCTTTGAAAACGACTTGATCTGCTATATCTGAATGGAAGATCGCGTGCAGCACCAGAGTGCTCCAATAATCTTTTTCCACATAGATTTCCGGGATACCGAACCGCTGGGAAGCAGCCAGAATTGCATCTTTGAAAACCTCTGTATTTTCATGCAGGTTCAATCTATCGAACCTTCCATTTTTCAGCCGTTGGCAGGATGTCCGGGGTTATGCCCAGATCATAGATTGTCAATGGATTCAGGCTCTGGGCCAACGGTTCCAGATCCATGCCCGCAGACAGATTTTCCAATAATGCCCCCAGGAGCGCCCGGGTCCGGGGCGGATAGTCGAGGCCGTAACGGACAATCTGCCGCCGCTCCTTCTTTTTCAGGGATGCCAGGGCGGTCCCTATCTGTTTTACAGCGGTTTTTTTATCCAGATCCGGGATCTGTTTAAAATCTTTTAGCGCATCCAGGATTTCCAGCAGACGATAATTTTCATCCGTCACATCCACATAGCTTTTGACCCGCCGGACGTTGATATTTCCGATCCGGGTCCGGATTTCCTTGAGTTTGCTTGCAACCCTGATGTCTCCCGGAACCTGGGTGGTTAATCCCATCCGGTTATACAATGCCGTGCCCGTGATATAGGCAATTCTGTTTTCCCCGGCAAACAGATAGGGCCGGAGCCGTTCCTCTTCGCCGGGCGTCAGTTCCCCGAATAGGGTTTTCTTGGGTTTGTAAAAAACGCCAACACCCATCCGTTTTATGACCTTTCCGGCGATCAGCCGCTCAATGGCTTTGGCCGCGGCCCCATACTCGTTGCTTGAAATGCCCAGTTGCTGGTATTTAAATATTGCCCCCACCGGCAGTTCAGCGATTTTTTGGTTTATTTTTTCAGAGACTTTCATGAAATTACCCTTGCCTTCAGTTATGGAGAAGGGTAAGTTGGGGCCTATTTTTTGTCAAGTATTTTCCGGATAATACTTGACAAAATATCTGAAAAGGAAACATCGGGAAAAAGGGGTCGATGCCCATGATCGTCATGGACATTTATCCTCAACTCCGCCGCATTCCTCAAGGTTTTCTGCACCGGCTGATCTCCGGAAGCAATTCGCTCCGGTCAAAATAGACTTCATTGCGCCGGATTTTTCCCTGCCCGTCAAACTGCAAAAAGCAGACGCCGACGCATCCAATGGTTTTATCCCCCACCGGTATTTTTGCCGACCATTTGTTCAAAAACCCGCCTTCCATGGGAATGGGCTCAATCTGGGTCCAGACCCAATCCGGGTTCTGAGAAAGCAGCTTTTTGAAATAACGGATGAGGTTCTGCTTTCCGCTCATGCCGTCCGGTATGGACGGATCAAGGTAAAAACAATCCTCGGAATAATACCCGGCCAGTTTTTCAGGATCATTCCCTGTCCAGGCCGGCAGCCACTTGGCTGCAAATTCCCTTGCCTCGTCCTTATTCATCATCATTGTGACACATCCCTTCTCCGCAACGCCCGGTTATGGCTGCCGGTTTGTTTCAATCATGCGGATGGTGAGTTCAGCCGCTTTGCCGGTAAACTCCCGGCACCGGCTGATAAGGTTTTCAGCACCGAAAATCCGCTGCCCTTCCTCGGTCCCCAGATCACAACCCAATAATTCCGCGCAATTTGTGGAACCGAAGATTTCCCGGAACTGCTCCACGAAGGCCTGAACCGCAGCGTAATTGTTTTCAACCGGTTCGGCGGCGCTGCTGCGGCCAAAAGCCAGATTCAACCCCAAAACCCCGCCTGTCAAAGCACCGCACGGGCCGCAGGTGCGGGCCATACCGCTGCAAAAGCCCGTCGCAATGCCCGGCATGAGCGAAGATTCCATACCAAGGGCCTCTGCAACCGTGGCAAGCACACTTTCAGCACAATACAGGCCCTCATCAAACCTCTTTGCGGCAGCTTCCTGATTCTTGTTCATTCGGTGTTTCCTTTCGGGCTATAGCGATGAAATTCAGGGGTCGCCGGAGCTAAGGAGGGGTAAGGCGAAGCCGCTAGTTGCGGACTGCTGCAACGACTGCTTATGTGTTTAGACATTGAAGACCCCATCTTTACGTTCTAATTTCCCATTGCAGATGGAACAATTCATATTTATATCTGATACCCACTGAGCTTTATACTTTTTTTTGCATTTTTTACATTCATAGTGAAAAGAGTTGTCTTTTTTAGGGTGAAAAATGCCATAAAGAACAACAATTATACCCATTAGGACAAAGAGGATAGCTACAGGCTTCTTTACTTCCATCTGATAGCGATTGACCCAGCCAGTTTGGTACATATAAGTTCCAGCAATAACAATTAAAATTCCAGCAACTATTGGACCTAATCTATCGTTCATAATTTTATTTTTGACATATAAATAAATCCACAGGCGCTGGATACCATTCAGAACCAGACAATACCCAAGTTGAAAGCAAATGAATCCGTTATCCTGCAATTTCTTATCAGGATTTCATTCCGGTTGTAAAGACATATTTATGGGGGCGTAAAAGGGTTTTGCAGGCCGGGGAAACCGTCACCGGGCGGGGTTTTGCGGGAGGGGCGTTAACTCATGCCCATCTCCTGCTCAACCCGCTCGATTTCCTTTAAAAGGCTTTCCCTTTCCTCGGCCGTGAGGCCGGGGGAGGCGAGGCGTTTTTGAAGGCCGAGAAGGATCATCTCTTCCCTGTACTGGTTGCAGGTGTATTTGGGAGCGGGGTCGTTTTTTGACATGGGTTCTTTCCTGTGTCCGGCGGTTAAAAGAGATCGTAGCGGACCAGTTTGCCTTCAAGGCCGCCGATCTGAAGGGGTTTTTTCCAGGTGGGGGACAGGGGCACTTTTTTGATGTATTTGGGTTCGCCAAAATAGATAAAGGCCCTGGAGGTTTTGCACCGGTCCTTTAAAAACAGGCCCAGGTCCGTATAGAATTGGTTCAGGTTTTCGTCTTTTCCCATGCGGATGCCGTAGGGCGGGTTGGCCACGATGACGCTGCCCCGGATGCTTTCGATCTCTTTGAAATCCTTTTGCAGGATCTCGATTTCACTGCCGAAATGAAGGCCCATGATATTGACCCTGGCCGCATTGACTGATTCTTCGGAAATATCGCTGCCGCTGATCAGGGCCTTGGGGAGGGGCCGGTAATTGTCCCCGGCCTCCTTTTTCACCTCTTCCCAGAGGCTGGCGTCAAAATCCGGCAGCCGTTCAAAGCCGAACTGGGTTCGAAAGACCTGGGCCGGGATCCGGCAATAGGCCATGAGGGCTTCGCACAAAAGGGTGCCGGAACCGCACATGGGGTCGTATAAGGGCTGGCTGCCGTCCCATTCCGACATCCGGATGATGGCCGCGGCTATGGTTTCCTGCATGGGCGCGGAAACGGATTCCTCCCGGTAGCCCCTTTTGTGCAGGGTGCCGCCGGAAGCGTCAATGGAAAGGGTGGCCATGTTCCGGTGAAGATGCAGGTTGACGGTGATATAAGGATTTTTGGCATCCACATCGGGCCGCTTGTTGGACCTGTCCCGGAAATAATCGGCAATGGCGTCCTTGACCCTGAGTCCTGCAAAATTGGAATGGGTGATCTTGGATTCCGACACATTGGCGGTAATGGAAAAGGTTTTTTTCGGGGTCAGGAATTCTTCCCAACGGATCTTCCCGGCCTGGGCGTAGAGTTCATCCTTGTCCTTGCATTCAAAGACCGCCAGGGGGGCCAGGATCCTGGACAGGAGCCTTGCAAAATAGGTGATCCGGTAAAAGTCCCGGCGGGAAGCCGTGAACCAGATGCCCCGGTAGACGGGTTTGATCCTGGCCGCGCCCAGTTCCCGGAGTTCTTTGACGGCCAGGTCTTTCACGGTTTCAGACACCTGGGCGAAATACCGGGATTCTTTTTCGTATAAATAGCTCAGTTTGGCCTGTTTTCGGGTACTGCCTGTTCCTTTTTCAAGGATGGATTTCTTGCCTGTGTTCAAATGTCTTATCCTTCGTTATGATGCTTTTTTTCGCCGGGTTCCGATTTTCAAGAGACCGGCAATGTTGGCGTCCGGGTCAATGACGGGTTCGATGAGGGCCCTGGGGCAGGTCATGAGGGTGGAGATGCCGGGGCCGTGACCGGCCAGGAGGCAGTCCGAATGCACCACGACGCCGATGCTGACGGCTCCTTTGACAAAGGCCCGGCCATAGGAATTGTCATGGTCCAGCAGGGTCACAAAATCACCGAATTTGAGCTTGTCCAGGCCATATTCCCGGACGGTGTCCGGGTCGCTGGTCATGACATCGTAATCCCCGGCCGCCACATGGGCCGAGCCAAGGCCGGAGCCCATGCACTGGGCCGGGACCAGGGTGGTGACCGGTACCCGGAGCCTGCCGCCTTTGATTTCTTTGATTTTCATTTTGTTTAATAGGCCGGGGTCCAGGTTGAAGAGCCGGATATCCGGGTAATCCAGGAGTTTCAGGCCCTGGCCCTTGGACCGGATCATGATTTTGTCGTCATAGGTCAGTTTTTCCAGGGCCGAAGCCGGGAAATCCACCATGACGTGTTCGGACCCGCCGTGGTGGCCGGTGACCCTTCCCATTTCTCCCTTGGCGTCCCCGGACACGATGCGGGCCTCGTTTCCGATACAGGAAAGGATCTGCAAGGCGTCATTGGGAAATTCAAGGGGCTTTTCCGGGTTGGCCGAGCAGCTTACCCCGGGCTCGATATGGTCGCCAGCCAGGCCAAAGGCCGGATCCCCCACCCGGACGTTCAGGGTGATCCCCCCGATGCTGGGAAGGATAAAGGGTTTTCCCTCATGGCTCACCCGCCAGCCGGTTCTGAGCCGGGGAGGGCCGGGTTTGCATTGCAGCAGAACTTCAACCAGGTTGTCTTCATTTGTTTTCAGCATGGTTTTTTCCTTTATGAATGATCCAGTTTTAAGAGGAACGGGATGGCGAAAAACCCGATCACGGCGCTGACGATAAACATATTGTCAAGCCCGGCCATATCGCCTATGATCCCGGCCAGGAATACGGCCACGGACCGGACAAAAAACGAGGCCATCATGAAAAGCCCGTTGGCGGCCGAAGGGTTCATTTTTGCATTTTCCTGGACCAGGGCCAGCATGACCGGCGTTGTGGACAGAACCGTAAAGCCCGCCACCCCCACCATGGCAATTTTGATAAACCCCTCGGTAAACACAAAGGTCAGGATGGCGATGGGGGCCACCATCAATACCCAAAACAGGACCCTTTGTCTTCCGATCCGGTCGCTGAGGGTTCCGGCGCACAGGATCCCGGCCACACCAAAGGCTTCATACAGGGCCAGGGCCCCACCGCCGTACCAGAGGCTCCCGGTTTGCCTTTCCACAAAAACCGTCAGAAAGGTGCCCATGACGGCGTGCATAAAGGAGCGGGCCGCCAATACCCCGGTGATAGGCACCAGCACATGCTTGATTTCATTATAGGCGGATGTGATGGAGCCTTTCCGTTTCATGCCGGTTTTTTCGGTTTCTTTTTCCAGGGCAAAATACAGCAGGACCGAAATGAGAACGGCAAGGCCCATGACCAGATAAAACCGGTCCTGCCCTAGAAAGGAAACGGCTGCCACGGCAAACATGGGGCCCACCATCCGGGCGGCTTCCCCGCCGGTCATATACAGGCTCATGCCCCGGCCTTTTTTCAGGCCCGAATATCCGGCCACCAGGACCGGTGACGGCACATGAAAAAGCGCCACACTGATGCCGGCCAGAAACACCAGGACCAGAAGAAGAAAATAGGTATGGGCGTTTAAGATCAGGCTCATGGATACCGCCGTCAGCGTGGGCGCCAGGATGACCAGCCACCGGGCCAGCCCCCGGTTGTCGGCAAAGAGGCCGATGACGGGGTTAAGCAGGGCCGGAACCTGCATCACCGTGGACAAGAGCCCGGCCTGGCCCAGGGTCAGGGACAATTTTTCAATGATCAGGGGCAAAAGGGGTGAAAGAAAGCTGGTGTACACATCATGGACAAAATGGGAAAAGGCGACCAGCATCACCCTGCCGGTCTGGAAGGATTCAGGTTTCATTTGAGCTCTTTTATCAGATTTACCCGTTAAAGTAAAAGAATTTGTATGGCGTTTCCCCGGATTCGGACTTAGAATAAGAAAAAGCCATACCTTAAACCCCATCATAAAAGGATGACGATTATGGACCCTATCACTTACAAGGCCATGGTGGTCGAAGAAATTGAAAAAAACAAATTCACACGGCAGATCCGGGAATTGCAGGTCCATGACCTGCCGGACAATGATGTCCTGGTCCGGGTATTGTATTCTTCCCTGAATTATAAGGATGCCCTGTCCGCCACGGGCAATCGGGGTGTCACAAGGGCCTATCCGCACACGCCGGGCATTGATGCGGCCGGGATTGTGGTGGAAAGCCGGTCCTCATCCGTAAAAAAGGGGGAAAAGGTCATTGTGACGAGCTATGACCTGGGCATGAATACCAAGGGCGGATTCGGGCAGTATATCCGGGTTCCGGCGGACTGGGTGGTGAAAATGCCCCAAGGCCTGGATGAAAAGGAAAGCATGATTTTCGGAACCGCCGGGTTTACGGCTGGTATGTCTGTTTTTAAATTGACGCAGACCATCACGCCCGGGCACGGGGATATCCTGGTCACCGGCGCCACCGGCGGGGTGGGATCCATGGCCGTGGCCATTCTTTCCCATTTGGGCTATTCCGTCATGGCCCTGTCCGGAAAACCCGACACCGGGTTTCTAACCCGCCTGGGAGCAAAAGCCGTTCTACCCCGGAAGGATTTTCTTGCCGATACGGCTTCTCCCATCTTAAAACCCCGCTTTGCCGGAGCCGTTGATACCGTGGGCGGAGACATCCTGGCCACGGCCGTCAAATCGGTCCAGCAGGAGGGCGTCGTGACCTGCTGCGGCAATGTGGCCTCCCCGGACCTTCCCCTGAATGTATACCCCTTCATCCTGAGGGGGGTTTCCCTTTTGGGCGTCGATTCCCAGCATTATGCCATGGACCTCCGGACCCTGATTTGGGAAAAGCTGGCCCGGGAATGGAAATTCGAGGGTCTGAACAGTATTTATGATGAAACCGATCTTTACGGCTTGAATGAAAAGATCGACCTGATCCTGAAGGGGGAATTAAAAGGCAGGACCCTGGTGAATTTGAATTAAGTATTTTGTTTTATCATTGACAATGGGGATGAATTACCCTTTAATTTTGGCAGTCCCCGGTTTTTAACACCAACCTTAAAAAAGAGGAGGATATCATGACCACACCGCAACATTGCCCAGGTTTTCAGCAGTTTCAAAATTTAAAATCCTTTACCTGCAAATGCCCGAAATGCAACACGGAAAAGGAAATCTTTTCCGATGAGTTTAATAAGACCCATAAATGCAGCAAATGCGGAGAGGAAATCGATTTTACATCCTGCGCCTATGAAGCCGGAAATTAAATAAAGGCTTACCCCTGTCCCTGGTTTTGAACGGCTGAGGCGTCGAAACCGGGACAGGGCATTTCAGACGTCCATCTTCCCGGAGACCACCCATGATAGGATCCAGAAATTTCTCTTTTCTCTGCCTTTTGTTTTTGTGTACCGTATCCCTTTTTGCATGCAGCCCCCCCAAGAGCAACACTCCCCAGACTTTTTTGTACCAGACGGACAAGGAGGTTCAGGCCCTTCTGCCGATCCGGCCGGATTATCCGGACACGCGCTTTGCCGTTGTTTCAGACCTTCATTTTTATGATAAAAGTCTTGGCACCGGCGGTAAAGCCTTTCAAGAATATCTGGCCGGCGACCGGAAACTCCTGGCTCAGAGTGAAGAAATCATTGCAGCGGCCATGGAAAAGATTTCAAAGGAAAAGGTGAGGTTTGTGCTGGTTCCCGGAGACCTCACCAAGGACGGTGAACGGATCAACCACGAAGGCGTGGTCAAAACCTTGAAAAAACTCGAATACTCCGGGCTCAAGGTTTATGTGGTTCCGGGAAACCACGATATCAACAACGGTGCCGCCGTTCAATATACAGGGGAGGAGACAAAACCGGTTTCTTCCATCAATGACAAGGATTTTGAAGTCCTGTACCATGAATTCGGTTATAATGAAACCCTTGCCCGGGATAAGGATTCTTTGAGCTATGTCCTGGAACCTGAAAAGGGCCTGTGGCTTCTGGCTCTCGATTCCTGCAAATGGAAGGAGAACCAGCCCCAGGCCCATCCCCTCACTGGCGGGGCTTTTTCCGCTTCAACCCTTGCCTGGATCGAATCCCAGCTCATCCTGGCCAAAAAAGAGAATAAAGCCGTTCTGGCCTTCATGCACCACGGGATCATGGAACATTATCCGGCCAATAAAAAATTTTACGGGCAATATATTGTCGATGATGCCGAAACCGTCTCGGCCCTCCTGGCCGCCTATGGGGTTCGCCTGGTGTTCACAGGCCATTACCATGCCCAGGATGTGACCAAAAAAGAATTCAAAGATTCGGGAGAGTTCATCTTTGACATTGAAACCGGCTCCCTGGCGACGGCTCCCTGTCCTTACCGGGTGGCGGAGATAAGGAACGGACACCGGGCAGTCATCAAAAGTGTCTTCATTGACGCCATTCCCTCCATGAAGGACAAATTTGCCGGATACGCCCGGGACTTTGTCTTTAACGGAACCGTTACCATGGCCAATGCCAGGCTCGATAAATACTGGGTGTCCAAAAAGCAGCAACCCCTGATCACCGGCCAGGTAGCCCAGGCCTATTGCGCCCATCTTCGCGGCGATGAAAAAAAACCGGACCCCGTCATCAACCCGGAAGGCTTCGGGATATGGCTCAGGTTCATCGCCTGGATGCAGAAGGATCTTATTGATGGCTGGTGGACGGATCTTCCGCCCCGGGACAATAACCTGACCATTGATCTGACCACAGGGGAGGTGAATTGACCTTTCTGAAAAAAGCCCGGCGCCCGGTTGTTCTGTTCCTGGTCCTCCTGCCGATCCTTTTTTCCTGTTCCTCCAGGGACAAGGAAAGCTTTTCAGAGGCCGTGTGGGCCGAGCAGGTCGAAAAAACCCGGACCCAGGATCTTTATGCGCCCCATCATGAAAACGGCTGGTTCTTTGCCCCCTGGATGAAAATGCCGGACAAGCGCTTTTCGGATGTGCTGGGCTGGAAATTTTTTTCAAAGGAGGCGTATACAAAAGCGGAAAAAAACTTTCTGCCCTCTGTGATCCCCGGCGCAGCCGAAAGAATTGCAAAAACTCAGGGTGATTTTATCCTCTGGATCGGGCACAATACCTTTTTAATCCGCCTGGGGGACACCTATTTTCTGACGGACCCCATTTTTTCAAAACGGGCCCTTATTCCGGCAAGGTTGACCCCGCCGGCCTTGAGCCTGGAAGAGGTCAACGCCGTTGCCGAAAATCTGAATATTATCATTTCCCACAATCATTATGACCACCTGGACCGGGACAGCATGGAAGCCCTTCCTGAAACCGCCGCCGTTTATGTGCCCAGGGGGTTAAGGGACCTGGTCCTGGACATGAACAAAACCCATGTCGTTGAAATGGACTGGTGGGAAGAAGCCGATCTCGGAAAAGGATCAAAACTGGTCTGCCTTCCTGCCCAGCACTGGTCCATGAGGATCGGCCAGGGCCGGAATAAAACCCTCTGGGCGTCCTATCTTCTTGTCACGCCTGGGGCCACCCTGTATTTTGGCGGAGATTCCGGCTATTTCAAGGGTTTCAGGGAAATCGGCAGGAAATTTCCAGGCATTGATTATGCCTTTATGGCCACCACGGCCTACCATCCCAGATGGTTTATGAATTACCAGCATATGAATATAGAAGAAGCAATCAAAGGATTTGATGATCTTGGCGCAAAATTTTTCATCCCCACCCAGTGGGGCACCTTTCATCTTGGAAAAGAACCTGCCGGATTTCCCGGACTGGACCTTTTGCGCCATATCAAAGACAAGGGGCTGGACCCGGCCCGGTTTAAAATGATGGACATCGGAGAAATACTAGAAATTCAGCGCTAATTTTTCAGCAATATAAAGGAGAGACTCATGGCATGTAAATTGGAGAAAGCCTTAATCGATAAAACCATTGAATTCCATGGCCACAACTGCCCCGGACTCACCATCGGCATCCGGGTGTCGGAACTGGCCATGGAAAAACTGGACATCTGCAATTCCACGGCCCCGGTCTGCGTCACGGAAACCGATATGTGCGCCGTGGACGCGGTCCAGTTTCTGACCGGGTGTTCCTTCGGCAAGGGAAACCTGATCCACAAGGATTTCGGCAAATCCGCCTTTACCTTTTATGACCGGGATACGCAAAAAGGGTTCCGGGCCGTATTTAAAAATGAATTTGCAGGAGACGAACAGGATCGCAGCATCAGGATCAAAAAAATATTGGAGGCAGACCTGGGCGACCTTTTTGAAACATCGGAAGTTCATCTTCCGCCGGTCAGACCCGCCCGGATCATGAAAAGTATTCCCTGCGCCGATTGCGGGGAAAAAACCATGGAATCCCGCATCCGGCTCTTTGACGGGAAAAATCTGTGCATTCCCTGTTTTCAGAAGGTGGAACAGAAAATCTGATCAAAAGATGGCGGACAAATATAAAAATTTTGCGGAATTGGAACAATATGAAATAGCGGATGAGGATTATACCCTCCTCCATCGCGAGCTGGGTTCCAAGCTGGCCGTAATGGCCCCCCACGGCGGCGGGATAGAGCCCGGCACCATCGATATTGCAGATGTCCTGGCCGGAGGGGAGTTTACCTTTTATGCCTTCAAAGGGCTGAAAAAAACCGGGAATAAAACCCTGCACATCAGCAGCAACACCTTTGATGAAGCCCTTGGGGTGAAGACCTCGCAAAATGCCCTCATTGTCATTTCGATCCACGGATCAAAAGATAGAACGCAAACGGTTCATATCGGCGGGCGGCATCAGGAGCTGAAACAAAAGATCCGGGATGCCTTAACCGCCTCCGGGTTCCATGCCGAGCTTACCGATCTGCCGGGGCTTCGGGGCATCAGCCCTGAAAACATCTGCAACCGGTGCAAGGGCGGAAAAGGGGTCCAACTGGAGATTCCAAGGGGATTGAGAGAAAAATTGTTTGATCAGTTGGACCACCGGTTGTTGCGGAAAAAAACCATCCTCTTCTATCGGTTCGTTCATACCCTGAGAGAGACGCTGCTGCTTTTTAACGGGCAATTATAGTCGGCAGGCTGTAATTTTTAAGCCCGAGATAGGATTGCTCAAAGGCTTCAAAAGCCTCCGGCCCATCCTCAAAATGCTCGGTTTTCCCAATATCTTCAAGCACTCCGGCAGCTTCCGACAATTCACGGGCCGTGAGGTTGGCGGCTCCCCCCTTGATGGAATGGGCTTCCTGTTTCAAGGTCTCTGCATCTTTTGAAGCAAGGGCCTGACGGATTTTCGGGATCTGTTCTCCCACGGTCCGGATAAATTCTTCCAGAACCTCCGTCAGGAAGTCCCGGTCATTTTCAAATTCTTTCAGGGCCTTTTCAAAATCAATGGGGTCCGTTGCAGAGGGCCTGGATTTTTCTTCACGGCGCAGCGGGTCTGTTTTCAAGAGAGCTGTCCCGGTGTCTGAAGGGGTCCATTTGTTGATCATGGCCATGAGATCGGTTCTTCTCAAGGGTTTGGAAATATAATCATCCATACCGGCCTCAAGACATTTATCCCGGATGCCGGAGACGGCATGGGCCGTCATGGCGACAATGGGAATCCGCGTTAAACCGGGATCAAACCCGGCCCCCTGTTTTTCAAGATCCCGTATCCGCCGGGATGCCTCGTAACCATCCATGACCGGCATCTGGATATCCATGAGGACCAGGTCAAATTTCCGGGTTTTGAATATATCCACCGCTTCTTTGCCGTTTTGGGCCAGGACCATGCTAAACCCTGCCTGGGTGATATTTTTTTCTGCAATTTTCTGGTTGGTGGGATAATCTTCAACCAGAAGAATCCACACGGTTTGCCGTTGTTCGTCGGCAACGGAATGCCGGGTCACCAGATCTTTTGTATCGGCTGCGGATGTTTCAACGAGTCCGAGAACCGAGCCGATGGTCATTTTCAGATCATTTCGCTTGATCGGTTTGGACAGATATCCCTGGATGCCGATGTCCCTGCACATCCGGCTGTCCCCGGTTCGTCCCATGGAGGTGAGGATGATGATGGGGACAGCATCCTTGTTTTTTCTGATGGCCCTGGACACCTCAAAGCCGTCCATTCCCGGCATTTGAACGTCCATTAAAATAAGATCAATGTTTTTTTCAGACCTTGTTTTCCCAAGAAATTCAAGGGCCTGCTCTCCATTTTGCACGGTAAAGGCGGAACACCCGAAAAATTCCAGGTATTTTGTAAAAATATACCGGTTGGTGGGGTTATCATCCACAATGAGAATGTTCAACCCCTTTAAATCCACGGCCGAGGCCTTTGAAACCGGCGAATCCCCATGGTAAGGACCAAATCGGATGGTAAACCAGAAGGTGCTCCCTTTTCCAGGCTCGCTTTCTATTCCGATCTCACCCCCCATGAGTTCCACCAGTTGTTTGGATATAGTGGTGCCAAGGCCCGTTCCTCCGTATTTCCGGGTGGTTGATCCGTCTGCCTGGGAAAAGCTTTCAAAAATGAGGTCCTGTTTTTCTTTGGGGATTCCGATACCCGTATCTTTGACTGAAAATTTCAAGAGCACCTGGTCAGGGTCGTCCTCCAGCTTTTCACCCTTAAGGAAGATTTCCCCTTCATGGGTGAATTTTAAGGCATTTCCCACCAGGTTCATCAGGATCTGTCTCAATCGCCCCGGATCTCCCAATACCTGGGCAGGGACATCCGGCTCAAGATAGGAAATCAATTCAAGCCCTTTTTTTTCGGCCCTGACGGCAAGGGAAGCGGCAAGTGACTCTATGGTGTTGAACAGATTGAAGGGGATCTCCTCCAGCTCCAGCTTGCCCGCCTCTATTTTTGAAAAATCCAGGACATCATTGATGATTCCCAAAAGCGCATCCGCCTCATTGGAAATCGTTTTTAAATAGTTCTGCTGCTGATCATCAAGGTCGAAATCCATCATCAGTTCGGCCATGCCGATGACCCCGTTGATGGGGGTACGGATTTCATGGCTCATATTGGCAAGGAATTCGCTTTTGGCCCTGGTTGCCTGCTCTGCCTGGTCCCTGGCCTTGCTCAATTCTTCCTCAGCCATGACCCGTCGGGTAATATCGGTGATAAATGCAAAAGAACCCTGAAATTCGTTGTTTTCATCAAAAATTGAGGTCGAATCCAGATTGGCATGGAACCGTTCCTTATTTTTTTTGATAAAGGTCAGCTCATAATTACGGGATGGGGTCAGGGTCATTTTTGAAAATTGTTCCTGCAGGAGACGTTTACTGTCCTGATCTACAAAATCAATGGGAGAGAGACCGAACAGCTCCTGTTCGTCATAGCCCAGCATCCTGCAGATGGCCTGGTTCACATCCGTGGTCTGCCGGTCTTTTCCAATCTGCCAGTATCCCACCGATGTGGTCTCTATGAGGCGCCGGTATTTTTCTTCCCGGATCTTCAGATTGTCCAGGGCCTGTTTTCTTTCTATGGCAATGGCAATCTGGCTGGAAACAGCGATGAGAATATCCAGATCTTTTTTTGTAAAATACTCGGGATCGGAATAGCTATAGGCCGATATCAGGCCGATGATCCGATCCTGAATCAACAGCGGAACCCCCAGCCAGACCAGGGGAACCGTCCCGATGACGGTCTTTTGATCGCTGCGCAGTTCCAGCATTTCCCGGGTCAGGAGCAGGGGTTTTCTCCCGAAAATCACTTCGCCGGAAAGGGATTTTAAACCCGAGACCTCTCGTATTTCCTTAATCTCTTCGGAAAGTTCATCAACCTCATAGACAATATGGATCAGGTCCTTTTTTTCATGATAAATGCCGATGAAAAAATTTGACAGGCACATGATTTCATTGAGACTTTTATGAATGGATCTGTAAAGATCATCAAGGCTGGGAGTGGTGGTGACGGCATTGGAAATATCAAAAAGCGTTGTATTGATTTTTTCCGCATAATTTCTTTCATTGGCTTCGATCTTGAGGTCAATGTTTGCCTTCTTAAGCTGGGAAGTTCTTTGTTCAACCATCTGTTCAAGGTTGTCCCTGTGAAGCGCCAGCTCGTCTTCCAGGGCTTTTTTGTCGGTCTTATCCCTTACCAGTCCCATAAATCCGATGATCTCATGATGAATATCCTTTTTCAGGGAAATGGATATTTCGCCATAGAGCCGCCGTCCGTCTTTATGGATCAATTCACATCCAAACTCCTTTTCAGGGTTATGGGTGGAATAGACCTGATTGAACACATCCATCATCTCAGCAGCAGATTCCTTTGTCACAAACCGGGTATAATTCATGCTCGTCAGTTCATCGGCCGAATATCCCAGCAACTGGGACAAAACCTTGTTAAAAAAGACCAGGTTTCCCTTAAAATCCACTTCATAATAAGCATCTTCTATGTTTTCCAGGATCGCCCTGTATTTTTCTTCGCTTTGTCTTAAATGCTGCTCTGCACTGGCCCGTTCTTCAAAAATAGTATCCAGGTCTTTTTTGACGATATTCAGGGCCAGAAACACTTCCTTATAAGGGTGGTCTTCTCGTATTTTGTCGGAAGAAATCCCTTTTTCATCCCAGTTTAATGATCCGATATGTTTCAGCAATTCGTCCCGGAGGCCATCTGGGCTGATGGTTTCAACCGATTTTTCCGCCCGGATATCCGGGCGGGCGGAATGGACCTGATCTTTGGCGGAAAGATTTTTTTCCTTTTCAATGATCTTTAAGGCCTGGTCCAGGTTGTCTGCAACAATGACCTTAAACGGCGCCAGCATGCGGCTCATATTGATAACGGTTTTCATCAGGGCGTTCACCCCGAAAAGAACCGTCAGTCTGCAAGGCGTTTTTTTATTAAACTCCACCAACCGCTTTCTATATATTTGCCTGGCCTTCCAGGTTGTATTTTCAAGTTTCCCCCAGTTCATTACCTTGAAGTATCCGGCTTTTTGGGAGAGCCCGGCCTCGCTGATCACTTTTTCATGAAGGGCAAAAAAACGATCAATATAGTCTTCTTTTAAAATGCCGTGGGCATTGCTGTAAAGAATGTCGTCACCGATGAGTTCAAAGTCTATCCCGTAATCACCAAACTCGATTTTCCAGTCTTCTTTTGAGTAGCGCTTCCCTCCCTCTTCCGGAAGTCCTGCCGGAATCCCCTTTGAGTTGAGCACGGCAAGGGCGGCTGTGACGGCGGTAGTATAATCATCCACAGCCTTCATGGGGATGCCGGGTTTTTTCAGAAGAATACCCACATTATAGACGTTTTTTAAAATCATAGGGGCGTTAAACAGCCAGAATCCGGACAAGCAGCCGGCATCCACTTCTTTCAGGGTCAGGGTCGAATGCCGGACCCGGACCTCTCTGGAGGGGATGCCGGTGACCCCGCTGTTATCCCGGATTTCAACATAGGGCTTGCCTGCGAGACCCACGGCCTCCAGATATTTTTTATGCATGGCGTGAAAAGCCGTTATTCCCTCAGGGCTTAAGGGGCCTTTGGGAACGGTATATAAGATTCTTTCACCGATCAGGGAAAAACTTGAAGAATAATTGTGCCCAAGGGGAACTGCTGTCCATTCAGGATGTGTTGTTATCAAAAGCCCGGTGACCGGGCATATGTTTTTGGATTTAGAGCCGTTTTTTTCCATAAGTTATGGATGTTGTATGCCTTCCAGGCTGTTTTGGACATTTTTGCAATTCACCATAGCATATAAAAAATCGAAAAAACAATCGTAATAGAAAAATTTCAAAAATAAAAAAGCCTTCTGATTTTCACAGAAATTCCCGCCAATGCACCGCTATTTCGCTCAAGGATAAGCTGGTTCCCAAAACCATTCTTTTTCCTTTCTGTTTGATTTGGTCGTTGGACAAAAGAGGGATTCTAAGTTTTGACCCAACTTTTACAATACCAGGATTCTCATTTCATGGTATTGTAAAATTAATTTTTATTAAATTTGAGAGTTAACCATATGATACCACTTACCATCTTCAAACGCCTGGTAATCGGAAATGTAATCATTCTTTTGCTTGTTTTTATCCTTGGCAGCACCGTCATCTTCAACCTGACCGGGCTCCAGAAACTTACCCGGGAAATTGTGGTCAAAAATCAGGAAAGCCTCATCGTGGGAAATCGCCTCATGGATTCGCTTGCGTCACTTGTCAATTTCAGTGAAAAATATTTTGTGTCCGGAGATATTGATTATTACAACCGGGCTCTTGATGTAAAAATTCATTTGAACAGAGATTTTGAAAAATTTAAAGGCCTTATGGAGACGGATGAACAAATTGCCATCCTTGCTGAAGCTCTTGCCAATTTGGATGGATACCTGGACTGGTTTGAAGAAACAGCCGAAAAGCTTAAATCCGCTGAAAAAAGCACAATCGATTTATTTTTAAAGGAAAACCACCCTGATCTCAATACGACAGCCAGTAATCTGAAAAAAATTCTTGTCGTTTCCCAGGATATTATTACTGTCAAAACAAACCGGTCCAGTCATAAGAGTCATCAGATTCTTGTCGTCACGGTGATCATTACCTTAATGACCGTTTTTTTCGGAATGCTCATTACCACTTTCAACACACGGTCAATTACAAAATCCGTTAACCGCCTTCAAAAAAAAACCAAGGACATTTCTCAGGGACATTTCGAGGAAATTCAAGCCATAAAGGGGCCAAAAGAAATCCAGGACCTGTCGTTGCATTTCAATACCATGTGCCGGCGTTTAAAAGAATTGGATGGCTTGAAAGCTGATTTTGTCAGCCATGTGTCCCATGAACTCAGAACCCCGATCGCTTCCATAAAAGAAGCATCCACCATGCTGTCCAATGGTTTTTATTCGGATGACCCTCAAAAGCAAAAGGAATTGTTCCTCCTTATTCACAAAGAGTGCAACCGGCTTTTAAATTCGGTCATGCGGATTCTTGACTATTCCAAAATGGAAGCCAACCGAATGGAATACAATTATATTAAAACAGGCCTGCCCGATGTCATCCGTAAATCGGTCCTGAAGCTGGCACCCTTAGCGCAACAAAAAAAAATTATCCTGGAATTTTCCCCGCCCCCTCAGAATCTTCCGGATGTCTGCGTTGACGAAGACAGGATCATAGAAGTGTTGGACAACCTGATCGGCAATGCCCTGAAATTCACGCCGGAAAAGGGGAAGGTTTTCATTTACTGTCTGACCGGGGATTCCGGTAACAACCTGACGATATCGGTTGAGGATAACGGTCCGGGGATTAAACTTGAAGATCTTGAAAAGATTTTTTATAAATTCAAACAAATTGACAATGGCCTTGGTACTCGAATGGGAACCGGACTGGGACTTTCCATTTCAAAATATATCATCAAGGCACATGGGGGAGACATATGGGCACAAAGCCGGTATTCAAAAGGCACAAAAATGGTTTTTACGTTACCTGCTGCTTTGTAATCGGGCTCTTTTTATCAGGTTGCCAGCATTTCACCCTGCCCGCATCAATTGATACGGATGAAGAAAAATATCTGACCACGACCCAGGCCTTTGTCTTAAACGAGGACTACACATCCGCTGTCAAGGAAAGTCAACGCATTCTGGAATACTACAGCCGTATGCCTGAAACCGGGGACGTTATTTTATCCAATTATGTTCAAACTTCCAGGATCATCTCGCTTCTGCTGACCCGTATCCTGGGTGACATAGAAAAAAAACTGGCACTTCACCAGGAAATCCTGGTGTATGAAAAACGGTTAGATACATTGGTTGTTTCAGAGAAATCATTAATGAAGAAAACAGAAGCTCAAAACAATAAACTGGCTGTATTGTCATTAAAAATAAAAACCCTTGAAGATGAAAAAAAATTGCTTCAAAATCAGATCAGGCGGTTAAAGGAAATAGATCTGAATTCAGACAAAACTATGGGAAAACCGGGTCAGGAAGGGTCTAAAGCTGAGGAATCCAGACCAAAAAAGGATGGTGATTTATGACCCCGGAGGATTCAAAATGGAACATATATTGATTGTAGATGATGACCTTTCTTTACTGAAAGTGCTTAAAATGAGGCTTGAGGCTGAAAAATACAAGGTCACGGATGTATCAAGCGGTTCAGAGGCACTTGCTGCAGCAGCTCATGTTTTTTTTGATATGGCCATTATCGATTATCAACTGAAAGATGAAACCGGCATTGAGGTGATGGTGTCCCTGAACAGGATTGACCCGGAATTACCCGTCATCATACTGACCGCATACGGGACCATCGAAAAAGCCGTCTCTGCCATCAAAAAAGGGGCTTACGGATATCTCACAAAACCCTTTGAAGATTCCGAACTGATTCATCATGTCCGACAATGCCTTGAAAAAAACAAATTAACAAAAGAAGTAAAAGAGCTGCGCTCCATGGTGTTTAAAAAATTTGGGTTTGAAAACATCATTGCCAAGGATAAAACCATGAAAACGGCCCTGGAAAAGATTGTCCAGGCAGCCGCAACCGATTCCAATATATTGATTGAAGGCGAAAGCGGCACCGGCAAGGAGCTGGTTGCCAAATCCATCCATGTAAGCGGCTCCCGGAAACACGGGCCATTCATTGCCATCAATTGTGCCGCTATTCCTGAGTCGCTGTTTGAAAGTGAACTTTTCGGGTATAAAAAAGGGGCGTTCACCGGCGCTGCAAATAATAAGAAAGGATTTTTGGAGCAGGCCCGTAACGGAACTTTTTTCTTTGATGAGATATCGGAAATACCGGTTTCCGTCCAGGCTAAACTGCTTAGAGTGTTACAGGAAAATGAGTTCTACCCTCTGGGGGGGAATGAAAAAATAAAATTTGAAGCCCGGATCATTGCCGCAACGAATAAAAAATTATCCGATGAAGTATCCAGAGGGAATTTCAGGGAAGACCTGTATTACAGGATTCATGTCATTCCGATAACGATACCCCCCTTGAGAGAACGGCGAGAATGCATCCCTGTTCTGGCCCATTATTTTTTAAATGAATTTCGGCAGCAGATGAAAAAAAATGTCAGCCAGTTTTCATCTGCTGCAATGAAAAAACTGGTTCATGCGGCCTGGCCCGGGAATGTCAGAGAATTGAAAAATATTGTCGAATACTGTGTTGCCATGTCCAAAGATCCCGTCATCTCACCGGACCTGATCCTGCTGGACCAAAAGGAGGTTCATGATGAGCTCAAACCGTTTAAGGATGCAAAGTTGAGTTTTGAAAAAGACTATATCATGCAGTTGCTCCGCGTGACCAAAGGGAATATCAGTCTGGCTGCAAAACTTTCAGGCAAATACAGGGCTGATTTTTATGATCTGATGAAAAAATGCGGACTGAAGGCTGAAGACTTCAGGGATAAGGTGTAGTGATTTCCATACGTATCTGCTCAACCCCCCTCCAGACAAGCTTTTTCAAGCGGAAAAAATCGTTTAACATTTCGCATGTATTGTTTCCCATACACCTGGTATCATGCCGTTTATTGTAACGATTCAAGCCGGTTATGGTTATAAAAAAATATATTGGATGGTTTTCCATACACCTTTAATGAAATCAATGGGTTCCCATCTCCTGACGTGAGTCTGTTTTCTGAAGCTGCCGGATTGTCTTTGAAATATATAACTATTTGAAATTATATTTTTTTATAAAATAAAACAGGAGTTTCCCAAACTTTTAAGGCGTATTCAAACCTCCTGGCGCTATTATTGCTAAAGTTCATATTGTTTCATATTGTTTTGGTGTGAATACCTTTTTATAATAATGATCATGTCACGCAGACAAACCCTGCAAGGCTTTGTTTGAACAGTTAAGGGAGAATGACCTATGGCTGACCTCGGAAAAGAACGGATGAACCCGGCAGAATTAAGACAGCTCATCAGAATAGATGAGCTGAAAATGAAATCATATCATTTCCATCCTGCCAGTTGTGTCGAAGACTATTTCACGGCATTAAAACTCGTTCAGGATGTATACATCAAAGAAGGCTATGTCAATGCTTCAGAGTCTGCCTGCCGATACCGGATACTTGAAAATCATTTTTTCGAGGAAACCGCAGTCTTTATCGGAAAAAAAAATAAAGAGCTGGTATTTACCGTCAGCCTCTTTCCGGATTCGGCCCATGGGCTGCCCATGGACCGGATTTATAAAAAAGACCTGGATTACCTGAGAAATCAAGGACGGAGGATCGGGGAAGTCGGTTGCCTTGCCACACATCCTGAATTCAGGGATGGGTCACAGAATATTCTCATGCATGGCAATAAAATCATGCTGAAATATGCAATGGAATATCTTCACCTGGACGATCTGGTGATTACCGTTCACCCCAAACATGCCCTGGTATATAAGGAAGTCTTGATGTTTGAGGAAATCGGGCAAGGCGAAATCAAGGCCTACCCCAAAGTCAACAACAACCCGGCCATTGCCCTGAGATTAAACCTGCATGACTTGGAAGAAAAATGCAGACATTTTTATCAAGATAATTCTCCGGAAACCAATCTTCACCATTTTTTATTTATCAAACAAAACACGAATCTTCAGCTTCCGGAAAACAGCAAAACCATGTGCAACCATTTTTACAATTTTTTCACCTCATCACCCGTTTTCAGCACAAGCATGATAACTCCATAATTTATTTGTAATTTTGAACGGATTGATAGGCCCGGATTCAAGGGGTAAGGATGCCTTTTCTTGCCGCAGCCATCTGGGCCTATATGCCCGTTTCATTTAAATTCTCCGAAAATTTTTCTGATTTCCCTGATTCTTTTGTCAATATCGTCTGAACCGATGATCCCGGTCACAAGACACACGGTTTTTGCTCCATGTTCGAGGACTTCCCTCAAATTGGGAATTTTGATGCCGCCGATGGCCACAAAGGGGATGTCGTGGGTGTTGACCACATGGTCAAGGTATGAAAGCCCGACGGCATTGCAGACGTCTTCCTTGGTCCGAGTGGTGAAAATAGGGCCGACGCCGATATAATCCGCCCCGTCTTCAACCGCTTTTTCGGCTTGTTCCGGTGAATGGGTGGAACACCCGATCATCATGTCCGGGGCTATTTTCCTGACGGCTGCCACCGGAAGGTCGTCCTGTCCCTGGTGGATGCCGTCGGCCCCCACCATAAGGGCAATATCCGCATAATCGTTGATGATAAACGGGATTTTGGCGGATTTTGTGATTTCCCTGATTTCGCAGCATTCTTCATAAATCCGTGCCAGGCTTTTGTCTTTTGTTTTTTCCCGGTACTGAAGCACATCAATCCCTGCCTCCACCATCTGTCTTGCCGTTTCTGCATTGGTACGGCCCAGGGAAAACCGCTCGCCGAGGATGCCGTAAATGCCGTGGGGCAGTTTTCGTGTCTCATTCATTTTCTTTTTCCTTTACATGGGTCAGTACAATTCCGGCCATAAGGGCTGCTGTGAGGATGATTTTGGGCCCGAAAACTTCATTATCTGCCTGGTCCGATATAAAATCCCCTACAATATGGCAGTTGCCCATTTTTTTAACTGCTACCCGGTTCATGTCCGTACCGGCAATGCCCGAGGCCGACACCAGGATTTTTCCGGTTAGGGAAAGCTCTTCAATGAGCATTTTTTTCAATACCTTGTTGTCAAACCCTTCTACAACGATATCACAGTCTGAAAAAACACGGGCTGCGTCCCCGGGCCCAAGGCTCATATCCATTTTTTCGATGATCATCCCCGGCAAAATTTCTTTAAGATTTTCCACAAGGCTGTCTGTCTTTTTTCTCCCCACCTGGGACATCCTGTAAAACTGGCGGTTCAGGTTTGAGGCCTCAACAAGGTCCTGATCCACTATTTTTACGGATTCAACCCGGGCCTGGGCCAGGTGTCTGGCCACATTGGAGCCGATCCCGCCGATGCCCGCAATGCCGATTTTCATCAGACCCTCTCCCAGTCCTTGAAAACCGGCTGATACCCGCTTTCCCTGATCATTTCACAGATTTCTGCCACGCTCCGGTCATCAGTTATTTCAAACTGGACCGTTGCCGTGTCGGATTTCGTAGCATAGCCGCCCACACCGGTTTTTGAGCCTGCCGAATACCGGGTCGCCCCCAGATGGATAATCCTGTCCCGGAAAGCGGCAGATTCCCGGGTGGAAATGGCGATGCCGAGCCTTGGCATAAACAGCCGCCAGGCCAGCATGATCTGGACAAACCCGGTGTCGGACAGGATATTTTTCGGTTCGATGCCGCCTGTGGCTTTTCTCATCCTGGGAAGGGAGAGGGCGATTTCCACATCCGGGAATGCCCCTTCCAGGTACCGGGCATGAAGCCCTGCCAGGAAAGCCTCGTTCCGGGGTCTGCCAAGGCCGAACAGGGGGCCGATATTGACGGCCCTAAATCCTGCCCTTGCCCCCCTTTCCGGGGTGGAAAGCCGATAGGCATAATCCGCTTTTTTCCCTCCGGGATGAACTTCTTTGTATACGGCTCGGTCATAGACCTCCTGGTAAACCGTCAGGGAATCGGCCCCGGCATTTTTCAGCACCCGGTAGGCATCCTCATCCATGGGAAATATTTCAAGGGCAATGGAGGAAAAATGCTTTTTCAGAACCTTTACCGCATCCTCAAGATAGGACAGGGGCGTTCTTTTCGGATCTTCCCCGGTCAGCACCAGGATATGACGGATACCCATATCGGCAATCACCCTGGCTTCGGTCTCGATCTCTTCCATGGACAATTGGGTCCGCGCAAACCGGGTTGAATGGTTGAATCCGCAATAGGTGCAGTGATTGGAACAATAATCGGAAATATAAAGGGGGGCATAAAGCCCGATGGTTCTGCCGAAATGCCTGAGTGTCAACTCTCTTGCTTTTTTTGCCATGTCTTCCAGGACCCCTGTTGCAGGTTCGGACAGAAGGTTCAGAAGATCGTAAGGGTCAAGGGTTTCCTTTTCCAGACTTTTTTGGATCCCCGCCGGTGTCACACCCTTGAAATACCCTTCAAAATCAAAGGATTCAAAAGCCCTTACCTGATTTAGAAAATCCATGGTCATCCCCTTAAAAATCCGGTTAAAGGAGAAGATGCCTCGGCATTTTTTTTCCTGTCTGTGAGGCCGTAAAGAAATGCCATCCGCCCGGCTTTAACCGCCAGGGAAAATGCCAGGCCGGCTCTGACCGGGTCATCGGCCGTTGCAATGGCCGTATTGACGAGAACGGCTGCAGCCCCCATTTCCATGGCTTCAGCCGCCTCCGAAGGCCTGCCGATACCCGCATCCACCACCACGGGAAGTTTGCTCATTTCAATGATCCGTTGGATCATGGGCTTCATTTCAAGACCCCGGTTGGAGCCGATGGGGGACCCGAGAGGCATGACGGCCGCAGCTCCTGCATCATAAAGCTGCCGTGCCGTCGTGATATCGGGCATCATATAGGGAAGCACCACAAACCCTTCCTTTGCAAGAATTTCAGTGGCCCTGACGGTTTCATGATTATCCGGCAAAAGGTATTTCATGTCTGTGATGACTTCTATTTTTATAAAGTCCCCGCACCCGGCTTCCCTTGCGATCCGGGCAATGCGGACCGCTTCCCCGGCGGTTCTGGCCCCTGAGGTATTGGGGAGAAGCGTGACCGACGGCGGAATATAATTTAAAATATTTTCTTTGGCCGCTCCCTTGTCCACCCTTCGAAGCGCCACAGTCATCAGCCTGGACCCGCTTGCTTCCAGCATGGGTCCTATCAGTTTGTGGGATGCAAATTTGCCTGTCCCGGTAAACAAACGGTTGTCAAATTCAACATTTCCCAGGATGAGCCCATCCTTTTCCATTTCCGGCATTTTATCCTCCTCCTACAAAACTCAAGAGTTCAATGATATCCCCGGGTCTCACAGGAACAGCCTTCCAGGACTCCTGGGGAATCAGTTTGGAATTGACTTCAGCAATCAGGGAACAAGGATCAAGCCCCTGCTCCAGGACAAGAGCCATGATGGTTCCGGCCTTTGATTTTGTTTTTTTCCCGTTCAGATGGATTTCCATCAACCCTCCCTGAAACGATTTGTAAATTGTCATGGACCCTGTTGATCGGTTTTTCATACCCGGAATAAAAGAAAGGAGAGGAAGAACAAAAGAAGGGCGCCTCATACACTTTCCCTACGCCGGTATTAGCCGGATCAGGTTCCAAGGGTTGAAGCTTTCAACTTCTCTCAGCTTTGACTAAAAGCACCCCCAGTGATTTAACGTGAGTTTCATTACCTGAACAGGGCAGGGTTTGTCAATGGAATTTAAAAAGTAAATATTGACTTAAGCGTCCGTTTTCTATAAATAAGGATCAATTTTAAGGGTTGCTTAGGGCCAACGGAACACGGTGAAATTCCGTGGCGGTCCCGCCGCTGTAACCGGAAATATCTGTTTGCGGACATGCCACTGTGGAAACGGGAAGGCGGTACAACAGATCCAAAGCCGGAAGCCAGAAGACGAGCCGGGCAATTTAAAACGTGGGACCTGATGGTAAAAGGTTTTGCAAGACTTAGGCGCTTGCAGAACCTTTTTTGGTTTTGTGAGGCCTTCATAGCGAGGAAACTATGACCACACAACTGGAATACGCCCGGAAGGGCTTTTTGACAAAAGAAATGCAGGCCGTGGCAGAGGCTGAGGGAGTTACGGAGGCCTTTGTCCTGGCCCATACGGCAACGGGTGAAATCGTCATCCCCCGCAACCCCGGCCGCAGCCGGCAAAAGATCGTCGGCATCGGGACCGGCCTTCGGACCAAGGTCAATGCCTCCATAGGCACCTCATCGGATATCTGCAACCTTGGGCTTGAAATTGAAAAAGCAAAAGCGGCAATGGAAGAAGGGGCCGATACCCTCATGGAATTGTCCACCGGAGGAGATCTGGATGAGATCCGGAGAACCATCCTTTCCTGTACCGATCTTCCTGTGGGAAACGTGCCCCTGTACCAGGCCTTTCAGGAAACCATCCGAAAATACAAAAATCCTGCCCGGCTCGACCCTGAATACCTATTCGAGCTGATCGAGCGGCAATTGGAGGACGGCCTGAGTTTTATGGCCATCCATTGCGGCATTAATCAATATACCATCGAGCGTCTGAGAAAACAGGGGTTCCGCTACGGTGGGCTGGCCTCCAAGGGGGGCACCTATATGGTGGCCTGGATGGACATCAACAAACGGGAAAATCCGTTATATGAACAGTTTGACCGGGTCTGCGGCCTGATGAAAAAATATGATGCAGTTCTCTCCCTGGGCAACGGGATCAGGGCCGGAGCCATCCACGACAGCCATGACCGGGCCCAGATGGCGGAAATGATCATCAACTGCGAACTGGCTGAAATCGGCCGGGGCCTGGGCTGCCAGACCATGGTGGAAGGTCCGGGCCATGTGACCCTGGACGAGAGCGAAGCCAATATCCTGATTGAAAAACGCATGTCCGGCAAGGCCCCGTATTATGTTCTCGGCCCCATTCCCTGTGATACCGGGGCCGGGTACGACCATATTACGGCTGCCATCGGCGCCGCAAGCTCGGCCCGGTTCGGGGCGGATCTGATCTGCTATATCACCCCGGCCGAACATTTGGCCCTGCCGGATGTCAAAGATGTCCGGGAAGGCGTGCGGGCCACCCGGCTGGCGGCCCGTATCGGGGATATTGCCAAATACCCGGAGAGACGGGAAAATGAAAAACAGGCAGCTCTGGCCCGGCGGGATATGCGCTGGAAAGACCTTGAACAGTTCCTGCTGTTCCCGGACCTTGCCCGAAGCACGAGACAGGAAAGAAGGCCTCTCCAGAAAGAAACCTGCACCATGTGCGGGGATTTCTGCGCCATGAAAAAAGGCATGGAGATATTTGAAACCGATATTACAGATAAGAGGGCATCATTATGAGATTACTGGACCAGACCATCGCCTCCATCCAACCGGCATTGAATGAAGACGCCTTTCACGCGGCCAAGGAACGCCTGGCCAACCAGGCCAAACCCGCCGGAAGCCTGGGGGTCATGGAGGATATCGCTGCCCGGCTGGCGGCCATCAAGGGCGCCATTGATGTGAAACTGTCCAACAAACGGATCGTGACCTGTGCCGGGGATCACGGCGTGACCGAAGAAGGGGTGAGCCTTTTCCCCTCCGAAGTGACCCCCCAGATGGTGTATAATTTTGCCCGTAACGGGGCCTCGGTGAATGTCATTGCCAAACATGCCGGAGCCCTTGTAAAGGCAGCCGATATTGGCGTTAATTTTGACTTTGAACCGGACCTGCCCATCTTCCATAAAAAGGTCAGGTACGGGACCGCCAATTTTGCCAGGGAACCGGCCATGTCCAGGGAAGAGGCCATTTTATCCATTGAAGCCGGGATAGACATCGTGAATGAACTGGAGGCCGAGGCAAGGGTGGATATCCTGGGCACAGGAGACATGGGCATCGGCAATACCACCCCGTCTTCAGCCATCATCGCCGCCTTTTCCGGCATTGCCGTGGAAAAACTCACCGGCCGGGGCACCGGCATCAATGACCGGATGCTGGAAAACAAGATTGCCGTGATCAAAAAAGGTCTCAGCCTTCACCGGCCCGACCCTTCCGACCCCATTGACGTGTTGTCCAAGGTCGGCGGGCTTGAAATCGGTGCCCTGGCCGGTCTGGTGCTGGGGGCGGCGGCCCGGGGCATCCCGGTGGTCTGCGACGGCCTTATCTCCACGGCCGGGGCCCTGATCGCCTGCGAACTCTGCCCGGCGGCTAAAAACTATCTGTTTGCCGGCCACAAATCCGTTGAAATCGGCCATGCCTTCATGCATGAGCGGCTGGGGCTTGAGCCCCTCATCGATCTGAAATTCAGGCTGGGGGAAGGCACCGGGGCTGCGGTCTGCATGGAACTTTTGGATTTGGCCACCCGGATCCTGGCCGACATCAAGACCTTTGAAGAAGTGGGCATCAGAAACGCCCAATAGACACAATAGACCAATAGACACAATAGAATGGATACGCTGCCGGGCCTTGGTTCATTTGGGCCCGGCAGTATTTTATAAATTGCCCTTGAGCCCGATGTCCGCCGCCACGGGTTGCATGCCCCGGATGACTTCCGTCATCAGCTCCGGCAGCTCCATGCCCAGGAATTCAGCCCCTTTTTTGATGATTTCCCGGTCCACCCCGGCCGCAAAGCTCTTGTCCTTGAATTTGCCCTTCACGGATTTGGCCGTAATGTCCAGGATGCTTTTGGAGGGCCGGACCAGGGCTGCGCTGGCCACCAGGCCCGTGAGTTCATCAACGGCATAAAGGGTTTTTTCAAGGTTGGTCTCGGGCTTCACATCGGTGTAGATGCCCCAGCCGTGGCTGATGACGGCCCGGATATAATCCTCGGGCCAGTGGTGTTCCCTGAACAGGTCCACACATTTTTTGCAGTGTTCTTCCGGGTACAGGTCATAGTCCAGGTCATGGACCAGGCCGATGACCCGCCATTTTTCCTCGTCCTCGCCAAACCGCTTCGCAAAATGGGCCATGACGGCTTCAACGGCAAGGGCATGGCGGATGAGGCCGTCCTTGCGGGTATATTTCTTAAGCAGCAGGAACGCATCTTCCCGTTTGGGGATATATGAATTCATGGTCCTTCCTTTATCTTATTGCATTTTCAGGTCAATCTGTCTAAGATCTCCCTTATCTTTTAAACGGGTACAAGTCAATGGTTATGATGCCGGACAGAGTCAATCTCAACCGTCTTTTCTTCATCCTCATCCTCACGGGGATCCTTCCCTTTGGGCTGGCCTGCCGGAATGCCCTTGCCAGGGCCGACTGGCTCGGGGTTCTCCTGTATACCGGGGTCTATCTCTGGATCTGCGCTTCGGCGTTTCTGATCTCAGTCCTGTACCGAAACGTGAGGGAAAATATTTCAAGACAAAGGGCCCTTGAGGAAAAACTCGTTCAGGCGGAAAAATTCAAGGCCCTATCCCTCCTGGCCGACAGCGCGGCCCATGATCTGAACAATATCCTGTCCGGACTCGCCACCTACCCCGAAATTCTGATGATGGACCCGGGTCTTGATCCCCGGCTCCGGCAGGGGCTGTCCCTGATCAAGGATTCCGGCCGGAAGGCGGCGGATGTTGTGGGCGATCTTCTGACCATTTCCAGGGGAGGGAGCATGGAAATGGAAACCCTCCATATCAATTCCGTCCTGGAGCGCTATCTGTGTTCCCGGGATTTCGACAAAATCAAAGCCGCCCATGGGGAAGCGGACATCGAATTCTCTGCCGAACCCGAACTCCTGACGGTTAAAGGCGCCTATCTCCATATCGAGAAAATCATCATGAACCTGGCCCTGAATGCCGTGGAAAATGCCTCGGGAATAAAGGACGGCCGGGTAACGATCACCACAATCAACCGCTTTATTGATCCTTCCATGCCGGGCCATGAAGACATGATCCAAGGAGAATATGCCGTATTAACCGTGGCCGATAACGGGCCTGGTATGGATGAAAAAAAAATTACAAAAATCTTTGAGCCTTTTTTCACCACCCGGGAATTGGGCAGAAGCGGCACCGGTCTCGGCCTTACCCTTGTCCGGCATTTGGTTCAGGATCACCAGGGATTCATCAAGGCCTTTTCAAATGCCAAAGGGACCCGGTTTGATCTTTTTTTCCCGGCTCTGCGGCCGGACATGTCCCAAAAGACGGACTCCCAAAATACAAACAAAAATTGGCCGGATGATATAAAGGGAAACGGCCGGTCGGTCCTGGTGGTGGATGGCCTCAAGGATCAGCAGCGAATTGTCCTTGGTCTTCTTGAAAAGCTCGGGTACCGGGCCAAGGCCGTTGATACCGGGGATGAGGCTGTTGAGGCCGTCACAAAGGCGCCCGTGGATCTGATCATCCTGGACACGGTCATGACCCCTCCCCTGGGCGGCCTTGAGACCTGCCGGCGAATTCGGCAAGTCCGGCCGGGCCAGAAGATCATCCCGGCCGGCGGATATCCCGAACCGGATGATGCGCCGCCGGCCCGGGATTGGTGCGCCGGAAGCTTTGTTAAAAAACCGTATACCCTAATGGATATGGGAATCGCGATAAAAGAGGAGCTGGAAAACGAGTGGAAATCCTAAAAACAAAAGCCGAAATGCAGGCTTGGTCGAAAAATAAGAAAAAACAATCCCGGACCCTGTGCTTTGTGCCCACCATGGGCTATCTTCACCAGGGCCATGTGTCTCTCATGGAAAAGGGCAAACCCCTGTGTGACGAACTGGTCTTAAGCATCTTTGTCAATCCAACCCAGTTCGGACCCAACGAGGATCTAAGTTCCTATCCGTCCAATATTGAGAATGATCTTTTGCTTGCAGAGAAAGCCGGGGTAACGGCCGTGTTCCTGCCCCATAAAAAAGATATGTATCCTGAACATTTTCAGACGGAAATCAAACTTCAATCCCTGCCCCGGCATTTATGCGGAAAATTCCGGCCGGTTCATTTTGCAGGGGTGGCCACCGTGGTCGCCAAACTTTTTAATATTGTCATGCCGGATGTGGCCGTATTCGGCATGAAGGATTATCAGCAGCTCCAGATCATCCGCCAACTGGTTCTGGACCTGGATTTTGATATCCGGATCCTGGCCGGGGACATCATCCGGGAAAAGGACGGCCTGGCCATGAGTTCCCGGAACGCCTATCTTTCGGAAACCCAAAGGGCCTCAGCCCTGAGCCTGTCCAGGTCCTTGAACCTGGCCCAAGAACTCGTTGCCGAGGGAGAAAACAACAGCGCCACCCTCCGGAGCAAAATAGAAGATTTGATTCATTCCTTTCCGGAAACAGCAGTGGAATATATTTCCTTTTGCCGGCCGGAAACCCTTGAGGAGATTGAGGTTATTGAAAAAGAGGTGCTGCTGGCCCTGGCGGTGAAGGTGGGAAAAACAAGGTTGATCGACAATGTTCTGATCAATCCCGGACGATGATCACCCGGCATTCATTTAAAAAAGCATGGCGCTCCGTTGTTTTTTCCAGGGCAAGGTAGTCCGACATGCTGATCACAAGGGTGGCATTCTTGCTGCCCTCTTTTCTCAGGCCTTTTAGGACCATGGGGTTGTCTCCGATTCTTTTGTCCCGGATCGCCTGATCCAGGTTACAGACATATTTGCAGATCCCGTTTTGAACCGCAAATTCCCTGGAGATAAAGACCGAGGAATAGACCTCATGGCCCTGCTCACTGACAATGACGGGGTCAAGGACAGGTTCGATGCCAAGCCCCCTTGCATCAATCACCAGACCTGAATAAGGGCTTTTTCCGATGACCGGAAGGATTTTCGGGTTAATTTCAGGATTGATTTTGGGGATCTGCCGGATTTCTTCAGGCAATACCAATTGCAAAAACCCGCCGAACAGGCTGGTTTCCAGTGTTATTTCAACGGAAAGGGCAGAGGTGTAAATTTGTTTTGAAACCATGGCCTCCCTTGCCGTTTTTTCCAGCCCGGCCAGGATGACAAAGCTTTCCGATGCATAGTCATTCACCGTCAATTCATTATTGATTTTGATCTGTTTCAATGTCTCCAGGATGTTTTTTACAGCTTCGGCCTTGGCATACAAGGAAACCGATTCTTTTGACGCCGGGCTCTGATCCACCGGAGAGGCTTTTCCGGAAGCCGTGATTATTCCCGTGGTCCAGTTGACGGTTCCGGTCTCAAATTTTGTGATGCAGTCGCCGTTGGGAGGCAGTTCCGGGTCGGCCAGGCTGTCGGGGGGAAGGGTAACCATATATACGAGGATAAAAACGGCGAGAAGCCGGAATCTTTTCATGGGGATGGAATTTTTTATGGCCACCTTCTATTTTCTCAGATGGTTTTCTTCGATAAAATCGGCAAGCCCTCCGATGTCCTCAAGTCCGAACAGAGGCACATCGGGCTGAAAATCAGAATCGGTAACAAAGGCGATGAGGGTGTCATCCTGCATGGACAAGGGTTCTTTGTGTCCACCGGCTGTTCTGAAAATTTCTATTTTGGGAAGCTTCTGGCTCTTAAACCCTTCGGCCAGAATAATATCCACCCCGGAAAGATAGGTATGCATCTTTTCGATATAGCTTGTCCGGTCATCCTTGAGCATGGCGATCTTGTCTTCGGTAATCACCAGAACGGCATGGGCGCCGGCTTTTTTATGACGCCAACTGTCCTTGCCTTCTGTGTCCATTTCAAACCCGTGATGGGCATGTTTGACGGTTCCGATCCGATACCCGCGCCGGGTCAGCTCTGCGATCAGTTTTTCCAGAAGGGTTGTCTTGCCGGAATCGGATTTTCCAACAATGGTGATAATGTCTGTCCGGCCGGGAGATATGGGGGAAATGCTTGGTCTATCGGGCATTTCAATCCTTATGCCCGTTTATTTCATCCCTCAGCCGGCCGGCGCATTTAAAGGTGACCACCCGTCTTTTTCCCAGCATCATGTCTTTGCCGGTGGCCGGATTCCTTCCTTTGCGGGGTGATTTTTCATTGACCTGGAATTTGCCGAAACCTGAAATCATGATGTCCTCTCCGGCGGTCAAGGTTTCTTTGATGATTTCAAGCATGGTTTCAATAATGTCTTTGGCCTGGGAAGGGGTATAATTATTTTTCCCGGCTATTTTTTCAATGATGGTTGTTTTTGTAAAGGCCACTGTTCTTTGTTTCCTATATTAACTGTTTAAAATTAAACAAGATATTTACTTTGGTTCTCGGGCAATGTCAAGGCCTAAAAAACAGGGTCCTATTATTTTATGGGTCTGCCGGGGCCGGTCTTGTTCATCAAAGCCTGTCCTGTTTTTTTTATTGCATAACCCAAAAAAGGAGGGTATTAATTTTATCAAATTTTTTTATACAAATAAGAGGGATACTGCAAAAATATATTTAAATTATGATGAAAACCCATAAAAATATCGCCCATAAGAATGTCGCACTGATCGGCATGCCGGCCGCCGGAAAGAGCAGCATCGGACGTCTCCTGGCTGAAAAACTGGATTTTGAATTCATTGACTCGGATGATCTGATTCAATCCGGAGAAGGCCGGACCCTTGCCGAGATTATTTGTGACAAGGGTCTGGCCCGGTTTTTAGAGATTGAGGAAAAACATATCATCGGCATCACGCCCGAACGCCATGTCATTGCCACGGGCGGAAGCGCCGTATACAGCAAAAAAGCCATGGATCATCTTTCCCGGACCTGCACCGTTCTCTACCTGTTTATTGATCTTCCCGGGCTGTTGACACGATTATCCGATATTACCTCCCGGGGGGTGGCCATCAAACCCGGAGAAACCATTGAAGATCTTTACGCGGAAAGAACTCCCTTATATGATCAATACTGCGATATCAGGATCGATTGCAGCTCACTGACCTTGGAACAGGTTGTTGAAAATGCGGTTGCGGCCCTAATCTGAATAGATCCGCTTCACCCTTGGCATCAGGGCGCAGACAATCTCATAGCTGATGGTCCGGACCCGGTCTGCCAGCTCATCGGCGCCAAGGGTTTCCTTTCCCTGGGACCCCATGAGGACGACCTCGTCTCCGATGGCGACCTCCGGAATATGTCCCACGTCAATGAGGGTCTGGTCCATGCAGACCCGGCCGACGATGGGGGCTCTTTGGCCGTTGACCAGCATTTGACCGTTGGATGAAAACAGCCTTGAAAATCCGTCGGCATAACCGATGGGCACCGAGGCAAGGGTGGTCGCGGTTTGGGTTTCATGGGTGATGCCGTAACTGACGAAAAACCCTTTCGGCACTTTCCGGACCGAGGTCACGAGAGATTTCAGGGTCATGACCGGAAAAAGACTTACCCTTGTCCGGTCCACCTCCCTGGAAGGATAGAGTCCGTAAAGGGAGATGCCGGCCCTGACCATATCATAATGGGCCTCCGGAAATTCAATGATGCCGGCGCTGTTGGCCGCATGCCGGAGTTCAATGTCTATCCCGGCCTTGCCCAAATCAGACAGCAGGGTATCAAAGATCTCAATCTGGAGCCGGGTATAGGTTTTGTCCCGGTTGTCTGCTACGGCAAAATGGGTATAAATACCCTGAAGATTCAGGCCTGGCAGTCGCATGATGTCCCTGATGTCCCGGACGGCCTTTTTCCGGATATCCTTATCCCTTGGAATTTCCGTAAGAATCATGCCCACCCGTCCCATTCCCGTATCCACCTTTAAATGGACCTGTAGGGGTTTGGCAAAGGTTCTGGCCCGGGAGGACAACCGGGCCGCCATCTCAAGGTCGTATACGGTGACGGTGATATCCAGATCCGAGGCCTGGACTGCCTGGGAGGGATGAATATATCCCAGCACCAGGATCGGTGCGGAGATGCCGGCATTGCGGAGTTCGATCGCTTCATGGAGCCGGGCCACCCCCACCCAGCTTGCTCCGCTTGCAAGGGCTTTTTGGGCTACCCGGACGGCCCCGTGGCCGTAACCGTCGGCCTTGGCAACGGCCATAAACCGGCAGGACGGACACATCAAGGCTCTCAGGCCTTGAATATTTTTTCCCAGAGCATCAAGATCGATGCAGGCAGAGATCAGGGGAGAATCCATGAAAATTTCCTTTTTTACCGGGCCCATTTTTTACCGGACAACTGCCGGGACCCCATATTTTTCAATGATGCTCTTGAATTCAAGCATTTCCTCTTCGGAAAAAAAATGCTCGTCTTGGGTTAAAAATTCCGGGTCCAGGACTCTGACATTCCGTGAACATTTCTGAAGGATATAGGATTTCGCCCTTTGGATCATTTGACCGATGTCTTCCATGATTTCCCTGCTGATCAAGGGCCTTACGCAGGTGGTCCGGAATTCATAGCCAGGGGCCTTTTCCATGATAAGCCGGATACTGTCGCCGATGGCTGAGACGTCAAATTTCCCCGGCACCACAAGGGGATAATCCGTCAAGCGGGTTTTAATATCCATGGAAATAAAATCCACCAGGGCGTCTTCAAAGAGCCGTTCAAGCACTTTCGGCCTGCTGCCGTTGCTGTCAAGCTTGAGTTTATAGCCCAGGTCCTTGATTTTTCGGCAAAAGAGGAGAAGGTCCGCCTGAAGCGTGGGCTCACCCCCGGTAATCACCACCCCTTCCAGGAAGCCTTTGCGTTTTTCAAGAAAGTCAAAAATTTCTGCTTCACCAAGAAGGCTGCTGGCTCCGCCCTTGGAACCGGCCACCAGATCCGGGTTATGGCAGTAGGGACAGGAAAAATTGCATCCCTGGGTGAAGATAATGCAGGCAATGGTCTTTGGAAAATCTATAAGGGAATTTTTCTGGAATCCGCCGATTTTCATTCCGTCTTCTTATCCTGCCGTCTTATAGGTTTTCCGCATGCAGAATTCCGTCTGCTTCCCGCTGTTCCATTGGCATACCGGTCTTAAATACCCGACCACCCTTGAATAGACTTCCGTCTCTGCATGGCAGGTATCGCAGGTTGCATGCTCCCCGGCAAGGTATCCGTGGGAAGGACAGACACTGAAGGTGGGGGTCAGGGTGAAATAGGGCAGTTTAAATGAATTTGAAACTTTGCTGACCAGGTTTTTGACCACTTCGATATCGGTGACTTCCTCACCCAGGAAGAGATGCTGGACCGTTCCGCCGGTGTATTTTGTCTGGAGGCGGTCCTGGAGTTCCAGGGCTTCGAAGAGGTCGTCGGTATAATTGACGGGCAAATGGGTGGAATTGGTATAAAAGGGGGATTTGCCCTCTTTGTATTCCGCTTCATTGGCGCAGAGGATATTCTCGTATTTTGCCTTGTCCATGCTGGCAAACCGGAAGGTGGTGCCTTCGGCCGGGGTTGCCTCCAGGTTGAAGATTTCGCCGGTTTCCACCTGGATTTGTTCAATTTGGGTCCGGATATGGTCCATGACCCGTACGGCAAATTCCTGGCCCTGTGGAGAAGCAATGCCGTCCTTTAAAAAATTGAGGCAGGCCTCGTTCATGCCCAGGATGCCGATGGTTGAAAAATGGTTTCTCCAGTATACACCGGTGTTTTCCTTGATTTTGCGCAGATAGAATTTGGAATAGGGATACAGATCCCCTTCGGTAAATTTTTCAAGGATTTTCCGTTTGATGGCCAGGGATTCGGCCGCCAGCTTGATCAGGGTGTCCAGCCTTTCAAAGAAATCCTCCTCATTTTCGGCAAGATAACCGATCCTCGGCAGGTTCAGGGTGACCACGCCGATGGAGCCGGTGAGGGGATTGGCGCCAAAGAGACCGCCGCCCCGTTTTCTGAGTTCCCGGTTGTCCAGGCGTAACCGGCAGCACATGGACCTTGCATCCTCTGGGTCCATATCGGAATTCACAAAATTTGAAAAATAGGGAATCCCGTATTTCCCGGTCATTTTCCAGATATTTTCAAGGTTGGGGTTGGTCCAGTCAAAATCCCGGGTAATATTGTATGTGGGGATGGGGAAGGTAAAGACCCGGCCCTTGGCGTCGCCTTCCATCATGACTTCGGCAAAGGCGGCGTTCAGGATGTCCATTTCCGCCTGGAAATCCGCATAGGTCTGGTTTCCATATTCCCCGCCGATAATAACAGGTGAATTCTTCAGCGTGGAAGGCACCGTCAGGTCCATGGTGATATTGGTAAACGGGGTCTGGAACCCGACCCGGGTGGGGATATTGATATTAAAGACAAATTCCTGGAGAGCCTGTTTGACCTCTTTATAATTTAAGGCATCTTTCCAGATAAAGGGGGCCAGCAGGGTATCGAAATTGGACATAGCCTGGGCTCCGGCAGCCTCCCCCTGGAGGGTATAGAAAAAATTCACGATCTGTCCTAGGGCGCTTCGGAAATGTTTGGGAGGAGAGGATTCCACTTTCCCGGCCACGCCTTTGAACCCTTCCAGCAACAGGTCCTGGAGGTCCCAGCCCACACAGTAAACCGATAGGAGGCTTAGGTCATGGAGATGAAGGTCCCCGGAATAATGGGCCTCCCGGACGGTCGGCGGATAAATCTTGTTGAGCCAGTATTCAGCCGTAACATCAGAGGAGATATAATTGTTCAGTCCCTGGAGGGAATAGCTCATATTGCTGTTTTCCTTGACTTTCCAATCCATCCTCCGGATATAGGATTCCATGAGCCCCACATTCTCCTTGATGGCAATTTTCCGGATCTGGTTGTGCTGTTCCCGGTAAATAATATAAGCTTTGGCAGTCTTGTAAAACGGGGAATCCAGAAGCACTCGTTCCACAATGTCCTGGATTTCTTCAACTTCCGGGATGGCGGCCAGGCGCAGGTCCCTTGCCATGGAAATCACCTTCATGGTCATTTTCCGGGCTTCTTTTTCATTGAATTCATCGGTGGCCTCACCCGCTTTCTGAATCGCACGGGTTATTTTTGATGAATCGAAATCCGCTATTCTTCCGTCCCGTTTCCTGATTTGGTCAAACATGTATTCACCCCTTGAAATCTGATAGAAATTAACGTATCGTCTCTAAGCTTTGTATAACGGTTGATGATAAATGAAGTTAGACTGCAGGATCATATTTAGTCAACATATTGTTGCTTGTCAAGAAAAAAAATCTATATATTGTGGCTGCTGGAAATAATTTGGAGATATCAATGCAACTGGATCAAAATCCTTTTTTCAGAAAACCCATCACTTCCTGGTATGATTCCAATTTTGCCTGCTGGACCGTTATGGTCCTGATGATCTTTGTCTTTATCTTTGCAATGGCCGGGATTATTGTCGGGTCCGGCACAGGGGAATTTCAGGAATATGTCTGGTTTCCCACCCTTCTTTCCTTTTTCAGCCTGTTTCTGGTGCTGAAGATCGCCTTAAGGCTCAGACACCGCTCAAAAAACAACTAGGCGCCCTTTAAGATAATTTC
>Ga0208373_1001093_pt1 | contig 38756 bp, 28 predicted proteins | sample RifOxyC2_FD_184036 | JGI IMG/M metagenome (GOLD analysis project Ga0208373, IMG submission 184036) | Soil microbial communities from Rifle, Colorado - Rifle Oxygen_injection C2 (SPAdes) | ecosystem: Environmental > Terrestrial > Deep subsurface > Rock core/Sediment | place: Rifle, Colorado...
ACCAAATAAATTTAATTAAACGTAAAAATCCTGGTCCTTTGGACCAGGTCAGAGTGCAGGGGCTTTGCCCTCTGTACGACTCAATGTTACTCAATGATCGAGTTGTCCCCACAACTGAAGATCAAGGAGCAACAAATGAGTCGATTTCGAAAGTTATCACAAACGATATGGCATTGCCAATATCATATTGTCTGGGTTCCAAAGTATAGGTATAGGGTATTAACAGGGCCGGTAGCAATGGAAGTAAGCAGATGCATAAGATCATTTTCAGAGCAGCAACGATGTGAAATTGTTGAGTTGAATATTCAGGTTGATCATGTTCATCTGCTGGCGATGGTCCCACCGAAGGTGTCCATATCCGATTACGTTGGCACAATCAAAGGGCGAAGTGCCATAAGGGTTTTCAACAAGTTTAGAAAGCTAAAAGACAAACCCTATTGGGGTAATAAATTTTGGGCACGCGGTTATTGCGTAGATACAGTTGGACTGGATGCCGAAATGATTCGGAAGTATGTAAAGTTCCAAGAGAAAAAAGAAAAAGTGATGGAAGAACGAGATTTGTTCAATAAATAATTGAGATTAGGGACAACCATCCTTGCCCCCTGAGGGGGCAAGGCAAACAAAGCCCCTTTTAGGGGCAACCCAAAGCCTGGCCCTTTGGGCCAGGATATTTACTAGCGGGAAAAAAGACAATAATATTTAAGAAAAGTTTTTTTTATGCAAGGGTTTCGACTTGCTCCGATACATTGTTTCGAAGATAATAATCAAGATCAAAAAGTTGTTTAAAGCTTAGATCTGTGAATTGAACGTGTCGTTTTCTGATTTTCATGGAACTGAAGGAGGGAGCATTTGTTATTTCATAATCCGAAATGGTTTTGAACGGCAGATCCCCCACATAATATCCCATGCTGCTTAGAAAAATAGATTCTTCCGGTGACTGTTCAAATTCTATATCATCACTGGTCGTATCAATATATTTGAATGACAGCCCCCCCATACTGATATCAATAACCTGGCCAAGCTTATGGGAATTAGGACTGATGGCGGCGTAGGCACCTTCCACGGCTTTGTAACGTTTATGTTTTCTTCTTTCAATAGTTCTTTTTCGGCCTACCATGAAAGTGATTTCCTTATCAAAATTGAAAGTTATTTAGAATATAAAATTATGCACAAAGCATACCACTAAATTCATTTGAAAACCCTATATGAGAGTAAAATTCATATAATATCAAAGAGATAAAATCAACATCTTTCAATATAATTTTTATTTCCTTTGCTTGAATGTCAAAGCGATGACACGTTCGGATTTTTTTTCCGTAAGTTTTGACAAATTTATGGAAAAATTGGTTATAATATTAGGCATTTATTTTCCTAAAAGATTACATTTTTTCCTCAAACTGTTTTCGATCCCTGTTTTTTCGAACATTATCAGGTGTAAAAATTTTACCACTAATGGCAAGATATACACCGAATGGTAATATCTGAACTGCAGAAACGGCTGACCCCAGGTTGAAAACAGCATCGCTGGACTTGAATTTGGCCGGCTCCATGGCCCCTGTCAGCACAATTGTCTTACCTTTAATGGAACTGAGGGCTGCTGCGGTTTCAATCATTGTGTCCGTACCATGCGTAATAATAATTTTATCATTTAATTCATTCTGCACAGCCTTAAAAACAATCATTCGATCCTGCTCGGTCATATCAAGAGAATCTTTTTTTAATAGGGATTCTATTTCATAATCAAAATTAACCCTGGCATTTTGCAGGATATCTTTGATATTTGGATCACCGATCTCATATCTGCTGAGTGCATCAAAATAGACCTTATCAATGGTTCCGCCCACAGAAAAAAATTTAATTTTCATTTTTATCCTTTAACCCGAGGTGTTCTTCCAATGGAGTCAATTTGTTTAATATTGATATTGCAATTTCATAAGTAAACCCTCTATATTGAAGAAAATTCAAGACTTTTTTTTTAAATTTTTCAAAATCAAGCCGGAGCCATAATTTAATCTTTGGTTCGATTGCTTTTAAAGCCAGGGCTTGATCATCATAGTTCTTTAAAACATCCTCAATGACAGCGGACTTGATTCCTTTTTTATTGAGCTCATAGGCAAGGGCAAACTTTGATTTGGGTTTGTGATTGATTCTGTTGTCAACAAAGGTTCTGGTAAAAATTTCATCGTCAAGGTATTTCTGTTCCAGGAGCTTTTCTATGGTTTTGTTGATCATATCTTCATCAAACCCCTTTTTTACCAGATACTCATTCATTTGCCGGATTGACCGGGGTTGATGAGCCAAATACCTGAGAGCTGAATTCAGGGGAGTTTGATTATTTTTTTCTGAAAACCGATTCGTCTTTTTCATCATCAGTCAGCTTATCCAATAATCTTACAGGCGTTTTTAAAATATTGGCCATCATATTGATGAGTCCCTCTCCCACTGCTGAAGGGTGCAGCGGAACCACCAAAGGATCAGAAATTTTACCGCTGGCTTTAACAGGAACAGATACAAGATTCCCACCCAGAAGCGTACTGACAATCGGAATCTTTTCAATTATCAAATCAATGGTTTTGAAAGGGGCCACCAAACAGGTTAAATCCATATCATCATGTATCAGATCGATCCGGCCGATAAAAATAAGGGTCATATCATTACCGTCAATGATTGCTTTTGTGATATGGATATTGCTGTCCCTTATATCTGCTTCTATGGAAATCGTTTTATAAGCAAACCCTTTTTGGGTAATGTCGGGGATATTACCTTTAAAAAACTTGGAAACATTCAGTACCGAGAGTATCCTTGAAAGGAGTGTCAATTTATGGACCCGTCCTTCTTCAGCCTGAAAAAGAAATGAGCCGTTCAGCGTATTTAAAAGATTCTGTTTGCCGGTATCGGATATGATTTCCCCCTTAAAAGAATAGCGGCCGTCCATAAACTCATTTTTATTAAAAAGGCAGGTCAGAAGGGTTTGAATATTATCTTTGTTATCAGCGTTGAATGGAATTTTGGCATCAATCCGGTCGCCTTTAAGGTTAATATACCCCTTTGTTTCTATGTCGCACAAAAAAGCCTTATTCAACCGAATATAAGCATCATCCTGTTGAAGAAAGACTTCAGCATCAAAATCTTTTATCGTCCAGTTTTTTATCGTGAGATTTTCAGTTTTTAATTTGATGGTTTTATTTGAAAACAGATTATTTTTTGTTGAGAAAGGTTTTTGAGATGATAAAAAGGAGGTCAGATTCATCTTTTTTGTGATGATATGAATGGCCGAATCTCTATCAGTATGGATTAATACAGATTCACCTTCCGTAAACGCATTCATTTTTTTTTCCAAATCGCTCTCAGGAACCAGTATTTTATGGATTGTTTGCGTGTTCAGAATTCCATCGAAGTCGAAAATGATTTTATTTTTATCAGAAGACAGATCGATCCGCGCATTAGAAAATCCTGGGTCCAGAAGTTTTATGCTTTTTAAGGTCAGAGAGGCTAAGCTGTTTCCATCAACCTCAATTTGAAGCTGTTGTTCATCTGAAAAAGAGAGATCCGTGTTAAACCATGTTTTTTCTTTATGGGTTTGCAATTGACCATTTTTCATATGCAATGGGGTCCGAAAACTTTCAAGATGTTTTTTTTCCACAAAAGCTTCCAGCCATGAAAGATTTTCAATTCTTGCAGAGATTGATCCCAAAGAAAAACCCTTGTCTGAAAAATGATATTGACAGGAAAGATCTTCAATTTCCCTTCGGTTCAATTGGGTTGTCAAAGAGAGTTGTGACCCGTTCCCGGTTATCTCGTAGACCCATTCTCCGGGCATCAGAAGAGGGCCGGACAGTTGGATCATGGTCACATCAATCTTACCAGTCCCTTTCTTAAGGGGTGACAGGAAGGTTTCTATTCTTTTGTCGGCCATTAGAAAGGGAATTGCGGAATCAAGGAAAATCCGGCCTGAACCGGAGTGAATGGAAATGGTAGGGGTCTCTTTAAAATGAAGGGTGGTATCCAGGTCTTTAACAATAATGTCGGCGATTGTTCCTTGAATATGCTTCAGATGAAGCATTCCTGAATTATATTGGAAATTTATTTTTTCAAGAAAAACAGGGCCTGGTATTCGATCATAACTCCCCTTTACTGAGAAATCGTCGGACTCAATCTTCACATCAAGATCTTTTGTATCATTGGGAATTGAAAGATGTAACCTGACATTGGACCGGCCGGTGATATTGTGAGTCTTTGCCAATTCTTCTGCCAGAAGGGTTCCGGGTAAAAGCGATTCTAAGGTTTTTGGAACCATGGAAAGATCAGCATCCAGAGAAAATTCTCCGTTAAAGGGAACATGGTTAAACCCTAAGAGATGAATGGTCAATTGTCCCTGTTTGAGGACAGAGGACCCTACCATGGCATGGGCGGCATTGATATCTAAAATACCCGTTTGAATCCCGGCGCTTCCTTGGATATTAGAAACAATCAAATCAGTCCCCGGGATTTTGACCACACCATTCTCGATTCTTCCCTTTAATTCCAAATTATCTGCATTAAAAAGAAGAGTCGGATCATCCGCTTTAAAGGACACATTGATGTCCGGGGAAACCCCATCCTGCAAGATATCAAATAGATGGTTTACCAAGCCGTTGTTTTTGAAAACGGCCAAAGACATCTTTTTTGCCTGGTCAATATGGATATTGTTTCCGATAAACTGAATTTCCGATTTTTTTTGAGATAGATCGGAAAAAAAATGGACTCCCACCGCACCTTCCGGATAATTAATTTTAAAAGGTTCGATATCCAGTTGATACCCCGTGTCGGATAAATTTAAAACAGCATGGATGCGATCGGTATCAAAAAGAAGATCTTTGTTTCCATTCTTGAGTATAATACCTTGACCGTTCAAATCAGCCTTGATCTCACCTTCAGAATGGATCGAAGCCGTTAATTCCAATTGATCAAGGAGAATGGAATCCAGATCGAGATATCGATTCAAAGAGATTTGAGACAGATCAGAAGCATGCAACCCAAGCTTTGTGACGATGGCATGGATTGCGAGGTTTTTTTTGGTTTTTACCAGGACAAGAGACCCCTCCATACGTTTAAAATAGGGCGAAACAAGATTCATGATCTTTATTTCTAATGTTTCTTGACCCTCAGGTAAAAATTGAAATATTTTATTAAATGTGTTTTTGAATTCAACTGGGTTGAATTTAAAATGGGGCCCAGGCTGCTGTGAATTCTTGGGGGGGAAATTTACAGTCGGGTTCTGGATAAGAATTTGCCCAAGGATCATTCTGCCGCGCAAAAGGCTCTGAAGATCCATATCAAATTTTAATTGGCTGATGTTAAGAATGATTTTTTCATCAAAAACGAAATCGAGATTTTTCAGAATAATTTCCGGTTTTGGAAAGAGCCTTACCGAAATCCTTGACGGATTCACATGGATACCGCTTCTATCATGGATCAATGAAACAATTTGATTTTTTACATAAAGAGTATTGATGGCAAAATGAAACACATAAGAAAAAGAAACAATAATAAAAAGTGCTGACAAGAAGGAAGAAAAAAGGATTTTTCTTTTTTTTGTTTTAAAAAAAGATATCAGGTTGCCTCATTTAATAAATACGTAATCATAGGATAATTATCTGCTTTATATTACCATGAAAACCCAAGACCTTTTGAAAATTTTATAAAATCCAGCATCACAAGATGGGTCTGGTTCATCAGGATGGTTTTAGCGTCTTCAATTCCCGTATTTTCCTGGCTGGGCTTTTCAATCGGATCTTTCCCAATGGCTTTGAAATATTCATTTTTGATAACAAGTTCATCCTGCTCATATTGCTTTTTCCGTAATTTTCGGGACTCAAGGTTTAATGACAGCGCCGCCTTTGAATTCAATTCAGCACTGATTTCAATTCTTTTTTTCAGATAATTCAAGCCCGGATCTTTGAATGCCCTTTCTTCATAACCTTCTGTGAGTTTTTTATAAATTTCATCAAGAGGCTGATATGCGCTGTAATTTGTTTTCATGGTCTTATCCCAGGGGAGAGCACCATCCAGAGAGCTTTCTCCCGTATCCTCAATCTTGTATAGCTGAGGGTATTGCAGATCCGGCATAACTCCGAGATTCTGAGTACTTTCTCCGGACACCCGATAAAATTTTGCGCTGGTGATTTTAAGCTTGCCCTCACCAAGCGGTTGCAGTTCCTGGACTGTGCCTTTACCAAAGCTCCTTGCCCCGACGATGATGCCCCTGTGATAGTCTTTGATGGCACCTGCAAAAATTTCCGAAGCAGATGCGCTCATTCGATTGATCAAGACAATCAGTGGTCCTGAGTATTCAATGGAAGGGTCTTCGTCATAGAGCCGTGAAATTCTGTTTTTTGTTTTGATCTGGACGGTAGGACCTGATTTTAAAAAGAGTCCGGTGAGGTCATTGGCCTCTTTAAGGGAGCCGCCGCCATTATCCCTTAAATCAACGATCAAACCGTCAATATTTTCTTGTTTCAGTTCGAAAAGCAGTTTCTGGACATCTTTGGTCGTGCTTTTATATTCCGGATCTCCTTTGTTGTATGCGTTAAAATCAAGATAAAAGGTTGGAATTTCGATAATCCCTATTTTTAGAGGCGGGTTGTTCGGGTGGGATAGAGTAATGATGTCTTTTCGGGCAGCTTGTTCCTCTAATTTAACCTTTTCCCTTTTGATCTGAATGGTTTTGGTGGTATCGGTTTTTTCCGAAGGAATGATTTTTAAACGAACAAAAGTGTTTTTCGGTCCGCGGATCATTTTTACCACGGTGTCTATCCGTTGACCAATGGCATCCTTTATCTCTCCGTTTTCTCCTTGCCCCACGCCTATGATTTTATCTCCCGGCATGAGCAGGTTTGATTTGTCGGCAGGTCCTTTGGGTATTAGTCGGACAACCTTGGTAAATTCATATTCATTTTGAAGAACTGCGCCAATACCCTCGAGAGACAGGCTCATATGAATGTCGAAATCCTCTGAAGCATTGGGTGGAAAATACTGAGTATGGGGATCAAAACTGCTTGTGACACTGTTCATGAAAATCTGAAAAATATCACCGTTATTGGTTTGCAAAAGATGCTTAAGACGGTTTGAATAGGTTTTTTCAAGGGTATCGGCGATGGACGCCTCATCCTGATCGTCCAGAATGAGTGAAATAATATGGTTTTTCAGATCACTCTTCCACAAGGGGTAAAGGGATTGCTTATCCAGGTGCCACTGCAAAAGCTCATCATCAATAACAAGGGAATCATCCTGGGTAAAATCAAGATCCTTTTCCCAGGTTTTAATCAAAGATAAAATATATTCCAGTTTTTCTGCGGATCTGGCCAGATATAGATTAAAAATTTCAAATCCCATATCCAGATTGCCTTTTTTTAATTCATTATCAAAACGAAATTGATACTGATTAAACCGGTTGATATCGGAAAGGGTGAATAATTGCCTCATGGGGTCAAGCTGTTTGATGTACCGGTTCAGAATGATGGAGGACATTTCGTTGTCCAAGGTTTTTTCAGAATAATGATTTCGTTCCAGAGAATGTATGATATCGATGCATTGTGAAGAATATTCAGGCCTGGGGGTGATGATATCCGGGGTCACTGCCCACAGGGACGAAGACAGGCACGCAATTACGACGATGGAAAAAAGAGATTTAATAAGAATTGAAATATCAAATCGATTGGGTTTATAGCGTTTGAATGTCATTTTCATATTCCCTTGGGGTTTCAAAACTAATTTTTCCTATTTTACCAGCTCTGAGCTCTCGGATCAATGTTTCAGAGGCTTTTTGAAAATCAACAAGGCCACCTTTTTTCAAATAGCCCCGTTTCATCCCGATATGTTCAATAAGTGCCGCCGGATCATCTGGAATGGTTTCCAGGAAGGGGTATCTTTCCTTCAAGCGGTATGGATATCGTTTGATCAGCATAGCAGCGGCAAAAAATGCAATTTCGCCATAGTCAAAAGCCGTATCGGATATGGCGCCGCTGACTGCCAGAAGATATGCTTTTTCCTTGGGTTCGATGACCGGTGATAATATCCCGGGTGTGTCATAGATATCAATATTATTGGGCAGACTGGTTCTCTGTTGGTGTTTGGTAATGGCGGGTGAATTTCCGGTTTTGGCAATTTTTTTTCCGGAAAGGGTATTTAAAATAGTGGATTTCCCGGTATTCGGGATGCCCAAAACCATGATTTTCAGTTTTCTGGCTTTATTTCTGATGGTCTTTTCAACGCAGTCATTTAAAGCGTAAAGCACCTGGGAAGGATGGGTCCCACAAGTCGATAAAGCAGGAATCTGATTATTTTTAAAATACTCAAGCCATAAAGGTGTTATTTCCGGGTCGGCCAAATCGGCTTTATTTAAGACCTTGAGCCTGAATTTTTGTTTACAGAGCTTATCCACAAAAGGGTTTGCACTTGCCATGGGCAGCCTTGCGTCTAAAATTTCCAGGATGGCATCAACCCTGGAAATTTCCTTTGTCAACAGGTTTTCTGTTTCCAGCATATGGCCGGGAAACCATTGGATGGTCATTTTTAACACTTCTCTATTATGAGGCGAACTGCTTTATTCGAACAACCTATGAATCTATTTGAAATTTTCAAGTAATTGCTCTATCAGGTTTGGATTGGCGGAAACGATGCCTTTTTCCGGGAAATAGTGGTCTCCGTTAAAATCACAGACCTTTCCCCCGGCTTTCTCAACGATAAATGCACCGGCTACAATATCATATGGGTTAAGGTTCATTTCCCAGAACCCGTCTAATTTTCCACAGGCCACATAACAAAGATCAATGGCAGCGGATCCGAATCGTCTAATATCTCTTAACTGGGGGACGATTTTGGTGAAATAGGGGAGATTATTGTGTTCGGCATCTGCTCTCAAACAGGCAAACCCTGTGGCCATAACGCTGTTGATAAGGGTGTCGGTAGTGGAGACATGAATCGGACCGCCGTTTAGAAAAGCACCGCCGTCCTGATCTGCATAGAACAATTCATCCAGGCGGGGGGCAAATACAGCGGCGCAAATGGTTCTATCCTCATGCCGCACCGCAATGCTGACGGAGTAAAACGGCTGCTGGTGCAGAAAGGAAGTCGTTCCGTCGATGGGATCAATGATCCATAGATAATCGGAAGAAAATCCGCTTCTTCCGGTTTCTTCACCCAGAATATCATGGCCTGGATATTTTATTCTGATGTTTTCAATAATAAAATCCTCAACTCTTTTATCAATTGTGGTGACCAGGTCTTTCCTGTTTTTAAAACCGACATCAGACGGCAATAGCCGGTTTTGTTCGGTTTTACAGATGGTACCGGCTCTTTGAATGAGATCCGTTAGAAATTCTATCAATCGTACCCCTATCTCAATATGAGGATTAATATATGAACTATCCCATATAAGCTTTTTTTTTTCAAAGGTAAATATCCAAAGAAAGCCGGAGTCGGTTTTATCGGTATGGAATTTTCCACAATAAGATGATTCACACATATGAACGGTTAAAATTTAAAATCAGGCAGCGGAGGGGGTGTCGGTAGAATTTTCTTTTTTCGGTTTCTGTTGTTTTTTAAAACAGAGTTTGTCTTCTCTTATGATGGCGCATAATTTGTGATTGTGTAATTCTTTGCAGGTGGCATGATTATAGAGAGGGCATTCCGGGTATTGTTTAGACATTTTGATTCCTTTATATGATGTCCCCAAAGAATGTGTAACTTATACCTTAATTCCGGCATGCTTTCAACCCATTTTCCATGATAAATCTGTCCGAAATGCACAGAGATGATAGACAGAAGAGAAATTCAATCAATTCCGGAACCGAAATGGGCTGGTTAAATCCACCAAGATGAGGACCGGTATTCAAGATGATATCCTTTTCGCCTTTATGGGTGGTTTTCACAACCGATCCTTCATATCCCCGGGATATCAAGAATGTTTCAAATTCAGTATCGCTCATATTTATCTGATCCTGAATGCGGAGGATTTCTTCCATATGATGATCCTTTCCCATATTTTCTATGAGTTTATCAATCAGGGTTTCATTTAAAAATAGAGGCAGATTTTTCGGCAAAAGGCCTGTTACCCCATGATAATAATTTTGGACAACCTCAGTGATCATTTCAATAAACAGATTTCGATCAAAAAGAGTCCTTAAATCCAGTGGGTTCCCTTTTTCATCAAATCCTTTTTGTTCAGGGGCTTTATTTCTGAAAAAGCTTCCCATGACAAGAATAAATCCAAGAATGTGTTCTCCGATGAAATGCCGCAGTTCTTTCGAGTTCTTGAGGCGTGTCAGGTGCTCAAAATCTCTTAATCCGGATTTGGCAAAATTGGGGTAGCGGCATGATTCGAGCCACCTATCGAGTCTCCCCCCCTGTTCCCAGATATAAAGGCCCTGATCCTGACGCCGGATTTGCTGCGCCCGGTTGTGAAACAAAGGGATGATGGCCGTATGGATGATCCCCATTGAGGTCAGTCTGCCGAGGAGCCATGCATTTCGTCCATACATTTCTTTTATCTCTTTTCTTTGATCCTGAAAATGCCAAGGCTCGTTTGCATATTTAAAATAGTCTTTTTCCGCAATAAACATAATTGCAAGATAATCCGGGTGAATTTCCCGGTTGTTCAGGATGAAATCCGGCACCTGATCCAGTTTGAAAAGACAGTGATGATGAATCCGGACCGGAACGGGAGCAAGGAAATTTGATTCGCGGCAGGAAGGATGGGTATTCAAAAAAGAAAGCCAGTTTGCTTCCCGCATCAATTCAATTGCATTTTCTTTTGTTCTGGCAAATTTGATACAGGCCATTTTCCCGCTGTGTAACGGGTATATCAGTGTCCTTCCCTGCCATCGGAAAGCGTTGATATCCATAATTCCCTGGGTGGCGAGGCATGAATCAAAAGACAGAAAACAAAAATCCATGCGATTTCTTTTATCCATATCCAGTCCGGCAATATTCAAAGGCAAAGAACCCAGTGCTTCAGAGACGGCGCGATGCTTTTTGCCCTTGGTTGAAATCAGAAGACCCTGGAGACGGGAAAGAACGGAATGCAATAAGGGGTGGCTGATATCCCTTGATATATGAATCAGAGCGTCGGCCGCTTCCTTATACAGAAAAAAAGCCTGTCTTTGAGAATCGTGACGCTGTGATTGAAGAACCGAGAAAAGCGCTTCAAGGGTTTGATCCCTGATCGTATCCAATGATTTTTTAATGTGGGAAAAAAGGTACTGGACCGCCAGATAGGTTGCTGAAAAATCAATGGTTTGATTTAATAGCTGATGCTCTGTATGAATCCGGCTGCTATTGCTTTCTGAAAGAACTGTCAAGGTATGTCATGTCAATATATTAATCTGTTAATGATTTTTGTTTGATAGTTGAGGGATTAGATGAATCAATATTAACCTGAGGTTTTGGCTTTAGCGGTTCGGATGCCGGTATTTTTGGGGAGACCTGCGACGGAGTAGTATTTGAGTTGTCCAAGTCTTTCTGGAGTCTTGTGGTTAATTTTAGATCAAGATTTTGAACCTGTTTGTCAAGTTTTGTGATATGAGAGTTCAGCTCTTCCCTTAAGAATTTGATTTTTTCATCCAGCCTGGCCTGAGAGAGGCTCTCCTGCTCTATTTTTTTTAGCTTTTTATCCATCAGACTCACATCTTTCTGCAGTTCCCCAAGTTGCTGGTCATAATTTCCGAGTGCTGCAAGTTTTGAGTCAAATCCTTTTTTAAAACTCGAAAGTTCTTCTTTCATCTGTTTGATATCTTGATTCAACTCTGTTTGAATCTTGGTCTGAGAAGAAAGGAGTTCTTTATTAACCCTTTCAATGCTTTGAAGGGTCAGCTTATTTTGGTTTGAATTATTGGCAACACGGGTATCCAGTTTTGTCAATTGTTCATTGATACCTGCGCTGTCGGCTTTTGAGGTGGTTAATTTTGCAATCTGACCCTCGATGCCCACGGTTTTTTTGTCCATGGATTCCAGATCAAACCGGTTTTTTTCAGCTTTCACATCAAGGGCACTGAGCTGTTCCTGAAATTGCTGGGAGATTTTTTCAACCTCGGTCTGTTTGTTCAAATTAGCATCCGTTACTTTTCCTCTCATATCCAGATAAGCAAAGAAAATAATGATACCCAAAAGACAGGGAAGAAGAACAGAGATCAGGGTGATTTTTCTGGATAATCTTTCAATTTTTATATGATTGGCGTCCGGACCATAGGCAGGTGCTTCGGTTCCCATGTCGTATGTTTTTTCGGGCTGCTCTTCTTCTTCGTTAAAATCGGGTAAGTCGGGTCTGAAATCTTTTAAATTCATTGAGTTCACTTTCTTTCGATTGATTCTTTATTCCCATTCAATGGTGCCTGGGGGTTTGGAGGTGATATCAAAAACAACTCTGTTGATATTGTCCACTTCATTGATGATTCTGTTGGATATTTTACCCAGAAGATCATGGGGTAATTTTGCCCAGTCCGCCGTCATGGCATCATTGCTGGTGACGGCCCGGATCGCAATGCAATTGGCAAAGGTCCGTTTATCTCCCATGACTCCGACGCTTTTCACCGGTAGCAGAACAGCAAAGGACTGCCATAATTTCTTGTAAAGCCCTGCTTTTCGTATTTCATCAAGCAATATGGCATCGGCCTCCCTCAATATTTCAAGGCGAAAGGCCGTGATTTCACCCATGATCCGTATGGCAAGCCCGGGACCTGGGAAGGGTTGCCGCCAGATCAAATCCTCGTGAAGCCCCAGTTCAGCCCCGAGTTTTCTGACTTCGTCCTTGAAAAGAAGCTGCAAGGGTTCTATGAGTTTGAGTTTCATTTTTTCAGGGAGTCCGCCCACATTATGATGGGATTTGATAATGGAAGTGGGGCCGCCAAAGGCGGATTTGGATTCGATGATATCCGGATAAAGGGTTCCCTGGCCAAGAAATTCCGCACCCTCGATCTTAGCTGCTTCTGCTTCAAAAACCTCAATAAAAAGACTGCCGATGATTTTTCGTTTTTTTTCAGGATCGGTTACACCTTGTAATCCGGATAAGAATTTTTCTTTTGCATCGACAAATCGAATATTAAGGTCAAGATTTTGGATCAGGCTTTTCTCAAGGGCTTCTTTTTCATTTTTTCTTAAAAGACCGTTATCAACAAAGATACAGAAAAGATGTTTCCCAATGGCTTTATGAATCAGGGATGCGGCAACAGAAGAATCAACCCCACCGGATAACCCCATAATCACCTTTTTATCCCCCACGGCATCTTTGATCTGGGAAACGGCACCATCGCAAAAGGATTTCATGGTCCAGCTTTTACCGCAATGACAGACGTCAAATAAAAAACGGCCGATCATGGCCGAGCCGTTGATGGAATGCTCGACTTCGGGATGAAATTGAAGTCCGTAGAAATTTTTGGTATGATTTGCAATGGCGGCAATGGGCGTGTTTTCAGTGGAGGCGGTAACAACAAAATTTTCAGGCAGTTCCATGGCTGAATCGCCATGGCTCATCCAGCATTGAAACCCGGTTCCCATGTCTTTGAACAAAGGCTCGGCATCAATGATATCCAAATTGGCAAAACCATATTCTCTTTTTTCCGCTTTTTTAATTTTTCCTCCCAGGGTATGGACCATATAGTGCATGCCATAGCAGATTCCCAGAATGGGAACTCCCAGATCAAAAAGAGATTTGTCTATACTCGGGCTGTTGTCTTCGTATATGCTGGAGGGACCGCCGGAAAGGATGATGCCCTGGGGACGAAGGCTTCTGATTTTGGAAACACTGATATCAGAAGGTTCCACCTGGCAATAGACGTTGTGTTCACGGACCCTTCTTGCAATAAGCTGATTGAACTGAGAGCCGAAATCAATAATAATAATCATGAAATTATTCCTGTGTGATATTTTTTCTGAACCACAATATTTCCTATAAACCTGATAAAAAAGCAAGTTGTTTTTACCCGATAGTTGCCATTTGATGATGAATATGGTTAAAGGGGGGAATGATATCATTATCGGTAGTTTTTATCCGTTAAACAAGGAGTGTCGCATGTATTTATCAAGTGATTTGAAAAAGGGTTTGAAATTTGAAATAGATGGAGAACCTCATGTTATTGTTGACTTTGAATTTAAAAAACCGGGGAAAGGCCAGGCTTTATATAAATGCAAATTAAAAAATATGATCACCGGTTCCCAGTTCGAACGAACCTATCGGTCGGGAGAGAAATTTAAAAAGGCTGATCTTGAAGAACAGGATATGGAATATCTTTACAAAGACAAAGACACCTATTGTTTTATGAATTCATCCAATTATGAGCAGTATTTTCTGACCAAAGAGCAATTGGGAGATACAACAGACCTTTTAAAGGACAATACGGTTTGTACGATTCTGTTGTTCAACGGCGTTCCCATAGGTGTGACCCTGCCGAATTTTATCAATTTGAAAATTGTGGAATCGGAACCCTGGGCAAAAGGAGATACGGCAACCGGCAGTACAAAGCCCGCCGTCCTCGAAACCGGCTTTGAAGTCCAGGTACCCCCTTTTGTTGAAAAAGGACAGGTGATAAAGATTGACACCCGAACCCGTGAATATGTCGAAAGGGTCAATGCCTGATATCCTCCTGAACGGTAAGGATAACCCCATCCGGAGAGTCCTTATCGTGGATGATGAAATAAGCGTTCGGATGATTTTGATGAAGGCGCTTACAAAGGCCGGGTTTTACTGCCGGGAGGCTGAAACCGGAGAAGCGGCAATGACTCAGGTCCAGGCGGAATCCTTTGATCTTGTGATTTCTGATATATCCATGCCGGGAATGGATGGCATGGAGCTTCTCAAAAAAGTTAAATCCATTCATCCTGAAATGGATTTTATCATTATGACCGGATATGCATCGGATTATTCCTACGTCGATATTATGGATGCCGGAGCGGCGGACTATATGACAAAGCCCTTCAGCATGAATTCCGCTCTGGCAAGAATCAACAGGATTGCACGAGAGAAAAAAAATATCATAAATCTCAGGAAAATGAACCAGGAATTGTGCGTGGCCATAGAAAGGGCCAATATCCTTGCAAGAGAAGCAAAGGAGGCATCCAAGGCCAAAACTTTTTTTCTTGCCAGCATGAGTCATGAAATACGGACACCCTTAAACGGGATTGTCGGCTATACGGACATGCTTTTAGACACACCTTTGAATGAGGAACAAAAATCCTTTTTAAAAAATGCAAGATTTTCATGTGAAACGCTTTTATCCGTTGTCGATGATATCCTTGATTTTTCTAAGGTTGAGGCCGGTAAGCTGAGTTTTGAACAGATTGGATTTGATCCCGAGGTGCTGTGTTTTGACATTATTGATGCGGTCCGAACCAAGGTTGACGAATTAAAGGTTGAACTGCTCTGCCGGGTTGCCGATAGTGTCCCGGGCCAAGTCATGGGAGATCCTCACAGGTTTCGCCAGGTATTGCTCAATCTTCTAGGCAATGCCATTAAATTCACAAATAAAGGATCCATTAAAATCGGTCTGGATTCCGAACAGATGGATGACGATAGCATCAAATTGATCGTCAGTGTCATCGATACAGGAATCGGTGTTTCAACCAATGAACTGGAAAAAATATTCAGACCCTTTATTCAATCTGAAAAAGATATCACCCACCGTTATGGCGGAACAGGCCTTGGGCTTGCCATCAGCCGAAATATTGCCCAAAAGATGGGAGGGGATGTCTGGGCCGAAAGCAAAATCAATAAAGGTTCGACTTTTTATTTTACAGCCTGTTATAAAATTGCAGAAAATATAAAAGCAAAGCGGATCAGAACTGCCCGGTTGAAGGGGAAAAAGATACTGATTTCGACGACTTCAGATGAAACTCACCAAATATTATACCATGAACTGGGGCTTGCGGGTATGGACGTCACCCATATCAATTTTCCGGACCTTATGCCCGAGTTGAAAAAAAATGCGGGAAAAGGATTTGATATTGCCGTCATTGATTTCGGCAAAATTATAAAAGTTTCAGTTCATGATTTCAACCGCAAGATTGCCGACCTTGACCCCCGCAGGTATTCATTTGATTTTATCGCCTGCTCCATACCTGTCCCGGGAATTGCCGACAGTTTCAGTAAAGCCGGGTTCAAAGGATATTTGCCGACCCCGGTATCGAAAAAAAAATTATTTCAAATGCTTGCCTATATTCTGGGAATGGAAGGTGAGAAGGCCTTTGATTCAGATCTTTCTGCCGGGATTATGACAAGTCACCGGCTGTCTGAAAATAAAAAATATACGGCATCCATCCTGCTGGTTGAAGATAATCCCGTTAATCAGAAAATGACGGATCTGATGCTGTCCAAAGCTGGCTATATGATTGATATCGCTGCAGACGGGAAGGAGGCGGTCTATAAATACACCACCAAACCCGATGCCTATGATCTGATTTTCATGGATATCAATATGCCGACCATGGACGGGTTTCAGGCAACACGGCTGATCCGTTCCTTTGAAGAAAAAAATATGGATCTCCCAAAGATTCCCATCCTTGCGCTGACAGCCAATGTCCTGGATGATTTTAGGGTTAAATGCAAGGAAGCAGGGATGGATGGGTTTCTCGCCAAGCCCATTAAAAGGGATCTTGTTTTTCAGGCCATTCAGCAATGGGCCGGAAAAAGAAAATGATTCCTTTTATGGATGTTCCTTAAAGGCGCAGTCCCGGTTCGGGCATTTCAGGAATTTTCCTTCTCGCTTGCTTTCTTTTTCAATCAGATACGGGGCGCCACAATCAGGGCAGGCTTTATTCACGGGTTTATCCCAGGAAGCAAATTTACAATTCGGATAGGTTGAGCATCCATAAAAAATTTTTCCCCGCTTGGACTTTTTTTCAACAATATGTCCGGAGCACCCTTTTTCAGGACATTTAACCCCAATATCAACAGGGTTCTGTTCGCCATTGATGGATTCCGTGTGTTTGCAGTCGGGGTATCCGGTACAGGCCAGGAAAGGACCGAACCGTCCTTCTTTTTGAACCATGGGTTTTCCGCATTTGATGCAATCTTTTACCTTTGTATGGTCCGTTATTTTTTCCTGAATGGAAATATTGCCTTTTTCATCCCTCAGATAATTACTGGTAAACGAGCAGTCGGGATATCCGGTGCAGGCCAGGAAATGGCCGTTCCGTCCTATTTTAATATTCAATTGTTTGCCGCAAACCGGACATTTCAGAGGAGTATCGATTCCAACCCCTTTGACGCTGACCATCTGCTCACCGGCCATATCCAGATTTTTCTTAAAGGAGGCATAAAAATCCTTTAACAATTGAACTTCTTCCATTTTGCCGCTTTCAACATCATCCAGGTTGTTTTCCATCAGGGCGGTAAAAGAAATATTCAAAATTCCGGGAAAGGATAACACGAGCAGGTCATTGACAATGAATCCAAGCTCGCTGGGGACGAAAAATTTGTTGATCAGCTCGACATAGCCTTTATCCCTGATCACCGTGAGAATGGAGGCATAGGTACTGGGCCGGCCGATCCCGTTTTTCTCCAGTTCTTTTACCAGTGATGCCTCTGTAAATCGCGGCAAGGGTTTTGTGAAATGCTGTTTGGGGAGGATCTGCAATACCTTTAAGGCCGATCCCGGCGCAACTTCCGGAAGCGTCTGGATGTCCGGTTCTTTTACGTCTTCCACCTGTGAATACAGCATCATGAATCCGGGGAATTTGATGGTCGACCCACTGACTGAAAAAAGATATTTTTCCGTTGCCTGGATCAGGATGGTTTTTTGATCGATGATGGCCTGGGCAGCCTGGGAGGCGACAAACCGTTTCCATATCAGGTCATAGAGTCTGAACTGATCCGGTGTCAGAAAATTTTTAAGTTTTTCAGGCGTATTGAAAACCGATGTGGGCCGGATGGCCTCATGGGCATCCTGGGCTTTGTTTTTATTTTTAAAGAACCGGGGGGAACCCAGTGCATATTCGGGTCCCAGGGTCTGGGAAAGATAGGTCTGGGCATCCAGGGCCGCATCCGCCGATATTCTGATGGAATCGGTTCGCATATAGGTAATCAGTCCTTCGGGACCGCTGGTACCGATTTCAATGCCTTCATAGAGCTGCTGGGCCACCACCATTGTTTTTTTTGCAGAAAATTTAAGGCGGTTGATGGCATCCTGCTGCAGTTTGCTGGTAATAAAAGGGGGAAGGGGATTTTTTTTAACGGTTTTGGCCTTTATTTCGCTGACAAGAAAATCTGCCTTTTCAAGATCCTTAAAAGCATCCTGTGCTTGGGCTTCATTGGAAATTTTTGCCTTTTTGCCGTTGATTTTTATGAGTTCGGCTTTAAATTCCGGTGGTGTCCCGGCCAATAAGTCTGCCGTAATGGTCCAGTATTCTTCCGGGATAAATTTCCGGATTTCCCTTTCCCTGTCACAGATGATTTTGACTGCAACCGATTGGACCCTGCCGGCACTCAACCCCCTTTGCACCTTTTGCCAGAGAAGAGGAGAAATCTGATACCCCACCAGGCGGTCCAGCTTTCTTCTGGCCTGTTGGGCATCATATTTATGGGCATCGGGCTTTTGTGTGTTCTGAAGGGCTTCTTCGATACCCCGTTTGGTTAATTCATGGATCAGCACTCGGTGAAAGGTTCTGGTTTTAGACTTGAGGATGTCCATGATATGAAAGGCTATGGCTTCTCCCTCCCGGTCAGGGTCAGGCGCAAGATAAATATCTTCTGCATCTTCGGCAAGCTTTTTAAGATTGGCAATGATTTTGGATTTATCTTTGATGTTGACATAGCTGGCTTTAAAATTATTTTCAATATCCACACCCAGGGTTTTGACGGGAAGATCCCTTATATGACCCGCACTGGCTGCAATATTAAACTCATTGCCCAGATATTTTTTCAAGGTTTTAATTTTAGTTGGAGACTCGACAATGATCAGGGGTTTTTTCAATGGTAATCCTCCGAAATAGAATAGCAGTTGCCCTGGTGACGGTTTACCAGGCCCTCCAGTTCAAGGTCAAGCAACTGGGATGCAACTTCTGAACTCTTCATTCCGCTTTTTTCAATGATGATATCAATATGGACAGGATAGGGTTCAAGAAAATTTAAAATCCGGGGCCGATCCTGGATACGACCGGGATAGGATCCGGATTCCGAACTTTCTAACGGGACTTGGGATAACGTTTCTTTTTTTTTATGAATAAAATGATGAAACTCATCAATGATGTCCATTTCCGTTTCAACAAGTTTTGCTCCCTGTTTTAAAAGAGAATGGGTTCCTTCGCTTTTTTTTGATTTGATGCTCCCCGGAACCGCAAATACTTCCCGGTTGTATTCGGAGGCAAGTCTTGCCGTAATCAAGGAACCGCTTCTTTTGGCAGCTTCCACAACAATGCTGCCGCAGGAAAGACCCGCGATGATGCGGTTCCGGACAGGGAAATGACCGGGTATGGGGTCGGCGTTCACCTTGAATTCTGAAAAAATTGTTCCGGTTTCAGCAATTTCATGGAACAAGGATTCATTTTCTTTGGGATAAATTTTTTTCAGGCCGGACCCGAGCACTGCAATGGTTTTCCCTTTGGCCCGTAAGGCGCCTTTATGGGCCATGGCGTCTATCCCCCTGGCAAGTCCGCTGACAATCTGAAAACCTTTGGAAGCAAGCTTAAAGGACAGATTTTCTGATGTGCTGAGACCATAGGATGTCGCTGTCCTGGACCCGACAATGGACACGCAGGGAGATTCATTGTCAAGGGTTCCATAATAGGTCAGAAACGGGGGAGGGTCCTGAATCTGTTTTAGCAGGACAGGATAAAAAGCATCATTTAGGGTGACGATATGGATATGGTTTTTAAAAATCTGCTCCAGTTCAATTTTTGCCTGCTCCATAAACAGTTTATGATGGAGCAGACCATATAAGGTTTTCGTTGATATTTTCCCGATTGATTCAAACTCGGCTTTAGAGGCGGTCAATACGGTTTCAGGGGACTGAAACCGATCAATCAGCTTTTTATACAGGGTATTCCCCAAAAAGGGAATCTCCCTTAAAACGAACCAGGGTAAATATTTGTCAAAAAAAGTCTGCATATTTAAAATGGGGATGGATTAAAATCCCCAAATTTCCCCCGGGTTTTTAGAATCTATACCCGACCCTATTTTTTTTCGACTGCAAGAACAATGGGGCTTGCAACAAAAATAGAGGAATAGGTTCCAACCGCAATGCCCACCAGCATAGCAAAGGCAAAATTATGGATAATTTCACCGCCTAGAAAATATAAGGCAAAAACGACGATCAAGGTCGTTCCGGACGTCAGAATGGTTCTGGAAAGGGTTTCATTGATGCTTCGGTTGAAGATGATCGGCAACGAATCCGTGGGCTTTGAGCCTTTAATATTTTCCCTGATCCGGTCAAATACAATGATGGTATCATTGAGTGAATACCCGATGATGGTCAAAAGGGCTGCAATAACCGGAAGAGAAAAATCAAGGTTAAAAATGGAAAAAATTCCGACGGTGATGGTGACATCGTGCAACAGGGCCACAATGGCGCCGATGGCATATTTGAATTTAAAAATCCAGAATACGATCAGCGAGACCACCAGGGCTGCCGCTATCAAAACCGTTATCCCTGCGTTAAAGACAGACAGAAAATAAACCACTGCCATGATTGAACCGGCGACAACACCTGAAATCAGAAATTTATTTTCAAATCGTGCGGAAATATAAATGGTAATGAACAGCAGGGTATAAAATATGGCCAGGAGGGCTTTGTTTCTTAAGTCTTCACCCACCTGGGGCCCGACCATCTCTACCCGCCGAATTTCAGGAACAATTCCTGTGGATGCCTTAACCGCTTCGGATAAGGATTGGGACAGCCCTGAACTGGTCATCTCCGACTTGCCTGTCCGGATCAAATATTCATGGTCGATATCATGTCCGAATTTTTGGATGGAGGCATCCTTTAATCCGATATTGGTTATCCCGTCACGGATTTTATCGATGGCGACCTGTTCTGAGAATTTGATCTGGATCAGGGTTCCGCCGGCAAAATCGATCCCATAGTTTGGCCCCTTATGAACAATCAATGATCCGATACTGATCAGGATCAGAACCGCAGATAGAATAAATCCGATTTTCTGTTTGCCCATAAAGTCTATATTAATGTCGGGCTTTACAAATTCCATTCTCTATTTCCTTTATATGCTTAATTTTAACGAGGGTTTGTTCATAAGAAGAATATCAAAAATAAGTTTTGAAAGAACCAGAGCCGTAAAAAGACTGGCAATAATCCCAAGGCTCAATGTTACGGCAAACCCCTTGATAGGACCGGTACCGAATTGGTAAAGAACCGCAGCGGCAATCAGGGTCGTCACATTGGCATCCAGAATGGTCAGGCTGGCTTTTTCAAACCCTGCATGAATCGAAGCAAGACCTGTTTTCCCGGTCCGGAGCTCTTCCCTGATTCTCTCAAATATCAGAACATTGGCATCCACTGCCATACCAATGGTCAGAATGATACCGGCGATGCCCGGCAGCGTTAATGTCGCCTGAAATGCTGCAAGCCCGCCGCCGATCAGGATGATATTAACAATCAGAGCAAGGTCGGCGATCAACCCGGCCTTTTTATAATATGCAGCCATGAACAGGGCAACCAGAAGCCCGCCCACAATGGCGGAAAAAATCCCCATCCGGATGGAATCTGCGCCCAGCGTAGGCCCGACCGTTCGCTCTTCGATAATGGTGACCGGTGCCGGCAAAGAACCGGCCCGCAGGGCAATGGCCAGATCTTTGGCTTCATTGAGTGTAAAATTACCGGTGATCACGGCTTTTCCGCCGGCAATCCGATCCTGAATGACCGGGGCTGAATAAACGGTTTTATCGAGGATGATGGCCAGCCGTTTGTGGATATTTTCACCTGTGATGCGGTCAAACAGTTTGGCCCCCTGCCTGTCAAATTCAATGCCGACCTGGGGCTGTTGGTACTGGTCAAATTCAACCCGGGCATTGGTTAAAAGGCTACCGTCCAGAAGGACCCTTTTTTGTATTAAAAAAGGAATTTTTGTTGTTGAACCGGATGCCGTATCCTGTTTTTCCTGATACAGAATTTCATCCCCTGCGGGAACAGAACCATTCATGGCAGCGGCCATGTCGGCATCATCATCCACAAGCTGGAAGGTCAGTTGGGCGGTTTTGCCGATGAGCCCCTTGGCCCTTTCCGGGTCCTTGATTCCCGGTAATTGCAAAAGGATTCTGTTTTCACCTTGAATTCTGATATCCGGCTCGCTTACACCGAATTCATCAATCCGGTTGCGGATGGTTTCCAAAGCCTGGCGGGAGGCCATTTTTTTAATTTCATCAATTTCATCACCCGGCAGTTTTAAAATATAGGTGGAAATATTGTTTTCAAGCTCGGTGGAATCAATCACCAAATTCTTATAATATTTGGAAAGAAGGGTTTCAAATCCTGATTTGTCCTTTTCTCCCTCAAATTTTGCCAGGATGGAATTGTCATTTTGGCGTGAGATACCGAAATGCTTGACCTCATCTTCCCGGAGCTGCCTTTTGATTTCCTGGATGGTTCTTTCCACTTCTGTTTCTACGGCTTTGACGCTCTGGACCTCAAGGACAAGATGCATCCCTCCCTGAAGATCCAATCCCAGGTTGATTTTTTTATGGGGCCAGATGTTATAGAACGTCGGCATCATCCAGACAAGGGCTGCCAGGATCACCCCGACGCTTAAAAGAATTTTTAAGGTAAACGGTTTCAATCTCTTAACTCCTAATGGATTTATTTTTTCTTTTTATCATCCTTCTGAATTGTATCATTTTCCGAAACCACAGCAGCAACGCTGGCCCTGGAAATCTTGATTTTTACCTTCTCGGCAATTTCAAGACCAATGGTGGCTTCATCAAGGGATTGGATGGTTCCATAAATACCACCTGAAGTCAGAATCCTGGCGCCCTTTTGTAAATTTGCAATCATTTCCCTGTGCTCTTTGGCTTTTTTTTGCTGGGGCCTGATCAAAAGGAAATAAAAAATGGCAAATAAAATAATGATTGGCAAAAAACCTGCAAGTCCGCCTGCCTGACCTGCCTGACCGCCTGTTTGGCCCATTGCATATGCGACACTCATCAAAATAAATCCTCCTTAAATATGTATTAAAACAAAGTTTATGATTTTTTAGCGGGAACCCAGATGGTTTTTCCATCAAATTGGATTCTGTCTATTGTATCAAAATTGATATCACGGAGAAGGGAAAAAACCTCGTCCATATTGTATACAATGATCTTGCTCAAGGGGCTCAGGAGATTGATATCCACATCCACCTTTTTTTCAAGAAGATTATAGATAATCACCATGGTTTCGGAAAATTTTAAAATTTTTCCGACACCGGAACTTTGACCCTTGTCCATGGGTTCATCTGCCCTGGGGGAGACAATGATTCCCCGGGATTCATAATAATCTTTTAAAATATTAAAATGAATATTCCAGATATTATCTCCGGGCTGGACTACATATATACCGTACGCCTTGATCCGGGGAGGGATAACGGCCCCTGAGGCATCAATTTTTTCTTCAAAAACAGCCCCTTCGTTTAAAAAGGCTTTTTCCAGGATATCCCTCATGGATATTTTAACGTCACCGATTTTCATGTCCTCATCGGAATGGACAATCATATCAAGGCTTTTTTTAATACCAAGACTGTCCTTGCGTGATTCCATGAGATCCTTTAATTCTTTGTCCTTTTCAAGGTTTTGGTAGTCTATGGCCGGCAAAACAATAATTTCACCCTGGACACTCCCGTCCCCGGCAGACGGAATCTCCTTTTGAATATCATTTTGTTTCCCATTTGTTTCGGCCTTCTTTTTTTCAGACGGTTGATCCATTTTCAAAGGCGTCCCAAAAATCAGGAATCCCAGTATGATGATTCCGAACAAAACAAATGCAAGTGCCCATCTTTTCTTTTTCGTTTCATTTTTTTTCAGGAGCATAGGGTCTCCTTTCTTAGGGTGATTGAAATTGTTTCAGATACACAATCGAAAGATTTATGTCAAGAAAGGTCTTCATTCGGTTTTTGGGGGATGATGACGATTTTGTTTTCTCCCGATACCATGGTCTGGTCCCCTTCAATGGTAATGGACACCTTCCTTTTTTCTTCTATTTCAGACAGTTCATGTCTTTTCCGGTTTAACAGATAACCGGCTACTTCAACGGGGACCTGCCCTGTGACGTCCCTGATTTCCGGTTTTAATGTTTTCAGGTTGAGTTGCCTCAAAAAGGCAAGCCCCTGAGTTTCCACCGACGGGATTTGGCCTCTACCGTTGCAATGGCGGCAGGGTTCATAGCTCCCGAATGTAATGGAATGCCGGATGCGTTGCCGGGACATTTCAAGCAGACCAAAGGAAGTAATACCGCCGACCTTTGTTTTGGCTTTATCGGATTTCAGATGTTTTTTCAGGGTCTTGGTAATTTCCGCTTTATGGCGGGAATCTTTCATGTCTATGAAATCAATGATGATTAAGCCCCCTAGATCCCTGAGTCTCAGTTGTCTTGCCACTTCCTCGCAGGCTTCAAAATTGGTATGAAAAGCGGTTTCTTCAATATTCTTCTTTTTTGTGGATTTCCCTGAATTGACATCAATGGAGACAAGGGCTTCGGTTTGTTCTATCACAATGAATCCCCCGGATTTAAGCGCAACATCTTTCCTGTAAATAGAGGCAATCTGATCTTCAAGCTGGTATTTGGTAAAGATGGGTTTTTCACCGGTGAAAAGTTTGACGATTCTTTTTTGTTTCGGGGCAATGACATCCATAAAATCCAGGACTTCTTTATAAATCTCAGGGCTGTCCACCAGGATTTCATTGACATCGGATGTGAAATAATCCCGAAGCGATCTGACCGCTAGAGTCTGTTCCCTGTAAAGAAGGGAAGGGGCGGTATTATTAACAGCTTCCTTATCAATATTTTTCCAGACCCTCATCAGGTATTTTAAATCTGCCATAAGCATGGTTTTGGTGGTGTTTTTTCCGGCGGTCCGGACGATCATTCCAAACCCTGTGGGGATTTCCATCTTTTTGATGATGCCAAGGAGCCTTTTTCTTTCAGCTTCATCCGTGATTTTTCGGGACACCCCTTTTGTGTCGGTTCCCGGCATCAGAACCGACAATCTTCCGGGAAGGGAAATAAAGGTAGTCAACATGGCCCCTTTCTGATTGATGGGATCTTTCGTGACCTGAACAATCAGTTCCTGACCCTTCCGGATAAGGTTAAACAGGGCTTTTTCACCTTTTTCCACATCCTGGAAATAATCTTTATGGATTTCATTTTTTTGAAGAAAACCGTTTTTTGCAGCGCCATAATCGACAAAAACAGCCTGAAGGCTAGGTTCGACCCGTGTTACAATCCCTTTGTAGATATTTCCCTGGGTTACCTCTTTGGCAGTTGTTTCAATATGAAATTGTTCCAGCTTGTTATCCACCAGCGCAACTATCCGGTTTTCATCAGAATCTAAAGCATTGATTAGTATTTTCGTTGTCATTGATCCCGCTCTTAAGTCTTAATTTAATTTGTTTATATTACCTGCTTTATAAATAATATTGAATTTTTAAGTAGTAAATTGGATGTATCAAGTCAAATTTTTTATTTTCCTTTCAAGATATTTTTGAGGGTAATCGCATCTTAATTCATTTCTTTTTGTTTTAGGATATCATAATAAGTGAGAATACGCTCTACATACTGAACCGACTCCCATCCCCGGGCGTACCCATATCTAACCTTGGTATAATAGCCTGGTTTTGATAATAAGGGCAGTGTCTTTTTTAAATTTTGCCATTTGCCGGGATCAAGCCCCATTTCTTCTGCAATTCTAACGGCATCGGACACATGGCCGTAGCCGACATTATAACTGGCCAGTGCAAAAGGAATCTTTTCGTGATCATCATCAATGTGTTCAAACTTTTTGGTCATTTTATCAAAATATCGGATACCGGCTTTTATGCTTTCAGTAGGATTAACCATATTGGAAAGTCCCATTTCTTCGGCTGCAATTGATGTTACCTGCATCAGGCCTTTGACATTGTTTAAACTGACGGCTTCCGGATCAAATTGCGATTCCTGATAAACGATGGCAGCCATCAGTTTCCAGTCAAGCCCGTATTTCTCCGCTTCTTTATGGATTAAAGGTTTATATTCCGGCAGCCGTGTCTCAATTCGCTGATGAAATTTTTTAAGGTCAAAAGGATCTGAATTTTGAATATTTGAAAAATATTTATCGGTAAGCCTTTGGATGAGTCCGGTTTGAACGGCATGTAAAAAGAATTTATTCACCTGTTCCAGCATTTCCGGATCATTTTTACGGACGGCCCAGGCAAGGGATTCCTTTTCCCGGATGGGGATTCCGATCCGGATATCAGGGTAGTATCTTTGGCTCATCAAGGCAACGGTATTTGCTGCTATGGTATATTTGATTTCCTTATCGTGAACCATGCGGATCAGCTCTTCTGCAGGCATATTATGATACAGAATATAATTCAAGGGGATACCCGATGCCTTGATTTCATTGAGACGATGATGATAGGGGGTTCCCCGGTTGACATGCAGGGTGAGAGAGGCGAGGTCTTCAATCTTTTCGGGGCCGGTATCCTGTTGATGATGGATCACATGCTGCTGGGTGGTCATATAAGGGATTGAAAAATTGACTTTTTCAATCCCTTCCCGGGTAATGACAAGGCCCGAGGCAATAAAATCTCCTTTTCCCTGTTCCAGGGTGGCGAACATATTATTCCAGCCCGGGGCCACAACATCCAGGTCAACATGGAGAAAATCAGCAAATGCAAGAGCCAGTTCATATTCAAATCCCGTGGGTCGGCCGTTGTAATAATAATAGGTATGAATTGAATTGTCCGTTATCAGCCTGAGAAACCCGGTCCGTTTAATTCTTTCAAGAGCGGTTGAGTCGGATCCAAGGTCCCTATTGTGGATGAGAATGGAAAAAATCGTAAAAAGAAATAAAAGAAGAATAAGGATCAGTGGAATAAAATATGTATGATAAACTTTTCTCATCCTTATCCGTCTATATTTTCAATTGAAATAAGTTCCACCCGGTCGACATTCATATAAGGCCGGGGTAGCTTTTTTCCGCGCTGCCCCCTCATGCCGGAATAATCTTTCTGATTACCCGGACTTAATTTGAGCGAATGTTTTCCGGAATGTATTATAATATTGGCATGTTCCGGTAATACGTTAAGGAATTTCAGCAGTTCCGGAGTTGATGAAACCCTTTCCTTTTCCGGTATGGAGATGATCTTATTGCCTTGTCCTTTTTTCAGATAAGGCAATTGGTTGAGGGAAAAAATCAAAAGCCGGCCCTTGTTTGTGAGCGCGAAGATATTGTCTTTTTCAAGGTCATGAATACCATCGGGAGCTAATAATTCATGGTTGTTTTTTAAATTCACAACGGCCTTACCATTTTTAAAATGGGTGAGCAGATCCTCAAATTTTATAATAAAACCATATCCATGGTTTGATCCTATCAGAAAATACTGATTGTTTTCAGCAGACAGCATATATTGGATGTGGGCATTGGGCTGGATGGACAAATGTCCGGTCAAAGGTTCTCCATTCCCCCTTGCAGACGGGAGCGAATGGGGATAAAGCATATAAGCCCTGCCCATATTGTCTAAAAAAACAACAGGTTTGTCATTCTTTGTCCGCAGGCATTCCAGAAGCGAATCTCCGGAAAGAAATTTAACCGACATGGGATTGATATCATGACCTTTTGCAGACCTGATCCACCCTTTTTTGGAAAGAATAACCGACACGGGCTCTACGTCCATGACATCCATCATTGAAAATTTTTCTGCTTCCTTTCGTTCCTTCAGGGGGGATCTCCTTTTATCTCCATATTCTTTGGCATCGGACCGGATTTCATCTTTAATATAGTCTTTGAAAAAGGTTTCATTGCCGAGGATAATTTCAAGGGATTCTTTTTGGGATTCAAGATCTTTTTTCTCGGCTTTCAGCCTGATTTCTTCAAGCCGGGCAAGTTGACGGAGCCGTATGTCAAGAATGGACTGGGCTTGGGCCTCGGAAAGGGAGAAGGCCTTGATCAGGTCTTTTTTCGGATGATCCGACGTCCGGATGATCCGGATCACTTCATCGATATTGAGAAAAGCGATCAGAAGACCGTCTAAAATATGAAGGCGTTCATTGATTTTATTAAGCCTGAAATTTAATTTTTTCCTAACCGTGTCGGCTCTGAATTCAAGCCATTCGGTCAGTAACGTCAATAAATTTTTCACCTGGGGTTTGCCGTTGACCCCGATCATGTTCATGTTGACGGGAAATGATTTTTCCAGGTCTGTGGTGGCAAACAAATGGTCGGTCAAAGCGTTCAGATCGACGCGGCCGGACTTTGGAATAATAACAAGGCGGGTGGATTCTTCGTGATCGGATTCATCCCGGATATCACTGATCATGGGAAGCTTTTTATCTTCCATCTGGGCGGCAATCTGTTCATAAATTTTTTCCGTCGAAGCATGGTGGGGAAGGGCGGTGAAAATGAGTTCGGAATTTTCCACATGGTATCGGGCCCTCATTTTTATCCTGCCCATTCCGGACTGATACATGTCCAGAATTTCCTGAGCCGGGGTTATGATTTCCGCCTCGGTCGGGAAATCAGGGCCTTTGATAAATCGGCAGAGTTTTTCAACGCTTGAGTCTTCATTGTCAATCAGATGAATCAAGGCATTGGCCACTTCACGCAGATTATGGGGGGGGATGCTGGTGGCCATGCCCACGGCAATTCCGGTGGAACCGTTTAACAGGAGATTGGGGAGCCGGGCCGGAAGAAGGGACGGCTCTTCAAGGGTTCCATCAAAATTGGGAACCCAGTCCGTGGTTCCCTGCTCCAACTCCTGGAGGAGAATATCAGCGTATTTCGAGAGCTTGGATTCCGTATACCTCATGGCGGCAAATGATTTGGGGTCATTGGGATCTCCAAAATTTCCCTGTCCGTCCACCAGGGTATATCTCAAAGAAAAGGGCTGGGCCATGAGGACCATGGCTTCGTAACAGGCGGTATCCCCGTGGGGGTGGAATTTACCCAGAACATCTCCCACGGTTCTGGCGGATTTTTTGTGCTTGGCTGTGGACAACAGCCCCAATTGGCTCATGGAGAATATAATTCTTCTTTGAACCGGTTTTAGACCATCTCCGATATGGGGCAAGGCACGATCCAGAATGACATACATGGAATAATTCAGATAGGCTTTGGCGGCAAAATCCTGAAAGGGTATTTTTTCATAATCTTCAATTGCTGAGGGCAGAAGCTCTTTCATCATTTATTCAATCTCTTTGATATTCCCATTGGTTTCTATCCAGGCTTTCCGGTCTTTTATCCGTTTTTTTCCAAGAAGCATGTCCATGATATCCATTACATCCTTAATTCCATCTTCCGGGTCAGCGTTTACGGACAACTGGACAAGTCTTCTCGAATCCGGAGAAAGGGTTGTTTCCTTAAGCTGAGCCGGGTTCATCTCACCTAAGCCTTTAAACCGTTGAATATGGATTTTTCCATATTTCTTTTTGCGGGTAATCCGTTTGACGATATTGTTCTTCTCGGATTCGTCCAAAGCATAAAAGACTTCTTTTCCGGCATCGATCCGAAACAGGGGCGGCATGGCAACAAACACATGCCCCTGTTTGACGATTGGAGAAAAATGCTTTAGAAAAAGGGCGCATATCAGAGTTGCAATGTGCAGCCCATCGGAATCGGCATCAGCAAGGATGCAGATCTTATGATATCTTAAATTTGAAATCTCTTCAGATCCAGGGGACACGCCAAGGACCTGTGAGATATCCCTGATTTCCCTGGACTCCGTGATTTCCGACGAATCCATATCCCAGGTGTTCAGAATTTTTCCCCGAAGGGGCATGATTGCCTGAAAACGCCTGTCTCGTGCCTGTTTAGCCGACCCGCCGGCGGAATCTCCTTCAACAAAGAACAGTTCCCGCCGGCGCTGGTCCATGCTGGTGCAGTCGGACAATTTGGCAGGAAGGGTAATGCCGTTGTACGTTTTTTTCTTTGTGATCCGGGCTGCTTTTTTGATTCGGTTTTTTGCATTTTCAAGGGCAAGACCGGCAAGTTTTTCACCTTCTTCAATATTGCGATTGAGCCATAGGGTGAACGCGTCCCTGATTTGTATATTGACCAGGTTGGCACAATGGCGGGAGGATAGCCTTTCTTTGGTCTGACCTGAAAACTGGGCATCGGAAAGCTTTACGGAAAGGATATAGGCGATATTGTCCCAGATATCTTCCGGGGCAAGATAAAGACCTTTGGGCAAAAGATTTCTAAACTTGCAGAAATCTCTGACCGATTCCAGAAGTCCGGATCGGAATCCGTTCACATGGGTTCCCCCAAGTTTTGTGGGAATGAGATTTACATAGCTTTCCTGGGGATTCTGGCCTGATTCCAGGGCCCAGTTCACGGCAAAGGAGATTTGGATATCATCGCCTTTCAAGTCTCCTGAAAAAGGTGAGGTTAAAATACATCTGCTGTCTTTAAAATATTCATTCAGATATTCATCGATTCCCTGATCATATTTCCATACATTCTGTTCACCGGATGTTTCATCATAAAAGGTTGTGACAAGCCCCTTGCATAGAATGGCTTTTGATTTCAAAGCAGTTTGCAGGGCAGTTTTTGAAAACATAGACCGATCAAAATAGGATGCATCCGGATAAAAATGTAAAGAGGTCCCGGTTTCTTTTCCATCTGTTTGATGTAGAGCAGATAGTTCTTCTGTTTTAAGACCGTTTCGAAATCCGATATGATATTCCCGGCCATTGCGTTTGATCCGGATTGACAGATAAGAAGACAAGGCGTTGACAACGGAAACGCCGACTCCGTGCAGACCTCCTGAATAGCTGTAATCTTTATTTGAAAATTTTGCGCCGGCATGAAGGGTGGACATGATGAGTTCCACTCCGGACACTTTTTCTTCAGGATGAATATCCACAGGCATTCCACGGCCGTTATCCGTCACCATAACGGAATTATCCGCCTTTAAAACGACATCGATCCGATCGGCATAACCGGCAATGGCTTCGTCCACACTATTATCGATGACTTCAAAGGCCAGATGATCCGGGCTTGAAGTATCCGTATACATGCCCGGCCTTCTTTTAACCGGGTCCAGGCCTTTTAAAATCTCAATGGATTCCGCAGTGTAAGTGTTTGTTAAGGGCTTGGGGTCTGTGTTCAGCTCAAATAATTTCATAAATCATCGTAGTGTGATATATAGGGTTAATTACCATTGGGGTAAATAAAAGTATTCCTATATCATTTTTATTTTAAAATGTAAAAACGGGAAATGCATTCATTATGGAATCGGTTAAAAAACAGCACAATGATCCGGACATTATGATCAAATGGAATCATTTTTCCGAAGAAGAAAAAATTATGGCAATCCGAGATAATGCTGAATTAGATCCTGAAATGGCTATAATTCCGGCTTTTTCCGGAATCACATCCTATCACTTTGCCGTAAGAAATGAAGCCAAAAAAGCGCTGGAAGGGATTCGATCCCAAATTAACACTCTTTTAACGGATGCAGAAAATAAAGAACATTATCTCAAAGGAATGAAGGCATCTGCATCGGTCTGTTACAGGATTTACGCACTGATAAAGCCGGATATGCCCCAAAATGAAATAGGATATTTTTTCAAGCTGCTCTTGGAATTCCAAGGCAAAGGCCCTTATTTTGCTTATATGGTTCTTTATAGAGGCATCCTTCGCCTCGATGCCATGGAACATATCATGAATGGAGTCTCGGATCTCAGACGTCTGGCCCTGGTAGACCAGTATCTTCAGACTGGTCCCGGCATCAGGTTAAAGTTCGGGGGTTCATTTATCCGGATTTTAAGATCCATCAAACAAAGGGAGGCTGTTATTCAATTCTATGCCGGTCTTTTTGACCGGCAACAGGATGCAGATCCATTTTTAAATAATATATCTTTGGATCTGAGGGATCCGGGTAAAATACAGGCCATTGAGTTACAGTCTCACTCTCCCGAAGTGAAGATCAGAGGCCTGAAGGCCCTTGCCATGCTATCTGCCAAGGTCTCCTCTGATCTGCTCGTTGACATCCTCACCACGGAAAAGGTTCCTAAAATCAGGTGGACTATCTATGAAATTATTGAAAATTCATCCGTGGGCGTTTACGCCGACCTGTTCGATCCTGTCTGGAAAATTTTTTGTAAATGCAACAAAGAAGAGGCCGTTAAAGCATTTAAAGCGCTTGTCGTTTCAGGAAATTTTCCTTTGTACACCTTGCTGGAAATGGTGAGAAAGAATTATCCCTCGTTGATGCCCATGATCTATAATGAAATTTCAAATTTATCCAGGATTTCATTTTTTATGATTCAGGATATTGCCCTGAATAAAGAAAAATATTTGGATGCCAATGTTGATGTAAATCTTGCCTGTGTTCTCGGAATGATTCAAAAAAGGCCTGAACGGGTCGTCAGAATATTGAAGAAATATGATAATATTGCCAAAGATGGAATCAGGGAGGCAATCACACGGTTCATTGAAAAAACAAAAAACCTTTTATCAAAAGAAAAGGCCGGCATTGAAACCGAATTCGAAACCATGGTTCAAAAGATCAGCCAAGAATCAATAAAAGATACCGGCATTATCAGATCATTGTTCAAAGAGCCCATCGAAAAAAAATTAGAAAGGCTTAAAAAAAATATACCCGGGGATATTCTTCATTTTGATGGAGAAACCATTAAGAATGCCGACCTGTCGTCATGTGAGTTTATGGTATCCCACTATTTTTTTTATTCATGTGTTTTTAATCGTTGCGATCTTTCAAGATCCGTCTTCATAAATGCTGATTTTAAAAAAACAATATTTTATAATACGGATATGCGGCAGGCCCAATTTGACTCTGCATGTTTTGATCATGCCGTTTTTATTAATGTCAATGCAGAAGGGGCGTTATTCAAAAAATGCAGTTTTCAAAATGCATCTCTTTTCAACTGCAGTTTTAATCATGCTCTATTACCGGAGGCATTGTTTCTAAATTCCATAATTTCAAAAACCTCTTTTAGCCGGACCGACCTTTCAGGTTCCTGTTTTGCCTTTTCAAAACTATCAGCCCTATCCTTTGTCGGCTCAAATATTAATCAAGCTGATTTTTCAGAGGTGTCTGCAAGATTCTGCAGGTTCCCCTCCAGCTCAAAAGCCGTCATCCGAACCGATCACATAGACTATAATGCAAGGCGATTTCAGCTTTCATGGGAAGATATGCCCCAGATCAACGAGGAAATTTTAACAAAAATCAATATGCTGATTTTCTCCGAGTTTATCCATTATGGGGAACTGAAATTTTTAAAACAGAACCAGTTCAGCCTCTTGACCGCCTTTGACATATTTCAGGACAAACAGGCCGACCTATTCCAAATGATTCCTTTTCTCCTTCATGAAAATATAGAATTTCCTGGTATTGATCCTATTGATGTTAAAACACCTTCCGGGATTTATGATTATCTGCCGAGCCCTGAAACCCAGGAGGTTCTCAGACGCTATATTAAAAAAGAACAAATTCTTGCCCGGTGGTCTCCAAATCCTTTGATTGAAGGTGTCTTTACCATAGGAAGCACCGGGTCCATTGCCCAGACGTCTGATTCAGACATTGATTATTGGGTCTGCATCAATGAGCAACAATTCAACTCCGGCGTCGTTAGGCTGTTGCAAACAAAGCTTGAAATGATAGAACATCTGGCATGGAAAGGGTTTGGGACCAAGGTCACCTTTTTTTTAGTCGATATTTTAAAAGCCAAAAACAATGCCTTCGGAGATTCCACCCTGGAAAGCTCGGGCTCTGCTCAATCCAGACTTTTAAAAGAAGAATTTTACAGGACAATGATTCATGTGGCAGGGAAAATTCCCCTTTGGTCGGTTCTCCCGACCAGCATCAGCCTCCAGTATTATAACATTATATTAGCGAATGTGTCTGAGGTTTCAAGTCTTATGCGGTATATTGATCTTGGAGATATCCATGCCATACCGACAAGTGAGTATTACGGGGCTTCCATCTGGCAGATGTTCAAATGGTTGAAAAGCCCGTTTAAATCCGTTATTAAAATGGCGCTTCTTGAAAAATATAGCTATGAATATGGCAAAGAATCCCTTTTATGCAATAAATACAAAGATGAATGGATGAATTCAGGAACACGGCTACAACTTGCCCAGAACGATTCCTATTATATTTTGCTGAATAATTTAATCCGATATTTTGAGAGTTCGGGAGATGAGGAAACGGTTTCACTGTTGTTAACCTGCTTTTTTCTGAAACTTGGTATTTCAAAGGATTCTGAAATAGACAAAACCGTCTTTGGCCTGCGAAAAATCCTCTTTGAGCAATGCATGCTCAAATGGGGGTGGGATAAAACAAGGATATTTGAAATAGGCGGATTTAAAACCTGGGAATACCCTGATATTGCAAAGCTCTCATCCTTTATAGAAAAATTCATGATCCGGAAGTATAAACAGATTAATTTCAGTTTTGAGCAGAATTTCAAGGAAAGATTCACGATCAGCCCGGAAGACCGGACTGTTCTGGGTCGAAAAATTTTTATTGAATTCTCAAAACAACCCGGAAAAGTCGGTAAGGTGCTTCTCATATCAAGGAGTGACAGGCATTTCCAGGGATTGCAATTAAAATATGTGAACGATACAGATAAAACCGGTACCTGGGAGCTTATCAACAGAAATACCAGATCCCGTCAAATCCGGGAAGAATCGCTGATCAAAGCCCATACCATCGAAGAAATCGGTGCATGGCTGATGAACAACGGCCTCTATAACAAAGACGCGGTGGTTCATCTAGTCCCAAATCCCACCTATGTAACCTTTGATGACATCCGTAAATTATTTAAAACCATGTATGCGTTTTTTAGCCCTGCCTTGGGAAAAGAGGTTGGTTTCGATCAACTGCTGCTGAAAAGCAGGGTGGTTTCTTTATTTATTTCCATCAATTTTTATGCGCCGCGGCAGCAGCATAATGTTACTGAATATACGGCTGTTTATTTGAATTCATGGGGAGAGATGTTTTGCAGGTCCTTTTATTCGGAAAAGGGGTTTGCCTCCCTTGAAGAAACCAAAGTAGATATTTTACAAAGGGTGGGCATTAAAAAATTTCCTTTGAATACAGCCTATTATTTTTCAAAGGGAGTGGCACGATAATTTTTTACGAAGTGGAATTAAAATCCACCACCCGTCTCACTATTTCATCGGGATCATCGCTGAGAAAAAAAAGATTCAAGTCTTTTTTTGAAATCATTTTTTCCTCTAAAAGTTTTTCTTTAATCCAATGAATCAGACCCCCCCAGTAATCTTTTCCCACAAGAATCACAGGCATTTTCCGGATACGGCGGGTTTGAATAAGCGTTATGGTCTCAAAGAGTTCATCCAGAGTTCCAAACCCCCCGGGCATGATGATATACGCTTGAGCATATTTTATAAACATGACCTTACGAACAAAAAAATATCTGAATTCCAGTTGAGTCGTGGCATAGGGATTGGGTTTTTCTTCAAAGGGAAGCATAATGTTCAACCCTATGGAATCAGAATCTTCCTCAGATGCGCCTTTATTGGCAGCTTCCATGATGCCGCCGCCCCCACCGGTAATGACGGCATATCCGTTTTTTCCGAATAATCTGGCCAGGTCTTCTGCTTTTTTATAATACGGATGATCCGGGCTTGTTCTAGCCGATCCGAAAATTGATACGGCAGGCCCAAGATGGCGCAGACTATCTATCCCTTCAACAAATTCTCCCATAATTTTAAACAATCGCCACGACTCGCCGGATTTTAAATCGTTGATGGGATATTTCCCATTCGTATTTTGTTTTTCCAATTTCATTTTTTCTGCTGACCTGTTTATTAATTATTTAATGGTGACGGATGATAAAGAAACCCACGTGAGACGGCTTTATCATCAGGATAGTCTCTATCATGCAAAAGAAGAACAGTCAACCGACGGTCATCCTGACATTGACTTTTTCACCTGAAAGAGATAAACAAAAATTATTTTTTTTCTTAAGAAAGAATGATATTGAAGGACGGCAGCACAATTACCCGCACAACATCAGTAAAAAATGAGTTGGGAATGCATGCAAGACCTGCATCCAGAATCGCACAGATGGCTGGATCAGCCCGGTCTTGCATCTGGATTCATGCAAATTCAACACGGGTGGACGCAACCAGTCCCCTTGATATACTGACGCTTTGCGCGATTAAAGGGACACAGATAGCGGTTGAAATTGAAAATCAGAAGGATATGGATGTTTTAAATCAGATTATTGATTTTTTTGAAACCGGTTTCGGAGAATCACAGAAATGAACTTATCAGTTTCCGGACAGATCAGCATCAGAGGAATCAGCGGCTCACCCGGTATTTGCATTGGAAAGGCCTATCTTGTAGACAAGGAAGGGGTTAATCTGATCAAACGATATCCGATCAGTGATGCCCAGATTTCAAAAGAAATAGACAGGTTCAAACAGGCGGTATCAAAGGCCAAAAATGATTACGCAAAAATTATTGAATCCATTGATAAAACCATAGAAGACAATCTGGATATCCTTGAAACCCATATGGCGCTTTTTGAGGACAAGATGCTTTACGGGAGAACCATCGAAGCCATTTCAACCGATAAGATCAATGCAGAATGGGCATTAAGAAAAGTCTCCAGAAGAGCCAAAGACATGTTTCAACAGATTGATGATCCGTATCTGAAGGCCAGAGTGAATGATATTGACCAGGTAACGGATAAAATCATGTCCAGCCTTTTTGGTGCCGAAGACAAAAAGATCTCGGATATCAACAAACGGGTTATTCTTGTGGCCCATGACCTTTCTCCGGCAGAGGCAAGTCAGATCCAGCTTGAAATGATTAAGGGATTTGTGACCGATCGGGGAGGGAAAGATTCTCATACCAGCATTGTTGCAAAGTCATTGAAAATCCCTTCCGTTCTGGGGCTGGGCAAGGCCATGGTAAATGTTCAAAACGATGATATCCTTATTGTTGACGGATCAGACGGCCTTTTAATCATCAATCCGGATGAAGATACACTTTTCCAGTATGAAGAACGTCTGACAAAATTTGAAGCTTACAGGGCCGGCCTGGAGAGGGAATCTTATCTGCCCGCCGTGACAAAAGACGGGGTTGTTTTAAATCTCATGGCCAATATTGAGCTTGTGGAAGAAGTCGTTGCCGCAAAAGACTATGGCGCCAAAGATATCGGGCTTTTCAGGACGGAATTCTTATATCTTGATCTCAGACGGTTTCCAACCGAGGATGAACTTTTCTGTAAATATAAAGAATTGGTGGAGCTCATGTCGCCTCACAGTGTCACCATCCGGACCCTTGACATTAATGGGGACAAGGTGAATCCTTATCTGTCGGTTGTTGAAGAAGCCAATCCTTCTCTGGGATTAAGGGCTGTCCGCTTTTGCCTTGAAAACGAACCCGTGTTTGTCACTCAATTAAAAGCCATTTTAAGGGCTGCCGCCATTGGAAATATTAAGCTGCTCATCCCCATGATCTCTTGTGTTGAAGAAATTATTCAGGTGAAACAGGCCCTGGGAAAAGCCATCCATGAACTTGAGCAGGAAAAGAAAATTTTTAATAAAGATATCCCTCTCGGCGTCATGATCGAAGTGCCGTCCGCTGCTATCATGGCCGATCATCTTGCCGAGCATGTGGATTTTTTCAGCATCGGCACCAATGACCTCATTCAGTATGCCTTGGCCATTGACAGGCGGAACCCTCAGGTGGCTCATCTGTATCAGGCATTAAACCCGGCAGTATTGCGAATGATAAAAATGACCTGTGATGCGGCAAAGGAAAAAGGAATAGATATCGTCATGTGCGGGGAAATGGCAGGGGACCCCATTAATATTCCGGTTCTCATCGGTTTGGGATTGACTCATCTTTCCATGAACTCCGCATCCATCCCTGTGGTTAAAAATATGATACGCAATATTGACAGCAGGAAGGCCGAAAGCAGCATGGAAAAAATCATGGGATTGAATACCGTGAAAGAGATCACGGAATATATCATCAATGAATATAAAGATGCACTCCCTTTTCAGGGAACAGATGAAAGCTTATGAATTCAGATTTTGTAAAACTAATAGCAACCAATAAAAAAGCCTGGCACAATTATACCATCGAGTCGGAATATGAGGCAGGAATCGTTCTTGCCGGGACTGAAGTGAAATCAATCCGTAAAGGAGGGGTCAGCTTTCAGGATGCCTATGCTGAGATCAAGAACGGGGAAATTTTCTTGAGACAGCTTCATATTTCGCCTTATAAATATGCCTATTACAGCAATCATGAAGCCTTGAGAACCCGGAAGCTTCTTTTTCATCGATATGAAATTAAAAAGCTTCTGGCAAAGATAAAGGAAAGGGGGTACACGCTGGTGCCTTTGAAAATATATTTTAGAAATGACAAGATCAAGGTGTTAATCGGGCTTTGCAGAGGGAAAAAATTATACGATAAGCGGGAGTCCATAAAGCAGAAAGACATAAAACGGGAAATGGACAGAGACTACAAAAAAAAATCTAATTAGCCAGGGCAATCGCATGTAACTTTTTGACGGGAAGTCTTTGTTCCGGGCAGATAGCAGGATGCATATCTATCTGGAAAATTTAGATAAATTCGTAACTAAAAATAACCTATTGAAATAATTAAA
>Ga0208373_1001094_pt1 | contig 38754 bp, 19 predicted proteins | sample RifOxyC2_FD_184036 | JGI IMG/M metagenome (GOLD analysis project Ga0208373, IMG submission 184036) | Soil microbial communities from Rifle, Colorado - Rifle Oxygen_injection C2 (SPAdes) | ecosystem: Environmental > Terrestrial > Deep subsurface > Rock core/Sediment | place: Rifle, Colorado...
CATTCAATGTTGACATCCTGCACAGCAATGATAATTTCACTACGGTAACCAATACCATTGCGACAAATATATCTTCCTTCCCTGGCTTGAATACATTCAATTGGGTTTCGATACCTGATGATATTGCTTATTATGGTGCAAGCAAGATACGGGTGGTTGACAAGAATAATTCAGCGGTTTCTTATACCATGCCGGCCCCATTCAAGGTGTTGGGTGTATTACAGCTTGACCAGCCCAATGGCGGAACAACCTATGAGGTGGACCAGGATATCGCGGTGGGCTGGAACACTATTTCCGGCAGCGGTGCGACCATACAGTATGTTGACCTGCATTATTCTATAGATGGCGGCGGGACTTATCCTGACCCGGCACAGAAGATTGCCACCTATGCCAACCCGGGCGCTGATACCAAGACCTGGAAGATACCGGATAAGATAGGACAGATCGTGCGGGCCAGAGTCAGAGATAGCGCCTATCCGACCGACGTGCTTGACCCATCTAACGCATCATTCAAAATCAAGGGTAAGATAGTCAATGTGGTTTCACCGACCGCAGGGACAGAGATTACAGTCGGCAGTCCATTGACGATTACCTGGAATTGCGTCGGGACATTCTCCGATGTCCAGATACAATATTCCAAGAATGACGGATTAGGTTGGACTGATATTACTAATATCAATGATAATATCAGCGGGACAAAGACATTTGTTTGGAATATACCTCTAGGTGAATTGATTGATTCATCAGAATGTCGTATCAGGGTCAAGACCTTGGATACGGATTGGCAGGGCTTGGCGCAAATGTCAGGCAAATTTACCATCAAGGGTAATGTTACGGTGGCCACGCCGGTTGGTTCATCAGATTTTACCGTGGCCCAGATTAATCGGACTATCAGCGGAACCAAATCAGCCGGTATAAATAAGATAAAAATACAGTGGCGCAAAGACGCAGGTGGATGGAACGATATTACTGAACTCAGCGGTTTAGAAGGGGCGACCACTTGGAATTATAACACCTGGACGATTCCTGATGGCATCTCTGATAATGTTCAGGTCAGGGCGTTAGATACTACTGATGCGGCTATCGCCAACCCGTCAGAATTTATTACCGCTGGGTTTAAGGTCAGGGGCAAGATAGAAGCCGTTACTAACATATCTACCGGCGAGTCATTGACGGTCGGGTCTGCCAAGACGATTTCATGGACGTTTACCGGCACCATCACAGAGGTAAAGTTATATTACTCTACGGATAATTTTGCTACGACCAGGACCATCGGCACGGTAAGCATGGCTGTGCCTAAGGTTGGTTATAGTCATGCGACTGCGGCTTCAGGCATACACGATTATCCCTGGACTGTGCCTGATGACCTTTCACCGACCGTTAAGATAAAGGTGGCGCCAACCCTGCCGGTATCGGAAGGATTCAGCGCTCCAGTATTGTCCAACGAGTTTAAGATAGTCGGTCAATTCCAATCAGTACAGAATCCATTAAGCGATAATACCTGGGTGGTAAGCGATACCACTAAGGTGATTCAATGGCGTATCAAGGGCGGTTCAATGAAGAACGTTAGGATTACCTATAAGAAAACCGGTTCTTCAACTGAGGCGGTAATAGTTAATTCCACGCCGGCGACCAGTACGCCTTATGATGCGCCTAATTATATTTATAACGGTGAATATGCCTGGACACAAGGGGTGGCGGATGCCATTTCCAATGACGTCAGAATCCTGATTTATGATGCCGATAATTCTGCGGTATTTATAGAATCAGCTCCATTCAATATCCGCGGCGCATTGGCTGTAACTTATCCCAATGCCGGGACAGAAAGATGGGAAGTGGGTCAGAGTTATCCGATTACCTGGACCGCTACCGGCACCGTAGAGAATGTTAGGATAGAGTATTCTACTGATGGCGGAGGTATTTGGAATCTCATAGAGTCATCTTACAGCAGTGGCATAGGAATAAGGACCTATAATGCGCCGACTGGGTGGACCGTGCCGGGCACGATTACTATTACTTCACAGGCATTGATTAGGATAACGGATAGCTCGGCCTATACCAGCGACCCGGATTTGGTCTGCGCCGACCCCTCAAATAATAATTTCAAGGTAGTAGGTAAACTGACTTTCGCCTCATCGCCCAGCGCTAACTATGATGTGGAAGACCAGATCAATTTCCAGTGGAATGCCACCGGGAGAATAAATACGGTTAATATTTATTATTCTACTGACGATTTTGCGAGTGTAACCAAAACAGTCCAGGCCGGCGTGGCTTCTAATCCCAATGGTCTGACCACTTATCCCTGGACTATTCCCAATGACTTTGCGGCCGGCGACCTGAATAAGGACTTGAGATTCCGTGTATTTGATGCCAACGCTGACACGAGCGTCCGGGTTTATACTGATACGGCTTCAACTTCAAGGATACACGGTAAGTTTACGGTGAATTATCCTAACCCGGGCGTGCCGGGCGGAGAGAATTGGGTAGTGGGCGAGACTAAGCCGGTTACCTGGACTACGGTTGGATTGGTTTCTTCAGTAAATGTGCTCTATACGATAGATGATTCTAATTATATGACCTTTACCGGCGGCACAGGTGTGGTAAACAATCCAAACGGGACTACCAGTATAAATATAACCGTGCCTGATGCCATCGCAGATACTTTTAAGGTTAGGGTGGTTGCCAATGGCGATTCCTATGCTAAGGATGATTCTAATAACGAGTTTAACCTTAGAGGCAAGATAGAGGTGATAACTCCGACTACCGGTGCTATATGGCAGGTGGCAGATAATACTAAAGAGGTAAAATGGCGTGTAACCGGCAGTATTCCCAATGTGAAGGTGACATATTCTATAAATGGCGGTGGAGATAATGTAATTACCGCTTCTACACCGGCTACCTATACGCTTATTACTCCTCCATATTTATGGGAAGGGAAATGCTACTGGGTGCCGGAGGTTCCGGATGTAATAGGAGACCAGGTTAGGATAAAGGTAAGTACCATAGACAGCGACTGGCAGAATCTGGCTCATAGTGGGCTGGATTTCAAGGTCAGAGGCAAGATAGAAGTGGTGGCGCCAAATGGCGGCGAGACCTATCTGGTGTATAACAGCCCCAGGCAGCCCGATACATTCCCGATACAGTGGCGGATAACCGGCACCGTTACCAGCGTCAAGATAGGGTTGTCAACCAATGGAGGCGGGGCGTATAGTACCATATTAATTACTCCCACCGGCGGTACAGGTTTGTATACATATAACTGGCCGGTTTCAGATACCGTGACAACCTCCGGGCTTATTAAAATATGGGATAACAATTATCCGGGCGATACGCCTGAGCCGGTTAATGATGTGTCCAATGCGACCTTTAATATCAAGAGTAAGTTAGAGTTAACCCTGCCGGTTTCAACCACGGTCTGGGGAGTCGGGCAATCCGGTCAGATAAATTGGGAAAGCGCCGGTTCCATAGGCGATGTGGTTCTGGAATATAAGAAGACAGACGGTACCTGGGGAAATATCGTGACCACGACCAGCAATGCGCCCGGCTCATATGTTTACACCTGGCCTTCAGTAGTTGATGTAATTACCACGACAGCCCAGGTCAGAATCAGGCCGGTAAATACTGTCTATGCAGATATCCAGACATCAGAGTCATTTAGTATCAAAACGATATTAGCAGTTGATAAGCCGGCTCTGAACGATGAATATATCGTGTATAATCTGCCGTACCAGGGTTCAACATATCCGATAAGTTGGACTTATAGCGGTACGGTAGGCCAGGTTAAACTGCAGTATAAATCCGGGGTCAGCGCCTGGACCGATATTGCTACGGTTTCAGCCGGGGCATCCGGTAAAGGTATCTATAGCTGGCAGGTGCCTAATGCCATTAATAGCAGTGTTTATGTTAAGGTGATAGACGCGGATTCCGGGCATCCGGTATCAGAATCGCCTGATTCATCAGAGTTTAAGATAAAGGGCAAGCTGATAGTCGATGCTCCGGCTACCGGGAATGAATGGGTCTATCAGGAAAACAGGACCATTACCTGGACGGCTGTGGGCAGCACCGGTAATGTCAAGGTGGAATACTCCACAGATGACGGTAATACCTGGAAAATTCCGGCCATAGCGGATTCGGCTGTCACGGTTTCAGGCACGAATAATACTACTTCTTGGAGCATACCTGATGTGGTTTCTTCAACCTGCCGGGTTAGGGTCTCAACTACGGACGGCTGGCAGAACATTTCAGCTATGAGTGGTCAGTTTAAGATAAAAGGCAAGCTTCAGATAGGATATCCGGTCGGCGGAGAAGTATTCGTGGTTGAAGCCAATCCGACTATTACCGGGACTAAGTCGAGTGCCGTAACAAAGATAAAGATAGAGGTCTACTATGATAAAGATAGCGTTTGGTCAACATTAGTAGATGATTATAATGTTGGGGCCGGGACGACCTGGAGTTATCCGAGCTGGACGGTGGGTGATAAGATATCGCCTAATACCACTACGCCACTGGCTAAGATACGGATAACCGATAAGACCGACCTTGCTATAAATAATGTGATTAGCATAGCCGATAACCTAAAGATAAAGGGTTCAGTAAGTTTACTGGCCGCCGGTTCATCGCCGGTGTTAAATGATGACTGGTTAGTGGGTTCGGACCAGAATATCACCTGGACGGCTAAGGGAACGGTATCGCCGGTAAATATATATTATTCGCCGAATAATGGCGGGGTTTGGAGATTGCTGGCCGGGGGATTCACCACATTCTCAGCCGGCAGCGGCGCCAAGAGCTGGAACTGGGATTCGGTCAGAGACGAGGTATCAGGCGGGTTTGCGGGGTTAATCAGGGTTGTCGATGCCCGGGACGAGCAGGTGGTTTCAGGCACATCAGCCGCATTCAGAGTTAAGGGGCAGTTAACACTGACCAAGCCGCCTGATGTAGTAGGGGAAATATTCAGGGTGAGCCAGAGTAAGAATATCCAGTGGAATTCTACGGCGGATTCAATAACGAATGTGGATTTATATTATGTGGTTGGGGGAGCCGAAGACCCGGCGCCATTTGTTACGGTCGCATCTGTTAAAGGTGCTAATAGTTATTCCTGGATAGTGCCGAATTCCAAGATATCGGATGATGTTAAGATAAGGGTTAAAGCGGCAATAGATAGCGATATCAAGTCAACTGGACAGGATTTCAAGATAAAGCCGGAGTTAAAGGTTACTTCGCCCGGCGGCACCAGCGGCGAGATATATACTATCGGCCAGGCCATACCGATAACCTGGACCTGTGCCGGAACCCAGCCGGCCACGGTTAATATATTCTATGACAAGAATGATAATAACTGGCAGCAGATATATACTGACCATAGCAATGTAAGCGGCACAAATACCGCCTCGCCGGCCTGGACCATACCTGAGGCGGCATACGGCTCTGCAATACGGGTAAAAGTTGCCCATCCCACTGATTCTGCTGCCGTTTCATCCACCTCAACATATACCTTTAAGATAAAGGGTAATTTACAACTCGCTTCGCACACAGGTGGAGAGGTGCTTAAGGTTGGAGATTATTTAGTAGTGACCGGTACCAAATCCAGTGCCGTAACAAAGATAATGGTGGAGTTTGGGAATGACAAGGATGCTTATCCTAATCCGACTTGGGAGACCTTAATAGATAATTATAATGTGGGAGCCGGGACGACTTGGAGTTTTGATAGCAGTTCTGTTGCCTGGGCTATCCCTGACAGAATATCACCCAATACCACCACGCCATTAGTCAAGATACGGATAACCGATAAGACAGATTATCCCGGTATACAGGTGCAGTCAGTAGCAGATAATCTCAAGGTGATAGGCAAGATAAGTTTGACTGTGGCTGACTCTTCGCCTTGGGTTGGCGATGTCTGGTATGTTGCCTCAAGCAAGAATATCACCTGGACAGCGACCGGCACAATTCCTGTGAATATCTATTATTCACCTAATGGAGTATCCTGGACAAAGATAGGCAGTAGTGCGTTAGGTAGTGGTCAAAGAACCTGGAATTGGGATCCTGTGAGGGATGAAGTAGTGGGTGACTTCACAGCAAGAATCAGAGTAACAGACGCACGGGATGATGCGGTGGTCTCGGGAACTTCCGGTGCCTTTAAGGTAACCGGCACACTGACCCTATTAGAACCTAATACTGCAGGAGAGATATTAAGAGTGGGTCAGACCAGGTTAATCAGATGGAACTCATCAGCGGATTCTCTAAATCCTGTAGAGTTATATTACATTAAAGACGCCTCGCTTTATCTGATAACTACCACTGCCTCAGCCAAAGGTGACAATAGTTATAGCTGGACCGTACCGAATGCCGGTATCTCAGATAATGTGCAGATAAGGGTGCGGGCATTAATAGACCCGGATAATGTTAAGTCAACAGGTGCGACCATAATGATAAAGCCCGAACTCAAGGTTACTTCACCCGGCGGGACCAGCGGTGAGATATATACCATCGGCCAGACTATACCGATTAACTGGGCTTGTTCAGGCACGCAGCCTGCTACGGTTAATATTTTCTATGATAAGAATGATAATAACTGGGTGCAGATATACGCTGACCATAATAACGTAAGTGGGACCAATACCGCCTCACCTCAATGGACTATCACGGATAGTTCATTAGCGCCAGCGGTCCGGATTCAGGTCAGGCATCCGAGTGATGTAGCGGTTTCTTCTACATCAACCTATACTTTTAAGGTGAAGGGTGATTTCACTAATATCAGATTAGACCCGGTTCCGGGTGTCGATGGCGCCAGGGTTGGTCAGGATTATACTATCAGATGGGATAAGGTTGGACCGGTTGCCAATGTCAATCTCAGATATTCTAATGATGGTTTTGATGCTGTTAACAAACCAGTTACGACTGCGAGCATTGCCAATACCGGTAGTTATACCTGGAATATACCTGACGATATCGGACTCAACTGGAAGGTTCGGGTGATAGATGCCAGCGATGCTGCAGTATCCAATACAATGGCGGCTGGATTTAGGATTAGGGGTAACTTTATTATTGACGACCCGTCAGGTGGTCAGAATTGGAGAGTAGGAGAAGGCCAGACAATTACTTGGACCACCAATGGTAACATTGACGCTGTATGGATTGATTATAGCAAGGATGGTTCTTCCTGGACACCGTTAGAGAATAGGCCGGGTAATACACCCAATGGCACAACCTCTGAAAGCATTACCTTGCCTGATGCGATAACTAATACATTCAGATTAAGAATACGGGATGAGGATTTTGCGGATGTTTGGAATCCTTCTAACACATTAAATGTCCGTGGTAAATTACTGGTTACCCAGCCGCTGGGGATCGCTATCTGGAAGGTAGGGGAGAATAATGAGATTAAGTGGGAAACCACCGGTTCGGTTCAATCAGTCCGGCTTGACTATTCAGTAATTAGTGGTACGGATAATTATCCTTTCATGATAACTGATACCACTCCGGCAACCACTACCAGTGGCGGAGGTTATACTTATTATGGCAGTTATATGTGGAATAACCTGTCTAATATTGTAGGGGATTATGTTCGTGTCAGGGTCAAGACCGTTGATACTGACTGGCAGAATATAAATGCCGAAAGTGTTAACTTCAAGGTTCGGGGCAAATTGGCTGTCACCTACCCCATTGATAACGGGATTACCCTGACTGTTGGTACTAAAATAACTGTCACCTGGAACACCACCGGCACAGTTAATAATGTGGAGTTGAGGTATTCTACGGATGGGGGAGGGAGTTTCCCGTATCTGATTGCCACTGGTATTGCCAATACGGGTAAATATCCTGCAGATGGAACTGGCTGGACGATTCCTAATAATATCTCCAAGCAATGTAAGATTCGGGTGGAGAGTTTAGACCATCCGGCTGATGACCCGGATGTGAACGGAGTCAGCGCCAATAATTTCACCATCCGCGGTTTGTTGAATATTAGTCAGCCCACCTCATCTGATATCTGGGCGGTCGGACAGACCAAGACCATCATCTGGGACGTGACCGGTTCGGTCGGAGATGTAAATTTACAATACATAGATACTGATGGTTTATGGTATGATATAGCCACGGTTGATTGCACCACGCCAACCACATATAGCAGAAACTGGGTTGTGGAGGATGCCATTTCTTCATCTGCCAGGGTGCGTATCGTACCAGTGCTGGATAAGGCTGATATCGCCGAATCCCAGCCATTCAAGATCAGGGGTTTTATTACTGTAACCAAGCCGGATACCATTGGTGAAATACTCCGGGTGGGCGATATCTATACCATCAAATGGGTTGTTTCAGGAACAATGAATACCGTCAATTTAGATTGGTCAACCAATGGTGACGCAGGTCCATGGAATTATATCAATAGTAGACCCAGTACCGTGAACGCCGGCCTGACCGGCGGTGAATACGACTGGAATCCGGTTTCAGATACCATTTCAGGGAATGTCAAGATTAGGGTATCGGACAGCGCTATTCCTGAAGCCAATGACGTTTCAGAGCAGGTCCTGATTAAGGGTAAACTACGGCTGGATGCGCCAAAGGGCAATGAGTCATACCTGCCGATGATTATCGGAAGCGTTTATGGTATTACCTGGACCACCCAAGGTTCAATTACCAACGTGGCTATTGAGCTTACATATGATTATTCACCTACCGGGATTACCACTTGGAATACAATCACTAATACTCTTTCTGTACAGGGGAGTAATTGTTACTACTGGACACTGCCTTTTGATACCCAGACCACCAGTAACGCCAGGATACGCGTCCGTAATATTGCGGATATGAGCGATGTATATTCTGATTTGATGAGCACCTCTTCATTCCGTATACGGGGTAATCTTGAATTAACCGAGCCGATCAGCGGAACGGTTTATACGGTAAGCGACCCGCTTGATATAAAGTGGAACAAGAGCGTTGGTATCACCCAGGTAAAGTTGGAATGGTATGATGCGATTAATCTTCTGTGGAAGACCATCGGTACCCCGCCGATAGATGCCGGCGGTGGCAATACCTATGGCAGTTATGCTTGGAATGCCCCTGATTGTATCTCAGGCGATGTTAAAATCAGAATCTCTGACTGGGCAGACCCGACCACTATTGACGAGGGTGATAAATTCCGTATCAAGGGCAATCTTGTGGTGGGAGCTCCTAACGGTAATGAATTATGGACTGTTAATTCCACCAAGCAGATTACCTGGACCATGACTGGCTCTATCCAAAAAGTTAATATTTATTATGATGTTACCAGTACCTTTACCTCTTCGGTCAAGATTAATGCATTACCGGTAAATGCCGCTCTTTTGAGTTATGATTGGGTGGTGACCGATGCTATTGCGGCGAATGTCTGGGTCAAGATTACAGATGCTGATTATGAAGCCGGTACTTTTGACATTAGTAATAATCCATTTATGATTAAGGGTGCGCTTGTTCTCAATTCTCCGGTGGGTGGAGAGGAATGGGTAGTTGGTGAGAAACATTTCATTACCTGGACTGCTACTGGGACTATACCTTCAGTGGAATTAAGGTATTCTGTTGATGGCGGTTTAGATAGTTATCCTTATCCTATTACTGCATCAGCAGTTGCTTCAGGCAGTGGCACACATGGCTATGAATGGACGATTCCGCAGATAAACTTGAGTGTGGCAAACCAGATTAAGGTTAGAGTGTTAGATTCCAGGGCGGCATTTAGTTCCATCGTCTATAATCCACCGTTGGGTAACTTCAAGATTAAGGGTGATTTTACGGTTGGTTCGCCTGTTAATGGCGACATTCGGTTAGTTGGTATAGAAGTACCTATTACTTGGACCTGGGTCGGTTATATACCTAATGTAAAGCTGGAGTATTCTACTGATGCGGCGCATACCATTTGGAGTACTATTATTACCTCAACCGCCAACAGCGGTTCATATAACTGGCTTACCCCAGGTAACACAGGTGATTTATCTGGGACCGTTCAGATAAGAATTAGTAATTCTGATGATTCTGATGTCAAGAAGATCTCGAACGGTAATTTCCGTATTAGAGATAGATTTACTGTTGATTATCCTAAGAATACCACATTGGTTTGCCAGCAGGTAAATCAACCTATTTCTTGGAGTTCTATTGCTCCGGCTGGTAAATTACTGAACGTTAAACTAGAGTGGTCACGTGATGATTTTAACACTGATATATGGACTGTTCCGGGAGCCGATGACATACCTAATAACGGGATATTCTACTGGACAATCCCGAATGTGATAAATGCCAGCGTAAAGGTGCGGGTATCAAGCGTAAACGACTTGGGTGCTTTTGATAAATCACAACCCGCCTTTAAGATTAAGGGGATGTTGGAAGTAACCAATCCTAATGGTAATATTAACTGGAATATCCAAGACCCCAAGACCATTCAGTGGAATACCATTGGTCCGATTGAAACAGTGAAGGTAGAGTATTCTATAAATGATGGAACCGAAGCCCCGTATCCTTATGTTATTAGTGCTTCTCATCCAGCTGGGGTTGGCAGTGGTTCTTGTCCTTGGACTGTTCAGGACCATTATACGGACAAATTGAGAATAAAGGTAACAGATGTCTCGTCCTATGCCGATGAACTTAAGGTTTCTGCTGAATCTCCGGCCTGGACTGCTTTGACGCCTAATAAAATCAGGAGCAAGATTAATGCGGTGGTTGTTCCGTCCATAACTTTGATTGATAATTGGTATAATATTACCTGGACCAGGACCGGGTCAATTCCGACCGTTAAGATAGAATATTTCAAGGGCGCCACCGCTACAGAGATTACGCCCTCTACTGATGGTATGACCAATACTTACTCCTGGCACGTGCCCAATGATATCTATTATGGCGCATTTATCCGGGTTTCTGATACCAGGGACTACAATGTTAAGCAGGATTCAGCCCCATTTGATATCAAGGGGTCTATTACGGTTGGCTCTCCGGTTACCGGCACGGCTTGGGTGGCTTTTTCCACCCAACCGGTTACCTGGACATGGACCGGCGCTATCGGAGAAGTTCAGATTGAGTATTCTACGGATGATTTCACGCTACCTGAGAATATTTTCCCGATTACCACTTGCGCCAATACCGGAAGTTACGGCTGGTCAGTACCGGATAGGATTGTTTATTCGCCGACCCTTAAAGTCAGGGTGCGTAATACGGCAGACTTGTCTGTATCCAGCAAATCACCGGGTTTCAAGATTCGCGGCGCCTTCCCGCTTATTGACTCGCCTAAAGATACCTATATCTGGGAAGCAAATACCTCTCATACTATTTCCTGGACCACCACCGGGTCAATCGGCCAGGTTGATATCTTATATAGCACTGATAATTTTAGCTCGGCTATCACACCTATTGCGAGCAGTTATGCCAATACCGGCAGTTGTTCATGGGGCGTACCGAATCTGGTTTCCAATAATGTCAAGATTCGTATTCGTGACACCAATGACCCGACACTGGTTTACAAGGATATGACCGACCCCTTTGATATAGTTGCCAGGATACAGGTAACCAAGCCATTGCTTAATGATATATATCGTACCGGTGAACTATATCAGGTAAAATGGAGGACTTGGGGGCCTGTACCGAATATTCAGATTCAGGTATCCACTGATTTAGCTCACAGCACATGGGAAACCATAGACCCGGCGATGATGCCTATAACTAATAATTCATCAGCAGATGGGAGCATTGAAGGCGTTTATAACTGGACCATTCCTATGAACAAGATGTCTGAAAATGTTCTAATCAGGGTGCAGGATAGCCGTTATCCGTTATTGGTCTATGGCGAATCAGGTCAGTTCAAGATTAAAGGGTCTATCAAAGTCCTGGCACCGGTTCTTAATGATGAATATATCGTCTTCAAGAGCGGTACCTACGAAACCAAGTATAATATTACCTGGGTGGTTTCAGGCACCGGCGTTGGCGATGTCAAACTCCAGTATTTTATGCCCGGTGAATATCCGGCTTCCCCAACTAACATCACTACCCTTACTCCTTTACAGGGTGCCAATACTTATCAGTGGGAGGTTCCTGATAGAATCGCATCAGGCGTCAGGGTCAGAGTGATTCAGGCGAATGATTCCTTGACTCTGGATGATTCTCAGACCTTCTACATAAAGGGTAAGTTCTGGATGACCGAGTTGCCCAAGACGATTTATACGGTTGGCGAAGGTATAACTGTCCAGTGGCAATGGACCGGTGGAATTGCCAATGTCAAGATAGAATACTCTAAGGATGGTTTTGACACGCCTGTAGAGATTCGCCCGTCAGAAGTTAACAATGGTTCATATTCCTGGCAGGCGCCAAATGATATTACCACGGCCGAGATAGTAAAACTAAGGGTCTCATCTGCCGCTGATCCGAATACCAATGATACTACTGATATTCCGTTTAAGATTCGGGGTAGTTTTTCAGCCGTCTGGCCCACCGTAGCAAATACTACGGTTTATGTGGGAGAAGCTAAGACCATTACTTGGACCACCAACGGAACTATGGATGTGGTCAAACTGGAATATTCCACTGATGATGGAAGCACCTGGGTTATACCTCCAATCGCGGATAATCTTTCTAATTTAGGTTCCTATCTTTGGTCCGTGCCTGATGCTATCACCACGACAGCCAAACTCAGGGTGATTTATAAGTCAGATTCATCGGTATATGGTGTTTCGGCTAATAATTTCAAGATAATGGGCCGGATTGAGGTGACCAGACCGACCACGACAGACCATGTCGGCGAATTCGGCTGGAAGGTGAATTCTCCAGAGGAGATTAGATGGTCTCTCTGGGGCACCATACCCAATGTTATCATGGAATTAGAAGGCGACCAGCCGATTAGCAATAGCTTTGTCTGCGCCGGCACCGGCGTCGGCCCGCGCAATTATACCTATAACTGGAATGTCTGGAATAAGATTTCTACACCCAATGCCAGCTGGAAAATCAAGATAAGTGATGCGCGCTATGCAAGTGAAGTGACTGACAACTCTGATAACGGGTTTGAGGTCAGGGGTGATTTAGGAATTACCTCACCTGTCGGCAATGAGGCCTGGATTGTCTATGACCCGATAAAGCATAATGTAACCTATCCGATTACCTGGACCACGACCGGCACGGTAGATTGGGTGAGATTAGTATACTCCAAAGACAACTTTGCCACGAGCAAGTCCATGGCCGGCGTGGTGGGCGAATCAACCCGCATTGCTAATACCACCGGCGGCTATCAATGGGCTATCCCGGATGATATTACCAATAGCGCCAATGTGAAGATTCGGGTTTATGATGAGCGTGACACCCGGATACCGCCTAAGGTCAAGAGTGATTCCCAGGGCATTAAGATAAGAGGCGATTTTACCGTGACCAAACCCACGATTAACGAGGAATTGAAGGTCTATCATGCGACCCTTAATCCCAATACTTATCAGATTACCTGGGATAGGGTCAGCGATATGATTACCAATGTCAATCTCAGGTATTCCAAGACGAATTTTACTACCGATGAAGGCGCGGGTATCGGGCAGGGTAAAATAATTTATACCGGAGCCGCCAATAACGGAAACTATGCCTGGCAGGTGCCGAACGATATCAGCCGTGACGCCAGTGTCCGGGTCCGGGTGATTGACCCGAATGACAGCACTGTTTCGGCTACCTCAGCGGCCTTTAAGATTAGAGGCGACTTAATGGTCAACTATCCGGACGACTTGGGCATCACCTTATTTGTCGGCAACACGCAGACCATCTCATGGACCACGCTGGGGAGTATTACCAAGGTAAAGGTCAGTTATTCCTCGGATAGCGGCAGTACCTGGACCGTCTTTAGCAATGGCAGCAGCGTCATCAACAACCCGAACGGCAATACTACTTTAAGTATTACCGTACCGGATGTGATTACAACCCTTGCCCGTGTTAAGGTAGAGGACCTAGAGACCAACACCAGTGCCGTGCCTGACCCGTCGGTTTATGATACCTCGGCCAATAATTTTAGCATCATGGGCAAGATTACAGTTAATGCACCGACAAATTCCGGTATTGCCTGGGTGGTCGGCACGACTCAAAAGATTCGCTGGACCACCACCGGCACTATTCCACGGGTTAAGATAGAATGGTCCGAAACAGATTTCTCTACCATCGATTCAAGTATCGAAAGGGACTGCGGCCCGGCTGGGGTCTATGAATATGACTGGACTATTCTCACGACAATGCTTAGAGCGCATTCCAGCTGGAAGGTGCGTGTTTCGGATATTAGATACTCAGCTGCCGTCAAGGATGAGTCTGATAACGGCTTCAAGCTTCGCGGTGATTTTGCCTGGCTCAATCCGGTCGGTAATGAGGTTTGGAATGTTGGTGATAGCAAGACCATCTCCTGGACAACCACCGGCCCGATTAATAATGTTAAAGTAGAATATACCAGGGATAATTGGGTTAATACATTTAATATCCTTGATAATCTTCGTGATAGCCCGGCGACCATGGGAAATAGCGGGTATTACGGTTGGTCTATTCCTGACTTTATTACCAGTGACATCAGGGTGAAGTTGAAGATAACTGATGCCAATGATTCGGCGGTCTATATGGTATCGCCGGTGATTGGTTCTAACCCGGGCACCTTGAAGATTCGCGGTATGTTAAATGTTACCGGGCCTGCAGCCGGTAGTGTCTGGATGTATAATACTCAAAGAACTATTGCCTGGGATTCTTTGGGCTCTATCAGCGCTGTTAAGATTGAATACTCTAAAGATAATGGTGCCTCCTGGGTTACTCCGCCGATTGAGGCAACTTGCGCTAATGACAGCGGTGCTAACGGCTACAGTTGGCTTGTTCCTGATGAGATTGTCCCGGATTTCAGATGCCTGATTAGAATTACCGATGCCAACGATTCTTCAGTATATGCGCTTTCAGGCGGGTTTAAGATACGGGGCGATTTTGCCTTTACCTCCCCAGTAGGCGGTGAAAAATGGATTGTCTATAATGACCCTTACTACAAAATTGCCAATGATATCACCTGGAATACTTCAGGGTCTATTGGCAATGTGGATTTGTATTATTCTACTGACGACTTTGCAGGATTTGCGCCGCCCACGCCAACTGCTAACACCAAGGTAATTATCACTTCTGTTGGTAATACCGGTGTATATTCCTGGCGTGTGCCGGATAGAATTGCTCCTAATGTAAAGGTTCGTGTCTATGATTCCGCGGATTATTTAGTCTTTAAACCATCTAATTCATTCAAGATTCGCGGAGATTTTATCATCAATTCGCCTAAGTCAATGGATGAATGGATTGTCTATGACCCGATAAAGCATAATGTAACCTATCCGATTACCTGGACTACTGTCGGAAGTATTCCGATAGTTAAAATCCACTATTGGTCCACTAATGCTAATGATTGGGTTGAATTGCAAAGTTCTTGGGATAATCCCGGACAATTTGGAGTCTATAATTGGGATGTTCGTGATGATGTTTCTTATGGCGTCAATCAATTTGGAGTCAAGATTAAGATTACCGACCCCAATGACCCGACACTGGTATTTAAGGAGTCAGCCGGCTTTAAAATACGTTCTAAATTCCAGGTTACTAACCCCATAACCAATACCATTTGGACCGTTACCAAGAAATATTTCATCAATTGGATTACCACCGGTACGGCTCCACTGGTTCGAATAGAATATCTCAAGGGCGGAATTCCCAATAACTGGTTCGTTATCCCGGGCGCCGAAAATTATCCCAATAATACAGGTTCTTATGAATGGACCATTCCTGATGATATTACACAGGACTTCTCCACCCAAGTTCGTATCCTTGATACCAGAGATACCTCCATTATTTCCCCCACGTATTACTCCCAGCTGTCGCCGGGCTTTAAGGTTAGAGGCGAGATTACCGTCGGCCAACCCAATGGCAATGAACAATGGGACGTGGGTTCTATTTATCCAATTACCTGGACGCAGCTGGGCACTATTCCCGATGTAAAATTAGAATACTCCCAGAACGGCCTCTGGACCGATACTCTGCCGGTAACTACTTCTTTGGTTGCCAATAATGGTTCTTATAACTGGCAGATACCTAATAAGATAACGCCGGCTACTTCTACTGTGAAGGTGAGAATATCTGACCCCAGGGATTTAACTATTTATGATGATTCCAATAACGGTTTCAAGATACGCGGTAAGTTTAATGTCACTTATCCTAATGAATCGGGTATTCAGTTGGATGTCGGTTCGCCTTGCACCATGACCTGGACCACGGATGGGACTGTGCCTAATGTCAAACTGGAATACTCTAAGGATGACTTTGCGTCTGATATCCATGTGATTATCACCACAACCCCCAATGGTAATTCCTATGTCTGGACCGTGCCTGATGATATTACCCCTGATTTCAAGGTCAAGGTCAGGGTCTCAGATACCCGCGACTACGACGCCAAGGATGATTCCAATAATCCATCCAAGATTCGCGCTAAGTTTACAGTAGCCTCGCCCGGAGCCGTTACCGGTACCATCTGGACCAAAGGGGAGACCAGGCCTATTTCCTGGACCAATACCGGCACCGTGCCGAACGTTATGATTGAATACTCAACTGATAATTTTGCTACCGTGACCAATACTATTATTGTTTCGCTCAGTAATGGCGCCAGTGGCACAGGCCGGGCCTATGATTGGCTGGTGCCTGATGATATCACTTCGCCTGATTTCAAGGTCAATGTTCGTGTTTCTGATACCAGGGATTACGAGGCCAGGGACGACTCAGATAACCCGATTAAGATAAAGGGTGATTTTATCGTGGGGTATCCCAATGGCGCCGAACAACTCCGGGTCGGCGAGCAGCGCGCTATTACCTGGACCACTATCGGCATAATTCCCAATGTCAAATTAGAATATCGCTATGCCGGCGAGTGGTTTACTATTATTACCTCAACCTCAAACTCTACCTCAACCTATAATTGGCAGGTGCCTGATAAGATAACCTTGCCTCCTTCGGACTATAGCGTCTTAATCAGGGTGTCTGATACCCGTGATTCAAACGTCACATTAGATACTTCGGATAACCCTTTCAAGATTAAGGCGGATATTATCGTGGTATATCCCAATGGCGATGAGAACCTGTTGGTTGAGACTGATGAGGTAGTTAGCTGGACCGTAGTGGGCACTGTTCCCAATGTTAGGATAGAATATTCTATGGACGACTTTATTGACCCGGCTAAGACCAAAATCATCAGTACTACGGCAAATATCAGCGGAACCAATATCTATACCTGGCGTGTGCCTGATGACATCTCGGCCGGTAAGATTACTAGAGTAAGGGTGGTAGATATACGGGATGATAATTCCTATGATAAATCCGACTTTAGCTTCAGAATCAAGGGTTGGTTTGATATTACCTCTCCGGCCATCAATGATATCTATATTGTAGGCCGGCAACAGTCCATCACCTGGACTACCTTCGGCACAATGCCCACTGTTAAATTAGAATATTCTCTGGATAACTTCAGTAGTGTTATTACCCCCATTGACTTGGCTATTCCTGGTGTCACCGGGACCAATGTCTATTCCTGGATTGTGCCTGATGACATTACGCCGGATGACCGGGTCAAGGTCAGGGTCACCACCATAGAGCCGAATGACCCGGATATCAACGACGTCTCGGTCGGGTTTAAGATTAAGGCTGATATTCAGGTTGTCGCGCCGGACGGCGGTGAACGGTGGATTAGCAATGAAGAGCATAATATTACCTGGGTCATTACCGGTACCGTCCCATCCGTTACTATCTATTATTCTTGCTCAGAGACATTTAATGCCGGTATTCAACTGGTTGTTAGTGATGTTCCTAATATTGGGTATTATAACTGGACGGTGCCTGATAGGCCGATTGAACTCCAGATTAGCGCGTTAGACAAGACCAAGGTGAGAATCTGCGACAGCCGTGACCTGGATTCATTTGATCAGAGTCCTAACTTCTTCAAGATTGATTATTATTATATTACCTTTAATGTCAAAGACAGCGTCACTAATAAAGACCTAACTGCAATGACCTATATGGATGACATAAGGGGATTGACCATATATCCGTTTTCATCTCCGAGGGCTATTGGTTATCCTTATGGAGAACATTATCAATCTATAATCAGCAAGCCCCTTTATGGTGGGGTCTCGGTGGATGACTGGCCAGCTGACCGCGATAAGATATTTTATCTTAGGATGGATTCAGCTGTGGTGCATAACTGGCAGATACCGGTTGATTTCAAATATGACCCGGCCAACAATAGTTTGCTGGCTACGTCCTGGTTTTTGATGGACGGGCTTGTCCCGGAAATCATAACGGAAGAAGGTAATATATTAATGACCAAAGTCAGTATTGACATCTATGATGAAGGCGCTAACTTGAAAAAGCAACTTGAATCAAACGATGTCGACGTCAGTACCGGACGGTTTACCATACTCTGGACAGATACCACCCTGGAACCGGAGACCACATACTTTGCCAAGGTGACGATGTCTTACAATGGCACGGATTATCATTCTTCCCTGACTTATAATATAAATGTCCCTACTAAATTACAAGCCATTCAGCAGGCCACATCCGGTTTAGCCGGGCAGATGATTACCGTTATAGGTAACACCAGTCAGACCGTGACTACTACTAATAAGATAAGCGAAGATACCGAGGCCATCCGCCGGCAGGTGAGCTCAATGGCTCTTATCCCTGAAATAACCGACCAATTAACAAAGGTTAGTGAATCACTGGGTGATAATGTCGGCGATATCATAAATATGATTGGCGCGGAAGTGGGAAAACAGTTTAAGAAGGGTATTCTGAGCGAGATTCTTACCCGTTACACCGTGGTTAAAGCAGGCGATATGGTGTCTATCAGGTATCGGGTCATGGGTAAGGGCTTGTCGCCGGTTATAGACGTCTATGATAACAGCAATACCCAGCGGGTGGCCGGAGCGGTAATGACCGAGATTTCTTCTCCGGACGACACCGAGGGCGGCATCTACGAATATAATCTCACCTTCCTGACTTCTTGGGGTAAGGGTGAATTCACCATCATCTGCTCTGAATCGACCAGCAAGGCAATGGATAGCATGGTCGTTACGGTTATTGCCACCTCGCTGGAAGACATCGATACGGCCACAAAGGTTATCGTGGGCACCTCCTCCCAGCAAAAGGATGTTTCCTCTACATTGGATACAATGAAAACCCAACTGGGTTCTATTAGTGCTGCGGTCAGCAATATTCCTAAATCCACATCAGAAGGCAAGATTGACGCTACTTTGCTTAACCAGATTAATGGCGGCGTCGGCGATATTCTCAAGAAGCTGAAGGACTTTGCCGGCTCACAGGGCTATAACCTTGATACCATGGTTCAGGCCGTTACATCTGCGCAGGGAGACAGTATCAAGGAGATGATGAACAAACTAGCCACTCTCGCGGCTCTGCAACAGCTCAGCAACCAGATATTGGAACGGACGGAGAAGAAATACCTGATAAACGTTCGTTATGAATGGGGCTCTATCAAGATAAAAATAATCGTGGTTAATAAGAGCGATACTGAAGAGCAGAGAGTTCCGGTTAAATCATATCTGCCTCAAGAAGTCAGGCCTAATGATGTTGTTGAAAAGGGTGATTTTGAGGTAATCTATGATCCGGAAAAGGAACTCTATTTTGTGGAGTTGCCGACTACGCCGACTGATAAAACTCCTTTAATGAGGCCGCGCGAGATGAGAGAGTATGAGATTACTGTCAATGATGTCTGGGTTATTCCTGAAGAGGGGGAAAATAGTCTGCAAAAAAGAGAGCAGGATGCCCGCGCCTATTTTGAGAAACTGAAGGAAGGTACGGCCGTTTATCTGAGGGGTACTGACTTGGTGAAGAAGATAGATGACATACTGACCGCTATCAGATATCTGCAGAAGGAGAAAAATAATATACCTGTAGAAAAGTATATCTCTAACTATCGTGATAATAAGGAAAAGCTGGCTATTATTGATAGTTATTTGGATGCTTTACGGAAATTGGCTTATCCGGAACTGCCGGGAAATGAATCTCCTTACAGCTTAACCAGCCTGGGGAATTTAGGCCGTTCCGCTGAAGCGGGAAAGAAAGGCGCCTTGGGTACTGGCGAATCTGATAAAACACTGGGTATCACCGCGGAAAAATCCTGGTTGGTGATTCTGATTGTCCTGGCATTCCTGGGCATACTTTCAGCAGTCTTCTTCTTCATCTGGCAATCGCACCTGAAAAAGGCCCGGGTCTCCCCGGAATTGGCTGAGATTAGCCCGGAATCAGTCCAGATGCCGGAGGTAGGAAAATCAGACGAAGAGCATTAGTGCCAGTTGGAGCCTCGCCGAAGCGGGGTAAACTCCGCGAATTATTAGGGGCAGTCCGAACGAAGTGAATTACTGCCCCTTATCCCGTCCCGATGTAACATCGGGGCTGGGGGGAAGTAGGGCGGTTGATAATTCCGTCTCAAAGGTCATTCTGAGCCCTTCGCTTGTCATTCTGAACACCGCAGTGACCGCGACAGCGAACGAAGCGAAGAATCTCGTTATGCTCAGGATAAACTTTGCGAAGAATCTCTATTCGCAAGATATTACCTATGCCTTATCCGCATAAATTTATCAAACTTACCTTTAAGGAACGGGTTAACATCCGTCTTAAATTAGAAGAGCTTTATAAGCAAGGAAAGAAACGGGAATGTAAACGGCTTGAGACCATCTATTGGTCTGATAAAGGATTGCCCTTCAAGGACATTTGCGAAGCGATAAAGGTCTCTTACCGAAGTGTCAAGGGATGGGTTTCGGCATATCAGAAAAACGGGATGGATGGCCTTCTGAAGGGGGCAAAATGAGCCATTTTACCATAAACTGCCTGTACCGTGTTAGATACTGGTTAAAAGTGCGTTAACTTATTTATAAACAATAACTTAAGAAATTACCTTATTTCAATATTTCATTCGGCTTTAATATCGTGATTTTGCCCCGTTCGAAATACACTACTCAAAAAAAACGTTAATTATATCATATTGATGATTATAATGTTATATCATTTTACATTTACTTTATGACTCTATAACCAGATAAAACATAACCCCACCCCCCGAAGGGTATATCCCCCTCCCCCTACCTATCCCTCTCATATCTCCTATCTGTACGCCTCATATAGGGTAGGTATTGGCCCAGTACCGGGCAGGTATTAGCCCAGTACCGGGCAGGTATTAGCCCAGTACGGGGTAGGTATTAGCCCAGTACCGGGTAGGTATTAGCCCAGTACCGGGTAGGTATTAGCCCAGTACGGGGTAAGTATTAGCCCAGTACGGGGTAGGTATTAGCCCAGTACCGGGTAGGTATTAGCCCAGTACCGGGTAGGTATTAGCCCAGTACGGGGTAAGTATTGGTCCAGTAGGGGGCAAGTATAGGGATAGTATGGGGTAAGTAGGAATATAGTAGAGGGCAAGTAGGTTTTACATGGTTTTATGTTTTAGATTTTTAAATAACAACTGATTCATTCTTTTTTTTGTTGTTTTTGGGTTGATTGTATACCTCTATCCCTAATACTTTGTGAGGCAATGCCGCACCATATTTTTCTTGTATGGCTTACAGATGAATAGTATAGTCATTAATATTATGAACGATAATAAATGCTTAGACCCGTTTTGCTCTCATCATCACGGTGAGGCGCCGCCCAAAGGGCGTTTTTTCTGGATACTTAGCGAACTTCTGGCACATCTGCCTTTTTCCATTATCAGCGCCATCGTAGGGATAGGCCTTATGGCTGTATTGACCATGACCAATAAGGTTCATCATTTGGTTAATATCTTCCATCTCTTTCACCCGACCCATCTTCTTTTGAGCGCCACTGCTACCACCGCAATGTTTTGGCGTCTATCGCACGACCGGATTTCATCCTGGACATCAGGCCGGAAGATATTCTACATAGCTTATGCTGTTTTCGTCGGGTTCACTGGCAGTGTTGTTATCTGCTCGCTGAGCGATATTATTCTGCCTTATTTGTGCGGTAATTTGTTTGGCGAAAAAATGGTCTGGCACTTTTGCTTGAGTGAGCATTCAATGCTCGTCCTGCCTTTTGTATTCTTGGGAATTCTGATCGGATTTTGGAGCGGGGTTTATGTACGCTACAGCACTTTTCTGTCTCATTCAGGGCACGTTTTAGTCAGCACTATGGCTACGCTGCTTTATCTGATTGCCTTTGGCATGTCTGATTGGCTGGGTAGTATGGGTATTGTGTTGTTAATTACGGTATTCTCTGTTCTGATACCATGTTGCCTGAGTGATATCGTTTATCCGATGCTGTTTGTCAGGCGGCAGAAAGAAAAGGAAGCAAACATATAGCGTCTGGTGTTATGCGTTTTGAGTCTTGTGTTAAGACGCTCTACGCGCTACGCTCTACGCTCTACGCATTATGTTATTCTCCGAATTTATCAAGCAGTTAAAGTCCTGTTCTCTGCAGGCATTACCGTCAATTTATATCTTTACCGGTCCGGCCAAACAAGTTTTAGAGCTTAAGGAAAAGGGATTGCAAATGCTGGCCGCGACCTTGACCGGCGCTGCCGGAGATGGCGATATTATTAAACGTTTTGACGTGACGAATTTCAACGAGTCGGAATTTTGGACCGAACTCTATGCCGTCCCGTTTCTTAACAAGACGCGTTTAGTGGTGTTGAACATCTCAGAAAGAATGGATTTTATCGGCAAGATAGACGCGCAGTTAAAAGATTATTTGGCGGGGAAGTCGCTTTTTACCCGGCTGATAATCTTTATAGATAAGTGGGAAGGTTTATCAGTTGATCTTAGCCGCGCGGCGTCTAAAAAGGCATGGATTATTGAATACCGGCCTATTACCGACGAGGATTTGCCCAGATGGATTTCCGGCCAATTGAGCATAGCGCGTAAGAATATTTCCATTTCCGGCGCGAGGTTGCTGGCTGAAAAAACCGGTAACGATCTGGCCCGGATAGATGCGGTGCTGGAGAAGCTTGTTCTTTTCCATAAGGATTCCCAAACTATTTCTGATGACTCAATATTAAATTTTGTTGACACGGACCGGGATTTTGATATAAAAGAGTTAACTAACGCCATTATCCGGCGGCAACTGGATCGGGCGCTTAAGATTGCTAATCAATTACTTCAGAAAGGGGAGCCGGTTAATAAGATTCTGGGTTTTCTGCGGACGGGCCTGGCGTATGACGCCAAATACCAAAATAATAATGCTTTGCTTCTGTCTCGTTATAATAAATTATTATCCGCTGACCTGTCCATAAAGACCGGCAAGTTAACCGAAGAGCTGGCGTTGCAGATGTTGATCGTAAGATTAGCCAGATAGGTAATAATTATATGGTAGGATTTTGTATTCATTGCGGGGCCAGCACGCCTAACGAATTTGTGGTCGTTAACGGCGAAGTTTTACCGAGTGCTTATGTCCGTTGTTCCTATTGCGGTAAAATGGCCGGCATTAAAGATAAGATTGAGGAAGAGGACCGGGCTATGGAATTAATAGAGAAGACGGACGAGGTTATTATCAAAGAAGGTAAAATAACTCCGGCTTGAAGCCAGGCATGTCATCTCCATCGTAATCCTGGGACATTGTTGTGTTGTTGAATAATTCTTTACTCAATCCATGGTGTCATTCCCGCGCAGGCGGGAAATTACAATGGTTTTGAATTCGCACTTTCGTGGAAATGCCATTATTCTTTGTGTCCTTTGCCCCGTTAGAGGCGTTATAGAGTGTTGGTTTGTATTTTGTCTATTCACCCCATCGCCTCTAACGGGGTGAATGTCTTTGTGGCGAAATTAGTTATGAAGTCTTTTTGGCAGCGTATTGATTCATCGCCCTCGGCAATTTAGCCATTAACTCTGAAAGGCCACGGGCTAATCTGGTGGTCGGGGACTTGAATGCGCCGGCCAGGTGAGCCAGTAATACCTCCCGGGAAGGCAATTGGGATAGTTTCTTGACTTCCGCGGTGCTGATAACCTTTCCTTCGGCATAGCCGCCTTTTATTTCCGGTAATTTGTTCTTGGATGTCCAGCTTATCAGGCGTTTAGCCGTATTAATGCTGTCGACTTCGTTGGAATATACCAGGGCGATGGGCACATTCATCAACGGGCTGAACCGGTCAAATTGGATGTCTTTCTTCGAGGATATTTTCTTGAGCAGGGTATTCTTGATAACATTCACATTCACCTTGCTTTCCTTAAGGTACGAGCGGAACTTATTCAGTTCGCTGGCCTTCATCCCGCGATAATCAACGAGAAAGCAGTGGTCTATGGATTCATATCTGCTTGATAATTCTTTTACCACTTTGGTCTTAAGCTTCTTAGACATTATTGGAATCTCCTTACTGAGACCGTTGAAACCCTTCAACGGTGTCATTCTGAGCGAAACGAAGAATCTCACCAATCACAGTTTTGAGACCCTTCACTTTGTTCAGGGTGAGATTGTTGGCTTTGCCAGCAATCTCATTTAATCTTTATCGCCAATCCCGGTCCCATTGTTGAAGATATAGTAATGCTCCGGATAAAGTCGCCCTTTATGCCGGTCGGCCGGTGCGATTTAATATGTTCTATTGCCGTATTAATATTTATTTCTAAATCCGGCGGTGTAAAAGATACCCGGCCCACCGGCATATGGATATTTCCGTCTGCGTCGGTCCGGTATTCGGTCTTGCCGGCTTTGAAGTCCTTTACGGCTACTTTAATTTCATCGGTGACTGTTCCGGTTTTGGGCGAAGGCATCTTGCCAGCCGGGCCAAGAACTTTGCCAAGTTTGCTCACCTGTTTCATCAGGTTAGGCGGGGCAATCGCCACGTCGAAATCGGTCCAGCCGCCTTCTATCTTCTTGATTAGTTCTTCAAGTCCGACCTCATCGGCGCCGGCCAAACGAGCTTCTTCTGCCTCTTTGCCGGCGGCAAAGACAATAACCTTGCGGGTCTTGCCGATGCCCTTAGGAAAACTCATGGAACCGCGCATGGCCTGTTCGCTTTTCTTGGTGTCTACGCCTAACCGGATAGCCAGTTCTACCGTGGCGTCAAACTTTACCGGCGGCATGGCTTTGAGTGTAGTTATGGCCTCCGGAATAGTATAATACCTCTTTTTTGCCTTCAGTTTCTGGGCATCTTTCTCGGCCACAGTGGTTTTTTCTCCAACCAGTTGGGCGGCTATTTTCTGGTATCGTTTACTTCTATTTTTCATCTGCTACCTCAATTCCCATATTTCGGGCAGTGCCTTCTATTATTTTAACGGCTTTGTCTAAATTAGTTGTATTCAGGTCTTTGAGTTTTGTCTTGGCAATCTCGCGGACCTGTTGTTTGGTAACTTTGCCGACCTTGACTTTATTGGGTTCGCCTGAACCCTGGGCCAGCCCGGCGGCTTTCTTGAGCAGGACCGAAGCCGGCGGTGTTTTCATTATAAAGTCAAAGGAACGGTCTTTATAGATGGTAATTACCACCGGGGTAACTAATCCCTGGGATTCTTTAGTTAGGGCATTAAAACGGCTGACAAATTCGCCGATATTAACGCCGTGTTGTCCCAGTGCCGGTCCTACCGGCGGGGCAGGGGTCGCCTGGCCGCCCGGACATTGTAACTTCACAATCGCTTTTACTTCTTTTGCCATAGAGTTAATCTCCTTATTACCAAAGGTTCCTCACTATAATAGTTTTTATTACCGATGTAAAGAAATTATGGTATAAAACTAATATTCGAATTTAATTTCAGGGTAAATGCCGCCAATAGTTTTGAGGCGTTTTCCAGGTCGGATAAAGCAATCACCTCGATGGGTGTATGCATATAACGGTTTGGAACGCTGACCAGGCCCGCGGCTACTCCGGCTTTGGTTAATTGGATGGCATTCGCGTCAGTCCCGGTTGCGCCCGGCGCCGCTTCAATCTGGTAGCGGATTTTATTAGCTTTGGACGCGCTCACTAATGTATCGAAAACCATCGGGTTGATATTCGGGCCGCGTGAAATAACCGGTCCGGAACCTAATTTTATCTCACCGATTCTTTTGGGATTCGAATCCGGATGGTCTGTGGCAAAGGTGACATCAACCGCAATTCCGACATCCGGGCTGATGCCGTAGGCGGATGTCTTGGCGCCGCGCATGCCAATCTCTTCCTGGACCGAGGAAACCCCGAATACCGCTGCCTTGGGCCGCTTCTTTGACAGTAGCCTCAACGTTTCAGCCACTACAAAGGCGCCCATCTTGTCGTCAAACCCGCGTGAGACAATTAGGTCGTTTTTGAGGTTTTCAAATCCGACTGCAAAGGTGATCGGATCGCCGATAGCGATTATCTTTTCAACCTCTGCTTTTCCCTTGGCGCCAATATCCAGCCAAAGCGAATAAATCTTTGGGCTGCCGGCTGATTTGCGTTCTTCGTCCTCCATCAGGTGGATTGCCTTTTTACCCACCACGCCCAGAACCGGACCTTGTTTGGTATGGATATGGAATCTCTGTCCCGGCAGGATGCCGGTATCGATACCGCCGATGGCTCCGAAATAGATATAGCCTTTGTCGTCAATATAGCGGACCATTAACCCGATTTCATCGCAGTGGCCGCTGAACATCAGGCGCGGCTTGCCCTTAGGATTTATTATCCCGATGGCATTGCCATGGACGTCACGTTTTATCTCATCGACAAAGGGGCGGATGTATTTACACCAGATATTCTGCGCCGGCTGTTCAAAGCCTGATGGGCTTGGGGAATTTACCAGTTCTTTCAGGAAATTCAGCGATTTTGATTCCATACAATAATCTCCTTAATAGTATTTAGATAGATTCTATTTGCCAGTACCCCAATTCCACTGAGGTTGGGCGGTTAAATACAATGATGTTTACCTTAACCATGCCTTTTGAGGGTATAATTTCGTCAACCATGCCTTCGAAATTCTCGAAAGGTCCTTCCTTGATTTTGACGTTCTCGCCTTTCTTAAACTTTATCTTGATGTCCGCTTCCGCGGTAGTTGATGTCGTCGCGTCGCCCAGCAGAATCTGCTCTATTTCAGGCACTTTTACCGGAGTGGGGTTGCGGTCTCCCAGAAAGTTTGTCACGCCCGGTGTTTCCTTAATGAATAGCCAGGTCTGTTCGTTCATGTCCATTTCCACGAAGACATAACCGGGGTATTTTTTCCGTTCCACCACCTTTTTTTGCTTGCCTCTCATTTCCGTGATTCGTTCCTTGGGAACAAGCACTTTGGAAATAATCTCATCCATCCCGTTTGTTTTTACCCGTTCGGCCAGGGCATTCCTGGTCGATTCTTCTTTATTTGTTGGAGTTATAACTACATACCAATTTTTAGTCACAAGTAACCTCTTTCTATTGCGGCGCCACGCCTGACTGTTTCCCACCTGTAGCGCGGTTCGCCCTTAGGGGTGGAGACCGTCCGGCTGGGGCGCCATTATCCGTACATGTTTGTCGGGATAACGATATGCTGTTTATCGCAGGTAGACTAATCTCATAATTTGCGTCAGAAGCATATCAATAATGAATATAAATGAGCCGATAACGATGACCGAAATAATAACCGCGACCGAAGAGCCCCAGTATTCGTTCTTGGGCGGCCAGGAAACCTTCTTGAGCTCGAATTCGGTGTCTATAAGGAAGTCGGCTGATTTAGTGGTGTTAAGCGCCAGGCGATTAATAAGGATAACAATAGTAATAAATACTGCGACCGAGATAATAGTTCCGGTTGTAATATTTACTTCGAAGAATGGGATGGTGTATATTATGTATCCCCAAAAGGTTTTTTGGGGCGGTATTGTGGCGATATTTTCAGCTGGGATAGCATAGAACAGGGAAACGCATCCGAATAGGGTGAATAATGATGTCAACGCCCAGGTGACAAAGCGGATAATCAAACCCTCCCTGGGTTTATAAGTAATCAGTTTCATAGTTTTTAGGTTAATCTATGGTTTATTCTCCGACCGTTTCCAGACTGGGGATATTTAATGGAAACAGGTCTGGAGGGACTCGAACCCCCAACATACGGTTTTGGAAACCGTCGCTCTACCAATTGGAGCTACAGACCTATAGTAATCCAATTATTTCTTTTTCTCTTTGTGGGGCGTATGAGCCCGGCAAATCCGGCAGAACTTCTTCAGCTCCAGTTTCGCCTGCTTCTTCGTATTCTTACTGGTGCGGTAATACCTGTTGCCGCACTTGGTACATTCAAGAAAAATCCATTCCCTCATTTTAACACCAATCCTTTAGTGTAAACACTACCGCACCGCGGTAATTATGGAACAAGATAATGGTATTTATGTGTGTGCGTGTAGCTCCCCACAACATAAGTTATTGCAGAATCTTTGTCACCACCCCGGCGCCCACTGTCTTGCCGCCTTCACGGATAGCAAAACGCTGTTTTTCTTCCATTGCCACAGGCGTAATCAATTCTACGGTCAGGCGGCTGTTGTCTCCGGGCATAACCATTTCCACGCCCTGGGGCAGTGTGACCGCGCCGGTGACATCGGTTGTCCTGAAGAAGAATTGTGGCCTGTAACCCGTGAAGAACGGGGTATGCCGGCCGCCTTCATCCTTGGATAATATATAAACTTCGCTTTCAAACTTCACGTGCGGCGTGACGGTGCCCGGCGTACAGATAACCATGCCTCTTTCCAGCTCCTCTTTTTCCACGCCTCTTAACAGAACGCCGACATTATCGCCGGTGATACCTTCGTCCAGCAGTTTGTTGAACATTTCTATGCCGGTGACCACGCTCTTTTTAATCTCTTTGGTAAAGCCGATAATATCCACCGGGTCATTGACCTTAATCTTCCCTCGTTCAATACGGCCGGTGCCGACTGTGCCTCTGCCCTTGATGCTGAAGACGTCTTCAATCTGCATCAGGAAAGGCCTGTCTACTTCGCGGACTGGCTCCGGAATAAATTCGTCAATCGCATCCATCAATTTCCAGATTGAACCGCACCACTGGCATTCTCTCTTGGCGCACATGCATTCCAGCGCCTTTAGTGCCGCGCCTCTGACTATCGGTATTTTGTCGCCCGGGAAATTGTGCTTGTTTAACAGGTCTCTGATTTCCACTTCCACAATGTCAAGGAGTTCAGGGTCTTCGACCAGATCTGTTTTGGACAGGAATACGACCATGGCCGGAACCTGCACCTGGCGGGCCAGCAGAACGTGTTCGCGGGTTTGGGGCATCGGCCCGTCTACGCCGGAAACGACCAGAATAGCGCCATCCATCTGGGCGGCGCCGGTAATCATGTTCTTAATGTAATCAGCATGGCCCGGGCAATCGATATGGGCATAATGCCTCTTGGCGGTTGAGTATTCCACGTGGGCCACCATGATGGTCAGAATCTTGGTTTCGCCTCTTTGCTCGCCGCCCTTGGCTATTTCCGAATATGATTTGGCATTGGATAGTTTATGCTTGGATAGAATGTTGGTTATCGTGCTGGTTAAAATGGTCTTGCCGTGGTCAATATGCCCGATGGTCCCCACATTCAAGTGCGGTTTTGTCCTGTCAAATTTTTCTTTTGCCATAAAATACTCCTTTTCTTTTTATTATTTTCTTTCTTAGCTGTTGATGGGATTTGCACCCATGACCTCGTCCTTACCAAGGACGTGCTCTACTGGCTGAGCTACAACAGCACAGGATTAGACGCCCGCCTTTTCACGCGGGTAGTCAGGAATTTTTATATTATTACAATATTATTTTAACTGTCAAGGAAATAACGGATTTTTGTAAAATTATCTCTCCCTGACGCCTGAATATTAATCTGGATAACTGTCTTCGTTCGATTAGCCTGATACGGAAGTAACCCCGCCCAAGCGGGACAACTGCCGGTATTAGAGCCAGTTTGAGCGAGCGAATTACTGGCTCTTGTATCCCGCCATTCGCTGAACGCGGTCTCTTCGAGTTCGATGGGATAAATTTACCCTGATGGCGCCTCTGGCGCCAGAAGGGAACCCGCATTACCAGCGTTTTGTATTAACGACCCTTCGTGTTACTCAGGGTCTAACTGCCAGTATTAGAGCCAGTTAGGAGCAAAGCAACTTACTGGTTCTTATATCCCGCCCAAGCGGGATAACTGCCCGTAGCTTACTGCGTTTCGCACGGGCAGTAAAGAGCGGGCGATGGGAATCGAACCCACATTACCAGCTTGGAAGGCTGGGACTTTACCATTAAGCTACGCCCGCATTAGAGCCAGTTAGGAGCAAAGCGACTTACTGGCTCTTATGTCCCGCTCCGGCGAAAACGGGGCGGGACATAAGAAACTCTAAAACTCCTTCGTTGCTGAGAGTTTCTAATGTGGGCAGGGAGGGATTCGAACCCCCGAAGGCATCGCCAACAGATTTACAGTCTGTCCCCTTTAGCCACTTGGGTACCTGCCCAGTATTACTCATCCGTAAATCTCTGGTCTGGCCGTTAGCGCCATTGAGAGACGAATGGTTGAGTAAGCTAGCCGTGGGATTCGAACCCACAACCTCCGGTTTACAAAACCGGGGCTCTACCATTGAGCTAGGCTAGCCCAGTTAGAGGCGTTAGATGGCCGCTTTTTTGTTAACGCTATCGGCGCTTCTAACAGGGCTAGCGTCCGGAGAAGCACCGATGATAATAATTTCTGCTTTTCTTGTCCAATAATCTGTTATTTATTTTCTTGCCCCGCACATAACTGACTGTTTGGATATTATTCCGTTCTCTGAATCACGGTGGAAAAAAGGATGGGTTACCTGAGTAGAAGTTATGCGCGGGGTGAACTCATACCCCGGAGTGTCATTTTCTCCGTGCAAAACCGTATGTGCCATACGGCCAGGGATGCGTATAGTATCAGGTCTTGCCTGAAACTTTTTACCAGGCCGAGGGTTAAAAGGCTCAATAGCAAATTGGCGGCAAGCCCCAAAATAATCTTGAGCGGTTTTATCAGCCGCAACAGCCAATAAACCGGAATGGAATCGCGCTTGCGGAAAAATGTGTATAGTGACTTAAGATATTCTATCTTGGCCGGTATCAGCACGAGTTTCTTGGTTTCGCCCTGGAGATGGTAAGCCAGCGCCTCGGGTACGAAATATATGCTCCATCCTTTTTGCTTCATCCGGTAGCACCAATCGGTCTCTTCCAGAAAGAAGAAGTAGTCCTCGTCAAGGAGCCCGATGTCCTCGATGGCCTTTTGCCGGACCAGCATGGCCGCGCCGATTACGGATTCGACCTCAATCGGTTCAGTATAGGACTGCTTTTTACTGGGGTATTTCCTTGGCGAGATAATTCTGAGCAACCCCTTGCCGAATGTCTCGCTCCAAAGGGACGGGAAATTATCAAAGGAGTTTTGCCGGGAGCCGTCCGGGTTCAGGAGCTGTCCGGTAACCATGGCGCACCCGGGATGCGTTTCAAGAAACCCGATGGCCTTTTTCAGGTAATCATCCGCCAGCCTGGCATCGCTGTTCAGGATGAGGTGATAATCGCAGTTATCGGCAGTTTTCAGTCCCTGATTAACGGCTCGGGCAAATCCCTGATTCTGTTCATTGCGGATGATAATTACCTCCAGGTATTGTTGCCGGACTGCCTCAAGGCTACCGTCCGAGGAGCCGTTATCAACCACGATTACGCGGCAGTTGACATCTTTACCTTGTTGAGATGCCGAGGCGATGCACTTTAAGAGATGCTCCTTGGTATTGTAATTGACAACGATGATAGAGATATCAGTCACAGAAGTAATAAATCGGTAGACAGTAGTTAGTAGGGCAGTGACCAGCAGCCAGTTACTGTTTACTGCCACTTATAAAGAGTTAGTGGCAGTTATCCCCTGACGTAATGTCGGGGGCTACTGTTCACTAACGGGCTTAATCCTCTAAGACGAATGTGACATTCATATGGACCCGGTACTCGACGACCTTCCCGTTTTCCACCTTGCAATTCAATTTAGTAAGCTCCAGGCCGGTAATGCCGCGCAGGGTCTTATTGGCTCGTTTCAGGCCTTCCTGGATGGCTTCCTCAACGCCTTTGGACGATGATGCCACGATTTGCGATACTCTTGCTACTGCCATAACTTCCCCCTCTTCCCCGATATGACATCGGGGCAGGCCCCGCCGAAAACGATTATACCTCTCTAAAGAATGACAGGGCATTATTATACGATTGAGTGATGCCTATGCTATATTAAACGCCTCTGGCCGGGTCAAGAAAATACTAAAATAATTATTGACTCTGTTAGTGATTTGTGATATAATCCGGATGATTAAATCATTTATTCAGGACTTTTCTTGTTTGCATCATCCGGTAATGAAAGGGGGCCAATTATGATGGTTAATTATAAAGAACTGTCTGACCGATTCAGCCGCAAGATATTAGGCGCGGACAATCCCATCCCCGGTTTCTACGACAGCGGTTTGGAGTACTTTAATTTTGACGCCTTATGGGCGGAGAGCGGCGTTAAGGATAAGGTCATCGCCGGGCTGAAGGATTTTATTTCCCGCCAGGTGCCTGAACTGAATAAAATAACCAAGATATTGGGGACAGACACCGTCACCGTAAACTATTCATTCGGGACATTGCCGGTAGTCAGCGTGGTCTCTCATCTGCTCAAGAAGGACCTGGTCATCTGGAGTGAGCGGGGCGATTTGGCCAGGAACGCGCCCAAGATATTCGGCAAGATATCCGATAACGATGAAGTGCTGATTGTCCACGACCTGCTCCGCGAGACCATAATTGTCAAGTCTATTTTGGATACCCTGTTAGCTGGTTCCAAATGCAAGATAAAAGGCGTGGTTGTTCTGGTCAATGCGACAAACAAGAAATCGCTAAGCGAGCTGGACTACACCAAGATTGCCTACCCGGTGCCGATATATTCTTTTGTCAGCCCCGTTTAGAGATATTAGATAAGCATTTGGTGTGGTTATTATAGTTTAGTTAGACATGATAGGGTGAGTTTTATAGCACTTATTATGCCCAACACAGAATTAATGTGTTGGGTTATCTCTAATGGGGTCAGCCCCGTTTAGAGATATTAGATAAGCATTTGGTGTGGTTATTACAGTTTAGTTAGACATGATAGGGTGAGTTTTATAGCGCTTATTACGCCCAACACAGAATTAATGTGTTGGGCTATCTCTAACGGGGTCAGCCCCGCATAAAAATATTACCCAGCGCATATCATTTCTGATATATGCTGGGTATGGCATTCCTGTTATTGACAGCTACTTTGAGGCTTTCTTGCGACCGGTGGTATCCCAGGTATGATTGAAATGGGTTTCTATCTTCTTCATGTTTTCTTCCATCATGTTCCAGTACTGCTGCTGGCCTTGCTTGGCTTTGGCCATCCAATCGGACATCAATTTCTGGCTCTCGTCCTGGGCTGCCGAACCCTGTTTAATCAGGGTCTCGAGCGTTTTCTCATACATATCCCATGAGGTCTTCATCGTCTGCATGGTGGTATTGGTATAATCCTTGGCCAGGTTAAGAACCGTTTGGGCCATTTTCTGTTGGTCGAACATCCTTGCGACTCCTTTCATTCCTTCGTTCATGTAGCTAAGTATTTCCTCCGCCATTTTCTCATGGCCATAAATACCGTCCATTGGATAGTCCTTTCTCTTTTATTTGGGCAAAATATCGGCGTTGTTCGCGCCCCGTCCGGTGGCGCGAAATTAAGGCAATATTATATGTTAAATATGCATTTTGTCAAGGGGAAATATGATATTTTCTTAGATACTGTTAGCGACGAAGGAGCGTTACAGTATCTTATCCCGCACCCATCCTTTTGGATGTGTGCGGGGTTAGAGGCATCATAAGTACTGGCTCTTATCCCGATGAGCCCCGCCTTGAGCGGGATAAACTCCGCGCCATCTGAGTCACATTAGTATTATTCGTGCGATTCGTCATCATTCGTCCCATTCGGGCCTACGCCCCCCGATTGTTTCGGGGTAGGGGCGTGTTCGTATTTTATCCTACATACTCCATACTGGATACTACATACTACCCTACACCACGTATCCGAGTATGTAGATTACTAACTCAGTTGAGTTATTCCCGCTCACATAGGCCTGTCTTAGAGCCAGTAGGCGCGTTAGCAACGTACTGGCTCTTAGATCCCGGCAGTCTTGGCCGGGGCTACATTACATAACCAAGTATGTATATTACTAATTCAGTCGAATTCGTTCCTCCAACGTAGGCTTGCCAAAGCAGCGTTCTATCCGCCGCCACCGGCATCAGGACTGAGCCGCCGTTGCTAATCCCCGGCGCATTAACCGGCGGAGCCATGACCTGCAATGCATACTCCGCGCCCAGTTGCCTGAAGATATATGCCATCATCCCGCCATCGGTATAACCCTGGGTGATGCAGGCGATTGATACGATAACCCCTTTGGTGTTGACCGGAATAATCGCCGACAGGTCAACCGTCGCCGGTTGGGTGGTTGCGGTAATGCCTCCTTGGTCAAGGGCAGTGGCCGGAACCGGGAACATCGTTAAGGTATCGCCGCCGCCTACGCCCGGGGCTAATTTGGCTTGTGTTACGGCCCCATCCTGTATTTTCTCAGTTATTACACTGTCTACTGCCAACTGACTACTGCCTACTGCGCCAGCCGCGATTTCCGCACTCGTCAAGGGCGGTGTCAGCGGTCTGCTCGGCACGGAGAACGACAGTTTCTCCGGCGTAACCGCGCCATTAGCAATCTCACTGGTTCCGACCGCGTTGGCCGCAATTTCAGATGAACCGACCGCATTGGCCGCAATCTTGCTGGCGGTGATAGTATTGGATGCAATCTTAGCCCCGGTGATTGAGTCGTCCTTGATTTTGTCCCGGGTCACAGAATTATTCTGTAACTTGGCCTCGCTTACCGATGCATCGGCGATTTCCACCGTGGCCACCGGCGGCGTTAAGGGTCTGCCCAGCACGCCATCGCTGATTTTATCTCGTGTAATTGCGCCATCGGCAATCTTAATGCCGGTGATGGCTCCGTCAATAATCTTGGCGGTTGAGATGGACCGGTCGGCAATCTTCTCGCCGGTGACTGCCTTATCGCTTATCTTAACAGTCTTGATTGCATTGTCTTTTATCTTGGTTGCGCTTACCGAATCCACCGAAAGTCTTGATTCCGTCACAGCATAGGTGGCGATATTTTCCGTTTTTACCTCTAATGGTTTTAACATATAAATTTCCAATCTTTGCCACGAAGACACAAAGACACGAAGAAGTTAATGTATATTCGTGTTAATTTCGTGGTTTCTTTAACACAGCGTGGAGTGGCGCCTTTGGCGCCACCCCACAATCTGTGCAATCTGTGACTACAGTTTCACCTATCCCGACAAAAACTGCCGGGATCTGAAGTAGTCCCAAAGAACTACAGCCGAACCACCTGAATCCTCAAGTACAGTTGCCCGTCTTCCACGATATATCCGCAATGGGATTTAAGCGCGGCCCAGGGCTGGACGAATTCCTCATAAACCGTGCTGTCTCTCAATGCCGAGAGCAATTGGTTGATGAGCGTATTCTCATCCCCAATCATCGTACTATCCATCTGGGAATGGACAATCGCGATGCCGCTCTGGACCAGCCGGGGCACCAGGGCTGATTTCAACTGCGATTTCAGGCCGGCTATGGCGATATTCACCGGTGTGCCGAAAACATAATCGTATTCCGAACGCACCTTGATATTCTCGCCGGCCAGCCACTTGCCGGCTCTCGGGGCAATCCCTAATCCGGTAACCCGGTCGCCGGTAAAACGCATCGTCCGGTCGGCCATGCCTTCGCTGAAGGTATCCTTGGACTGGTCAATCTTCTCGTTATACCGTTTGGTCTGTTCCTCATCCACGGTTTCAAAGGCGTGTTCCAGTTTGGTCTGGAATTTCCCGTAGGCCCGCATGATGTTGGCCCGCTGGGCATTGCGAATCTTCTGGGCCGTCCGTCCGCTCTTGGAGACAAAAGCCGGATTAATCACGTTCCGATAAGCAAAAGCCGCCGGGTCGGCAATCTTATCCATATAATCCTGCGGAGTGGCGATGATATCCTTAATCTTCGCGAAAGTTCTGGGGCCTTTCCGCTTGACGCTGTCCGCCCAGTCATCCGCAATCCCTTCAGGCAGCGGATAATTATCCGCTACGTAAAGTTTAATTGAATTTACTACCTCTAACATGTAAAACTCACTTTCTTGTTTCACCACAAAGCACACAAAGTTCACAAAGAATCTGCGTAATCTGTGGTTTATATTGTACAGCCGGGGGATGGACTGTGCCTTGCCGATTCGGTCAGTCGAACCTGGCACCGATAGACCCATCCCCCGGACTGATAATTTTAAACACATATTCCACATTTAATCTGTGGAATCTGTGGCTGATTTCATTTCTTCCGAATCAGGTCCAGGACAATCTCGATGACTGCCTGAATAACCTTCTTCCAGAAACCTGACATTAAGCTAAACATAGTTTTTAATCTCCTATGCTGTCATTGCGAGCCCCGAAAAATATCGGGGCGTGGCAATCTCTTATAATTGCATTAGAAAGCGATGGTTAAAAAGCGGTTTGTATTAGAATGGATTTCTAATCCTGCTAACCTTTGTTCTCCGTGGACTCTGTGTCTCTGTGGCTAATCTGTGGCCTACTTCCGCCTTATCCAGATGACCTTATATATATGCAGTATGTCCGAACTAAGACATTCACGGTCCGGATAGGCCGGATTAAACGAACGCATAATCACCTTATCGCTTTTGAGAAAAACCTGTTTAACCCAGATACGATGACCAATGGTCTCAATCAGCGCGATATCACCCGAACGGGGAGCGGCTGACGGCTTGGTGGCTACGAACGAACCCTCGGTAATCAGCGGCGCCATACTGTCGCCCCTGACCTCAACGCCAAAGGCATCCTTTTCCGGCATATCAAACGGCCGGGTAATACTTTCCAGCCCGTATTCCGAGACGATGTATTCCTGGCCTTCGCCGGCCGCGGCTAAAGAAAGAATCGGTAAAGGACCGACCTCCCTGGTCAGCGGAGGCGGTAAATCCACAAAACAACGGACATTACTCTCCTGGTCAGGATTTTGGACTGATTTCATATCGCGCGCTATCAGCGTCCGGGCTAATTTCATCTGCTCTTCGGCAAAACCAGCCGGCAACTCCATATCTGGCCGGCTGTCATAAAGCGCCTGGACCATAATCAGGGCGCCGAGCGTTTCCTCAGTGAGTTTCCCGTAATGCTTGATGTATTCCCGGACGGTCGGGTTTTTGCCGTCTCTTAACTCCGCCTCAAACCGCGCGATTATTTCATCCTGTTTCTTGCTCATAAAATTTCTCCAGTTTTCTAACCCGAATAATTCATAAATTCTTATGAATAATCGGGGCTAAAATTATGCGCCCGATTTCACCGGGATATCCTTAATCCCGCATTTCCCGAATAATTTACTGAGTTTCTTTAAGGCGCGGATTCTCATCTGGCAATAATTATTGGTTGAGCCCTCATCCCCGGCCAGAATAACAGAAATATCTTTGTCAGTTAGTTTATCATAAATACTCAATGATAAAACAAGCCGCTCTTCAGGTGAAAGTTTATTTAAGCATTCCGGCAGAAGCCGCAATGCCTTTTGCCTGGCTTGCTCATCCTCTTTCCCAATCAAGATGCTTAAAGGCGACCGGTTTTCTACAGCCAGGTTTTCAACAACCGAATAATCCTCTTCATTATTATCTCCCCGGTTGGGCGCCAATTCGCTGAAGTTGGCCGGTTTCTTGCGCCTTAACTCATCAATTTTTATGGCACAGGCGAATTTGTGCAACCAGGAGATGAACGAGACGTTCTGATACGGCTGATACTGTTTCAGTCCCTGAGCATACAGCCGGGTGCAGACCTGGCTGGTTAAATCACGGGCTGTATTATAGTCCAGCCCATCCTTCATTAACCGCGAGATATAAGGATGAACCCGTTGCCAGATATCTATAAACGGCCGGCGATTGCCCCCTTGAAATTCTTTAACCAATTTCTGAATATGCGATTCATTAAAAAGCGTTTCTTTCTTAAGCATAATACACCTCTCGTAGAGCAGTATACCCTCATAAAATTAAACATCAATAATTAAGTCGCCTAAGTGTCAGGGCGTCCTGATAACGTCGTTGCATGATACCATCAGGGCCTGTCCACTGCGCCTATTATTATTAACGGAAAGGGTGGTGGAAACTGACACGATATTTTTACGAAAAAGAAGCCCTTACCCTAACTCCTTAAATAATAGGGCGATAAGCCAAGAATATTTTAACCGCATTTCCATTTTTTTCGCAGGTAGTCAGGGGGTATGGTACCCCCTCCCCCTTGGCAATACGGTGCCTCTCCGGTACCAATTCGGGACTACCCCGGTACCAATTCGGGACTACCCCGGTACCGATTCGGGACCACCCCGGTACCGATTTGGGACCACCCCGGTACCGATTCTGGACTACCCCGGTACCGATTTGAGACTACCCCGGTGCCGATTCGGGACTACCCCGGTACCGATTCGGGACTACCCCGGTGCCGATTCGGGACTACCCCGGTGCCAATTCGAGACTACCCCGGTGCAGATTCGGGACTACCCCCCTGGTAGAATACCCTCTCCCCCTATTCAAAAAAATGGATTTAGGGATTTCTGGTTCATTCATCAATGGCTTTATATACTTGGTTTCCCTCAAACCTTAACTAACATCCTGACTAAAGGAGAGTTATATGCTCAAACAGGTTTTTATAATCCTAATCTATCTCTTGGACTATTCGGTTGGACGGCTATTTTATATCTTCAGTTACCTCTTGGGAAAGACGTTATCAC
>Ga0208373_1001097_pt1 | contig 38716 bp, 35 predicted proteins | sample RifOxyC2_FD_184036 | JGI IMG/M metagenome (GOLD analysis project Ga0208373, IMG submission 184036) | Soil microbial communities from Rifle, Colorado - Rifle Oxygen_injection C2 (SPAdes) | ecosystem: Environmental > Terrestrial > Deep subsurface > Rock core/Sediment | place: Rifle, Colorado...
CTTGTTTAAAGAACTTAGCTTTTGTGTAGAACCAATCGCGCATAACGCATCACCGTTAGTCTTGTATCGTCTAATTTTCTAGTGTTATTTTAGCATAAATAAACTTTCTCTGCCCCTTGATAATCTTACGCTTCATTTTTTGGCAGCAAAAAAATAATCATCCTTTCACTTCGCGCCATCTTATGGCAAAATTCAACACTGAGTGATTCCTTATGACACACGAAACACAGCGAAAAATTTATCCCGGTTTAATATTGCTGAATATTTTAGTTTGGCTAGCCGCATTTATTATTTATCATCAGTATCCTATTTCTCTCAGCCTTTGTCTGCTTGCTTATGGTTTTGGTTTACGACATGGATTAGATGCTGATCATGTCGCGGCGATTGACAGCGCCACGCGAAAATTAATAGATCATCCCCATCCGCAAAATGGCATCGGATTTTTTTTCTCACTCGGACATTCAACCATCGTATTTGTCTTAGCGGTTTTAGTGGCGCTCACTGCTGCTTCGGTTTCACATTATTTCCCGCGCTTAAATCAAATGGGTAATTTTTTAGGCGGCTTTTTTTCTATTTTCTTTTTACTGCTTTTTTCTGCGATCAATTTCATCATTTTCAAAAATGTGCTGCGAAAAATCAAGCGGCATAAACAAAACGAAAATGGAAGACACACCGTTCATGTTAAAACAGCTGGATTTTTAACGAAAATTTTTCAGCCGATGTTTAAATTAGTTAATAAAGCATGGCACATGTATTTTATCGGTTTGTTTTTTGGTTTAGGTTTTGATACTGCGACTGAAGTCGCATTGCTGGGAATTTCTGCTTATTCTGTTTCGCAGCATATTTCAGTATGGGCAATCATGATCTTCCCTGCCCTTTTTACTGCCGGCATGTGTTTGGTAGATACCACGAGCGGCATGCTGATTCTTCGCGCCTGTCAATGGGCATACATTAATCCGCTGCGAAAATTATATTACAATCTTTCTATCACTTTATTTTCTTTTTTAACAGCGCTTATTATTGCGGCTTATGAATTCATTTATTTATTCGCAATGAAATTTAATTTAACGCAAGGTTTTTGGCTGTCACTGAATGCCATTAATAATCATTTTGAATTAATGGGTCTCATGATGATTATTGTTTTATTAGCCACTTGGTTTTTCTCAGCACGATTTTATAAATTTCATTCTGAAAGAAATTAAAAATAAGATTTTTCTTGTTCTTTACTAAAAAACAAATTTTTATTCGTTGAATTTAAGATTGCTTTAAGTATTTGTTCCTATAATTAAAAATTATTTTTATGAAAGGAATATCCATGCCTCATTTAGATACTTCGGTGACTGCTGAAACTGCTTATCAAATCTTAGAACGACCTATTCGAAAAGAAATAGCTAGACTCGTTGAAGAGCTTCAGTACTTATCTAAGATCACCGAAAAATATAACAAAACTGTTAAAAAAAGAAACGATATACAGCAAGCCTTAGCCGCTTTAAAAACTCGTTATGAAGCGATAGATGCAAGCGCAGATGATAAAACTGCAACGACTTCACAAACTATTCAAGCATGGCTAGAAACAAAGTTATACAACAATTCATCCATCAAATCAGTATTAAACCAACATCGCACGGGTCATTTCGGCAACACAACTGCCTGGAAAAACGTTAAAGGCACTGTCATTGCTTGCTATGCTTTACAAGATTGGTTTGATGTCATCGAAAAAGCAATAATGGCTGAGCGCACGAGATTACAATCAGATGTACCGACTGGACATACTTCTTATCCAACACTTTTTCAAACCAATACCCAAAGAAAAATCGAAAGGCTTAATCAAGTAATAGCTGACTTTAGAATGTATCAAAACGATAATCCTCATTCTTACATGACACTAAATGAAGTTTTTAACTTTAAATTTGGAAGGCATACAACAGCTCTTTCTATCAAAGAAGCGCTGAATCAAACACGCCGATGGACTGTCACCGAGACAACGAGTTATAAAAATGTTAAAAAAGCCGTTGAACAACAGCTAGAAAACTGGAGTAAAATTCCTATTCATGATAGCAGCGTGGTTGTTTCTAGAAAATAAACTGATTTGTTTTTTTCTTTTTCTATTCTAACTTCCTGATAAAACAACATTTAAATAATACCATTTAAGTTCTTTACAAAAAAATAAAGTTTCCTGTAAAATGGTCTAAGCTTTTTTCAGTTTGATTATATACCCTTCGTCTTTTGGTTTTCGGCTTTGTTGGTATCGTCGCTCGCAACAGTCATGTAGATCATGTACACTCCTGTTGCTCACTCCTCACCGCCTCGCCGAGAAACCAAAATACTCGGGTCTATTTGTGCCAACCGAAGAAATCTCATTCGCGATTGGTATAAAAAGCCACTCAACACTTTACAACTTAGGAGAATTTTTTATGAGATCAGAAACAGAAGCTACTATTGTTGAAATATCTAAAAACATTGGAGACCAATTAACTGAAATAGAGACTGATGCAAGGGAAGAAAGAATTTCCCTCATCACTGCCGGCAGAATAAAATTTTTATTAACACACATACAAACTGAACTCGTCAGATTAAGCAAGGATACTAAAAATCAAGCAAGCGTTCAACACAAAGCCCGTGCAATAGATACAGCAATAAAATCATTAATGCACCATATTCGAGAACAAGGAAATGTTGTCGAAATTACTTTTGAAAAGATGCTTTCATTTCAGCCTGATAACGTGAAACCAACACTTAGAGAGGCTTTAGGTATTCTCCGCAAAAGCAGAAGTGGAACAGCCGCAACTCTCAACCATATTGAAAAAGCGATTGCAAACAGTATTGCTTTGCATGATTTACAACCTATCGTTGCAGAGGCAATTACTTCTGAAATTGCAAGATTAACAAAAGATCGAGAGAATCCAAAACTGAGCGAGGCATTTCGTATTGCAACAACTGGAAAAATTGATCCTCTGCAAACTGCGCTTACCAATTTCCAAGGGCTATGTGAACACCCTCACGACCTAACCACATTAGACCAAATTTTACAAGATTTCCGTGAAGTTTTGGATCAAAGACGAGTATCACACTGCACAACAATAGGTCATGCCAGAGCATTTAACAACGTTAAAAAAGCGCTTGAAAAAGGTATTAAAACATTTCTTGCAGGACTTCTAGCAGAAGCACCATTTTCACCAGGAAGCATCCCCGATGGAAATCCATTGCCTTCAGATTCTTCTATTGAAGAAATTGAACCAAGAAAAGGAACCCCTCCTTCAGAAAAAAAACGAGCAGATTCTTTTGAAACTGCTGCAAGTCATGCAGAGGCAGATGAAGATACTGCTGGAAAACTTTTTGGCGGCGGTGAAGGCGGCAGCGATGATGTTCGCAGACCAGCGATTAATCTCGATGCAGCAATAGAACGAGAGGCAGCTTCTGCTGCAGCATTAGGTTCTGGACACAGCGCTTTTCGTGCAAGGAGAACTCCTAGCGATTCCACGCATCCTGTTGTGGGAGGCGAAAAAGATGATACTTCATTAGATGACGCACCTTCTTTTTAATCCCACATAAAAGTATCATTGATCACAGCCGCGACAAGCGGCTGTTTTATTTTTTATTTTTTTTATTTCGCCTTTCGAAACGGAACAGGTGTAGTGGTTGTTTAGTACTGATTTTAACAGCTAGAATCAAGAAATCGGGTTGACATTGTGTCTTAAATATTCTTTAATAAGCGCAATTTTTCGGGGGATATAAGGAGACCATTCATGACTATTCATGCGGCATCAAAAAACGCTATCGCATCAGCACTTAATCAAGCTTTAAATCATTATAAAATTGCTGCGCTCACGCAAAAACAAGACCGCGTTTTATATGATTACATTCAAAACGCAAAAGATATTGTGTGGGAATACAAACCGACTGTTTTATCACTCAAGAAATTTTTATTTCCGCAAGATGAAGTGATTTTAGAATACACATCGGATGGAAAAGTTTTGCCTAAAACTGAATCTAAACCGCAAATTTTATTCGGCATGCGTCCTTGCGATATCCATGCCATGAAATTATTAGACGAAGCTTTTGCTGAAGGACACGGCGACCCTAATTATTTATCGCGACGTGAAAATACACTCATCATCGGCACTGATTGTTTTAAAGTCTGCGATGAACACGCTTTCTGTTACAAAGTTAAATCTCAGGAAGCCTCCGAAGGTTTTGATTTAATGCTGTATGAAATGGAAAGTGAAAATTATCTAATTGAATGCAAAACCGAAAAAGGAAAACAATTTTTAGATAAGTATTTAAAAACAGAAAAAGCAGATGAAACTGAATTGAAAAAATTCAAAGCAAAAAAGGAAGAAGGTTTTAAAAATAAAAAGCCTTTTAAAGAGCTAGAAAACTTGCCTGAAATTTATGAAAATAATAAAGAACACGAAATCTGGGAAAAAGAAGCTTCTCGATGTTTAAGCTGCGGTTCCTGCATCATGGTCTGCCCTACTTGTTATTGTTTCGATGTAGCAGATGAGTTAGCACTGAATCTGAAAAAAGGCGAACGCATTCGCCGATGGGATGCTTGTATGCTCAGCGATTTTGCAGTAGTTGCCGGCGGTGAAAATTTCCGCCCCAAAGCAAAAGAACGTTTAAAACACCGCATCATGCGAAAATTTAATTATCTCATGAAAAAACATGGTGAAGCAGTTTGTGTAGGCTGCGGACGATGCGTGCGTGCCTGTTTGGCTGACATCAGTCCTAAAAAAATTACTGAAACTTTAACGGGCGAGGAAAAATAATTATGAAAGATCTTTATCTGCCAGAACCTGCCAAAATTTTAGAAATTAAAAAACACAATGCAAAAGAAAAATTTTTCCGTTTGGAATTGCCCAACCGAAAAACATTAGGACATCAGCCCGGTCAATTTGTGCAGGTTACTGTTTTAGGTTATGGCGAAGCACCTATTTCTATTACCTCTGCGCCCACCAGCAATAATCAATTTGAATTATCTTTGCGCGCTGTCGGTACAGTGACTAATAAATTAGATTCTTTAAAAGAAGGCGATGTCATTTACATTCGCGGTCCGTTTGGTCACGGTTTTGATGATTCTATTTTAGAAAGAATGTTAGGCAAACATTTATTATTTATTGCCGGCGGCACAGGACTTTTTCCTGTCCGTTCACTCATTAATACTGTGCTGCCGCAAAAAGAAAAATATCAAAAAATCAGTTTGCTTTACGGCTGCAAATCTCCTGACGATCGTGCCGGCGCGTATGAAAATGAATTAGCAAAAATAAAATCCATCGGCGGCAATGTGGAATTATTAGAAACCGTGGATAAGCCGAATGAAAATTGGAAAGGCAATGTCGGCGTGATCACGACTTTAATTCCTCCAGTCAATTTTGATCCGAAAAATACCATCGCCGTGATTTACGGTCCGCCAATCATGTATAAATTTGTGCTGAAATCTTTGTTAGAAAAAAATCTTCCAAAAGAAAATATTTATATGTCGCTGGAAAGAAGAATGAAATGCGGCGTTGGAAAATGCGGGCATTGCCAAATGGAAGGCATCTATGTTTGCCAAGAAGGTCCTGTGTTTAATTACGCTGACATCGCCAATAATGAGGAGGTATTTTAATGTCCACCAAACCCAGAGTTGCATTTTTTGACTTTGCTTGCTGCGAAGGCTGTCAGCTTTGCGCCATTGATTTAACGCCAGAACAATTGCTCGATTTATTATCTGTCGTGGATATTGTTGAATTTCGTGAAGCAATCAGCGAAAAAGCAGGCAGTCAAGGTTATGATATTGCAATTATAGAAGGTTCTATCACGCGCGATTCGGATATTCCTCGATTAAAAAAAATTCGCGAAACAGCAAAAATGGTTATCGCCTTAGGCGCGTGTTCCATGATTGGCGGCATTAACGCGCTGAAAAATTTTCAGCGAAAAGAAGATTATCAAAAGGCCGTTTATCCAGATGATCCGAAAAAATATGAAACAACTACTGCGCGTGCGATTGATGAAATTATTAAAATTGACGGATTTATTCCGGGCTGTCCGATTGATACCGGCGAATTTGTTCGCGTGGTGAAAAATTTAGTGTTAGGCAAAGATCCCGGACTGCCGACTTATCCTGTTTGCGTCGAATGCAAGCGTAATGAAAATGTTTGTGTGTATGAAAAAGGCATTCAATGTTTAGGTCCTGTGATTCGCGCAGGCTGTAACGCACGCTGCCCCAGTAACGGCGGTTATTGTTTCGGCTGCCGCGGTATGATTCCAGATCCGAATATCCATTCACAGCAAGACATCATGCAAAAATATCATTTAACGTATGAACAAATGTTAGCTAAATTTAAATTATTCTTGCAGCGCAATAAAGATGTGTTCCCAAAAGATGAAAAATAATTTGCAATACGTCAGGAGAAAATGAAATGGTCACTCATGCAAAAATTAATGTTCAGCATATTACTCGTGTAGAAGGACACGGTAATATCAAAGTCAATATTTCTAACGGAAAATTAGAAGAATGTAAATTAGAAATTGTCGAAGCGCCCCGTTTTTTCGAAGCGATGATCAAAGGACGTCATTATGACGAAGCGGCTTTAATTACTAGCCGCATTTGCGGCATCTGCTCTGTCGGTCATCAATCAGCATCACTTGCGGCGACTGAAGATGCTTTCGGCATTAAAATTTCGGAACAAGAAAAATGTTTGCGACGTTTAATGAATTGCGGCGAATTTTTTGAAAGTCATATTTTGCATATTTATTTTTTAGCTGTACCTGATTTTGTCGGCGCAAAATCTGTTCTGCCTTTAGTTGCCACACATAAAGATATCGTGGTGCGTGCATTGCAGTTAAAAAGATTAGGTCATCGTGTCGGTGATTTAATCGGCGGACGTCTTATTCACGCCATGGCAACCAACGTCAAAGCCATGACAAAAATTCCAACACCGGAAGTTTTAAAAGAAATTATTGAAAATTTAAAAGAAGCTAAAACTGAAATGCGAAAAGATATTGCCACTTTGCAGTCTTTAAAAGTGCCAGCCTTTGAAAGAGAAACAGAATATATTTCTTTATACAAACCGGGCACGTACGCTTTATTGGAAGGCAATATTTTTTCCAGTGATACGGGAGAAACTTCTTATAAGAATTATCGCGAAATGACCAATGAATATTGTGTGGATTGGTCAACGGCAAAGCGCGCTAAACATCATCGCGATTCATTGATGGTCGGCGCACTTGCACGTTTCAATAATAATCATGAATGGTTATCCGATAATGCAAAACAAGCCGCAGAAGAATTAGGATTAAAAGCGCCTTGTTATAACAGTTACATGAATACGGTTGCGCAATTTGTCGAATTATTTCATATTGCCGATGATGCGATTGCTGCTGCAGAAACTTTATTAAAAAGCGGCGTGAAATTAGAAGATCGTTCTTTCCCGTTAAAAGCAGGTACTGGTGTCGGCGCAGTTGAAGTGCCTCGCGGTATTTTATATCATGAATATACTTATGACGATAAAGGTTATCTGCAAAAAGCAAACTGCATCATTCCCACCGGACAAAATTTAAATAATATTGAAAATGATTTTCGCGCGTTAATTCCAACGGTACTAGATAAATCTGAAGCTGAAATTACTTTGCTGCTGGAAATGATGGTTCGCGCATACGATCCCTGCATTTCTTGTTCTGCACATATTTTAGACGTGGAATTCATTAAATAGGATTAAATAGGATTGAGGGTTGAGAGAGAGACTGAAATTCATTTTTCGAAGCAAGACAAGTTATAGTCATTCATGGCAAAAAAACTAATCCTTGGGGTCGGGAGTATTCTCCGTCATGATGACGGCATAGGTTCTTTTATTATTGAAAAACTCAAACAACATCCGCAGTCTGATGTAGATTACCTCAACGGCGGCACAGACGGACTGGCTCTTTTAGATATTATTAAAACCTATGACCAAGTTATTTTAATTGATGCGGTGAATATGGACGAAGAACCCGGCACAATTAAAATTTTCAAACCCAGTGAAGTGAATTTAATTCAACGTGATTCACTGTCTACACACACGTTTGGTATTGCGATGCTGATCTTGCTCATGAAAGAATTAGCTATTCAAACAGAATTAACCATCATCGGCATACAGCCGCAAGATATTTCGTTTGGCGAAGGGTTAACGGAAATTATACAATCAAAAATAAAAAAATTAATGGATTTAATTGTGGAACAAATAAATGTGCTACGCCATTCCTGCTAAAGTGGTTGAAATTAAAAAAGACAAAAACATTGCGGTGATTGATTACTTCGGTGAAACACGTCATGTTTTGTTAGATCTTACTGATGTTCATGTCGGCGATTATATTTATGCGCAAGGCGGCATTTCTGTTCGAAAAATTCCTGAACAAGAAGCCTTAGAAATTTTAGAAACATGGAAAGAAATTTTTTTTGAACTCAAAAAAACAGATGAAGCGCTTTCTCAATTAGATGAAGACAAAGTGCCAAAAAATGTATTAGGCATTTTGCAAAAAGTGAATTTGCGAAAATCTTTAAAGCCTGAAGAATTAGTAGCACTTTTTTCACTGCAAGAACCGAATGAACTTTCGGTGCTGTACGAAATTGCCAATAATGTTCGTCAACGTGAACACGGCAACGCCAGTTGTGTACATGGCATCATCGAATTTTCAAATTACTGTCAATGCCATTGTCAATATTGCGGTATCCGCTGCGAAAGAAAAATTCCGCGTTATCGTATGAGTCCTGAAGAAATTATTGAAACAGCCAAATATGCGATTGATCATGACGGCTTTAAAGCTTTTGTGCTGCAGTCAGGTGAAGATCCCTGGTATGACGATGATACTTTATATCATATAGTAAAAACGATTCGCGGCATGGGAACGCTAGTTTTTTTAAGCCTTGGCATGCGTTCTTTAAAAAGCTATCAAAAGCTTTATGAAGCTGGCGCACGTGCCGTCTTAATGCGTTTTGAAACTTCCAATCCAAAAATTTTTTCATCGTTAAGACCTAACACAACGCTGGAAGAGCGTTTAAATTTAATTCAAGACTTACAAAAAACGGGTTATATTCTCGCTACTGGTTTTCTCATTGGATTACCCAGCGAAACGTTACAAGATCGTGTGAATAATATTTTACTGACGAAACAGTTAGCCCCAGACATGTATTCCTTTGGTCCATTTCTTCCAACAACCGATACGCCGTTAGCAGATTTAACACCGCCGACTCAAGAAGAAGTGCTGAAAACAATTGCTATTGCCCGTTTACAAGATGCAAGCTGCAATATTTTAGTCACCACTGCAATGGAGACGTTAGATAAAGCTATGCTGAAAGAAGCGTTAATGGCTGGCGGCAATTCGATGATGATAAATGTAACGCCAAGCCATTACAAAAAATTATATTCTATTTATGATAATCGTGCGGGCATGAAAGATGAGGTGGCTTTGAGTGTACAAAATACAGTGAATTTGTTATATTCATTAGGACGAGCGCCGACAGATTTAGACATTCAAAAGCGGAAATAAAAAAAATCGTAGGGGCAATTCATGAATTGCCCGAAATATTGTAGGGGCAAACCAATGTGTTTGCTCATTAAAATTAAGGAAAAAAAATGCCAAAAATATTTCACTTAAACGAATTACTAACTTTTGCAGTGGAACGTGAAAAGATGAGTTTTGATCTTTATACCAAACTCGCAGAACAAACTTCAGATGCTGAGCTGAAAGCTTTATTCGAACGTCTTGCTAAAGAAGAAATCAAACACGAAGCTTTTTATCAAGAATTATTAAATGTTGAAAACCGCGAACAGAATGCAGCCGTTCCGCAAGATGAAGAATATCATGCCTACATGGAAACCCTCATTGAACAAGAAAGAACAAGCTCTAAACAATTGCCGAAAGATTTTAAAAATCTTAAAGCGGTTTTAGATTATGCGATTGCTCGTGAACAGGATGCTATTTTATTTTATGTCGGTTTAAAAAATTATGTGCCAACTAAAGCGCATGAAAAAGTAGATAGAATCATCAAAGAAGAAATGCGCCATGCGGCAATTTTAGAAAAGGTGAAAACGAATTATTGAAAAGAATGTAAATGCAAATGACCAGCAGATTTTTGAACAGAAATACATTGTTTAAAATTTTTCTTTTTCTGACGGGCAGACACATAGGATCTGCCCCTACAATTTTTTTCTTTTCTTTACCATCTTTACCAAATTAAATCATTTCAATAATCATTTTCGCTATTTTTTTCACTTCTTCCTTTTTCATGTACGGTCCAAAAGGCAGACTCATCACTCGTTTTGAAATTTTTTCTGTGACAGCAAAGTTATTTTTATCAACTGGCACATGACTAAACACTGGCTGCGCATAAAGCGGAATCGGGTAATGCACCGCTGTTGGAATGCCATGCTCTTGCAGTTTTTTCTGGACTGCTTCACGATTCCCTACTTGAATCGTATATTGCGCCCAAACGCTTGCATTATAAGGTTCAATATAAGGTGTGACAAGTCTATCTTTAAAAATCTCATCGTACCAAGCGGCTACTTGTTGACGTTGTTCAATTTCATTGGGAAAGACCTTAAATTTGGCTAATAAAACGGCTGCCTGCAGAGTATCAAGACGTCCGTTAATGCCAATCAAAGCATGATGATAACGTTTATCCTGCCCATGATTTAAAATCCACCGCATCTTTTGTGCTAACTCATCATCATTCGTAAAACAGGCTCCGCCGTCACCATAACAGCCTAAAGGTTTGGACGGAAAAAAACTGGTACAGCCAATAGTCGTTAAACTGCAGGATTTTTTGCCGTGATAAGTCGCGCCAAAACTTTGCGCAGCATCTTCAATGACAGGAAGCTTATATCCAGCTGCAATCGCATTAATCGCATGTATTTCTGCACATTGACCATACAAGCTCACCGGCATAATCGCTTTTGTTTTTTGAGTTATTGCTTTTTCAATCAGTGCTGGATCGATGTTGTAAGTGCTCGGATCAATATCGACAAAAACAGGTTTAGCGCCCAATAAAACAATCGTTTCAGCCGTAGCAATAAAACTAAACGGCGTCGTAATAATTTCGTCACCCGGCTGAACACCCAATGCCATCATCGCAATTAATAATGCATCCGTTCCGCTGGAAACACCAATCGCATGTTTAACGCCGATAAATTTAGCTAAGGCATTTTCAAGTTCAGCAATTTCTGGTCCCATCATATATTGACCATGATTTAACACTTCCTGAATTTTTTGATTCACTTCTTTTTTGAGCAATTGATATTGCGCATTTAAATCAATAAATTTCATGTTTGTCTCCACGATTTTTATACCAATCGCAAATGAGATTTCTTCGATTGGCACAAATAGACCCGAGTATTTTGATTTTTCCGCGAGGCTTTGATACATGAGCAACAGGAGTGTATAAGTCATACATGACTGTTGCGAAAGACGATGCCAACAAAGCGGAAAACCAAAAGACGAAGGGTATAGTATCAATGTACGGACAAGTCGCGACTTGCCTCTACCATTTTCCTCGAACAAAATGCCGCAGCCATTCAGTCACGCCAAAATAAACAAAAAACAAAATAACCAGCAGCCAAAAAAGCAAACTATTAGAGATGTAATGTTTCAGCAGTACACCTACTATGCCTAACGCAATAGAAAATAAAATTAACATAAGGGTTACCCAGCCATCTTTTAAACCCAGCGCATGAAGCAAATGATGAATATGTTTTCGATCCGCTGCAAAAGGTGATTGTCCTTTTAAAATCCGATGCAAAGCAATCGCGGCTAAATCAAAAATGGGGAAAGCAATCACCCATAAAAGTAATACGGGTGAAACTTGAGTGATATTTATTTGTGATAAATGCAGTATAAAATAAACAATCAATAAACCTAACAACATGCTGCCTGCATCGCCTAAAAACATGTGCGCCGCTTGTCTGCCCGGAAATGGAAAATTAAATAAAAGAAAAATAAAAATGGGCACTAGTAAAATTAATAATAAATTCCAATCTAATGAATGCAATTGCCAAGCAAAAAATAATAAAAATAAAATTTGGAAGAACGAAACGCCTGCTGCTAATCCATCAATGCCATCTAAAAAATTAATCGCATTGATATACATCATCACCAAGAAAATAGTAACCAAAACTCCCCAATTACCAAAATTAACTTCCCCTAAAAAAAATAAACTGCCCGGTTTTTCTAAAATTAAATTACCCCAAAAAACTAAAAATAACGCCGCCAAAATTTGACCGACTAACTTAACGCGAAAATGCACATCATATAAATCATCCACTGCGCCCACAATTACCAGCAAAATAGCAGCAGCAATCATGCCTCGATAAGGCTGAAGCGACATATGTATTGATAACAGACCAAAACAAAAGCCGCCAAAAATAACCAATCCGCCGATCAACGGAATAGGATGAGGATGTTGCTTACGTCCGCCCGGATGGTCGACAAAACCCAAACGAAGTGCTGCCGGTTTTAGCAGCCAAATAAAAAACCAAGTGGTTAAAAAGCTTAAGATAATACTGCGTATAATGGGAGGCATAATTAATCCCTGCTTTAAAAAAAGAAAGCGTATAGAATATCATTTATCTTTCTATTATTCAGCACAAATTTTATGAACCGCGCTTCTCAATTCTGTGTCCTTTTTAGCATACGCAAACGTTGCTTTAAAGAAGCCTTCTTTTTCACCGCAGTCATAGCGCATGCCTTTAAAAGTATAAGCATAGACTTTTTCTTTTTGCATTAATGCTTGAATCGCATCGGTTAATTGGATTTCATTGCCCACGCCTTTTTTCGTATTTTCTAATAATTCAAAAATACGCGGCGTTAAAATATATCGCCCAATCACGCCTAAACGAGAAGGCGCTTTTGCTGGATTAGGTTTTTCTACAATAGATGAGATTTGTGCCGGATTTTTCATTTTTTCTGCCAACGAAACAATGCCGTATTTTTTCGTATCTTCTTGCTTCACTTCTTCAACGGCTAGAATACTTGATTTTTTTTCTGAGAAAACATCAACCATTTGTTTTAAACAACCAGGTACAGCATCAATCACATCATCAGCTAACAGCACAGCAAAAGGTTCATTGCCCACCACTGTTTTTGCGCACAATACGGCATGTCCTAAACCCAGCGGATGCGTTTGACGAATATAAACCACACTGACATGCGGCGGCACAATATTGCGCACCAATTTTAATTCTTCTGTTTTTCCTGCTTGTTCAAGCCGTGTTTCTAATTCAAAATTGCTGTCAAAATAATCTTCAATCGGGTGTTTAAAACTGCTGGTAATAAAAATTAATTCGGTAATGCCTGCTTCAATTGCTTCATTCACGACATATTGAATTAATGGTTTATCCACTAACGGCAGCATTTCTTTTGGCGTTGATTTAGTTGCCGGCAAAAAACGCGTGCCTAAACCTGCCACAGGAAAAACAGCGATTTTTATTTTTGTATTCATAAGCATTTCCTCACAACATTAAAAAGGATAAAAAATCAATCCCTCTTCGTATTTCAATTTTGCCTATTCTTTTTTCTTGTCTCAATTGCTTGACTACTTGAACGGTTGGAAACTGATATTTTTGATGAAAATATTGTAGCGAAGGTGAAATACCTGTGTCGCTCATTTTAACCTCTATCATCTGATGAATTTTTGAATCTTTTGTTAAAACAAAATCAACTTCTTTACCTTCTTTTGTGCGCAAATAATTTAATGTCCACATTTCTCCTAAATAATCAAGTTTCGCTTGAACATGTTTATAAAGACAATTAGCCACTAAATTTTCAAATAAAATACCTTCATTGCCTTTGACTAAGCCAGTATCAAAAAAATAAACTTTAGGTTCTTTTAATAAACTACGTGCAATATTTTTTGAAAATGGAATAACTCGAAAAATAATATATAAAGCCTCAAAAATATAAATATATTTTTTAACTGTGTTAGGTGCAATCTGTGCTTCTTCTGCAATCGCTTTATAAGAAATGGGCGAACCTACACGTTCTCTTAACATTTCCAATACTAACTGCAATTTTCTTAAATGCTCAACATTTTCAATCGTAAAAACATCTTCGCGAATTAAACCATCAACATATTGTAGCCGCCAACGATGTACATCAGTTAAATTACTTTCTAAAAATGGTTCAGGAAAACCGCCATGTTTAATCAATTTATCCAATGAAACAGGCTCTTTTAATTGAGCAAGTTCTGCCGGTGATAATGGATATAAATGATGAGTAAAAACCCGACCCGTCAGCGCTTCACCTATTTTTTTCAAAATATCCAGTCTTGCGCTGCCTGTCACTAAAATATGCTGATGAGACAATTTTTTATCAAACACGCCTTTAATATAACTTTTCCATTTTGGTTTTTTATGTAATTCATCGAAAATCAGCAGATCGGTTTCATCTAGCCAACCATGATTTTGAATGATTTGACGATCTTCACGATTATCATAATTCAAAAAAACGACGTGTTTAAACTGTTTGGCAATATCCTTTGCAAGCCAGGTTTTTCCAACTTGACGAGGACCTACTAAGAAAACCATCTTTTTTTTAAGATCGTTTAAAATAGCTTGTTTCTGAATTCTATCCATAGTGACTATTATGCATCATATTGCAAAAAAGTCTAGACTATTTTGCATTTTGCTGCAAAAAAGTCGCCCCAATTAAAACACTCTAAATGATTAAATGATTCTTTCAATTAACTTCTGCGTTGAAATATCACACTGCGGATTTATCTTTTTTCCCTGCAATTCATTTAAAAGCTGTTTTGCTAATACTTTCCCCTTCTCTACTCCCCATTGGTCATACGCATTAATACGCCAAATCACGCTTTGCACAAAAATCTTATGTTCATATAAAGCAATCAGTGCGCCTAAACTCTCAGGGCAAAGTTTTTCCAGCACAATTAAATTATTCGGCTGATTGCCGGGCATCATTTTGTAACGAGCTAAATTTCTTGCTTCTGCTTCAGACAAACCTTGCTGTTTTAATTCAATGATTATTTTTTCTTCTGACAATCCTTGCATGAATAATTGCGCTTGACCTAAACAATGCGCAATAATCGGCAAACGCTCTTCTATAGAATCATTTTGATCCGATAACGGCAGAATCAAATCAATTGGCACACAATGCGTGCCTTGAAATAATAATTGATGAAAACTGTGCTGCGTATTCGTACCTGCACCGCCCCATAAAATAGCGCCGGTTGCATAATGAATTGCCTGACCATCGTTATCAACACGCTTGCCCAAACTTTCCATATAAGCTTGCTGCAAATAATCCGGCAGTAAACGCAAATAATAACTGTACGGCAGTACAGCACAAGTTTCTGCGGATAAAAAATTAATGTACCAAATGCCCAGCAGCGCTAAAATAACCGGCATATTTTTTTCAAACGGCGCTTGTTTGAAATGATTGTCCATACTGTCTGCGCCTTTTAACAGCCGTTGAAAATTTTCCATGCCGATAAAAAATGCAATCGTTAATCCTACCGCAGACCATAATGAGAAACGTCCGCCGACCCAATCCCACATCGGCAAAATATTTTCTTGAGCGATACCAAACTCAACTGCTTTCTCAACATGCGAAGAAACCGCAATAAAATGCTGTTTTAATAAAGCTTCATCACAGCCGGCAGCTAACATCCAAGCACGCGCAGTTTTTGCATTGGTTAATGTTTCTTGCGTAGTAAACGTTTTAGAAACAATCACGAACAAAGTATTTTTCGGATTTAAGTTTTTCAATACTTCTTTTGCATTGGCTGGATCTAAATTCGAAATGAAATGCGCCCTAATATTTTTTTGATACGCAGCCAATGCACGGCAAACCATTTCAGGACCTAAATCTGAACCACCGATGCCAATATTAACCACATCAGTGATAGGCTCGCCTGTAAATCCTTTCCATTTTTCTGAGCGCACAGCTTCTACTAATTCACTTATTTTTTTCTGTACCGAACGAATTTCTGGCATCACATCTTGACCCTCTACATAAACAGGATCATCGGATTGATTTCGTAACGCCGTATGCAGCACTGCACGGTTTTCTGTACCATTAATTTTTTTACCGGAAAAATAAGCATCGCGCGCATTGATTAAATTAGCTTCATTAGCTAAATCAATGAGTGATTTTAAACTATCTTTGTTAATTAAATTTTTTGAAAAATCTAAAAATAAAGAAGGCGCTTCTACTGAAAAATATTGCTGAGGAGAATAGCGAAATGATTTAATCGTTTCTGCTTGTTTTTTTAAGACTGAATAAGATTTGCTTTGAAGGAATGGGTTCATGTTAGTCTCCAAAATAAAGATTACCGGAATATTCAGGCACTAGCTTTTTTAACGCTTGCCACAAAGCAGGTATATCATGTGTATGATACAATACAAATACTCTTTCTAAATGCTGTTTTAATTTTTCCCATTCTATTTGACGAGAGCGGGCAAGAAAAATTTTTTGATGCTGTGTTTCTAATCTTTCCTCTCCCTGATGAAATAATTCTTCAAATAATTTCTCACCTGGTCTGATACCTGTATAAACAATCTCGATTTCTTCGCCTAATTTTTTCCCTGAAAGCTGAATAATTTGTTCTGCAAGATATTGAATCCTAACCGGCTCTCCCATATTTAACACAAAAATTTCTCTGCCATTTCCCATAGTAGAGGCTTGCAAAATTAAACTCACTGCTTCTGGAATCGTCATAAAAAACCGTGTCATCTCAGGATCAGTAACAGTTAAAGGTCCGCCTTCGCGCAATTGTTTCTGAAAAAGCGGGATAACACTGCCAGTAGATCCTAATACATTACCAAAACGAACTGTAATAAAATGTGTGTTAGATTTTGCGCTAAAATTCTGACAAATAATTTCTCCAATGCGTTTTGTCATGCCCATAATGTTAGATGGATTGACTGCTTTATCTGTTGAAACCATAATAAATTTATTCACACAATATTCGCTTGCTAAATGGACTAAGCGATATACGCCCAATACATTGTTTTTTGTAGCAGATAAAAGCTGTTCTTCCAACATCGGCACATGTTTATAAGCAGCGGCATGAAAAATAATTTGAGGATGATACATTTCAAAAATTCGCCGCATCATGTGCATGTCACTCACATCATTTAATAAGCCAATCATATTTAATTTTGGAAAATCTTTTTCAAGTTCTTGTGTAATGCTATATAAATTAAATTCTGAATGATCAATCACTAATAATAATTTTGGATGAAATCTGGCAATTTGACGGCACAATTCGGAACCAATAGATCCGCCGCCGCCTGTGACTAAAATGACTTGGTTTCGCAGCTCTTCTGAAATCTGACAACAATTTAACACAATAGGATCACGTCCTAATAAATCTTCCAAAGCAACTGAACGCAAATCTTCGACAGTCACCCGCCCTTCTACAATATCATTTAAGCCTGGTAATGTCTGGAAAGGAATATGCAGCTTTTCACAATCCTTCACAATGCGCTGAATAATTTTTGCACTTGCCGAAGGAATAGCAATAATAATAAATTCAATATTCAAATCTTTAATAACTTCTGCAATACTTTGTGTACTGTTAACGACACGGATGCCTAATATTTCTCGCCCTAATTTATCTGGATCATCATCCACAAAAGCAACAGGTTTAAAACGCTGTTTTTCATCTTTCTGCATTTCGCGCACAATCATCTCACCTGCATTGCCTGCGCCAATGATTAAAGTGCGTTTTCCTTTACGCAAAAACCAAGCATAATCTTTCAGCCAGCGGTAAGCAGAACGAGAACCTGATAATAAGCCGATTAAAAAAATCGCATAAAGCGGCAATGCAGAACGCGGTATATAACTTATATGTTTTATGATCAATAATAAAAAGCTGAAAACAAGAGTGCCAATGATAACTGCTTTTATAATACGAATAACATCCGGCAGAGAAGAAAATCGCCATATTCCACGATATAAACCAAATGTCCAAAAACTAATTCCCTGTATAATCATCAGCCATGGTAAAGTAGATAAAATACTCGTCCAGTAAGCGGCAGGAATATCAAAATTAAAACGAAATAAATAAACCAAGATCCAAGCAATAGGTATCATTAAAACATCATGCGTCAATGCAAACCATCGCCCTTTTAAAATAAAGATTTTTTTTGACAAATAACGCAAAAAATACATGATCCCATCCCTCATCTGGAGGCTGATTGTAACACTGATTGAATAATTTGACCAACTGCATGCATCATCTCTTCCGTCAAAGTCGGATGAATCAAAAACATCAAACTTGTCTCGCCTAATTGCTGCGCGATCGGTAAACGCTGCTTCGGACAAAGATTATTTTTTTCAAATGCTTTTTCTAAATAAAGTTCAGAACAGCTTCCGCTAAAACAAGGCACACCTTGTGCCATAATTTCCTGCATGATCCGATCACGCGACCAGCCTTGTTTTAATTTTTTAAGGTTGATAAAGCAATAATATTTATAATGCGCATGCTGAATATAATCAGGAATTGTCGGGATACGAATACAGTCAAATGCTTTTAAATAACTCGTTAAAATATCTGCGTTACGTTTTCTGATTTTGAGCCAGTCATCTAATTTTTTTAACTGACAGCGACCGATAGCTGACTGCATTTCCGTTAAACGAAAGTTTGTGCCAAAATCTTCATGCAGCCAGCGAAAACCCGGCGGATGCTCACGATGATAAACAGCCTCATAACTTTTCCCATGATCTTTAAACGACCACATTTTTTCCCATAAATTTTTATCATGCGTAGTGACCATGCCGCCTTCACCGCCCAGCGTCATAATTTTATCCTGACAAAAAGAAAATGAACCGATATGACCTATTGAACCAACTTTTTTATTTTTATAGGCTGCACCATGCGCTTGCGCACAATCTTCAATCACAAAAAGTTTATTTTTTTCTGCCAGCGCCATTATCTCATCCATTTCACAAGGAAAACCAGCCAAATGTACTAAAATAATTGCTTTGGTTTTTGGTGTAATCACTTTTTCAATGGTTTTTGCCGTGATATTTTGAGAATTAGCCTCCACGTCTGCAAAAACAGGGATCGCGCCACGCATCACTGCCGCACTGCTTGAAGCAATAAAAGATCTTGGCGTTACAATCACTTCATCACCTACGCCCACACCTAATGCATACAATGCTGCTTCCAATGTCACCGTACCGTTTGACATTGCCACTGCATAAGGTGTGCCGATATAGTCCGACCACTCTTTTTCAAATTGACATCCTTCATCGCCTGTCCAATAATTCACTTTGCCTGAACGCAAAACTTTTTCAGCCGCTTCAATTTCATCATCAGCAAAATAAGGCCAAGGGGAAAAATTTAATGTTGAGTTCATAAACGTCCCTTTTTAAAAAAATTAAAAATCAAAAACGAGAATCGAAATCTCGTTTTTTTTAAAAAACGCGCTTTTCATTTCCGTTTAAAATAGTTCATTGAAATAAATATTCTGCCCGCTGCAAAAAATAATCCGTTGACCAAAGGTCTAGGCTTTGTTTCACATGAGGTTTAATAAAATTCTGTATTTCTTCTTTCGCCTGATGCCAATTAATCGTTTGAATCATATTTTTTAGCTGCATTAAAAGCCATTGTTTATCAATTAATACCTGCTGTTTTTGCCATGGCCCATTTTGATCAAGCGCATTTTGCAGCAAAATGAAATTCGGCTGAATTTTATGCCGAACATACCATAAAAAATCAAACCAATCACGTCCTTTCAAATAGGGACGGCATAGTATGGCATGTAATTTGCCCGCAAAACTGCTGGGCAGATCTTTTGCCCGCACGGCAAACGGCAAAGGAAAATCAACATACTGTAATTCTGTTTCTGCACCTGCTGGCGGATTGATATCTATTTCTAATTTAATTCTAATTTTTTTTCTAACATAATCTGGCAAAGGCGGTTGAAAAGTTAAAATCTTTCCAATGGAACGATTGTTTAAAAAAACTTTTTGTACTGCTCTGCCGATTTTTGAACGGTCTTGGATTTCAATATCATATCCATAAATTTTTAATTCTTCATTGATTCGATTTAAATAATCAAGAAAAGAAAAATTTGCGTTAGATTTTAATAAAGCAAAATCTAAATCTTCAGAAAATCTTTCTAAACCATGCAAAATCCGAAGCGCTGTTCCGCCATGAAATTCAGCTACTTTAAAAAAATCTGCCCGCGCTAAACTCATTAAAATAATTTCTTGTGTAATTTCTTTTAAAGCATTTTCTTCTTCTAAAAGATTTTTACAATCATACTCGCGTAATCTTTTTTCAATAATGTTAATACTCATTTTTTAATTCCTTATAAACACCATCAAGAAATCGTTCAATACGACTATTTTTATAAGTTGCTTTTAATATACTCACTAAGGTTTGTGTTAACTCTGGCAAATCTTTTAAGTCAATTCTTAAATCATGTATTAAAGGATCTAAATTTTTCCATGTTTTTTTACGACAATAAACGAAGTCACATAATGCTTTCCAAGGCGTTGCCATAAAACTAACATACTTATTTTCCTGGATTCTTTCTACTGCCGTAAAAAACGGCTGGCTAGGTAATCGGTGATAATCAAAAACACCTAAGGGCGTATCAAAATGTTTGCTGCGTTTAGAAGTGACACAAGTAGTCATATAAACTGCTTCGGGAATAAGACCATGATAGGACAGAGCGGATTCTAAACTCACATAGGACGGCCAATAAATTTTTGCAGCTAATTCATATAAAGACGGTTTTTGTTGAGTCAACTGATGACCTAAATAATAAAGCCCCCGTTTTAACTGAATTAAATCACCTTTTGCCAAAGCACGTTTCACTAAACTCCATCTTGCATGAGGTGTTGAATGTTTAAATAAAGCCACAAGCTCTGTATCGCTAATACAGGGTGAATGATAAAATCGTAGTTTTTGTTCAATTTGTGTTGACATATTTCATCAGGTATTTTTGCTTAATACTGTCAATAAATGACAGTATCAGGGAAAATTATACCAATAAATTTGATCTATTGTCAAAGATTAGATTCATTTTAGAAATCAAAAACGAGAATTAAAATCTCGTTTTTTTAAAAAAAGCAGTTCTGCTGCTGTTTAAAATAATTGTAACTATTCAGCACGATGCTGAAATACGGTGAACGCTCAGTTTTGGAGGAAGATTGAACGAAAAATCGATGAAAAAGCGGAGTGTACACGAGAGTACATGAGCATTTTGAAGAGATTTTTCGTTCAATATAACCCAAAAATGAGCGCTCGCTGGAAAGCAGTGAATAGTTACAAATAATTCATTTTTATTGCTGAAAAAATTGTTATACTCTCTTACCTCATCCACCATAACCGATAATCAAAAAATGTTTTATATACCCTCACCCTCATGGGACTTTTCAAATCAATCACTCACTGAATTAGATTACTGGGTGTTAGGATTAAAATCAATTATTCTAGAACCCATGTCTCCCTCCAATATTTTTGACGTGATGCGAAATGCAGATATTAGAAATTCAGAAAATAGAAAATATAAAGTTGAAGAGGTCAAGGGTTCAATTCACCAATTAAAATCGCTAAAAATCTTATCTGATGAAAATACTGTTCTGCCTGAATACTTACATGTTTCGATGTTAACTATTATCCAACATCCAAAAATTGAACCCATTTTTAAATTATTAGAAAGTCATTTATACAGCTACAGTTATTCAGATCAAAACTTGATACGTAAAATAAGATTTTATTTGTACTGCAAAAAATATAACGAAATAGAAATCTTATTAAAGAAAAATTATCACTGGTTAGGAGAAGATAAAAAAGAACAATTATGGGCATTGCTGTCAACGTTAGTTCCGCTTGATATCAAATGGTTAAACGCATTGCCGCTATCGTATCAATCCCTGCTGATTCCAAATATCCTCAATTATGCCATTACCTACAGCATTCCCTGCGCTAATTTAGTGCAGGATATAGAATCCCGCTTAGCTTCTTTGCCACCAAGAACACCTGCTATTTTAGCCACTTATTATCTTTTGTGCGCTCATTGGGAAAAAGCTTACTCACTCATTGAAACCATTCAACTACCTGCGCAAAAATTTATTTGCTTAGGGACTTATTATTTTTGGCAGCATGATTTTAATCAAGCGCTTGCCCATTATGAAATGGGCATGAAAGAAATGAAAAAATTAACTAAAACAAAAGATATTTACCCAAACGGCATACATGTCATCAGTTATTTACTGACTTTATTTCAGATGAAGCAAGCAAATTCTTTTGCAAAAGCCAAACAAATGTTATCTTATTTAAGAAAACGAAAAGATTCTGGGCTGTTTCTATATCTTCTTTTTTCCAAATGGCTGGCTTATCTTACTTTTACGCATACATTTTTTAATGAATGGGTAGGCAATCCTCCTGTATGCATGATGATTATTTTTTCTAATTGGGTTTTAGATCAATATCCTGAAGAAAACACTTTCCTTATCAACAAACCGCATACAGAAAAACTATCCATTGTATTTCAAGAAATCATTACCACTGAGTATCATCTATTATCTTTATTATGCGCTGAATTAAAACAAGTCGCCGATTCTCATCAAAATCATGTGTTAAAATTGTTTCACTCATTTCAATACACACCCCTTTCTACTTATTTTAAAAAAGAAGCTGAATGGCAACGCGCTATTCAATGTCTCAATCAAATTGCGCTTCCACAAACTAAAAAAGAAAAAACAACCAGTGAAGAACAATTGCGATGGTTGTTTTATTTCAGCCACGATACTATTCGATTAACACCTAGTGTACGGAAAAAATTAAAAAGAGGCACATGGTCGAAAGTAAAAGAATGTTCTTTAAAATACATTAAAGAAAATGCTTTATCATTGCCCTATCTTACCGAGCAAGATAAAGCATTAATAGAGGCGATTCAAAAAGAATATTATAACTACACGTGGCAGAAAGAGAAAATGCTGTTGGCACTCATTGATCATCCGAATATTTACAGCGAAAAATTACCGGATAAAAAATTAACTTTTCAAAAAGGAGAAGTGATTTTACATTTATCAGAAAATAAAAAAGGTTATCAATTAAACTTAAAAGAAAGCTTTTATCAGCCTACTGTTTTAATTAAGGCAATATCTAATGCTGCCTATCAAATCATTAGCGTGACTCAGCAACACGTTACATTACGAAGCATACTGAGTCATCAAGGGTTACTCGTTCCACCTGAAGGTAAAGAAGAATTATTACAAACACTCAAACATCTGTTCCAAATAGTCACCACCACATCGAATACACTGTTGCCAGAGATCAAATACCTCACACCTTATCAAAAACTTCAGGTTCGTCTCTCTCCTTTGGATGCAGGATTAGTCGTTCAGCTATTTGTCAAACCGTTTAAGAAAGGAAATCTTTATTATCAGCCGGGCGAAGAACAAGCTGTTTTAATCAGTCATTTTCAAGGTGAGCCTTGTCAAACGAAAAGAAATCTTGAAGCAGAAAAAACAATGCTCAATGAATTTATTCAGCAAAGCGAAGTATTAAAAAATTTAAAACCTATTGATCAAGCTTGGCAATTAAAAACACCCCATCAATGCCTTTTATTTTTAGATGAATTAAGCGAAAAAGAATCTTCTGTTGATATTATTTGGCCTGAGGGTCAATCCTTAAAAGCAACAACAAAATTAACACCTGAAAATTTTCAGCTGAAAATTAGTCAACAGCAAGACTGGTTTAATATAGACGGAAAAGTCATGCTGTCACCTGAGCAGTTCATGGAAATGAAAGATTTTTTGGCGCTTCTTGATCATTCTAAAGATCCTTACATTCAACTGTCTAATCAAGAATTTATTTTACTGAGTAAACAGTTTAAAGAAAAATTACAGCAACTCAAAGCAGCTATTTATACAGACGATAAGAACTGCAGTTTAACGAAAACAAGCGCTTTCGGCTTACAGGATTTAATGAATGAATTTGAAAATATTGATTTAGATCAGGCTTGGACAGATCAAATCGAAAAATTAAAATCTATCCGAAATATTACACCCGTTTTACCTAAAGATTTAAATGTCACCTTAAGAGATTATCAACAAGAAGGTTTTCATTGGCTTTATCGACTGAATGAATGGGGGGTCGGTGCTTGTTTAGCTGATGATATGGGATTAGGCAAAACTGTACAAGCCATTGCTATTTTATTAGCTCAAGCAAAACAAGGTCCCTCAATCGTTATTACGCCCACTTCAGTGACCCATAATTGGATCACAGAAATCAAGCAATTTGCACCTACATTACAAGCACATTTATATGCAGAAGTGGATCGAGAAAAAATTATAGAACATCTAAAAGCACAGGATATATTAATCTGCAGTTATGGATTGTTTCAAAATAATATTGACGCTTTTCAAAAAATCACTTGGCAAATTGCTGTGTTAGATGAATCACAGGCTATTAAAAATGCATCAACGGGGCGTGCTAAAGCTGCTTTTAAAATCAATGCACATTTTAAATTAGCTTTAACCGGCACGCCGATAGAAAATCATTTAGGTGAATTATGGAGTTTATTTAAATTTTTAAACCCTGGTTTATTAGGCTCTGAAAAATATTTCTATCGCCAATTTGTTTTGCCGATTGAACAGAATAAAGATATCCATAAAAAAGAAGTGTTGAAAAAAATGATTCGCCCCTTTATTCTGCGCCGCACAAAGAATGCTGTTTTAAAAGAATTGCCTGAACGCATTGAACAAACACTTGAAATTGAATTAGACACACAAGAAATGGCATTTTATGAAACACTGCGTGAAAAAGCGATCGAAAATGTTTCTAGTATGCTAGAAGATTCTCCCGGACAAAGACGAGTTAAAATATTATCCGAAATTATGAAACTGCGGCAAGCTTGCTGTCATCCTGTTTTAATTTATCCCGACATTCAATTAACCAGCTCCAAATTAAAACATTTAGCTTATTTAATCGAAGATTTAAAAGAAAACGAACATAAGGCTTTAGTTTTTAGCCAATTTGTTCGCTACTTAAAAATCGTTCAACAATACTGCGATGAGCATCAAATCAGCTATCAATATTTAGATGGCCAAACACCGAGCGCACAGCGAAAACAAATTGTCGCTGATTTCCAAAATGGAAAAGGCGATTTATTTTTATTAAGCTTAAAAGCCGGCGGCGTTGGATTAAATTTAACACGAGCAGATTATGTGATTATCTTAGATCCTTGGTGGAATCCTGCTGTGGAAGATCAAGCAGCCGATCGCTCTCATCGTATCGGACAAGAAAAACCTGTCACGATTTACCGCTTAATCTGCAAAAACACCATCGAAGAAAAAATATTAGCTTTACATGCACATAAACGCCATCTTGCTGATGATTTATTAGAAAATGCGGACATGAGCGGAAAATTATCAGAAAAAGAATTAATGGAGTTGATGATGGGGAAATAATTTGATTAAGTTAAATTTGTTTAATGACTCGTGCCGGAACACCTGTTGTATGTTTTTAAAATTTGCTCGGCAATTTTTTCTCCAGATAAACCGTATTTTTCTAATAAAAATTGATACTCACCAACTTTATCAAAGGTATCCGGCAATCCAATCATCAACTGAGATGGAGCTTTTTTCAACGTTGTTTTATATTCAGCAACTGCCCCACCTAATCCGCCCACTAATCCATGTTCTTCTACCGTAACAATTAATTTAGTCTCTTCACAGGCATTTTTAACTGCAACTACATCTAATGGTTTAATCGTATGCATATTGATCACTCTCACAAAAATATTTTTCTCATTTAAAATTTTAGCGGCCAACAATGCTTGATAAACCATTGTGCCTGCTGCAATAATAGCAATATCGTCACCTTCTCTTAAAAGAATAGATTGTCCAATTTTAAAATCATAATCTTTTTTATACACGATAGGATTATTCATTGCACCTGTTAAACGAACAAACGCTGGTCCTTCAAAATCAGTTAAAGCAAAAACTGTTTTAATGAGTTCAGCTCCATCTGCTGGAGAAATAACTGTTAATCCAGGTACTGATCTCATCAAGGCAACATCTTCAAAACCATAATGAGAAACGCCGAACATCCCCATAGCAAGTCCACCTGCTAGTCCCACCACTTTCACATTAAAACCCATATATCCTAAATTAAATCTAATTTGTTCATAACTACGCATTGAAGCAAAGGTAGAAAAACTAGTGGCAAAAACATTTTTCCCTTCTTTCGCCATACCTGCTGCAATACCAATCATATTTTGTTCGGCAATACCAATATTCAAAAATTTATTTGGATAAGTTTTTTTATAACGATCTAGTCCAGAAGTATTTGCTAAATCTGCGGTAAGCACCATTAAATTTTCAACTGTTTTCCCTAATTCAAACATGGCTAAACCAAAGGTACCGCGTGAGCCTAACTTTGACCACATTCTCGCATTCAATGAATCTATAGTAATCATAATTATTTACTCTGTTAATTTTCTAATTCATTCATCGCCAATTGATGCTGTTCTGCTGTTAAACGGCTATGATGCCAATCTTTATTATTTTCCATAAATGAAACACCTTTTCCTTTAACAGTATTCGCAATAATCACATAAGGTTTTCCAAAAGAAATTTGATGGCAAGAAAAAGCTTGATACAAAGCAGAAACATCATGACCGTCAACCTCATTCGTTTCCCAACCAAAACTTTTCCATTTTGAAACTAAATCTTGCATATTCATAATATCTTTACTTGCCCCATCACTTTGCATTTTATTGTAATCAACAATAGCAATTAAATTTTTTAATTTAAAATGGCTCGCGCTCATTGCTGCTTCCCATACTGAACCTTCATTACATTCACCGTCTCCCATCAGCACATAAACTTTATAATCTTTTTGCTGTTGTTTTCCGATAAGCGCGATACCAATACCTAATGATAAACCCATACCTAAACTGCCTGATGAAACTTCAATTCCTTTTTCAACATTCATGCTTGGCTGACCGGGTAAAATACCATCATTGGTTTCATAAGAATTTAATTCGTCAGATGTCAAAAAACCTGCTTCGGCTAATGCTGTATATAAAGCAAGCGCGCCATGACCCTTGCTTAATATAAAACGATCCCTCTCTATCCACATTGGATTTTTAGGATCTAGACGAAGAATTCCACCATAAAGTGTTGCCATAATTTCAATAATAGATAAACCAGGACCTACATGCGAACCTTTATTGCCTGCTGCCAAAACTAAATCTAATGCTTTTTTACGCATTCGTTTTGCCATTAAACTTAATTCTTTTATTTTATGTTCACTATTCATTTAACGTAATCCTCCATCAACTCGCAGCACTTGTCCTGTTACATAAGAAGATAAATCAGAAGCTAAAAATAAACAGGCTCTAGCAATATCCCACGGCTGTCCAGGACGTTTTAAATGTGTTTGCGCGACTGTTTCTTGTATCACTTTCGGCGTCATACTGCTCAACATATCTGTTTGTGTAATACCCGGCGCAACTGCATTAACTCGAATATTATTTTCACCTAATTCGGCTGCCATTGCTTTAGTCGCACAAATAATTGCAGCTTTGCTCGCGCCATAAATAGAACGTCCTGCATTGCCATCAATTCCTGCTGTCGAAGCAATATTGATAATGCTACCTTTTTTATGACGCAGCATTAATTTCACTACAAATTGTGCAAATAATAGTTGAGAAAAAAAGTTAATATCGAAAACTTCTTTCATTTTATCCAGTGTAGACATTTGAAATAATGCATTGTAAGTAACACCTGCATTATTCACTAAAACATCTACTGTTTTTTTAGAATTCATAATAATTTTAATAGCGGCTTTCATCTGATCATTATTTTGCAAATCAAAATAAATCGGAAAAATTTCAACTTGATACTTTTCAGATAAAGTTTTAAGATAAGTTTCAAATTCATCTGAAGGCTGCCGCACACATGCCCAAATATTTGCGCCATTTTCAGCAAATGTCGTTAAAATTGCCCTTCCGATACCTCGGTTACAGCCTGTAATAATCGCATTTTTATTTTCTAATAACATAATCAATCCTCTTAATTCATACCGCCATCTACTCGAAGAATTTGTCCTGTCACATAAGAAGATAAATCAGAAGCTAAAAATAATATCGTGCCAGCAACTTCTTCCGGCAAGCCCAAATGCTTTAAACTGCTTTTTTGAATAAAGTCTTTTAAAGTTTCGTCCGGCATTTTCCGCATCATTTCTGTTTGAATCACACCCGGCGCAATAGCGTTCACACGAATACCCGAAGACGCAAGTTCGGCTGACAGTGTTTTTGTTGCCCCTATTAATGCTGCTTTTGAAGCGCCATAAGATAATTGTCCTGCATTGCCATCCATGCCTGTAATAGAAGCAATATTAATCACACTGCCAGATTTTTGTCTTAACATTAACTTAGTTATATATTGTGTTAATAGCATTTGCGAAAAAAAATTCACTTCAAATACACGTTTTATTTGATCCATTGAAATCATGTGGAATAGCGCATCTTGTGTCATGCCTGCAACATTGACTAACACATCTACTGGTTTTTTAGCAGATATAATAATTTTAACGCCCTGTTTAATTTGCTCACTGTCAGTTAAATCAAAAAAAATCGGCTTAATCGAAACAGAATATTTTTTTTGCAGCTCTTCAATGTATTGATCAAATTCAGGATCTTGAAATTGACAACAAGCCCAAATGTTCGCGCCATTTTTTGCAAACAACTCAACGGCCGCTTTACCAATGCCTTTTAAACATCCTGTGATGACAGCATTTTTTTCTTTCAATAACATTAATTATTTCCTCGAATTTATTTTACATCAATAACTCTTGATAATGTTTTTATAACATCATACCCATCCCAGATCACCTGAATATCAAGTGCTTGCCCTATCGGTACAATACGGTCAATGCCTAATAAATGATGATCCAGCACAAATTGAAGTAATTGGTGTTTATCTACGCCAAAATAAGTGAGCGTCTGATATTTGATATTAACATATGGCGCAAGATAATTTAAATCATCTGTTTCATATTCATAAAAATAACCAAATTTCCCACGCAAATAATCAAGTTGGTTAGGCAATTTTTTTAGTGACAGGCAATAAACATATTCATTATATTTTTTGAATTGAATCTCTTTTTCAAGATCAATAGCATTACAGCACAATAATGTATATTTATCGACAGCCTGAACAGGCGTTAATTCATATTTTTTTGCAGCTAGTTTAGCCACAGCTGCCCAAAATTTTTCTTTTGCTGCTGCTTTATCATCGCCTTGCCAAATAATAAGATGCGAGGAGGAACATGCATTTTGGTCCATTAAATAATTATCGTTATAAAAATTTTCTGCTAATTTTTTTAAATTTGTATCATTTAATTTTAATACAGACAATGCATCTAAAATACAAAAAGAATACCGATCTGCAAAAGCAATTTCCACAGCACGTTCAGGTATAGGCAATTGACGAATATTTTTTATTGTTTCATCACCGCCCCAAATAATACGCGCATGACAACGTTTAGAAAAATCAGCAGTTATTTCATCATTTTTTTGATACTGGATAAAAGCAGTTGTTCTTTTAATACCGTCATATTTTTTATTTTTAAAAACATGGTGAATAGCTTCGCAAATAAGATGAGTTTGCGGAAAATCTTTAGACGGCACTCTAACAACACTTGCGTTACCAGCAAGTAAACCAAAAGCAAATGAAAAAGCAAAATTAACCGGCACGTTTGACGGCGCTATATGAAAAACAAGTCCAAGCCCTAACCGATTTTTTCCATCTTCAAAATCTTTTTTAAATTTAACTATATTGGCTTTACGGCACCAAAAAGCAAAGCTGGCAACATCAGGAAATTTTGTTGCTTCTTTAGAAGCAAACAAATTTAAAGATAAATCATTTAAAAAATCGCAAACCAAATTATGGTAAGGAATAATCGGACAAACAGTGACATCATCACTGCCTATTAAATAAGTTATATGATTATCCTGCTGCATAACTGTCACTGCATCCTCTGATTTCAGCATTTTTAATACGTCCATGAATTTTAAAATATTTTCCCTGTCTTCCACAAGCACAATTATCTTCGCCCAAAATTTCACCTAAATCTTCAGATAAAATGCTGTGACATGGATAACTGAAAGGCAAAAGGGAAACAAGTTGTACTAAGCCTGTTTGATTCAGTGAACAGACAGAAAATTTTTTATCTCGAATAATCACATCTGAAAAAATTGAAGCATGCAAATGACCTTTTTCACATTCTACAAAAATAGAGCCTGTTTGTTCTACCATGCCATAATAATTATAAATTTTTTTAATGCCACAAACTTTTTGAAGTGCTTGTTTGAAAGTTTGATTATTAACTGCCTGTTCAATTAATTTTTTCCATCCACCGCCATGCAGTAAAATACCTCTTTCAAAAAAAAGTTTTTTATTTAATATAATTAATTTTTTATAAAAAAATTCCCATATCATATAAGTAAAACCAAAAATAAGAATATCTTCATTCCGGTGTTTCTCACAAAAAATATTAATCGCTTCAATATCGAGTCCCATATTTTCATCCAACGCATAAGTGACATCATAACCTAACATAGAAAAACCGAGTATCCCCGCGCCTCTTGCTGAAAATAAATTTCTGTCTTTAATCACTGCCCGTGTGTCAATAATTAACATCGGCAACCGTTTAGGACCAATAAAATGAGAGGTGATTTTAGCTAATACTTTTGTTTGATAAGCTGCTGTTGTTCGATCTAAAAATATTTTAGAAACTTTTTGTCCAGTAGTCCCCGAAGAAACCATGGTTTTGATGACCTCAGATTTATCTACACTCAGTAATTCATAATCTTTAAACAAACGCACGGGTAAAAAAGGAATTTCTTCTATTGCATGCTTGTGATACGGATCAAATTTTAACAGATCTAATATTTTTCGGTACGGCAAACAATGTTCATAATGATGACAAGTTAAATCATGCAAAGCTGCTGCATAAAGTTTTTCTTTTTCAACTTTTGCTAATGAGTAGGGCGAAATATTAATGATGTCATCTAAATTAAACATACTATTTTCTTAATTAAGTGCTGAGTATAATACTTTTCCTGTCTCATTACGCGGAATTTTATTGATAGAAATAATTTCAATTCCGGATGGATGAATACCAATCAGTTCAGCAATGCCGTGTTTCATTTGATCTAAATGTTTTGCGTTAACGACATATATTTTTAAATGATCGTCTGCACCTGCACAAGCACATTCATAGCCAGAATCTTTAACCAATTGTTCAATTTCATTCAAATTAATACGATTGCCAAACATCTTTAGAAACCGACTTTTTCTGCCAACAATATAATAAAAACCATCTGTATCTCTTTTTGCTAAATCACCTGTGTGTAATATGCCTTTATTTTCATCTCCTTTAGCAAGGTCAAAACGACTTTCTGCATAACCCATTGTCACATTATCACCTTGATAGACTAATTCTCCCGACACTTCATTTTCTTCAATCACTTTACCTGTCTCATCTTCAAGCCAAAATTTCCCGCCCGGAATAGCAATGCCCATACTGCCCGCTTTAGTACAAGCATATTCTGCTGGTAAATAGGACATACGAGCCGTTGCTTCTGTCTGTCCATACATGACATAAAATTTAATGTTTTTTTGATCACAAATATCTGCAAATTCCTGCACAAGCTCTTTACTTAATTTTCCGCCTGCTTGAGTAATGTAACGAAGGCTTAGTAAATTCATACGTTCAAAACGCAATTTTTTAAGCATTTCATAAATATAAGGCACGCCGCCAAAAGTAGTCGCCTGATGAGTTTTCATCAATTGCCAAAAAGCTCTATCCATTAAAGTTGTTTCAGTCAAAATAAGAGAAGCGCCTTTTAGCAAATGACTATTGATAATAGATAAACCATAAGTATAGCTCATCGGCATAGTTGTCATTGGACGATCAGTAGAAGTGATATGAAGATATTGCGCAATAGAGCTAGCATTACTGTTAATATTTTTATAAGACTGCCGAACTAATTTAGGACTGCCTGTACTACCAGAAGTGGTTAATAAAAGCGCCAAATCAGAATGCAAAGTATAATCAATTTGATAATGTGTTTTTAACAATTGATACTGACGAAAAGAACGCACAGACTGCGCATTAATTTTTTCTAACACCTTTTCAGATGGCAAATAAATATATTCTGGCTGATAGGTTTCTAATAAATTTAGAAAAAGAGAATCATGAACAGTATGATTAACTAAAACTAAAGCAGCTCCCGCTCTTAAAAAACCAAGATACCCTGCAACTGATTCAAAAGAATTTTTGCAAACAACAAAAACAAGTCCTCTTTTTTCTATATGACTTCCAAGTTCATCCGCTGCATTTAACAGGGTCTGATAATTAATGCTTTCTGCTTGTTCAGTCAGAACAGCTACATTTGAAGCATATTTTCCCAAACCTTCATAAAAATTCATGTGTCCTTCTCGCATTTATTCCTATTCAAAAGAAACACCATATTTAATTAAAATTTCAAATCCTTTTTTATAGGAACTAAAATCAATAATGTCATCTGTATCCATCATAATATCAAAAGCTTCTTCAAGTGCCGCAATCATTTTCATATGACCGACTGAATCCCATGATGGAAGAGAATTATAGACTAAATTATCTCCTAATTGAGATTGATCAATTGAAAAACAATCTAAAAAAATCTGATCATATTTTTCTTTATTTGTCATCATTTACACCTTTTTATTAAAAAAACTATGCCGGTATTCGAATTTCAAATTTCTTCGCCGGCACACCTAAAACCCTTGTTTTTTTAGGTACATTGTTCATCACAACACTACCTGCACACAGATAAGCTTCTTCACCAATTTTACATCCTGGAATTACAGAAACACTACTGCTTACAAAAACATTTTTACCAATAACAACATCTCCTGTCATGTCACACAAAGAATTAATCGTTACATAATCACCAATCGATACATCATGCCCAATACAGGTATTAATATTTACACTTACATGATTTCCAATAACAGCTTTATCTGATATAACTACACCGGGACAAAGAACCACGCCTTGCCCTAACTGCACAGTAGAAGCAAGCACAACGCTTGAATGAATAACATTTTCAAAAACCGCGCCTTTTTCTGTTAATGATGCCGTAATTTTTTCTTTAATCTTTGGAGAGCCTATGGCCATCACAAAACATTCATTTGATTTTGGTTGCCAATTAATAATTTTGTCTAAAATCGGATAAGAACAATTAAACCCATCTAATTTATTTAAATTATCATCTAAAAAACCTGCTATTTCCCATTTCTTACCATAGTCATTACTCTGCAACGCCCACTGCAAAACTTCCCGTCCAAAACCACCTGCACCGACAATGATTAATTTATTCATGCTTTTTTCAATCCATTTTTGATAGTATTAATTTTTTAGGTATTGAACTCTCCAGCCTCACTCCAAAAATTGGGATGACTAAAATCAATAGGGTTAGTGACGATAATTCCCTTAGATTCATAAGTTCTTTTTAAATTTCCCACAATCTGAATAGATTTTTTTGGTTTAAGTTTCTGAGTATAATACTGCAAAGCTTTGGAAGGTTTTTCATCATTAAGTTTCACTTCGATTAAACTTTCTAACACGCCTTCTTTAATAACAGCAAAATCAATTTCTCGCCCCTCTTTATCTCGAATATAATGCAAGGCACATCGAAATCCATGATAATCTTCTAAGAAGTGAATGCGTTTTAATAACATCGCAGCAATTAAATTTTCTAACCTCGCTCCTTCATCAGCTAGTACATCCGCATTATCAAAGAAATACACTTTCGCTGGTTTTAAAATTGAGCGCGGAATTTTTTTAGTGAAAGGGTATACACAAAAAGCAATGTACATTTTTTCAATAATCGCTAGCCAAGCCTTAGCTGTTTTAGGAGAAATTTCTAAGTCACTGGCAATATTCGACAAAACAATTAAATTACCCACGCGATGACGCAATGCTTCAGTAAACAAATTCAATAATTGAATATTGTGAATATTATCCAAATCTCTCACATCTTCGCGAAAAATTCGGTCAAACCGTTCACGCCGCCATCTTCTTGCTTCTCTTTCATCTGCTGATAAAAAAGGCTCTGGAAATCCGCCAAACGTTAATAAACGATGATAAGCTTCTTCAGCAGAAAGAGCTTTTGGGTATTCATCTAACGTAAAAGGATGCAAACGCCAATAATGATAACGCCCCATCAATGAATCACCGCCTTTGCGATACACATCTAGCCGCGCCGATCCTGTCACAATATACTGCTGTGAAGACGTCTTAGTATCATAAATTCCTTTAATCCATCTTTTCCAACGCGGATATTTATGCAGCTCATCGAAGATAATCAGCGGCGTATTAGATAGCCACTGTTTTTTTAGAATGGCGCGGCGGTCTTCATCTAAATCCCAATTAAAATATTCCCCCTGAGGAAAATAATCATCTCGAATTTTTTTGCATAAAGTTGTTTTACCCACTTGACGAGGTCCGCCAATAAAAACCATTTTTTTATTTAAATCTTGGAGCAAAAATTTTTCAATGTACCTGTTCATGATAAATCCGTTTTGCTACCTGCAGATGATGGTTCAATCATGGCTAAAAGGCAGCTTACTACAAAATAGCCTTGTCTGAAAAGTAGTATAGTACAAAATAGCCATAAGTCAACGCATTGTCAAACATGAGATCCTCTCACCAACCCCGCTCCCCACGAATAACCCACACCAAATCCAACCAGCATCACTCGATCATTGAGTTTTATTTTGCCTTGTTTTTGTGCTTCTTTTAAAGCAATCGGAATAGTGCAAGAAACCGTATTGCCAATTTCTTTTAAGTTAATATAAAATTTTTCTTCGGGAATTTTTGTTTTTTTTCGCAGGGCTTCTAACATGTATTGATTCGCCTGATGGAAAATAAAAAAATCAACGGCATCTACCGTTAAATTTGTTTTTTCTAAAAGAGCATTCACTGCTTTGGGTACGGCTTGCAAGGTGAAAACAAAAATTTCAGGACCATTCATGGTTAAGTTTATTTTATCTTGAAAGCAAGAACGCGCCGCGCCTTTTTCAACTATCAAATTTTTAGCGCCCCTGCCGTCTGTTCCAAATACAAATTCCATTGATTCTACTAAATCATCAGCGGCGACTAAAGTAGCGGCACCTGCATCACCAAATAAAGTACGTACTGTTTTATCTTGTGGGTCAATAAATTTGCTGTAAGTTTCTGCCGTGATCAATAAAACTTTTTTTGCCTGATGACTTTCAATGAGTCCTTTGGCAAGCGACAACCCATACACATAACCTGAACAGCCTAAATTAAAATCCAGCGCGCCTGCCGTTGTGGGAAGATGTAATTTTTCCTGCAAAAGACAGGCAGTTGTCGGTAAAAAATAATCAGGGCATTGCGTGCAAAATAATAAAAAATCAATTTCTTCTGGGCAACACATACCACTTTCAAATAATTTTTGTGCGGCTTTCAATCCTAAATCTGAAGCACATTCCTCATCACCGGCAATATGACGTATTCCAATGCCTGTTTTTTCCTTGATTTTATCAACACCCCATTCGGGAAATGCTTTTGATAATTGATCATTGGTTAAAATTTTTTCAGGTAAATAATATTCAATGGCTTTGATTTTGGCTGGCATGATTTAATCCTTTTTTATTGGCAACTATTAAAAAAGACGAAGGGTATATCAATGTGCCGTATAACCACCATCTACCACTAAGCAAGATCCTGTTATCCATTTTGCCGCATCCGATAATAAAAAAGCAATCGCATGAGCAACATCACGCGGCTGCCCTAATCCTAAAGGATGCATCGCTTTGATACGATTAATTTGCTCTTCATTCATCACTGAAAATAATTGCTCTGCCATGGCTGTTTCAACCACACCCGGCGCTATACAATTCACTCGAATTTTTTCTGCTGCTAATTCTAAGGCTAATGATTTTGATAAAGAAATAATAGCGCCTTTGCTCGCTGAATAAGCAGCAATGCCTATTTGCCCGACTAATCCCATCACAGAACTTAAAAATACTAAAGAAGCAGGCGATTGACAAACACCTTTTTGCCGAAACGCTTGGGCTAAAGCAATCGAAGATGCTAAATTTAATTTTAATAACTGTTCAGCTTCCAGCAAATTAATAAAACGCAGCGGCTGTGTTTGCTGAATGCCGGCACAATGCACCATACCATCTAACGCACCAATTTTTTGGGCTAATTGTTTTAGCCAATTTTTAATTTCTAAAATATTGAGCAAATCAAAAGATTCAATCACATGACCGCTGCCAGAAAGTGTTGAAAAAGTTTCGGCTAATTTTTTTTGATCCCTTGCCACTAAAATAACGCGCGCGCCTAATTCACTGAGCAAAATAGAAGTTTCTCTGCCAATACCAGAAGAAGCACCCGTCACTAAAATAGTTTTATCTGTTAAATCCATTGGATTCATTGGAGGATCAACTTATTAATGCATATAAATCATTAACCGTCTGCGCTTGATTAATATCTGTTACGGATAGTATTTTTCCACATTTCTCATCAGCAAAAGAAATAAAACCCAAGATCGCCAAAGAATCCCAAGTATCCAAAGAAGTCAACGCTTCATCACCTTTGATAGAATCTGCATCTAATTCTAATAATTCTTCTAAGGCTTCTAAAAAATTTTCCTTGTCCATGTTTGCTCCTTTTTTAATCAGGACTTTAACATAATATTTGCTGCATTTAAATAATTTATCAAATATCTATCCCCTATTTTTTGTTCCGATTCCCCTGCATAAATGATATAACCTTGCTGATATTGTTCGGGAAATAAATCAGAAAAATAATCTATTTCTTTTAAAAGAAGTAGGGTTAATTTTAACCACGCAGCAAAGTCTATGCCAAATTTGATTCTGACTTCTAGTTTTATTTTGGATCGAATTTCTCCATCGTTGCCTGCCCTTCTTGCGAAATACCTTCACGTTTGAAAACCTTGATGAAAGTCATCCAAAGAATTTTCATATCTAATTTAAAAGAAATATGATCCGCATACCAAACATCCAGCTTAAATTTTTCTTCCCAAGAAATGGCATTGCGACCATTCACCTGCGCCCAACCCGTAATGCCTGGCTTAACTTCATGCCGCTGCTTTTGTTCTGCTGAATACAACGGTAAATAATCCATCAACAAAGGTCTTGGTCCCACAAAACTCATCTCGCCTTTTAAGATATTCCAAAATTCAGGTAACTCATCCAAACTCATTTTACGCAAAAATTTTCCAAATTCTGTTAAGCGATTTTCATCCGGCAGTAATTCTCCTTTGTCTGAATATAAATCTTTCATCGTTCTAAATTTAATCAGCCAAAATAATTTTTCATGAAAACCCGGTCGTTGTTGTTTAAATAAAACAGGAGAACCTAAAAAAATCCGTACGCAAACAGCTATTAATAAAAAAACCGGAGATAAAATAATTAATCCTAAGATAGAAAAAAATAAGTCGAATAATCTTTTCAAAAATTTTTGGTACATCGTTTTCTTTGCTTTTTATCTAGAAATTATGTTTCATCAGCTAAAATAACATAAAAACTATAAAACGTGGTGTTCATGGTTTCTATACCGCTCGCGAAGGAATCAAGTGCTGATCAATCGCCGTGCCTTTTAATTGGCGTAATTTTCGCCATTCAAAAAACCACCTTCGAAAAAGCAAAGGTGGGCGCTTTGGATAAACAGTATTTCTTATATTTTTTCCCGCTGCCGCAGGGACATAAATCATTTCTGCCTATTTGCGTCTTCGTGACTTTCCTTTCTGATCACAAATTCAAATTTGGTTTGAAAAGATCTTAATGAAAAGATGGTCAATGAGCAAGTTTACTTTATAAAATATCAATTAAAATCGGTTCAAATTTTAGCCGATTAGGGTAACAAAACAACTATCTCAAACGGTGCACTAAAACAGTATACTGGGGCGTAGCTGGGGCGAATGGGGCAGGAATATAGAGGAATCTATTGGAATCGGTATTTAAGTAGAACAAAAGATAAAATTTATAACTGATTGAAAAATATCATATTGTATTCTTTTCCGAAAAATGGAAATTTCGGAGTGGACGGGACTCGAACCCGCGACCCCCGGCGTGACAGGCCGATGTTCTAACCAACTGAACTACCACTCCAAATAAATCTTTTGCTGACATCCGTGTCGTAAGTTTAATGTCTCTCGACATTCCCCCAGTTTCGCACATCCTGTGCGGGCGTTTGTATTTCGTACTTCCTTGTACTCAACCCCTTCGTGGTCAAAATTACTGCGTAATTTTGGGCTATTTTTGCACTCCTGCAAAAATGGTCGGCTGCGATCAGCCACTGGCTGATCGCTTCTTTCGCGAACCCAACTGAACTACCCCTCCAATTCATTAATTCATTTTTAGCTGACGTTCATGTCAACAAAACTGTGCTTTCGATTTTATTTAAATCGGACAAGTCGCGACTTGTCCCTACGTTATTACGTTATTGGGTGCTGCAGGACTCGAACCTACGACATCCGCCTTGTAAGGGCGACGCTCTACCAGCTGAGCTAAGCACCCGAAATTCTGTAGCTGACATCCGTGTCATAAATTTCATGCCTTTCGACATTCCCCCAGCCTCGCACATCCTGTGCGGGCGTTCGCTCGGCTGCGATCAGCCACTGGCTGATCGGTCCTTTCGCGAACCCAGCTGAGCTAAGCA